>Ga0307412_10000314_pt1 | contig 30725 bp, 27 predicted proteins | sample DK1Cmetagenome_3_FD_203823 | JGI IMG/M metagenome (GOLD analysis project Ga0307412, IMG submission 203823) | Maize rhizosphere microbial communities from greenhouse at UC Davis, California, United States - DK15-C-1 | ecosystem: Host-associated > Plants > Roots > Rhizosphere > Soil | place: USA...
GCTTCCATGTCCGTTCAGGGCATGGTGCAGCAAGCATCGCTTCTGGACGCTATTTCCATCACCTGGCGCCAAGGCCATTGGGTGGTCGCCGTCATGACGGGGCTGGCCGGTTTTGTGTTGCCGCTGCTGCAACTGACCGTATTGCTCTGGGTGTTGGGCCCCTTATCGCAAGGCCGCGAGCCCGCCGCATTCCGGGGCGCGATGCGCCTGTTGGGGGTGCTGCGGCCGTGGTGCATGGTGCCCGTGTTCCTGCTTGGCGTACTGGTTGCAGTGGTGAAGCTGGCCGGGATGGCCGCGGTGTCGCCGGGCATCGGGCTGGGCGCATTTGGCGTGCTGACCATTCTTCTGACCATGCTGGGACGGCTGTCGCCGCATGTGTTGTGGCGTTTCGCGGAATCTTCGGGCGTGGTGCCCGTGCACATCCCTGAAAGCGCGCCGGATACGGTGCTGGCCGGCTGCCATGTCTGCGGCCAGGTGCAGGCGTTGCCTCGCGATGCGGACCCCGAAGAAGAGCACCATTGCGTGCGCTGCCACGCAATCGTGCATTATCGCAAACCGGATCATCTGGCCCGCACGTGGGCGCTGTTGTTGGCGGCGGTCGTGTTTTATATTCCCGCCAACGTGCTGCCGGTCATGCAGGTCAGTTCCGTGCTGGGCGACAGCGCCCACACCATCTTGGGCGGCGTCGTCGAGCTCTGGGAAATGGGGTCCTGGGACATCGCGCTGATCGTCTTCATCGCCAGCGTCGCCGTGCCCTTGACCAAATTGCTGGCATTGATCCTGCTACTGCTGACCGAGCAATGGCGCAGCACGACCAATTTGCGTCCGCGTACCCGCTTGTATCAAATGGTCGAGTTCATCGGCCAGTGGTCGATGCTGGACGTTTTTGTCGTTATATTGCTGGCGGCGCTGGCCGATTTTCAGGGACTGATGGAAATCAGCGCGGGCGCCGGCGCCGCGGCCTTTGGCGTGGTGGTGATCCTGACCATGCTGGCGGCCATGAGCTTTGACTTGCGGCGCAGTTGGGATCTGGAAGGCGAGAGCGAGATCGAGGCGCCCGAGGTCGAGGGTAGGGCTTCCCAGACCCAGGCGCAGCAGCACGCACGGGGGCCAGTGGCGCCCGTCACCAGTAAAGAAGTGGGCTAGCACTAGCAACAATCGTGGTTCGCCGCTTAAGAAGAAAAAGGAAAATTGATGTCCGACCAAGCTCCTGGATCCGGTGAGGAAAAGCAGTACCAATCGCCGACCATTTCGCGCAAGCAGAAGAGCCGGATCTCATGGATCTGGCTAGTGCCGATCGTGGCGGCGCTGATGGGCATATCCCTCGTCGTGCGCACCTGGATGCAGGCGGGTCCCGACATCTCCATTTCGTTCAACACGGCCGAAGGGCTGGAAGTGGGCAAGACCCAGCTGCGCTACAAAGATGTGAACATCGGCACGGTCAAATCCATCGGTTTCAATAGCGACCGCAGCAAGGTGGTCGTGAAGGCCGAACTGGCCAAGGAAGTGGCCGACCTGGCGCGGGAAGGCACCAATTTCTGGGTGGTCCGGCCGCGTCTGGACGTGAGCGGCGTGTCGGGCCTGGGCACGCTGTTGTCGGGCGCGTATATCGGCGTGGATGCGGTCGAAGGCAAGAACGGGTCCACCAGCAAGGCCACCAAGCTGAGTTTCGAAGGGCTGGAAATTCCGCCCGCAGTCACGCATGACCGCGCGGGCAAACGTTTCGTGCTGAAGGCATCCGACCTCGGGTCGCTGGATATCGGTTCACCGGTCTATTTCCGCCGTATCAATGTGGGCCGTGTGATCGGCTATGCGTTGGACAAGACCGGCGGCGCAGTGAACGTCGAAGTGTTCGTGGACGCGCCGAACGACAAGTTCGTGACCAACGGCACGCGCTTCTGGAATGCCAGCGGCGTGGACTTGAGCGTTAACGCGGATGGGTTGAAGGTGCGCACGCAGTCGCTCGTGTCGATGGCGGTCGGTGGCGTGGCGTTCGAGCCCGTCCAGAGCGCCCGCGATGGCGCCACGCCAGCGCCTGCGGATGCGAAGTTCGACCTGTATCCCACCGAGTCGGCCGCCCGCGCCAACCCGGATGGCGAGGCCTTCCCGATCCGCATGCGCTTCGATCAGTCGATCCGCGGGCTGACGGTTGGCGCGCCGATCGACTTCAACGGCATCACGTTGGGCAACGTCACGCAGATCAACCTGGACTTCGACCCGGTTTCCAAGCGCTTCTATTCCCTGGTGGATGCCACGCTGTATCCGGAACGCCTGGGCCGCGTGTACGAAGAAGTGCGCAACCGCGCGATGAAGGACGGTGACGTGGCGGGCCACCGCTTGCTGGGCGTGATGATCAAACACGGCCTGCGCGCGCAACTGCGCACGTCGAATCTGCTGACCGGCCAGTTGTATGTCGTGCTGGATGATTTCCCGAATGCCAAGCCGGTGGAGTTCACGCCGTCCGATCCCGCCATCATCCCGACGATTCCGGGCAATCTTGACCAGCTGCAGCAGCAGGTCAGCAATATCGTCGCCAAGATCGAGAAGATTCCCTTCGACAAGATTGGTGAAGACCTGCGCACGACGCTGTCCAGCACGTCCAAGCTGATGAACCGCCTGGACAAGCAGGTGGCGCCGGAAGCGCAAGGCATGCTGAAACAGGCCAAGGAGTCGATGGCGAACATCAATGCGATGCTGGCCTCTGACGCGTCCTTGCCGGTCAATACCGAAAAGGCGATGCAGGAACTGAGCCGCGCGGCGCGTTCGTTGCGGGCGTTGGCGGACTTCCTGCAATCGAACCCCGAAGCCTTGCTGCGCGGTCGCGGCAATGACCCGATTCCCGGCGCAGGCCCTGTCAGGAACTGAAGAACATGACTATTTCCCCGATGCGTACCGTCCTGTCCTTGCTGGTTGCCGGCGCTGCCCTGGCGGGTTGCGGCTCGTCGCCACCCGTGCACTACTACACCCTGCAAGGGCCGGCGGCGCCGGCGCCCGCGTCCGCCGCGGCGCCGGCGGGATTCTTGATCGAAGTTCAACCCGTCAGTCTGTCGACCCAGGCGGATCAGCCGCAGTTGATGGTGCGCACGGGCGATGGCAGCGTGTCGGCGCTTTATTCGGAACGTTGGAGTTCACCGCTGGGCGACGAATTGCGCGGCGCGCTGTCGGATGCGCTGAAGCGGGAATTGGGTGCGCTGGACGTGCAAGCGGTCAAGCCCGGCCCGGGGGAGCCCGTGTGGCGCGTACAGACGGACGTGCAGCGCTTCGACCTCGTCTCGGGCAGCATGGCGCAGTTGGACGCCACCTGGCGTGTCCGGCCCGTCAATATGAAGGGGACGGGCCTGCTGTGCCGCAGCCTGGTCACCGAACCCGTGTCGGAAGCCGGGGTGCCAGCGCTGATTGCCGCGCAACAGCGCGCCGTGGTCAGTCTGGCCGGGGTAATGGCTTCGGCGATGCGCGACCAGACTCCCGCTGGCTCCGGATCCGTGCAGATGCTGGGGTGCTCGGCACTGAAAGACTGAGAAATTCGCGTGATCTCAAATGGTTAACCTAGGGTTAACCTTAATACAAACGCGGTTGCAACCTGTCTAGCATACGGTCCTACCCATGCTGGGTTCTTTTCGGATCCAGTATTACCTTTGCCATGCGACAGGAAGCAATCTCTTATGGCCAGCACGACCCTTGGCGTCAAAGTCGATGACGCACTACGCGACCGCCTGAAGGCGGCCGCGCACAAGCTCAACTGCACGCCGCATTGGCTGCACAAGCAGGCGATCCTTGCCTACCTGGACAAGATCGAACGCGGCCATCTGCCTGCGGAAATGTCGCATCTGGGCCTGGATACCGGCACGGAAGACGAGGCGGGCGATAGCCAGTCGGCCCCCACGCCGCCGTTCTACGAGTTTGGCCAGGACGTGCAGCCGCAGTCGGTGCTGCGCGCCGCGATCACCGCGGCCTACCGCCGCCCCGAGCCGGAATGCGTGCCGCTGCTGCTGGGCCAGGCCCGCATGCCGAACCTGGAGAAGGTTCACGCGATGGCGACCGACCTCGTCAAGAAGCTGCGCGGCAAGCGCAGCGGCGGCGGCGTCGAAGGGCTGATCCAGGAATTTTCGTTGTCCAGCCAGGAAGGCGTGGCGCTGATGTGCCTGGCCGAAGCGCTGCTGCGCATTCCCGACCGCGCCACGCGCGACGCGCTGATCCGCGACAAGGTCGCCCGCGGCGATTGGAAGTCGCACATGGGCGGCTCGCAATCGCTGTTCGTCAACGCCGCCACATGGGGCCTGATGATCACCGGCAAACTGGTGGCCGTGAGCAGCGAGCAGTCGCTGTCCAAGGCGCTGACCCGGCTGATCGGCAAGGGCGGCGAGCCGCTGGTGCGCAAGGGCGTGAACATGGCCATGCGCATGATGGGCGAACAGTTCGTGTCGGGCCAGACGATTTCCGAAGCGCTGGCCAACAACCGCAAGATGGAAGCGCGCGGCTTTCGCTATTCCTATGACATGCTGGGCGAGGCCGCGACCACGGCCGAAGACGCCGACCGCTATTACGCATCGTACGAGCAGGCCATCCACGCGATCGGCAAGGCCGCGGCCGGCCGCGGCATCTACGAAGGCCCCGGCATCTCGATCAAGCTCTCGGCGCTGCATCCCCGCTATTCCCGCAGCCAGCGAGAACGCGTCATCGCGGAACTGCTGCCGCGCGTGAAAGCGCTGACGGCACTGGCCCGCAGCTACGATATCGGCTTGAACATCGATGCCGAAGAGGCCGACCGCCTGGAGATTTCGCTGGACCTGCTGGAGGCGCTTTGTTTCGCCCCCGAGCTGGACGGCTGGAACGGCATCGGCTTCGTCATCCAGGCCTACCAGAAGCGCGCGCCGTTCGTCATCGATTACGTCATCGACCTGGCCCGCCGCAGCCGCCACCGCGTGATGGTGCGGCTGGTGAAGGGCGCTTACTGGGATAGCGAAATCAAGCGCGCCCAAGTGGACGGCCTGGAAGGCTATCCGGTCTACACCCGCAAGCTCTACACCGACGTGGCCTACCTGGCGTGCGCACGCAAGCTGTTGGGCGCGCCTGAAGCCGTGTACCCGCAGTTCGCCACGCACAACGCCTACACGCTGGCGGCGATCTATCAACTGGCGGGCCAGAACTACTATCCCGGCCAATACGAGTTCCAGTGTCTGCATGGCATGGGTGAACCGCTGTACGACGAAGTGGTCGGCCCATTGGCCCAAGGCAAGCTGAACCGCCCGTGCCGCATCTATGCGCCGGTCGGCACGCATGAAACGCTGCTGGCCTACCTGGTACGCCGGCTGCTGGAAAACGGCGCCAACACCTCGTTCGTGAATTTGATCGGCGACGACAGCATTCCGGTTGAAACGCTGGTGGCCGATCCGGTGGAGGCGGCCTCGCGCATTGTGCCGTTGGGCGCGCCGCACGAGAAGATCGCGCTGCCGCGCGAACTCTATGGCAATCCGCAGCAGGGCGCCCGTGCCAATTCCGCCGGCCTGGACTTGACCAACGAACACCGGCTGGGATCGCTGTCCGCCGCGTTGCTGGCCAGCGCCGGCACGCCGTGGCGCGCGGGCCCGATGTTGGGCGAGGGCGACCAGGCATGGGACGCGGCGCGCGCCATTGAAGTGCGCAACCCCGCGAATCTGCGCGACGTCGTGGGCCATGTGATCGAGGCGCAAGCCGACGAGGCCGGCGCCGCGTTGCGCGCCGCCGCCAACACCGCGCCCATCTGGCAGTCGACGCCCGTCGCAGAGCGGGCGCAGTGCCTGCGCCGCGCGGCGCAATTGCTGGAAGAGCAGATGCAGACCCTGCTGGGCCTGATCGTGCGGGAAGCCGGCAAGTCGCTGCCGAACGCCATCGCCGAAGTGCGCGAAGCGGTGGACTTCCTGCGCTACTACGCCGACCAGGCCGAACAGGAATTCAGCAACGACACGCACCGCCCGTTGGGCACGGTGCTGTGCATCAGCCCGTGGAATTTCCCGCTGGCCATCTTCACGGGCCAGGTCGCGGCCGCGCTGGCCGCGGGCAATACCGTCGTGGCCAAGCCCGCCGAGCAGACCCCGCTGATCGCCGCGCAAGCGGTCGCCATCCTGCGCGCAGCCGGCGTGCCTGCGGGAGCCGTGCAGCTGCTGCCGGGCCGCGGCGAAACCGTGGGCGCGCAACTGGTTGCCAGCCCCGCCGTGCGCGGCGTGATGTTCACCGGGTCGACCGACGTGGCGCGCATCATCGCGCGCACGCTGGCTGATCGGCTGGACGACGATGGGCACACCATTCCGCTGATCGCCGAAACGGGCGGCCAGAACGCGATGGTGGTCGATTCGTCCGCACTGTCCGAACAAGTGGTGTTCGACGTGCTGAGCTCGGCTTTCGACTCGGCGGGCCAACGCTGCTCGGCGCTGCGGGTGTTGTGCGTGCAGGAAGACAACGCCGATTACGTGCTGACGATGCTGCGCGGCGCGATGCGCGAGCTTAGCGTCGGCAACCCGGACCGCCTGTCGGTGGACGTGGGGCCCGTCATCGATACCGAAGCCCGCAATGGCATCCAGCGGCACATCGAAACGATGCGCACGGCGGGCCATCGCGTGGACCAGGTCGAGCTGAACGGCGAGTGCCGCCATGGCACCTTCGTGCCGCCCACGATCATCGAAATCGACCACGTCAGCGAACTGACGCGTGAAGTGTTCGGTCCGGTGCTGCACGTGGTGCGCTACAAGCGCGAGGAACTGGACGCCTTGCTGGATGCCATCAACGGCACGGGCTATGGCCTGACGTTCGGCGTGCACACGCGCATCGACGAAACGATCGCGCACGTGACGGGGCAGGTTCACGCCGGCAACGTCTACGTCAACCGCAACATCGTCGGCGCGGTGGTGGGCGTGCAGCCCTTTGGCGGCGAATGCCTGTCCGGCACCGGTCCCAAGGCGGGCGGTCCGCTGTACATGTATCGCTTGCTGGGCACGCGTCCGGCCGGCTTGCCTCCCGCGCTGGACGCCGCGGCGCCGTTGCCGCAGCGCATTGCGTTGCCCGGCCCGACCGGCGAGACCAACACCTATATGGTCGAGCCGCGTGGCGCCGTGTATTGCGTGGCGGCCACCGAAGCCGGCGCGCGGGCGCAATGGTCGGTGGCCCGCCTGACGGGCAACCACGCCTGGTTCGCGGATACGCCGGCCGCGCAAGCGCTGCTGGCCACGCTGGATGCCGAACAGCAGGGGCAGGCCGGCATTCTGGCCGAAGACGAGGTCGATCAGGCGGATTACCAGGCGGTGCTGTTCGAAGGCGATGGCGATGCGCTGCAAGCGCTGAACCAGCGCATTGCGCAGCGTCCGGGCGCCATCTTGTCGGTGCATGGCCTGACGTCCGACGCCGTGGCGGCGGGGGCGGGCTACGTGCCGGAGCGCCTGCTGACCGAACGCTCCATCAGCGTGAATACGGCCGCGGCAGGGGGCAACGCCAGCCTCATGACCATCGGCTAAAAAGTGACCGCGCGGTAACCCCCGAGGGGTCGGGGGTTATCGCCGAGTAACCAAGGGTTATCTCCAATATCGGCCAAGGTTGCACTGGAAGCAAAATCCGGTCGCACCTCAAGTCCGGCTGTCGCAACCCGGCATCCGGACTTTGCAGAAAATGCATGCGCAGGACCTGGCCACCGCCGGGCCTGCGGTAGTAAAAGAAACCAAAAGCCTGGCTAAAAGCTCAGGTATAACAAGGCCTTAAGTCCGACATCCCGGAGGGTTCCCCATGAAGTTCCGCACCACTTTGAAGCTTCTCGCCGCCAGCATCGCCGCCGTCGGCATGACCGCTGCCGCGCAGGCCGCCGACATCAAGCTAGGCTTCGCCGCGCCGCTGACCGGCCCGCAATCGCACTACGGCGAAGACATGCAGAACGGCCTGAACCTGGCCCTGGAAGAAGCGAACAAGAAGGGCATCAAGGTTGACGGCCAGCCGGCCAAGTTCGTGCTGGTGTCGCGCGACGACCAAGCCGATCCGCGGGTGGGCGTGCAGGTGGCGCAGCAACTGGTCGACCAGGATGTCGTGGGCATCCTCGGTCACTTCAACTCCGGCACGACGATTCCCGCGTCGCGCGTCTATCACGAGGCCGGTCTGCCCCAGATCGCCATGGCGACCTCGCCCGAATACACCAAGCAGGGGTACGAAACCACGTTCCGCATGATGACCAGCGACACGCAGCAAGGCGCCGCGGTTGGCAAGTTCATGGTGCAGAACCTGAAGGCCAAGAAGGTCGCGATCATCGATGACCGCACCGCCTATGGCCAAGGCCTGGCCGATGAGGTCGAAAAGGCCGTCAAGGCCGCCGGCGGCGAAGTGGTCCGCCGCGAATACACGACGGACAAGGCCAACGACTTCACGGCCATCCTGACCAACATCAAGGGCTCGGCGCCCGACGCGATCTTCTACGGCGGCCTGGATGCGCAATCCGGCCCGATGAAGCGCCAATTGGCCACGCTGGGTTTGAAGGCGCCGCTGGTGTCGGGTGAAATGACCCGCAGCGATACGTTCATCAAGCTGGCCGGCGACGCCGCCAACGGCACCTTCGCGTCGCTTGCCGGCGTGCCGCTGGACAAGATGGCCGCAGGCAAGGATTTCGAGCAACGCTACCAGGCGCGCTTCAAGAAGGCCCCCGGCGTCTATGCACCCTACGCCTATGACGGCGCCTGGAACATGATCAGCGCCATCGAGCAGGCCGGCTCGGCCAAGCCCGAGAAGTACCTGCCCGTGCTGGCCAAGCTGAACCGCAAGGGCGCCACCAGCGAGCACATCTCCTACGATGCCCGCGGCGATCTGAAAGAAATCTCGGTCACCATCTACGAAGTCAAGAACGGCAAGTGGGAGATGGTTGAAACGATGGTCAGCCAAGCCAACTAAGGCGGGTTGAACAGGGCGGACCCCGGCGATGCCGGCGTCCGCCGCTTTGTCCGCATGCGCCGCCCGGCGTGTGCGGCGCGCATCCCGCGCCCGGCCCGTGACGGCTCCGGCCGAGCGGCTCGCGCGACTTTTCCAGGCTTATTTCCGCGGCCCCTATGGATATCTTCATTCAACAACTGATTAACGGCGTCACGCTAGGCAGCGTGTACGCCCTGGTCGCCCTTGGCTACACCATGGTGTACGGCATCATCGGGCTGATCAACTTCGCGCATGGCGACGTCGTCATGATCGGCGCCATGGCGGCCACCACCATCGCCATATCGCTGGTGGGCGGCGATCCCGGCGTGTCCGCGTTCGTGGTGCTGGGCGTGGGCCTGCTGGTGTCCGTGCCGCTGTGCATGGCGGTGGGCTGGACGGCCGAGCGCGTGGCCTACCGGCCGCTGCGCCGCGCGCCGCGCCTGGCGGCGCTGATCACGGCGATCGGCGTGTCCATCATTCTGCAGAACGTGGCGATGATGGGCTGGGGCCGCAACTACCTGAACTTTCCGCAGGTGCTGTCGCCCCACGTGTTCGAATTCGCCGGCGCGCGCATGAGCTCGTTGCAGATCGCCATCGTGGTGATCGCGGCGCTGATCATGGGCGGCCTGCTGGCCGTGGTGCACAAGACCCGCCTGGGCACGGCGATGCGCGCGACCGCGCAGAACCGCGAAGTGGCGGGCCTGATGGGCGTCAACATCAATACGGTCATTTCGGCGGCGTTCCTGATCGGGTCTGCGCTGGCCGCCGTGGCGGGCATGATGGTCGCGACCTATTACGGCGTGTCGCAATACACGATGGGCTTCATGCTGGGCCTGAAGGCCTTCACGGCTGCGGTGCTGGGCGGCATTGGCAACATGGTGGGCGCGATGGCCGGCGGTTTGCTGCTGGGCATCATCGAATCGCTGGGCGCCGGTTATATCGGCGACCTGACCGGCGGTTTTCTCGGCAGCCATTACCAGGACGTGTTCGCATTCTTCGTGTTGGTGCTGGTGCTGATCTTCCGTCCGTCCGGCCTGCTGGGCGAACGTGTGGGGGACCGCGCATGAACGCCACGTTGAAAACCAGCGGGCTGTCGGCCCGCAACCTGATCGGCATTGCGTTGATTGGTATCGTGCTGGCGGTGCTGCCGTTTGTGATCGGCATGGCTGGCCAAAGCTGGGTACGCATCCTGAACTTCGCGTTGCTGTACGTGATGCTCTCGTTGGGCCTGAATATCGTGGTGGGCTTTGCCGGCCTGCTGGATCTGGGCTACATCGCGTTTTACGCGGTGGGCGCCTATACCTGGGCCTTGCTGGCATCGCCGCACTTCGGGCTGCATCTGCCGTTCTGGGCGATCCTGCCGATCGCCCTGGCCGTGGCGTGCCTGTTCGGGGTGCTGCTGGGGGCGCCAACGCTGAAGTTGCGAGGCGACTATCTGGCGATCGTCACCCTGGGCTTCGGGGAAATCATCCGCATCTTCCTGAACAACCTGAACGCGCCGATCAATATCACCAACGGGCCGCAGGGCATCAACCGCATCGACACCTTCAAGGTGGGCGAGTTTGCGTTCGGACGGACGGAAAGCCTGTTCGGCATCCGGTTCACCGGGCCCGAGAAGTACTACTACCTGCTGCTGGCGCTGACGCTCATCATCATCGTGGTGTGCTTGCGCCTGCAGAATTCGCGTATCGGGCGCGCATGGGAAGCCATCCGCGAGGACGAGATCGCCGCCAAGGCGATGGGCATCAACACCCGCAACATCAAGCTGTTGGCCTTCGCGATGGGCGCCTCGTTTGGCGGCGTCGCGGGGGCGCTGTTTGCGTCGATGCAGGGCTTTGTCAGCCCCGAGAGCTTCTCGCTGATGGAATCGATCTCGATCCTGTGCATGGTGGTGCTGGGCGGCATGGGGCATATCCCCGGCGTGATCCTGGGCGCCCTGATCCTGGCGGCGTTGCCGGAATTCTTGCGCGCGGTGGTCGAACCCTTCCAGCACATGGTGTTTGGCGCCGTGGTGTTGGACCCCGAAGGCATCCGCATGCTGCTGTTCGGCCTGGCGATGGTCTGCGTCATGCTGTTCCGCCCGGCGGGTCTGTGGCCGTCGGCGGTGCGCAAGCGCGAACTCGCGACCAAGGCGCAAGGAGGCGGAGCATGAGCAAGTTGCTGCAAGCGCAGGGCCTGGGCAAACGCTTCGGCGGCCTGCAAGCCTTGTCGGACGTCAGCTTCGATATCGAGCAAGGCGAAATCTATGGGCTGATCGGCCCGAACGGCGCGGGCAAGACCACGCTGTTCAATGTGCTGACCGGCCTGTACATCCCGGAAGAGGGCAGTTGCACCTTCAACGGCGTGTCCCTGTCGGGCAAGAAGCCGCACGAGGTCGCGTTCGCGGGCCTGGCGCGCACCTTCCAGAACATCCGCCTGTTCGCCAATCTGTCCGCCATCGAGAACGTGATGATCGGCCGCCACATGCGCACCAAGGCCGGCGTGCTGGGCGCGGTGCTGCGCACGCGTGGTACGCGTGCCGAAGAGGCCGCCATCGAGGCGCGGGCGCAAGAGCTGCTGGATTACGTGGGCATCGGCCATCGCGCCAACGACGTCGCGCGTTCGCTGCCTTACGGCGACCAGCGCCGTCTTGAGATCGCGCGCGCCCTGGCGACGGATCCCAAGCTGCTGGCGCTGGACGAACCCGCTGCCGGCATGAATGCGTCGGAAACGGTGGTGCTGCGCAAGCTGGTCGAGAAGATCCGCGGCGACGGCGTCACGGTCCTGCTGATCGAACACGACATGAAGCTCGTCATGGGGCTGTGCGACCGCGTGCTGGTGCTGGAATACGGCAAGGTGCTGGCGATGGGCAAACCTGCCCAGGTGCAACGCGATCCCAAGGTTATCGAAGCGTACCTGGGCGCCGGCGCGGCCCAGGATCCGCTGATTCACAAGGAGAGCCCGGCAACATGACGGCATCCCAACCCTTATTGGAACTGCGCGGCTTGCAGGTGGCCTACGGTGGCATCCGCGCGGTGCGCGGGATCGACCTGCGCGTGGACGAAGGCGAGCTCGTGTGCCTGATCGGCGCCAACGGCGCCGGCAAGAGCACGACGTTGCGCGCCATTTGCGGCCTGGTGCCGCTGGCGGGCGGCGAAGTGGTCTACGGCGGGCAATCGATCGGCGGCCAGAAGTCGCATGACCTGGTCCGCAAGGGCCTGGTCATGGTGCCGGAAGGCCGCGGCATCTTCGGCCAGCTGACCATCGAGGAAAACCTGGCGATGGGCGCGTACATCCGTCGCGATGCGGCGCAGGTTCGGCAGGACACCGACCGCGTCTTCACGTTGTTCCCGCGTTTGGCCGAACGCCGCAAGCAAGCGGCAGGCACCTTGTCCGGGGGCGAGCAGCAGATGGTGGCGATGGGTCGCGCGATGATTGCGCGTCCGAAGCTGCTGTTGCTGGACGAGCCGTCGATGGGCCTGGCGCCCTTGATGGTCGAGAAGGTCTTCGAGGTGGTTCGCACCATCGCCAGCGAAGGCGTGACGATCCTGCTGATCGAACAGAACGCGCGCCTGGCGCTGGAAAACAGCCATCGCGGCTATGTGATGGAGTCGGGTGAGATCATCCTGTCCGGGCCCGCCGGCGACATGCTGCACGATCCCAAAGTGCGCGCGGCCTATCTGGGCGAGGTCGAGTAGGGCATCGAGCTTGCGGATGTCCGGGTTCTTTAGCCGCCGAGGCTTCCCTGCGTCATTCCGATGCTCGCCCCGGTGGGGCTGCGCTTCGGATGGCTCCGGGATCCTCGGCTGCCGGCGGCCTCATGCGTTGGTTTTCAACCCCGTTTATGGGGAGATGCCGTGAGCCGGTGTCCGGGCGGAGGGATCCGAAGCGCAGCCCCACCGGGGCGAGCATCGGAATCCCGCAGTTCGGACGCCGGCGACTCAAGAACTCTGCGTCACAAAACAGGCCGTCAGCCATCCAGCTAAGAACGTTCTAAGCCGGTGCGCGTTCACGGTCCACGGCCATGACGACTCCAGCTTCGACCAGTGCGTCGATTTCCTGCTGGCCGTAGCCGAACTCTCCCAGGATCGCGATGGTGTCCTCGCCCAGCCGCGGCGCCGCGCGGTGATACTGCGCAGGCGTGGCCGACAGCTTCACGGGCATGCCTACGGTGCGCACCTTGCCCGCGACCGGGTGGTCCTGTTCCACCACCATGCCGCGCGCCAGCGTCTGCGGATGCGACAGCGCCTGCGCGATCGAATGCACCGGTCCGGCGGGTACGCCGGCCTCGTCGAAAACGTCCAGCCATTCCTGCGCGCTGCGCGTCTCCAGGATGGCCGACATCTCCGCCACCAGTTCGTCGCGGTTATTCATGCGATCGCGGTTGCGTGCGAAGCGCGGATCGTCCGCCCATTCGGGCTTGCCCAGCGCTTGCGTGATGCGCTGCCAGTTCTTCTCGTTCGCGCCACCGATGATGATCCAGTCGGTGCCCGTGGGAAACGCCTGGTATGGCGCGCTGAGCACATGCGCCGATCCGGTGGGGCCGGGCGATACGCCGCTGCCGAAGTAGATCGCGGCGTGCCAATACAGCTGCTGCAGGCTGGCCTCCAGCAGCGAGGTCTCTACGATCTGACCTTCGCCGGTGCGCTGCTTGTGCTGATACGCAGCCAATACGCCAAACGCCGCCAGCAGGCCCGCATTGATGTCGGCCACGGAGTTTCCCGTGCGCAACGGCGGGCCGCCGGGTTCACCGGTAATGGCCATCAAGCCCGAAAATCCCTGCGCCACCAGATCGAATCCGCCCTTGTCGGCGTAGGGGCCGGTGGTGCCGTAGCCCGAGACGGCGCAATAAATCAGGCCGGGGTTCTCCTTGCGCAGGGTGTCGTAGCCCAGGCCCAGCTTTTCCATCGTGCCTTTGCGGAAGTTCTCGGTCACGACGTCAGCGTCCCGGATCATGCGCAGCAAGACCTTCTTGCCCTCGGGATGTTTCAGGTCCAGCGCGATGGCGCGCTTGTTACGGTTGAGCATCAGGTACGGCGCCGAGATGCCATTGATCTGCGGGTCGCGATATTGGCGGGAATCGTCGCCGCCATCGATCTTCTCGACCTTGATGACGTCGGCGCCAAGATCGGCCAGCATCATGCCGCAGGTCGGGCCGGCCATGATTTGCGACAGCTCGATCACGCGCATGCCGGCCAGCGCGCCGGCGGGCGCATCGGCATTGGCGGTCAGCGGGCGGCCGGGGCCGCGGATATCGTTATGCATGCATGTTCCTTGATGTCTGGTTCAACGGCCGCTGAATTGCGGTTTGGCCTTGGCCAGGAAAGCGCGGTAGCCGGCGCGAAAATCCTCGGTATCGAAGCAGTCGAAGGCTTCGTCGCGATCGGCGTCGGTCAAGGTCTTGCCCTGGACGAGGTTGCGCACGAACTTCTTGTGCCAGCGCGCCACCAGGGGCGCCCCGTCGGCAATGCGGCGCGCGGCGGCCTGTGCCTGTTCGGCCACTTGGTCGTCCGGCACGACACGGGTGACGACGCCCAGCCGCAAGGCTTCGGCGGCGTCGAATATCGTGCCTTCCAGCAGCACTTGCAGCGCGGTCGTCGGCCCGACAAGGCGCACCAGCGGCGCCAGTTCCGAGTACGACATCACCAGTCCCAGGTTCTTGATCGGGACGCCGAACCGCGAGCTTTCACCGCAGATGCGCAGATCGGCCAAGCTGGCGATTTCCAGCCCGCCGCCGACGCAGATGCCGTGGATTTGCGCGACAACGGGGTGGCGGCAGCCGCCGATGGCCTCGATCGTGCGGCGCATGACGGCGCCGTACTCCACCGCCTGCCGCTTGTTGCTGCGCGCCGTTTCGAATTCGCTGATGTCGTTACCGGGCGAGAACGCCTTTTCGCCCGCGCCCCGCAGCACCACGCAGCGCACGCTGTCGTCGCGGTCCAGTTCCAGGAAGATGTCGCCAAGCAGACGCCAGCCGTCGATCGTGAATGCGTTGAGTTTTGCCGGGCGGTTCAGCACCACGGTCGCGATGTCGCCGTCGCGTTGCAGCAGAATGGGCGAGGAGTCGGAGGTAGAGGTAGCGCTCATGGTGTTCCTTTCGTCAGACGCGGGGGCGAAACCCGCAGGGATCATTGTTTCGTCAGGCCAAGGCTGCTGGTGAGCTTGCCGTACTTGGTCCATTCGTCCTGCACATAGGTCGCGAATGCGGCGGGCGTCTGCGGCCCGCCGCGCAGATCCATTCCCTGGTCGGCCAGCTTGGCCACAATCTCGGGGTCTGCCAGGGTCTGCGCCAGCGCGCGGTCCAGCTTGTCCAGGATCGGGCGGGGCAACTTGGCGGGCGCCAGCACCGCGTACCACTGCACGATGTCCAGGCCCTTGATGCCGGATTCGGCAAGCGTCGGCACATCGGGCAGCCGCTTGCTGCGTTCCGCGCTGGTCACCGCCAGCGGACGCAGCTTGCCGGCCTGGATCTGGTTGATCGCGCCGGGCAGGGTGTCGAAGTTCATGTCCACGCTGCCGCCCAGCAGGTCGGTCATCGCCTGGCCGCTGCCCTTGTAGGGGACGTGCTCCATCGATACGCCGGCGATCTGCGAGAAACGCGCGGCGCTCAGATGTTGGGGGCTGCCCATGCCGGACGAGGCGTATAGCAGTTGCTTGGGCTTGGCGCGGGCGTCGTCAACCAGGTTCTGAACGGTGGCGTAGCTGTGTTTGGCCGGATTCACGACCAGCACGTTGGGCACCGACCCGATGTAGCGCACCGCAGTGAAATCGCGGATGGGATCGATGCTGGATTGCACGACGTAGGGGGCGGCGACCGTGGACTGCATGTTGGCCAGTAGCAGCGTGTAGCCGTCCGGGTCCGCCTTGGCGACGTAGTCGGCCGCGATCAGTCCGGAGGCGCCCGGCTTGTTTTCGACCACGATCTGCTGGCCCAGCAACGTGGACAGGCGCGCGGAAACGATGCGGGCCGACACGTCGGTGCCGCCGCCCGGTACAAAGCCGACGACCAGCCGGATGGGACGTTCCGGCCACTTCGCCGGGTCTTGCGCCAGGGCAGGGGCAACGGCGGCCAGACTGGCTGTCAGCGTCAATGCGCGTGTCCAGCCGCGAACATGCTTGTTCATAGTGAGTCTCCTTGGTGGATGAGGCCTGCCCGGGTGTTGCTTGATTTATGATGGGGTCAGGTTGGTATGCCTTTGGTGTCTGGTATACCAGATACAAAAATAATCGATGTTGCGAGCGTGAACAACTCATGGCTAACCCTGAAACCCTGATTCCGGACGTGTCTGTCCCGGATTTGGCCATCCACCATCCCACCTTGCCGGCGGTCGTTGCCGAGCGGCTACGGCAACTGATCATCGACGGCACGCTGAAGCCGGGCACCTGGCTTAACGAGCGCGACCTGTGCGAACAGCTGAAGATTTCACGCACGCCATTGCGCGAGGCCTACCGCATGCTGGCCTCGGACGGACTGGTGGCGTTGCAGCCCAAGCGCGGGGCCATGGTGATCGAGTTGTCGGCGGACGACATCGAGAACATCTTCGACGTGCTGTCCGTGCTGGAGGGGTTGGCGGTGCGCAGCGCCGCCGAACGCGCATCGGATGCGGAGCTTGCGCAGATCGCAGGCTTGCATGCGCAGATGCTTGAAAACTATGAGAAGCGGGATATCCGGGCGTATTTCGCGGCCAGCATGGGCACGCACATCGCCATCAATCGCGCCGCGCACAATCCGGCGCTGACGCAGTCCTATGACCGCCTGAACCTGCAGGTTCAGGCATTGCGCTACAAGTCCAATTTCGATCTTGACGAATGGACGACCGCAGTGGCGGACCATGAGGCGTTTGTTCAGGCCTTGATGGCGCGCGACGGTAAACGCGCCGAAACGCTGATCCGCAAGCATGTGGGCGGCAAGAAGGCCTACAACCTTCGTGGCCGCCCGGGCGCCGCGGTCAAAGCCTGAACCTGGCCGACCCGGCTCAGGCGGGCTGCGCCGCCAACTGCCTTCTGCCGATCCGCAGCGCGATCACGGCGGCGATCAGCCCCGTGATGCCCGAGATCACGAAGGCCATCATGTAGCTGCCTTGCGCTTCGCGGATGGCCCCGGCCATCCAGGCGGCGCTTGCCGCGCCCAGTTGGTGGCCGGCGACGATCCAGCCGAACACGATTGCCGCGTCACGCTCGCCGAAAGCCTCCGTCGTCAGGCGCAGCGTGGGCGGCACCGTGGCGATCCAGTCCAGACCAAAAAAGATCGCGAAGATCGACAGGCTGTAGAACGAGAAGTCGGAATAGGGCAGGTAGATCAGCGACAGGCCGCGCAGCGCGTAGTAGACGAACAGCAGTTTGCGCGGGTCGTAGCGGTCGGTCAGCCATCCCGATGCCGTCGTGCCCACCAGGTCGAAAATGCCCATGATCGCGAGCAGGCCGGCGGCCTGCACTTCCAGCATGCCGTGGTCGCCGCAAAGCGCGATCAAGTGCGTGCCGACCAGACCGTTGGTGGTGAAGCCGCAGATGAAGAATGTGGCGAACAGGAACCAGAACGTGCGCGTCCTGGCGGCGCGGGCCAGGGCACCGAAAGTGGCCGCCACCATGCCGGTGCGCGGCGCGGCGGGAGCCGGCGCTGCATTCGGGTCGCTGCCGAACGGCACCAGGCCGACGCTGGACGGCCGGTCGGGCACGAGCCACCAGGCCAGCGGCACCATCGCCGCGGCGGCGGCCGCCACGGTCCAGACCACCCGGGTCCAATCGCCGGACGAGGCCAGCGTGGCCAGCACGGGCAGGAAGACCAGCGTGCCGCTGGCGGTGCTGGCCGTCAACAGGCCCATGACCAGCCCGCGGTGCTTGGTGAACCAGCGATTGACGATCGTCGCGCCCAATACCGACGCCACTGCGCCGGAACTGATGCCCGAGAACACGCCCCAGGTCATCATCAGGTGCCACGGTTCGGTCATGTAGGCGCTGACGGCGCTGGAGGCTGACATCAGGAGCAGGGCGCCAATCAGGATGCGACGCAGCCCGAAGCGTTCCATCGCCGCGGCGGCGAAGGGACCGATCAGCCCATAAAGGAAGATGCCGACTGCGGCAGCGAACGAAATCGAGCTGCGGCTCCAGCCAAAGGCTTCTTCCAGCGGCACCAGCAGGACGCTGGGCGACGAGCGTAGCCCGGCCGACACCAGCAATGACAGGAAAATGACCGCGACCACGACAAACGCGTATTTCTGGCCGGCACGCCGGAACGGGATAGGAGGCTGGGCTATACTCATGTTACTGACCGGTACGTATTGAGGTTTGCGAATAGTACGTACCGGTCAGTAACATCGTCAAGCACTATTTGATGGAGACCCGAATGGCCAGCAAACCCACCGCCCCATCCGTGACGCCGGACACCCCGGCACCCAAACCCCTGCTGGCGGCCGACCGCATCCGCAAGACCGCGCGCGAAATGTTCTATCGCGACGGAATCCGCGCGGTCGGGGTGGACGCCATCGTCACCCAGGCGGGCGTGACCAAGCCCAGCCTGTACCGCAGCTTTTCGTCCAAGGACGAGCTGGCGGCCACCTATCTGCGCGACTACGACGCCGAATTCTGGGCGCGTTTCGATGCCGCCTGCGCGGCCCATCCGGGCGACCCGCGAGCGCAGTTGCTGGATTACCTGTCCGGGTTGGGCAAGCGCGCCGTGCAGAACGGTTATCGAGGCTGCGGCCTGACCAACGCGGCGGTCGAGTATCCCGAATCCGAGCACCCGGCCCGGGCCGTCGCCGTCGAGCACAAGCTGACGTTGCGCCGCCGCTTGAACGAGATGGCGGCGGGCATGGGCGCGGCCGACCCCCAGGCGCTGGCCGATGGTTTGCTGCTATTGATCGAGGGCGCGTTCGTTTCCAGTCAGCTGTTCGGCGCGGGCGGGCCGGCGGGACGGGTTGCCGAAATGGCCGATAAGCTGATCCAGGCCCACCTTCCCGGCTGAAAGGCGTATTGCACCGCACAACAACGGTGCTTAATGTGGTGCCGGATGCACCGTAATGGTGGTGTTTGTACCCATTGCGCAACGAACAAAATAATGGTTCAAATTTACGTTGCAACGCAGCAAACGCGGATCTAACATGAATTTGTGTTGTTCCACATCGCGCTTTCTCAAGGAGAGAATCATGAGCGATACCGCGTTGAAAAATGCCCGTATGTCGGATGCGCTGGAGCGGTCCCTGATCCGCGAGGCCGTCAAAGCGGAAACCCTGTCCGGCCCCTTCGCCCGTGGCAACTGGCTGCGCCTGAAAGCGCGCCTGGCATCCTGGGGGGGCGCCGTCGGCGAAGTGCTGCACGACATGGACGCCGGCCGGCAGCAGCATCCGGTCATCTCCGCCCGCCACTGAGCGCAAGCGGTCAGCCAAAAAAACGCCAGCAGATGCTGGCGTTTGTTTTATGGCCTTGGGCCATGCGAGACGGCAGGTGGCGAAGGCCTAGACCGCCATGTCGACCAGCAGGTACCCGTCCAACACCACGATGCCGACCGTGGCGCTGATGGCGGCCCACGCCCAGGCGCCGCGTAGCGCGTATTGGCCCATCACGCCCTTGCGGCAAGCAAGCACCACGAGCGGTCCCAGTGCGAAAGGCAGCGCCAGGCTAAGGATGACCTGGCTTAGCACCAGCAGTTCGTCGGAATCCTTGCCCCCGGTGAAGACCAGCAGGCCAACCGCGGCGGCGCCCGCAACCAGACGGGTCATCAGGGCGCGGCGGCGGTCGGACCAGTTGCTGCGCAGCTGGAAGCCCTTGGACAGGATGCGGCCAGCCAGCACGCCCGTGATGGTCGAGCTTTGGCCCGCGGCATAGAGCGCCACGGCGAAGACGATGGCGGCGCCGACCCCCAGCGTCTGGCCGATCACGGCGTGGGCGTCGTCCAGGCTGGAGACGATCAGCCCCGACCCCGACAGCGAGGCCGCCGCCACGATCATGATGGCCGAATTGATCAGCATGGCCACGCCGAGCGACACAATGGTGTCGTTGCGGGCCAGGCGCATCGCCATGTCGCGGGCGGTCGAGGGTAGCGCTTGCGCGCGTTCCGCCAGCGAGCCGGAATGCAGATAGAGGTTGTGCGGCATCAGGGTCGCGCCCAGGATGCCCAAGGCGATCAGGAATCCCTGCGGATCGCGCAGGGCGCGGCCGGTCTCCGTCACGCCATGCGCGACTGCCGTCCACGCCGGATTGGCCTTGAACAGCAGGAATACGAACGACGCGGCCACGACCCCCAGCAGCAGCGCGATGACGCGTTCATGGCGGTCGGCGTTGCCGCGCGTCAGCGCCAGTACGGCGAAGGTGCCGACGCCGGTCACGGCCACCCCAGCGATCAGGGGCAGGCCGAACAACAGGCGCAACGCGATCGCGCCGCCGATCAGTTCGGCCAGCGCAGTGGCCAGGATGGCGGCTTCGCCGGCCAGCCAGGCGGCTTTGGACCAACCGCGCGGCAGGTGCCGGGCCGTCAGGGTGGCCAGGTCTTGTCCGGTGGCCAAGGCCAGGCGAGATACCAGAATCTGGAAGCCCAGCGCCAGGAAGGCCGAGGTGATGACAACCATCAACAGCCCGTAGCCAAAGCCGCTGCCGCCAGCGATGTCGGTGGCCCAGTTGCCCGGATCGATGTAGCCGACGGCCACCAGGATGCCCGATCCGACCATGCGCCGCAGATTCGCCGATACCTGGGCGTCTTGCGCAAGGGCGGCTCTGCCGCCTGATATCGCGTAGATGAATCCGGTCATGCGACACTCCTGAGAATGGTTCTCATTTTCTAGAAGTGCGCGTCGGCCGTCAAATTGATTTTGGGCAAGGCGGGGATAGGGTGGCCCAATGGCGCGCCGCCCGGGCGCGCCATTCAACAAAGATCAGGACTTGAGCTTGGCGTCCATGGTGATCTTGGCCTTCAACACCTTCGATACCGGGCAGCCGGTTTCGGCCTTGCGCGCGGCTTCCTCGAAAGCTTGCGCGGTGGCGCCTGGGATGACGGCTTCCACGGTCAGGTGGACGGCGGTGATGGAGAACCCGTCGTCCACTTTGTCCAGCGTCACTTCGGCCTTCGTGTCCAGGCTGGTGGCGACCAGACCGGATTCGGACAGGATGTTGGACAGAGCCATGGTGAAGCAGCCAGCATGGGCGGCGCCCAGCAATTCTTCGGGGTTGGTGCCCGGGGTGTCTCCGAAGCGCGTATTGAAGCCGTAGGGTTGGCTCTTGAGCGCGCCGCTTTGCGTGGAGATCGTGCCCTTGCCAGTCTTCAGATCGCCCGACCAGGCGGCGGATGCGGTTTTCTTCATGGTGACTCCTGTTGAGGGGGCGCGCCCGTTGCGGGCGCGTCGGGTGCAGGGATGCGATCCGCCGCGGCGGGCGGCGCATGTTGCCGAAGGCGGCATCGTCGATGATACGGCCGGCGCGTGGGGCGGGCGCGGAATCCACCCGTGCGCAACGGCAAGCCGATGTAACGCAAGCCGATGTAACGGCGGGCCCAGGTGGGCGAGTCGCATCAGGCAAAATAGCGACATCGCTTCCATTCCACCCGAGAGCCGTTGTCATGCCCCGCCATTTCCTACGCTACGCCTGCGCCGCCGCGCTGGTCTTTCCCGTTTTGTCCGCCCAAGCAGAAGTCGTGATTGGCGTGGACGTATCCACCACGGGCCCCGCTGCCGCCATCGGCATTCAGACCAACAACGCGATCCGCCTGTGGCCCAACACCCTGGGCGGCGAACCGGCGCGCTACGTGGTGCTGGACGATGGCACCGACGTCAGCCGCGCGGTGAAGAACCTGCGCAAACTGACCTCGGAAGACAAAGTCGACGCCATCGTCGGCCCCAACACCACGGCCGCCGCGCTGGCGGGGCTGGACGTGCTGGCCGAAACGAAGACGCCCATGATCGCGCTGGCCGCCTCCAGCGTCATTGTGGAACCCTTGTCCGACCCCAAGCGCGCCTGGGTGTTCAAGATGCCGCAGAACGACTCGCTGATGGCGGCCGTGCTGGTCGAAGACATGAAGAAGAAGGGCCTGAAGAACGTGGCCTTCATCGGTTTCGCGGATTCGTACGGCGACAGCTGGTGGAAGGAATTCACCGCCGCCGCCGGCAACGACCTGAACATCGTGGCGCAGGAGCGTTTCCAGCGCACGGATGCGTCGGTGGTGGGCCAGGCGCTGAAGGTCATCGCGGCCAAGCCGGATGCGGTGCTGATCGCCGGCGCGGGCACGCCGTCCGCCTTGCCGCAGAAGACGCTGCTGGAACGTGGCTACACCGGCGCCATCTATCAGACCCATGGCATCGGCACGCTGGAATTCCTGCAAGTCGGCGGCAAGGACGTCGAGGGCACCTTGTTCCCGACGGGCCCGGGAGTGGTGGCGCGCGAGCTGCCCGACAGCAACCCGGTCAAGAAAGTGGCCGTGGCGTTTGCCGACAAATACGAAGGCCAGTATGGCGCCAACACCTTGACGCAGTTCGCGGGCGACGCTTATGGCGCCTGGATGTTGCTGGATTCCGCGGTGGCCCGGGCGCTGAAGACGGGCGCCAAGCCCGGCACGCCGGAGTTCCGCGTCGCCCTGCGCGATGCGCTGGAGAACACGCGCGATCTGGTCGTGCCCAACGGCGTGCTCAATATTTCGAAGGACAACCATCAGGGATTCGACGAACGGGCGCGCGTGATGGGCGTCGTCAAGAACGGCCGGTTTTCGTACGCGCAGTGATACACCCCGCCGCCGACTCGGTCGCCCGTTGAAGCGTTGATATAAATATCTGCGGTTTGTAGCATTTACTGACGTTCCATAGGGCATCAGTCCCTAAAAGCAGGCTTACGCCTGCTTTTTTACGCCCATATCATTCGTATCGAAATCATTTAATAGCGTATTATTTTTAGTGAAGCCATGCACCTAGAAATAGATTTGGGAGAAAAAATCCATGACCTTGTTTCGATCCAGAGGCCTGTTGTTGGCCCTGAGCCTGAGCCTGTTGGCCGCGTGTTCCGACTCGGGCGGCGATAAAGCCGCCCCGGCGGCGGGCGGCGCGGCGGCGGGTGCCGCGAACACGCTGGAAGCCGCCAAGGCCGCCGGCAAGATCCGCATCGGCTATGCCAATGAGGCGCCGTTCGCGTATATGGATCGCAAGGAGGCCAAGATCACGGGCGAATCCGTCGAGATTGCACGCGTGGTGCTCAAGCGCATGGGCATCAACGAAGTGGAAGGCGTACTGACCGAATTCGGCTCGCTCATCCCCGGCCTGGCCGCCAAGCGTTTCGACATCATCGCCGCCGGCATGTATGTGACGCCGGAACGTTGCCAGCAAGTGGCGTTCTCCGATCCGACGTACGGGGTGGGGCAGGCATTCCTGGTGAAAAAGGGCAATCCCAAGAACCTGCACAGCTATGAAGACGTGGTGAAGAACCCCGACGCCAAGCTGGGCGTGGTGGTTGGGGCGATCGAAGGCGAGTACGCCCAGAAAGTGAAAATTCCAGCGGGCCAGGTCGTGGTGTTTCCGGACGCCGTCAGCGCGCTGTCCGGCGTGCAGGCCGGCCGGGCCGACGCCTATGCCGCGACCGGGCTGACCGTCAACGACCTGATGGGCAAGACGCAGGCCGGCAGCGACTTGGAGAAGGCCGAACCGTTCACGGACCCGGTGATCGACGGCAAGGACGTGCGAGGCTACGGCGCCTATGCGTTCCGCACGGACGACAAGGCGTTCGCCGATGCCTTCAATGCGGAACTGGCCAAGTACCTTGGCACCGACGAGCACAAAAAACTGGTGGCGCCGTTCGGCTTCACCGACCAGGAGCTACCCCAGGGCATGACGGCCGCGAAGCTCTGCGCCGGAAAGTAAGGGGGCGCGAATGTCACTTGTTTCAGAGCCCATCGCGGAGCTGCTGCCGCCTTTGCTTGAAGGGCTGACCGTCACGCTCCAGGTCATGGCGGGCGCCGTGATGCTTGCGGTGCCCCTTGCCTTGGTGGCGGGCATCGGGCGCCTGTCGCCGTTGCGGCCGGTGCGCTGGCTGGCGTCGACCTATGTCGAGGTCTTCCGCGGCACATCGGCCCTGGTGCAGCTGTTCTGGTTCTATTTCGTGCTGCCGTTGTTCGGCGTCCAGTTGCCGGCCATGTTGGTGGGCATCGTGGTGCTGGCGTTGAACGCCGGCGCGTACGGGGCCGAAGTGGTTCGCGGCGCCATCCGCGCCGTGCCGCCCGGCCAGCGCGAAGCCGGGGTCGCGTTGAATCTGACGCGCGCGCAGATCCTGCGCCGCATCGTGGTGCCCCAGGCAGTGCCCGCCATGCTGCCACCCGCGGGCAACCTGCTGATCGAATTGATGAAGAACACGGCGCTGGTGTCGCTGATCACCATTGCCGACCTGACCTTCCGCGGCCAGTTGCTGCGCAGTGAAACGCTGCGCACGACCGAGATCTTCGGCTTGATGCTGCTGTTGTACTTCGCGGTGGCCCTGCTGATCACGGCGGGCGTTCGCCTGCTTGAGCGGAGGGTCCGCATCCGATGACACCGATATTCGACTGGTCTTTCGCGCTGGAGATCCTGCCCACGCTGGCCTCCGCGCTGGTCATCACCATTCAGGCGACGGTGCTGGGCATGCTGGTGGCGGTGACCCTGGGCCTGGTACTGGCGATGCTGCGGCGCTCGCGGCTGCACATCGTGTCGCTGCCTGCGGCGTTCGTGATCGAGTTCGTGCGCAGCACGCCACTGCTGGTGCAGATGTACTTCCTTTTCTACGTGCTGCCGTTGACGGGGGTGCAGATGTCGCCGCTGATGACGGGCATCGTGGCCCTGGGCGTGCACTACGCGACGTACTGCGCCGAGGTCTACCGCGCCGGCATCGAGGCCGTTCCGCGCGGGCAATGGGAGGCGGCCACCGCCTTGAACATGTCGCGCTGGCGCACGGCGGTGGGCGTGGTGCTGCCGCAGGCGATCCCGCCCGTGGTGCCGGCGCTGGGCAACTACCTGGTGGCGATGTTCAAGGACACGCCGCTGCTGTCGGCCATTACCGTGGTGGAACTGTTGCAGCAAAGCAAGATGATCGGGTCGGCGACGTTCCGGTACACCGAACCCCTGACGCTGGTGGGCCTGCTGTTTCTGGCCCTGAGCCTGGTGGCGGCGAGGGGCGTGCGCGGCCTGGAGGCCCGCCTGCAACGATATGGAGGAAAACGATGAGCGCCAGCTTGAACATCAAGAACCTGCACAAGCGCTACGGAGAGCTGGAGGTGCTGCGTGGCATCAATCTGGAGATTCCGGCGGGCCAGACGGTGGCGGTGATCGGCCCGTCGGGCTCGGGCAAGTCCACCTTGCTGCGCGTGCTGATGACGTTGGACCGGCCCACCAGCGGCGATATCGAGGTCGATGGACAATCGATGTGGAAGGACGAGCAGGGCCGTCCCGTGGGACCCAATTCCGAACACCTGCGCCGCGTGCGCGGCAAGATAGGCATGGTGTTCCAGCACTTCAACCTGTTCCCGCACATGACGGCGCTGGGCAACGCCATGGAAGCGCCGGTGCATGTGATGGGCCTGCCGAAAGACCAGGCGCGGGAACGCGCCGTGGAGTACCTGGACATGGTCGGGCTGGGCGACAAGCTGGATGTCTACCCCGCCCAGTTGTCCGGCGGGCAGAAGCAGCGCGTCGGCATCGCCCGCGCCCTGGCCATGTGCCCCGAGATCATGCTGTTCGACGAGGTGACATCCGCGCTGGACCCTGAGCTGGTGGGCGGCATCCTGCAGATCCTGCGGGACTTGTCGGCCCGCCGCAGCATGACCATGATCATCGTGACCCACCAGATGAAGTTCGCCGAGCGCAGTTCCGACCGCACGCTGTTCTTCGATGAAGGCAATATCGTCGAAGACGCCGAATCCTCCGTGCTGTTCAGCCAGCCGAAAGAGGCGCGCACGCGGCAGTTCCTGGAATGCGTGATCGAAGGCCAGTAGCCGCCCCGCTTAACCCTGACGGGGGCGTTGGGATTGGGATGGACGCTGGCGGCGGGCGCTATGCTGTGGCGTCCAATGGCCTGGAGGCCCCAGCATGAGTCACCTGTTCAGTCCCACGGCGGTCGGCAACGTTCCGCTTGCCAACCGCATTGTTATCGCGCCCATGTGCGAGTATTCGGCCGAAGACGGCTGTGCCACCGACTGGCACATGATCCATCTGGGCCATCTTGCCTTGTCGGGCGCCGCGCTGCTGTTCACCGAAGCCACCGCCGTCGAACCCGACGGCCGCATCTCTCCGGGGGATTTGGGCCTCTGGTCCGACGAGACAGAGGCCGCGTTGGGCCGTGTGGTGGCCGCGATACGCCGCTATTCCCCCATCAAGCTGGGCATCCAGCTTGGCCATGCGGGTCGCAAGGCGTCCAGCGATGCACCCTGGAACGGCGGCCAGCTGGTGCCGCCCGCCGATGGCGGCTGGCAGGGTTGGGCGCCGTCGGCCGTCGCCCACAATGCGTCCGAACCACCGCCCCACGCGCTTGACGACGCAGGCCTGGCGCGCGTGCGCGACGCCTTCCTGGACAGCGCGCGCCGCGCCATCCGCCTGGGCTTCGACGCCATCGAACTGCATGCCGCGCACGGTTATCTGCTGCATCAATTCCTGTCGCCCTTGTCGAACCAGCGTCAGGACGCTTACGGCGGTTCATTGGAAAACCGTATGCGTTTTCCGCTGGAAGTGTTCGATGCATTGCGTAAGGCCACGCCGTCGGGCGTGGCGCTTGGCGTGCGCGTGTCGGCCACCGATTGGGTGGAAGGCGGTTGGGACCTGGAACAGACGTTGGTCTTCGCGCAGGCGCTGAAAGCGCGCGGCTGCGAGTTCATCGACGTATCCAGCGGCGGCGTGTCGTCGCGGCAGAAGATCCCGGTGGGACCCAACTACCAGGTCCCGTTCGCGGAAGCGATCAAACGCAAGGTCGGCATGCCCACGATCACCGTCGGGCTGATCACCGAGGCGCAGCAGGCCGAAGACATCCTGGCGCAAGGGCAGGCCGATATGGTCGCGCTGGCTCGCGGCATGCTCTACGACCCCCGTTGGCCATGGCACGCCGCGGCGCAACTGGGCGGCCAGGTGGCGGCCCCACACCAATATTGGCGTTCGCAGCCGCGCGAGCTGAAGGAACTGTTCGGCGAGACCCGCTTCGGCCAACGTTGAATGAAAAACGCCGCGTCGACGCGGCGTTTTCCATTCAGTTCACCATGCGGCCTACAGGCGCGAATACGCCTGTTCCAGCTCGCGGTTCAGCACGTCGGCGAAATCCGCGCGGGTCGGGTCCAGCTGCGACAGCAGGCGCGCCAGCACGACGTTGTCTTCTTCGCCGTTCCAGATCTTGATGTAGGTGCCTTCCTTGTAGCCGTGCTGCTGGCGGAAGATGTTAAGCACGTTCTTCGACACGTATTGCGTGTAGGCGTCGTTCCAGGTCATTTCGCACGCCGTCATGCTCTGTTCCAGCACTTTGTAGCTGGCGCGGCCGCAGACGGCCAGGCCGCCAATGAGTTCCAGCAGTTCCGGCACGGGCAGGCCGTTCAGCGTATGGGTCTTGCCGTCCAGCACGACCGTGGGCGGCGTGGCCAGGTCGGCCATCAGCGCCGCGGCGGCGTCATCCAGCTGGCCGCGGGCCTCGACGATCGTGTGGGACAGGTAGAAGTGCAGGATGTCGACCAGTTCCATCTGCACCTGGGGCAGGTCGATGGTCTGCTTCTTCCACCACTTCCAGCCGTAGTGCTCCAGGGCTTCGGCGGACTCGACGAACGCGGCGCGCAGGAAACGGGCTCCGCCGTTGACCCAGTCGGGATTGATCATGCTGTTCAAGTGGTCCTGCAGCTTCAGCATCGTGGCCGCTTGGGCCTGGTTCAATCCGACAACGTTATTCACTTTCACTCCGGGGTTCTATAAGGGCTATTCAATCGCGGCGGAAATGTTAGCACTTGGCCACGCCGTCATCGGTGCGCGCGGTGTCAGTCGCCATCCTTGCGGTAGGACGATTTCAGCGGGTGCAATTTGCCCAGCAGCGCTTTACCCGGTTTGCGCGCGGCGCCGGCCGCCTTGACCAGCATGAACGCGAAGAATCCCAGGAAGATCGCGGGCACCAGCGCGTCCAGATCGAACTGCGGGCTGCGAAGCACGCGGAACCCGATCGTGACGGCGGCCCAGCCCGCCAGGATGCCGGCGACGGTCAGGATGGCGCCTATCTTGCGTTGCCGAGCCTGCCGGGCCATCGACACCGTGCCTTCATCATTCTGGACCGGCGCCGTGGAGCCAGGGGAGGCCGCGTCGCGCCGGGACTGCAAGGGCGGCGGCGCCGGCTTGCCCCAAGGCGCGGTGGACAGGGGCTCGGAAGTGGGCGCGGGCACAGGCACGGCTGCGGGCGAGGCCGCTTGCCGGGCGGCTTCGCGCTTATCGGGGACCCGGCCGGGGGTGACGCCGCCGGCGTTGGTCAGATTCTCGATATAGCGCGCGAAATCGCCGTTCTTCGGCTCCAGGTCTATCGCCATGACTCCCTCTTTCGGTTCAGTTGCCGCGCCGGGCCCTGGCCGGTTGACGGCGCTTGCGGACCATGGCGAGCAGAAGTCCGCATCCTAGCAGTACGGAGAGGCCTGCGCCGATCATCATGGCGATCTGTTGGGCGTTTTCCGCGGTGCCCAGGCTGCGCGCGGTGATGTAGCCGGGCGCCAGCATCAGCGGCATCCACAGCAACGCGGACAGCACATTGGCCAGCTGGAAGCGGCTTTGCGCCATGCCCATCACGCCGGCGACCGTGGGAATGGTGGACCGGATCGGGCCCAGGAAGCGGCCGATCAGCACCGATGCGAAGCCGTAGCGGTAAAAGAACAGGCGCGCCCGCGCCACGCCGGTGCGCTGCTGCTTGAGCGGCCAGCGGCGCAAGACGCCGGGCCCGGCCCAGCGCCCTAGCCAATATGACAGTGCATCGCCGACGATGGCCCCCGCGATGCCCCAGGCGATGACGCTCCAGGGCTCGAGCGTGCCGGCGCCGATCAGACCGCCGGTCAGCAACATCAGCGCCGTCGCGGGGATGAACAGGCCCAGCAGGACCATGGATTCGCCCAGGGTCAGCAGGAAGGTGATCGGGCCCGCCCACACCTGGTTGGCCTCGATGAAGAGGCCGATCTTGTCAATGTATTGGTCCATGAAGGCGAAATCTGAAAAGTAGCTGAAAGCAATCGGGTATCTTAACGCCTGCTTCGGTGGCCAAATGTTATCTAGGGCTTTTTAGTGTTAACAGGCTCCAGGCGATCTGAATGATGCGACGTATCGGGGAATTATGGATTCAGTGACACAAGCCGTGCTGGGCGCGGGCATACAAGGCGTCATGCTGGGGCGCTTCCAGGGGCGCCGGGCGCTGATATACGGGGCGGCGCTGGCCACGGTGCCCGACCTGGACGTGCTGATGCACTATCCGGACCCGGTTTCGCTCATGACCTATCACCGGGGCTTTTCCCATTCGCTGTTCGTGCTGACCGGCCTGGCGCTGCTGCTGACGTGGCTGATGCGCAAATATTGGCCGCAGGCACCCTACAGCGGCCGAAGGCTGTTCCTGACCTTATGGCTGGTGCTGGTGACGCACCCGGTGCTGGACGCCTTCACGGTCTACGGCACACAGCTGTTCTGGCCGTTCACGCCCATCCCCGAAAGTTGGTCCGCCATCTTCATCATCGATCCGGTCTATACGGTGCCCTTGCTGGCGGCCGTGCTGTTCGCCATCGCGGTCGGCATGACGGACCGCGCGCGCCGCCTGCTGGCGGCCGCCTTGATCTTCAGCACCGCCTATCTGGGTTTCGGCCTGGCTGGCCGGATCATGGCCGAAGACCGGGTACGCGACGCGATGCGCCAGCAAGGCATCGCCGTCACGGAACTGCGGGCCGTGTCGATGCCGTTCAACACGCTGGTGTGGCGCGTCATCGCCAAGACGGCCGACGGGGATTACTACGAATCGGTCAGCAGCCTGTTCGACCGCGCTCCACCGGAGTGGCTGCGCCAGCCGCTGAACCTGGATCTTTCCCGCGCGCTGGCCGACGTGCCCCTGCACCAGCGCCTGCGCTGGTTCACGGACGGGTGGCTGCGCTATGACGCGATCGGCGACGCGCTGGTGGTGTCCGATCTGCGCATGGGCATGGCCGGGCATTACACCTTCCGCTTCAAGATGGCCGAGCGCACGGCGAACGGCGAGTGGAAGCCGGTGACGCCAGCCGTCTGGCCCAGCGAACGGGGCGGGTGGGCCGAATTGAAGCTTGTGCTGGCACGCATCCTGCATTCGCAGCCGCCGCTGCCTTTGGCGGAATGGTCGGAGCTGACGACGAAGTAAGCGCGCCGCTGGTCTTCCCGCCATTCAAATGAATTAAGCCATCTGCAGTCGACTGTTCTGTGTTGACCGTCTTTGCTTGCGTGCATTATTCTGTTCCCAATTAAGGAACTTAAGTTCCGTTTTATGGAACAAGAATGAGCATTCTAGACGGAGTTCAACGCGTTCTGGCGCTATACGCCGAAGGCGCGGTGGAACTGAGCTTCACCGACGTCGCGGCGCGCCTGGCCATGCCCAAGAGCACGGCCTCGCGGCTGCTGAACCAGATGCAGCACTACGGCCTGCTGGACCAGGACGCGGCCACGCGCCGCTATCGTCCGGGCGCCTTGCTGGCGCAGGCAGTGCGCGCCGGCATGGCCGCCACGCCGCTGGACGAAGCCTGCCGCGCGGTGCTTGCCCGCTTGTCGGACGACAGCGGACTGACGGCCTATCTCTCCACGCTTAACCAGCGCGAAACCGTGGTGTTGCAGCGGTTGAACGGGTCGCATCCGGTGCAAGTGCTGTCACCGCCCGGATCCCGCCGCAACGCCTCGGGC
>Ga0307412_10000315_pt1 | contig 30655 bp, 28 predicted proteins | sample DK1Cmetagenome_3_FD_203823 | JGI IMG/M metagenome (GOLD analysis project Ga0307412, IMG submission 203823) | Maize rhizosphere microbial communities from greenhouse at UC Davis, California, United States - DK15-C-1 | ecosystem: Host-associated > Plants > Roots > Rhizosphere > Soil | place: USA...
CAGCGCTACGTGCTGGTCCCCGGCAAGGTACACGTCGACGACACACCGGTTGCGGTGCTCGCGCCAGGCAACGGAAAGACGGTGACCGGTCGCTTCTGGGTCTATGTGCGTGACGATCACCGCTCGGCCTCGGCTGAGCCGGCTGCGGTATGGTTCGACTTCTCCTCGAATCGCAAAGGCGTCCATCCTCAGACCCGGCTCGCCGCATTCCGCGGCACCCTGCAGGCCGATGCTTACGCCGGCTATGTTGCGGCCAAATTTATGTGGCGGCAACCGATAGGCGCCGAGGAAACATGGGCATGCCCTGGCTATTGACGTGACATAAATTTCGGCGCTTTGTGACCTTCCAACCGTCGTTCGGAGGTCTGTCATGTCCAAGAAGCCAGCCCTTGTAAAAGTCGAAGGGAGTCGCCATCGCGAAGCGCCGTTTTTGCAGGAACGGGAGCGATATCTACGCCACTGCGCCGAGTTGGGTGCAGCGCCTGGATCGCTGTGTATAAAAAGAAATGAGCTCATCTGGGTCGCTCGCCTGCTGCCTGCGACTGCATCGCAAGGCGTCGATGTCAGTTTGCTGCATGAGATCGCGCGCAAGCGCGCATCGATGCATACGGGCGTCACGATGGAATACCGGATGATCGCAGCCGCCCGACCGTGGTTACGGTTCATCGGGTGGTGGCGTGAGCCAACCATCGTTCTCCCGTTTCAGGGCCATCTCGACAGATACGTCAAATGGATGCGCGACGAGCGAGGGTTCACTCCTTCCACGGTCGCTCAGTGGCAAAGCAGGACCACACAGTTTCTTCAGTGGTGCGTAGACACCGATCGCCGCCTGGAGGATCTGCAGCCTGATGATATCGACGCCTACTTCATTCAGAATGCGTCGCGGTGGGGGCGGATATCGATGAAGGGTGTAACGGGTGCCCTCCGGATATATTTGCGTTACGCGGCAACGCAAGGTTTATGCGACTCACGACTTGCCGCTGCACTACGCACGCCGCGTGTCTACACGCAGGAATCCATACCATATGCGCCACGATGGACCGACGTGCAACGGATTCTGGCAACCACCGCGACCGACAAGCCCGCTGACGTCAGAAACCGAGCGATTCTGATGCTCCTATCGATCTATGGCATGCGCCGCGGGGAGGTAGTGGCTTTGCGCCTTGATCAGGTGAACTGGGCTGGACGCACACTGCATGTGTTTCGCCTGAAACGCCGGCAGCCGCAGGTCTATCCGTTGTTGCCAACGGTCGCCGAAGCATTGGCCAGCTATATCGACACCGTGCGTCCGCCGGCTTCTGCACCGCAGATATTTCTCGGACTGCACGCGCCACATCGTCCACTGACCCCGCAGGCGGTATTCGATCTGGTCAATGACAGGTTCAAAGCGCTGAGAATTGAGGCGAAGCATCGGGGACCGCACGCATTGCGCCACGCCTGTGCTGCACGCCTGGTCGATCAGGGTTCAAGTTTCAAGGAGATTGGTGACCACCTCGGCCACCATAGTGCATCTGCCACGATGACTTATGCCAAGGTCGATATGCGCGCGCTACGCGAAGTCGGCGACTTCGATCTGAGAGATCTGTCATGGAACTGATCGACGTGGTGACAGCATACGTCGCAATGCAACGGTCCTTGGGCCTGCGATTTGAAGCTGCCGACCGACTCTTGCGGCAGTTCGCCCATCAGATGGGGAATGTCGGCATTGCCGACGTCCGGCCGGATGCCGTCGTGGAATTTCTACAAGGAACGGGGCCGCTCACCGCTACATGGCGGCTCAAATACAACGTGCTTGCAGGTCTTTACCGGTTTGCCATCAGCAGGGGATACAGCGAGACATGGCCGCTTCCCGCAAACGTGCCAAAGCTGCCGTCGCCCCAAACCCCCTATGTGTACTCGACCGCAGAGCTCCACCGCTTGATCGACGCGACGCCTCTGCTGTACAACTACCGTAGTCCACAGCAGGCATCCATGTACAGGACATTGATTCTCCTGCTGTATGGCAGCGGTTTGCGCATCGGTGAAGCGCTGCGGTTGACCATTCTGGATGCCGACCTGATCGACCGTGTCATCACCGTACACGACACGAAATTCTTCAAGACTCGTATGGTACCGATTGGGCAACGGTTGTCGACGGAATTGGCCACGCATATCGAGCGCCGTCGGGGCCTGCCGATGCCGGAGGGCAATAACTCGCGCCTGTTCACTTCGCGCACTGGGCACGGCTGGCCGTATTCGCAAGTCATTACCCTGTTTCAGCGCCTGCGCCAGATGGCTAAAATCGAGTGCCCCGAGGGAGAGCTGCATCCGCCGCGCCTGCACGATTTGAGACATACCGCGGCAGTACATCGGGTTCTTGCATGGTATCGCGATGGCAAGGATGTGCAACGCCTGCTCCCGCAACTAGCGACCTACCTGGGGCACGTCGATATCAAATCAACGCAGCGATATCTGCGCATGACACCGGAGTTGCTCGCAGAAGCAAGCCGGCGTTTCGCACAGTACGCGCAGTGTGGAGACGATCATGAATGACAGGAACCTTCTTGGCCCCTGGATCCGGCGCTTCATGCTTGAGCATATGGTGGCGGAACGGAACTTCTCGCCCAACACGCAGGCTAGTTACCGCGACACATTGACTTTGTTGTTACCGTTCGCGGCCAAACACGGCGGCTTTGCGATCGACCGGATGACCGTTGAGGACCTTTCGCCAACCATCGTGCGCCAGTTTCTGGATCACGTCGAATGCGATCGGCATTGCGGTGGCGCCACCCGGAATCTGCGGCTGAGCGCGCTCCATTCTCTGGCCCGCTTCATCGGCATGCATTCACCAGTTCATCTGTCTTGGTGTAGCGAGGTACGGTCAATTCCATTCAAAAAAACCGCCAGGACATTGATTGGTTATCTCGAGAAGTCCGAAATGGATGCTTTGCTGGCAGCGCCAGACCGCCGCACGGCGCTCGGGGCACGCGACTATGCATTGCTTCTGTTCCTGTACAACAGCGGAGCTCGCGCCGATGAGGCTGCGAAGTTGACCATCGGACGCTTGCAGCTCACCGAGCCGTCCTCCGTTCGCATACTTGGTAAAGGAAACAAGATGCGTGTGTGTCCCTTGTGGCCGACGACGTCCTCCGTCTTGACTCAACTCGTAACCGGGCGTAGTGCAGACGATACCGTGTTCCGTGGACGGACAAATCAGCCGATGACACGGTTCGGCATACATCGTGTCGTCACCCGATATGCCGAGCTCGTGACCAAGTCACATCCCGCGATGAAAGATAAACGTATCAGTCCGCATTCGGTTCGACACACGACCGCGGTTCATCTGCTACGTGCCGGGGTCGATATCAACACGATCCGAGCCTGGTTAGGGCATGTCTCTTTGGATACGACACACATCTACGCCGAGGTCGACCTGGAAATGAAAGCGAAGGCGCTCGCCCGCGTCGACATCTCGGCCTGCCCGCAGCATCAAGGCGTGCGACCACGCTGCCTTCACTGATGACGTTTCTGAAGCAACTTTAGCTGTTCGCTGGCATTTTTTATGTGTGGGCACGAGTCAGGGGGATTGGATAAGCCCTGACTCGAAGCCATCGCCGCCACATAAATTTGGCCGCAACATAGCCGGCGAAATGTTATGCATAACATTACGCCGGTTTCGATCAACTGTATGCGAGCGGCGAGATCCACGAAGCGGCATGCTGGGATCACGCGAGGAGGTACATCTACGATGTTCACGCGCGCACACCGACCCCAGATACCCGGCAACTGCTCGAGATGATCGGAGAGCTCTACAGCATCGAAGCCGACATCCGCGGCAAGGCGCCTGACGAGCGTCTGCGCTTCAGGCAGGAAAAGAGCAAGCCGTTGCTCGCGAAGCTCGAAGCGACGATCAGGGCGAAACTCGCGACGCTATCGACGAAGTCCGCGCTCGCAAAAGCAATCACCTACTCGCTGAACCACTGGGCGGCGCTCGTGTTCTACTGCGAGGACGGTCGAGTCGAGATCAGCAATGTGCTCGCCGAGAACGCGTTGCGCTGTGTCGCGCTCGGACGCAAAAACTATCTGTTCGTCGGCTCCGACAGCGGGGCGAGCGAGCCGCCGCGATGTATAGCTTGATCGGGTCGGCAAAGCTCAACGGGATCAACCCGCGCGCCTATCTGGAATACGTGCTGACCCATATCGCTGATCACAAGATCTCACGCATCGACGAATTGCTGCCCTGGAACGTGGCCGACAAACTGAAGCCGACCACTCCGCCTACACCCTTAACTGGGTAGATCTGGATAGATTTGCGTGGATCGTGTCCACGATCGATCATGGACACGATCCCCCGTGATCTATACGAATGCCACCACGACAGCACCATCATGCCTCACGCGCGCGCGAATGAGGAACTGGCCCAGCCGAGTCGCTTACCCCAAACCAATGTGTCGCGGATGAACATTGATAGCAGTACCAATCATTGACGTTAGCTCAGTTTTGATGGTGAACGGGCAACCGCCCGCCTCATCTCCTCGCATGAAGGAACTCTGGAGTGTCAGACGCACTGACTTCGCAAACCGCCAACTATGCTCGCCGCTCACTCGAGAATTTGGCAGTCGAGGCCGAACGCGAATTGACACTTTTACTTCGCGCTGATGCGAGGTGACGACATTACTTCGCTGCCGAACGAAGTAATGTCGTCAACGTGGACCTCCCGGCCCTGTCGTGTCGGGCATGGGCCATGCCTTGATTTCCGCCTTAACGCCGGCCGGTATTTGATCGAAGGTTGGTGAATGCGCCGCACCGGTTATAAGAGAGCTTGTTCGACAGGAAAGCAGCGGAAAGATGGCGGCCGACGTCACAGCTAACGGAACGCCTTTCATTATGAGGTGCCGTCTGCGCATGGACGGCCCCGTTGTCTTGGCAATCATCGAGCCCCCTTTCGCAATTCGCGCGCTGTCGTAGGCACTCGGAGCCTAGGTCACGATGATGCGAAAGTCCAGATACCTCGCGCGTTCCGCATATCGCGAACGGGATTTGACGATCTATCTTCTTAAGCGCATCGCTCGCCCCTTCCTTCAGTATTGCTTGGGAATCGCTCGGAATTCATCGTGGAAAAGCCATTCGAACATCACATCTACTCAGGTAGCGCTCGCAAGACTCGCTCGAACGTCGTTCGAAATGCGTTGAACAGGGCCTCAATCGCACCAGTCCCTTCTCCTTCGAGCTGTAGCATACGGTGTCCCCCTCCCAGCATCTGGTTAAGCAACAGCGGATAGGCTTCGCCTGGTGCCAACGCCTCTATAATTAGCGGCCGGATTGCTGGTGCGACGAGAGCCGCCATGTCCCGTGCGAGAAGTGCGGCTCCAGCGACATCCGGATCGAATCCGTGGGCTTCGAGAAGATCCAGAGCGTCGCCGTCGTAGAGGCGATCGTAGTTACCAGCGTCTGCATATCTCGACATCAGGAACCGCAGATCTGTCGCGTCCCTCGCATGCGCGGTGTGCCTGTCTCGCCACGCGAGGATCTTGAGCATCGCGAGAGCCGGAAGGGACGTTACGAGCACAACGACGTCGTCTGCCAGCTCAACCTCGACGGCCGCTTCCAGCGCTTCGCCAAAACCTGCGACGTTCATCCGGAATGCGCCACCTGGCCATTCAATCTCGCGGTCGCCCTCACGCTCGAGTCCCCCGAAGGGAATGATATCTAGCCACATCCTTTCGCCTGAGTCGGGCGCGGTGTAGTGGAGCCGCTGAGCTTCTCCACTGGGCTCGAACCTTCCTGTCCCGATGAGCGCGTCGCGCAGTTCCCTGTCGCCTTGCCAGCTTTCAATGCACACACCAATGTCGACGTCGGCGGTCGCCCGCGACTGCTCGATCCCGAAACAGTGTGTGGTGAGGATATCGCGGGCCGTCGCCCCGCCCACAAACCATGCTGCGCCGGCTTGATTCGCCGCGATCAGGACGTCGCGCAGGACGGCAATGGACATCTCTGGGAAAGGGTGGGCCTCATGCAGCTTAATTGCCATGTTGGATGTACCGGTCACGAATCAGCTTCGCGGTTTCGAGGTTGCGCGAGTCACCGCTCGCGACGAGATCGGCGTACACGAGCACGGGATAGACGACGTTGTCGACCAGCCCCGGGGTGCGGTTCAACTCGAAGGGCGCCTTAAGAAATTCAACGTTTCCCGTAGGGTCCGGCCGCAGCCGACCGCGGCTGATCACCTGAGTAGGGATTCCGTTGGTGCAGTACACCGTCACGACCTCCGGCTTCAGATAATTCGTCATAAGCGCAGCGGCCGACTCACCACCCAACATCCACTCGTCGTTCGACGCCAGCATGTCGGTCCACCAGTTCGGCTCCGTCGCGCGGTATCGTCCTAGTTTCAGCGATTCCCTTAGAAGCGAGGGATACAGGGTGACCCATTCATCGAGTAACCGGTCGAAGTGGGTGAAAGCCAGTCCGTCCCTGCGCTCGGTCAGGTCCTTACGCTGCAGTAGCGTTTGCACGGTGGTGTGTGCGGTGCCGGTGCTCACACCGGCGAACATTGCGATCGTGCGTCTGCTTTCGTGGAGTAGCGCTGGCCTAACGAGCAGCGCGAGGATGACCTGAAGCGATCGCTTGGACCAGAGGCTGGGTCGACGGAGCTCTTTGACGCGCGGACGACCGGAAATCAGCACTAGAGTGTTACCGTCTTTCAAGAACGCGTTGCCAGCCTCGTCGATCGCGTTCACGCCAAGGCTGCGGCAGGCCTCGACAAGGGCAGGCGAAAGATACGACGTCACGAGAAGAACATGCCGGGCGTCGTGCAGGCCGCTGGTGGCAGTTAGAGCGGAGAGCCGCTCCTGGCGGTCGATTGAGGGCACTACGACGGCCGCGCGGCGCACCGGCGGATCCAGGTCGAACTCGACTGCGCTGTCGTAGCCGGTGCCAGGCGGCGTTGGCATGACCGACGTCGCAACGCCCGCGCTGACGCTGAATGCCTGCGTGGCGGACGTGAGGAGAGGATCGAGGGCGGCGACTGATGCGTGCATCTGCGACTCCGTTCAATTTTCTCTAGTGTACACGACGCGTGAACGGTAGTAAAAATTGAACGAGACTAGCATCGTGGTGGCATCGGCTGCCAGTTCATGGCGCCTATAGCGAGGTAAAAATGAACGCGTGGGTGTTAGCCGTGAACGTTCACTGCATCCTTGAATGCTTTGCCCGCCGAGAACTTATTGGCCGATGAGCGCCTGATGTGAATTGTGCAACGGGTCGGCGCAGCCAAGGAAGGCCGGTCGGCCGGGCACGACCCACTGCGGCCGTTCGTCCCGGTATTACTTGAATGGCAGCTTCCAACACAGAACGATCGTTGAAGCCGGCATCTGAAACAGCGGCTGTCCATGGCGACGACATCAGCCGATACGCGCTTCTGCGCGCCGCCGGAAGCCCACACCGTTCGTGGACGTGTCTTCACCAGCGCCCGAAGTGAGGGCCGGACAACGCCTCGTCGTGCGCGGAGACACGTGGAGACCGGGACAGGCGTCCGTCGACATCGGCGAGCAACTCTGTTGCCGGTTGCGTCCACCCGTCGATCGGGCAGTGAGACCCTGCTGCATTCGCCTAGCGCGGCACACACGTCCTAGCTACGACCGTAGGATCCACGCGGACAGCGGCCGCTGCTGGTGCAACAAAGCGAAAAACCGGCCAGATTCCACGCCAACTCAGCCCCTCATGCGACGTCTACCACGATCTTTCCACGTGCTGTGCCGTTCGTGAGGGCATCATAGGCAAGTTCGGCAGACCTCAGATCGAACCGACGCGGGTCGAGATTCGCCGTGAGCTTGCCGGCTTCCGCCAGTCGTGTGGCTTCGCGCAGCATCTCCGCGTGGTGCGCGCGATCCTTGCCTGTCAGGAGCGGATAAAGGGTGAACACCCCTGAATACGTTGCTTCACGAAACGACAGCGGAGCTAGCGAGTGCGTACCCCAACCCAACGCGCTGACCACATGGCCAAAATGCTTCACTGCGGCGAACGAAGCATCGAGCGTCGGGCCGCCGACAGTGTCCACCACCAGGTCGAAGCCGGCGCCCTGCGTGATGGACTCGACGTACTGCTCGACAGTCTGCGCCCGGTAATCGATCGGCGTAGCGCCCAGACGCATAACGAGGTCATGGTCGCGCGAACTTGCCGTCGCATAGACCCGTGCGCCGAGTGCGTGTGCCAGTTGTACCGAAACATGTCCGACACCGCCTGCTCCGCCCTGTACTAGAACGGTTTGCCGCGCCTGCAAATGCGCACGATCAACGATGCCGGAATACGACGTGATAAACGCAAGCGGCAGTGCCGCAGCTTCGCGCATTGAGAGATTGGCCGGTTTGATCGCGAGCAACTCTGCATCGACTGCTGCATACTCGGCCAGCGAGCCCTGAATGCCGCCAACGCCGCCTGTCATGCCGTACACCTCGTCGCCCACCTTGAAAGCGGTGACGCCGGGCCCTATGGCATCGACAACACCGGCCATATCGATGCCTAGTACCAGCGGCAGCGAATGGTTCGCATGCGCTGCGCTTCCGGCGCGTATCTTGGTGTCAAGCGGGTTAAGGCCGCTCGCGGCAATGCGCACTCGCACCTGGCCATGCACGGGCTCCGGTATCGATGTTTCCGTCAATTCAAGCGGACCGTTATAACGGCTGAGGACGAGCGCCCGCATGGTCATGATGATCTCCTTTCCGATGGAAGAAACAACCTGATACGTTGCGAAACTTCAAAGCGGCAAAGACCCGGATTTCGTGTCTTTATATCGCCCCATTACTTTTCCTCGCGGCTGGTGTATGAGACTTCAATGGGTCGTCGGGGCCGACGATTCGCTAGCGACATGTATGAGCCTATAGGTCGGTCGCGTCCCGAAGGTTGCGAATGACCAGGCGCTAACCGTCAACGGGCATTGCAGGAGTCGGCGAACACGCTCGCCCTTTTTTTCGCGCAGTCTGCGAACGGTGATGATCGCCGCCGGCTAGATCAGCTTGACAGGTCCGCCGTCGATCCGAACGCGAAACAGCGAATACGGTTTCTCCCGCTGGTCGACGCCGTTGTTGAACTGTGCTTGCCGGTGGAGCTGGTTTGCGGTGAAGTAAAGGTAGCCGTCGCTGGCGACTGAGAGCGTGTCCGGCCAGAGGATTCGCGGATCGTGCGCGATCGTTTTCCATTCACCGTCGGCGCTACGCTGCCGAATGCCATTGCGTTCGTAGTCGCCTGCGTAGATCCGCCCCTTGTCGTCTGCTTCCAGACCGTCGGACGCGCCCTTTTCGCCAAGGTCGATCACCGCGCTCGCCACGTCGGCGTCGGACGATGCCTCATCGAGCACCAGCGACGTCGGCACCGAGAAGAGATGACGGCTGGACAGTGGACAGTAAAACAGCGATGCGCCATCGGCGGATATCGCGATGCCATCTGACGCCACGCTGAAAGGCGAAGGCGCGTTTCCCTGGCTGCGAATAGCGAGCCGTTCCCCTTCGACCACAGGAACGAACGCCGGATCCGCTGAAGTCGAGGGGTGGCCCGAGAGCTTGCGCCAGCTATGACCGCTTGCGAGATCGACGACAATGATTCCGCCTGGTCCCGACACCGACGAGTCGGTAATGTATGCTACGCCGCCCGTGCCACTGCGCAGGTCGAAACGGACGTCGTTGACGTAAGTGGTCGGCAAAACGACGCTGGCGGGAAGCACAATCGAACTGACCACCCGGTCCGTGGTCAGTTCGACGGCGACGAGCTTCGCACCGCCATCGACGGGGGGCGAAAACGATGGCGCCGCCGTGTCGAGGATCCACAGACGATCGGCCGCGTCCACCACCACGCTTTGCACACTACAGAGTGTTTCGCCCGGCCGGTTTGCGTCGAAACGATTGATCGCCGCGTCCGGGTACGGCACCACCTTGCCTGCGCGTAATTCGCCGACGGTGAACGGCACATCGTCGCCCCAGCGCGGAAAATTCACGAAGATCCGTCCTTCGTGCGAAACAGTTACTCCAGTCGGCATCGCATCATAGAAAGCGAAGACTGGCTCGATTTCCCCGATCGTTCTGTTAGTGGCGAGCCGTGCCCCGCCTGCCGATGCGATGGTATGTGCTGAATTCGACATGTCGTGCTCCTTGATTGATCAATCGCGTCGGCGCCCAAAACTTGCCCCGCGCACCGCTTTTGCCGGGTTGGACCGCCGCACTCTCCGGTGCGATTACGGCAATCGCCTTGCCTGGTGCCCGCACCACCTCCGCCACGCACCGCTGCCGCTTCTAGAAGCCTGTCAGAACCGTCTTGCCGATCGACCGGCCGCCCTCGACGCGCGCATGAACGCGCAGCAGATTCTTCGCATTAATCAGACCTGCGTCCTCGGTCAGCGTCGTTCTCAGAACGCCCGCGTCGACGAGATCGGCGACGCGGTTCAGCAGGCGATGCTGCTCGATCATGTCCGCCGTATGAAACAGTGACCGCGTGAACATCAGTTCCCAATGCACCGACACGCATTTGAGCTTGAGACTCACGATGTCGAGCGCCGCGGGGTCGTCGATCAGCGCGATTTTTCCCTGCGGCGCGATGATTTCGGCGATACCCGGCAGATGCCGGTCGGTGGCGGTCAGGCTGGCAACGTACTGAACCTGCTCGATGCCGATTGCCCGCAACTCGTCTTTCAGCGGCTTGTGATGATCGATCACACGGTGCGCGCCCATCTTCCGGCACCACGCGATGGTCTCCGGCCTCGACGCCGTCGCGATAACGGTCAAACCCGTCAGCGCGCTGGCGATCTGCGTCAGGATCGAACCGACCCCGCCCGCACCGTTGATGATCAGGATCGCCGCGTTGCGCTTGCCGGCATGTTGCGTTACGCACAACCGTTCGAAGAGCAACTCCCACGCGGTGATCGACGTGAGCGGAAGCGCCGCCGACTCACCGAACGACAACGTCGCCGGCTTGCGCCCGACGATCCGCTCGTCAACGAGATGGAATTCGCTGTCGGTGCCCGGCCTGTCGATGGCGCCGGCGTAGAACACATCGTCCCCTGGCTTGAAGAGCGTCACGTCCCGACCCACCGCCTCCACCACCCCCGCCGCGTCGAATCCCAACACTGCCGTGCCGCCATCCGCAGGTGCGCGGGTCGCGCGCAGCTTGACGTCGGCCGGATTGACCGAGACCGCCCGGACTGCCACCCGCAGATCGCGCGGGCCGGGCTCGGGCGTGGGCAGTTCGAAGTCGACCAGCGCGCCGGGTGCGCTGGACGGCCCCGCGACACGGTAACCAATCGCTTTCATGTGTCAGTTCTCCTCGTCGTGACATGGGTATGCGCGCGGTGCCCGCTAGATCAGCGACGGCACCGCCGGATCGATATGCACCTCGACGAGGTATGGGGCACCCGCCGCGAGGCCACGGCGAAGCGCGGCTTCGAGGTCCGAGGGGCTGTCGATCCGCTCGCCCGCCACACCGTATCCTTTCGCGAGCGACACGAAATCGAGGCCGGGAAGATCGAGGCCGGGCACCCCGGGCGTCTCGAGCTGATTGGCGAACGCCTTAAGAATGTTGTAGGCGCCATTGCGGGGTACGACGAACAGGATCGGCAGTGCGTGCTGGACCGCGGTCCACAGCGCCTGGATCACGTAGTTGGCCGCGCCGTCGCCGACGATATCGATGATCTGACGCTTGCCGCCGTTGTCGCGCTCCGCCAGCGCGACGCCGACCGCGGCCGCGAGGCCATAGCCCAGCACGCCGCTCGACATCGAGAAAAACGAACGCGGTGTGCCGGTTGGAATGCGCTGGCGAAGCAGCTTCATCGTCGAAAGCGATTCCTGCACGATGATGCTGTCCGCGGGCCGCACTTCGTTGATCGTGTGATACAGGTAATCCGCCGTGATCTGCTCGCCGATCACCGGCGGCAGCAGCTTTGCGGCGGGAGCTGGCGCTTCGCGCGCGACTTGCTGCAGATGCTCGGTCAATACCGCGCAGGCGCGACCGGGATCGGCCAGCAAACTGTCGCCGACCGGAGCGCGCGCCGCTTCGGAGGGATCGTCCGTGATGTGGAACAGCCGCGCACCCGATGGAATGAAATCGCCGGGAACGTACGGGTAATAGCGGAACACCGGCGCGCCGATCACAACGATTACGTCATGCCCCGCGAGCTGTTTGCCGAGAGGTCCGATCGCGCTCGTCAGCACGCCCTGATAGGCGGGATGCGTCTCGGGAAAGCCGGGACGGCCTTCGGCTGGCGCCGCCCAAACCTTGCAGCGCAGACGGTCGGCGAGTGCCACCGCGTCGCCCCAGCCGCCGCTCTGATCGACTGCGCCGCCGATCACCAGCACCGGCGAGCGCGCCTGCGACAGCGCATCGATGACCGGCGCGAGACAGGCCGGATCCGCGCCCAGCCTGCGGCTCACCGAACGGATGACCGGCACGGCCGGACACGGCTTGTCGACATCGTCCATCGGAATCGACAGAAACACCGGTCCGGCAGGCGGCTGAACCGCCATCGCGTAAGCGCGCATCAAGGCGCCCGGCACGTCTTCCGGACGGGCCGGCTCGTAGGCCCACTTGACGAACGGCTGTGCGATCGCCAGCGGCTGCGTGTTGGTCAGGTACGGTTCGAGTAGCAGCATCTCGCGTGTCTGCTGGCCGGCCGTGATGATCAGCGGTGCGCGGTTGTACCACGCGCTTTCGATATTGCCGAGCGCGTTACCCATGCCCGCCGCCGTATGCAGATTGACCAATACCGCTTCGCCGGTCGCCTGCGCGTAGGCGTCGGCCATCGCGACAGCGGGTGCTTCCTGCAACGCCAGCACATAGCGAAAATCGGATGGAAAATTCTTGAGCAGCGTTTCTTCGGTCGAGCCGGGATTGCCGAAGATCGTGGTCAACTTCAATTGACGCGCAACCTCGAAAAACGCCTGCTGTACGGTCGTTGTCATATCGGTTCCTTGAGAAAGATGAGCCGTTCAACCGGCGTTCGTGACGGAAGGCGGCGGCGAACCTGCGGGCATCACGCTGACAAGCTTGCGATTCACGAACTCTCCGAAACCCAGCTCCGACAGTTCCCGCCCGTAGCCGGAGTTCTTGATGCCGCCGAACGGCAATTCGGGTGCGGTCCACGTTGGGTGATTGACGAACACCATGCCGCTTTCGATCTGTGCGGCCACGCGCCGGCCGCGTTCGAGATCGGCGGTGAACACCGAGCCGCCCAGACCGAACGGCGTGGCATTGGCGAGTTCGACGGCTTGTGCCTCGTTCTCGACGACGTAAAAAGACACGACCGGCCCGAACAGCTCCTGCCGGTAGATCGGATTGCGTTCATCGATATCCGTGAGGATCGTCGCCTCGACGTAGAAGCCTGGACGATCCGGCCGGCCGCCGCCCAGCGCGACACGCGCGCCATGCTGTTTTGCGACGTCGATCTGATTCAGCAGCCCGCGCATCGCGCTTTCGGACGACACTGGTCCGAGCGTGGTTGCCGGATCGGCTGGATCGCCCAGCTTCAGCGCGCCCATGCGCGCGACGAGACCGTCCAGAAACTGCTGGCCGCGCGCCTTGCCGATCACGATCACCCGCTTGGCCGCGACACAACTCTGGCCAGTGTTGTTCATTCGCCCCCACAGCGCGTTGTCGAGCGTCGGTTCCAGCGGCGCGTCCTCGAGCACGATCAACGGATCGCTTCCGCCCAGCTCCATCACCGACTTCTTCAGCGCGCGGCCCGCGCGTTCGGCGACCGCCGCGCCCGCGCGTTCGCTGCCGGTCACCGTCGCGCCGCGTACGCGCGAATCGTCGATCAGCCTCGCAACCTGATCGAAGTTCGCGAATACGTTTGTGTAGATGCCTGCCGGTGCATCGACCTCGTCAAACAGGCGCTCGAACGCCAGCGCTGACTGCGGCACATTGCCCGCGTGTTTGATGATGACGACGTTACCCACCATCAGTTGCGGACCGGCCACGCGCGCCAGCTGGTAGTACGGAAAATTCCACGGCTCGACCCCAAGAATGATGCCCAGCGGGTGCGTCTCGATGCTGTTGCCCGGCATCCCGTCGATCTCGACAGGGTTTAGATAGTGCGCTGCGCGGTCGGCGTAGTAATCGAGGATCGCGGCGGACAACTGGACCTCGGCGTGCGCCTCGGCGATCAGCTTGCCCATTTCGGTCGTCAGATATCCTGCGTACTCCTGCGCATGCGCGCGCAACTTCGCAGCGGCCGAGCGGACGATTCGCGCGCGCTCTGCGACCGGCCGCCGACGCCAGGTCTCGAAGCACGTTTGCGCGCGGTCCACCACCCTGTCGAGGTCGGAATCTGTGATGTCGGGGAACGTTCTGACGAGCTTGCCCGTCGCGGGATTGATAGTTTGATAGGCCATATTTTTTCCTTTCAGACATTGGCAACGCTGACTGACGTGAACCATGCACCGGCTAGACCGTCACTTCGTATTTCGAAACGTTCTTCTCATTCCAGCTCATGCCGATTCCGGGGCGATCAGGCGTCCACACCAGACCATCGCGCGGTTCCAGCGGATCAGCGAGTATTGGATTGGCCCAATCGACCCATTCCAGCCAATGAGCAGTGGGCGTCACCCTCAGCAGGTGCGCGGCGATCTCGGGATAAAGATGATTCGACAGCTGCACGCCCGCCGCTCCCGCGACATGCGCGGTCTGCAGCCAGCCCGTGACGCCGCCGATCCGCATGAGGTCAGCCATCGCGTAGTGGACGGCGCCAGCGGAAAGGAACGTGAAGAAATCGCGCGAGCCGTAGAAGTTTTCGCCAATCTGCAACGGCGTTCGTACTTTCTGCGCAAGCTGCACGTAGCCGCGAACGTTGTCGTACGCGATCGGCTCTTCGATCCAGTAAAGACCCTGATCGTCGAGTTCGTGGCAACGGCGGATCGCATCGCCCAGTCCGAGCGCCTGGTTGAAGTCCACCATCAGGTCGATCTCGGCGCCGACGCCTTCACGCACGGCGCGAATCGCCGCCAGATCGTCCTTCAGGTGCACGTTTCCGAGCCGCAGCTTCATCGCCTGGAAACCGCCGTCGGCCTGCAGTTGCCGCGCCTCCTCGGCCAGCGTCGCGACGTCGTGCCGCCACAGGCCGTTGCTGTTATAGGCGCGGTTCGGCCCCGGCGTTCCGCCGAGAAACACCGCCAAAGGAAGGTTCGCCGCTTTGGCGAGCGCATCCCAGAGCGCCATGTCGAGAGCCGAAACGGCGATCGTCGAAATGCCGGTGACGCCGTCGACATTGAGCGCTTTCATCGCGGCCTCGAACAGATCGCAAGGCGCAAGCGGTCTGTCTTTGAACGCATCGCCGAGCTCACGCACCGCGGTGACGATGGCGGGCATCGACGCGGCCCGGTACGGCGCCACGTAGCTGTGCCCGGTAATACCGCCTTGCGTCTCGACATCCACGAGGATCATCGGCCATTGATCGAAGCGGCCGATTCCCGCAATCACCGGGCGGCGCAGCGGCACCACGACCGCACGCACTTTCACACTCTTCAGAATCATTGAGCTATTCATCGTAGGTCCGGATATCCAGCGTGAACGGGAACAACATGGGTCGATCATGGCGATCTCGCGCGACAGATTCTTTCGCGAGCGAGCGGCACTTTAGGTTTCGCACCGGCAACGCATGCATGCCAAACGCGCCAACTTCACGATCCTGCGGTCCGATGCAGTGCAGTCTCGCCGGCAGGTCGATACGGCAAAAACGATACGGATGCGAAAGACGAGGCCGGCGGACAATGTTTTTATTTCGTGGTGGGCGCTGCAACCCGTGCTTGCGGAATCATGTCGCTCACGCCAACCCACTCAATCAATCGAGGAGTTAGCCATGAGCGCTATCGCCGTTGTCATTCCCGAGGACAAGTTTCGCGACGAAGAACTCTTTGTTCCAATGGCGGCCTGGAAACACGCGGGAGTCAGAACGAAACTGTTTTCGACCGTGCTGAATGAAGTGACCGGCGACCTGGGCGGCAAGGCTCAGCCCGAAGCGCTACTGGAAGACCTCAATGCCGGCGACTTCGATGCAATCGCAGTCATTGGCGGTAGCGGCACGGTGAGTCATCTATGGAAGAACGCCAGCCTGCTCACGATGCTTCGCACGTTCGATGAAAAGCACAAGCTGGTGACAGCCATCTGTGCCGGGGCAGTGACTCTCGCGTATGCCGGCTTGCTGAAGGGCATACGTGCGACGACGTACCCCGCCGATATGATGATCACCGAGCTTGAAAAGCATGGCGCCACCTATGTGTCCGATCACGCGATCACAGTGGGGAATATCGTGACCGGCGACGGCCCGATGGGTGCGAGCGAATACGCGCAAGCCGTGATTCAGGCGCTTTCGGCACGACATAACGCACCTGCGGCGTGACCGGGGGAGCAGGCCCCAACGCGGCGTGCGGCATTCGTACCGGCACGCCGCTCACCGCCTCGGCGACGACTTGCCGCGCTTCGTCAATGACCGCCCGATACCGCAATCGTCAGTTCGTTCCTGACGGCCGAGACGCCTTTGACCGCTTGCGCGCGGTCGTTGGCGGTCTGGATCTGCACTTCTTCCGGAACGCTGCCCGCCAACGTCACGGTGCCCGAGCGGGCCACCACGGTCAGGCGCGATACGTCCACGTCGCCGGGCTTCGCGATTGCGGATCGGACGTTGCGTTCGAGGCGGCGATTGGATTGTCTCGCAGCTTTGCGCGCCAGCGCCGCGCTCGATGGCTTATAAGGCTGTGCCGCTTTGGACGGCGGATAGTTGCCGTTGTCGGCCTGCGCTGGCGAATTCAGAAGCGCCATCCCGACAAGCGCCGACATCAATGCTGCAGGAACCTTCATCTTCATTCTCCTTCGTGTACAACAGTTCGCGTAGATAGAGGATCGAGTACGCATGCCACCCGACGATGCGATGCTATCCACGCCCCTCTGTCTGTTCTTTCGCAAGAGGACAAAGCTTGCCAATCCGCACGCTGCTCCGAAATGCGCCGGCTTCCCGATGAGGCGCCATCGAGGTAGTTTGCGTTCCTGAACGACAGCGAGGCACGCGAATGTGTGGCCCGGCCCGAGGCGCTTACGATATGCGCGAACTCCCTGACGGCCGTGAGCGGATCGTCACGCGCCGAACAGCAATCTTCTGCGCCAGTCTTTAGGCGTTGTACCCATACGCCGTTTAAACACGGTGGCGAAATGCGCGTGAGAAGCAAAGCCACTGCTTAGCGCGACGTCCAGAATGTTCATATCTGTTTTCTGCAGCAACTGCTGGGCATGCTGCAGACGTCTTTCCTGAAGATAGCTGTGTGGCGTAAAGCCCGTTGCTTCGCGAAACTGCCTGGCGAAATGCATACGTGTCAACCCGACGCTCGATGCCATATCGGACAAACGGATCGGGTCGGCAAGATTGGCTTCGATGTACTCCATTGCACGCTGAAGTCTCCAGCGCGGCACCGTGCGGTTTTCCTTGCGTGCGTGTAGCGGAAACAGCCGGGCCAGAATGGCCAGCGACAGGCTTTCGACGTACAAGCCGTTGACCGGTTCATGTTCGTCATGCGTGCTCGCAAGCAGCCGGCCCAGCTGTTCGAGCGTGCGGTCGTAGAAAATGCTATTGCCTGGAATCTGGTCGTCGCCCAGCTCCCGGCCATCGAGTACTTCCGCACAGTAACGATTCAATACATGGTGCGCGACATAGAGGTGAATAACGTCGCATGACGATCTAAGCGTGACGGAAGCGGCTTCGCCCGGTCGGGAAACATGCGAAGCGCCGGGCGCGAGACGTCCGTCCACCACCAGACGTCCGGCATTGCGAAACTCGACCGACGTACCCGCGAGCTGAATCCCGATAATGAAGCGGCTCTGATCGTTGTGGCTGATCGTGCGTCCTGTGAAAACGCCGTTCTGCGTCCAACGGGACGCTTCGATGCGATCAGCGTCGGCGATCGGCAGCGAAGCCGAAGCGCGCGGAACACGCCACGCTTCTTCCTTCGCTACCCAGACCGGTTGCGATCGGCCCGCATCCGGCGAAGCGCCGAAGCCGCGCACGAGGTCGCCCACCGGCGGATGATCGGGATTGGAAAGTGGATCCATGACGTTGACATCCATAGAAGATAGAAGGACCGCACGAGCCAGGCTCAATACGTGACATCGCCAATCGCTTTGCGCCGAGTCCGATGTCTGGGCGATCGCCCTCGCGGTCCCGCGTCGGATACGCCGTTTGCGTAATAAAGCCTATCGCAGAGGCGGTATTGATGCTGTTGGAAGTTGTGAAAATATGCGGATCTTCGTGAAATGAGTGCGGCCGACATGCACGAGTCGGTCCGCGCAGATTCGTGCCGCACATTCGATCGCGGTTCTCGTCGCGACAGCATCGACACACCTTCGCGGCAATCGTGCTCAATCGAAAGTTCTAGCGCGCGAGTAAAGATCATCTGCTGTCATTGCAATATGCTTTGCCCATATCGCGTTGCCGACGCTGAATTGTCGCCCGCATCTGCAGGGACGCCTGGATCCGCACGGCGTCGTCGTTGCATTGAACGCGCGATTCCGATCGCGCAACACTCATGAAAACTGGAGGGAACACACCGTGCGCTGGCATTCCTTTTTCTCGCCATTCAACGCTTCTTCCGCCATGTCGTTAGCGGTGATCGCGAGTCTGACCGTCCCGGCCGTTGCGCTTTCGGCGACCGCGAAGCCGCAACAGGCGCGCGAGCAGACCATCGGAACACTCGAAACCGTCGCGACGTTTTACGACGCGATGCCCACCGGCGTCACTGTCACGGCGAGCGGCCGGATTTTCATCAATTACCCGCGCTGGGGCGACAACGTCCCCTTTACTGTGGCCGAACTGCGCAACGGCAAGGCCGTCCCCTATCCGGACGCGACGGTCAATCGCGAAACCGGCGGGGACGCGGCCGGTCACTTCATAAGCGTGCAAAGCGTCGTCGCCGACAGTCAGGACAGGCTCTGGGTGCTCGATACCGCGGCGCCCGGATTTGGACCGCCGCTCGCTGGCGGCGCCAAACTCGTCGCCATCGACCTGAAGACGAATCAGATCGTCAGAACGATCGTCTTTCCGGCGAACGTCATGGAGCCGCGCACGTACGTGAACGACGTCAGATTCGATTTTCGCGTGGGCCGCGCCGGCGTCGCGTATGTCACGGACTCGTCATTGAGCGGCATCGGCGGCATCATCATCGTCGATCTCGGTACGGGTACCGCGATCCGGCGTCTTACCGGCGACCCGTCGACGTCTGCTGATCCCTCGTTCGTGCCGGTCGTCGAAGGTGAGACGCTGATGGGACGCAACGCCGACGGCACCACTTCCGCGTTCGCTGTCGCGTCCGATGGAATCGCGTTGTCGCCGGACGGCAAGACGCTGTACTTCTGCCCGCTGTCGAGCCGCCATCTTTATTCGGTGCCGACGGACACGCTGCGGGATCCCGCACTCAGCGATCACGACGTCGCTTCGAGCGTCAAGGATCTGGGAGAGAAGGGCGCATCCGATGGTCTCGAGGCGGACGCCGACGGCGCCGTCTATGCGGGGGACTACGAACGCGATTCGATGCGCAAACTCGTTGCCGGCGGCCAATGGCGGACGATTGCGCACGACCCCCGCATCCTGTGGCCCGACACGATGTCGATCGGTCCGGACGGCTATCTGTATTTCACCGCTAACCAGCTGCATCGCCAACCGGGTTTCCACGGCGGCAAAGATATGCGCAAGAGGCCGTACACCCTCTTCCGCATCCGTGTCGACGCAAGCCCTGCGCCGACACGCTGAATTCGGCCGCATCGCCGATCTGCTTTCGAGTCCGTCGGTTGCGCAATGCTGCCGCTTCACACCAGCCGCTATAAGAATCTGTCAGCGGCTCGCGACGTCTCGAATCGATTCCCACGCCAAAAATCGTACGACGAATCCCGTTACGGGTTGCCGCCGCGCCCGTCGCACCTACGGTCACGAACGACCGGAGCATGACTTACAATTGGCGACGTCAGCGCGAAAATCGATGGTCGTCTCCGCACGCGCGAGCTCAACCACGCATCGCCGTGTTCGATGCGAGTCCCGTTTTGCGAGAACACAATGCCTCAGGACAACGAAAGTGCGGATGGAAAACCGACTGGAGAAAACACTCCTGGCTGGCCTGATCGGGCCTGGCGGGGACGCGTCGATGTCGACCAGTCCGTCTACAGCAAAGATCTGACGAAATCGGAGTTGCATGTCATTCGTCATGCACGACTTACGCCCGGCGCCGGCTGGTCGAATCCCAGTCAGGTGGATAACGGTTTTATCGTCACCAGTTGTCTCCGTCCCACTTTTCTTCAAGAGGTTCAGGCCGATGGTAAGACCGTTGCAACATCGGTTTCGGTGCCGGAGACGGGACTGCTGATTTACTCGCAGAAGTCATCGTATGCGGTACATATCCCCGAGGCGTTCGACGCGGTGAGCTTTCGTGTATCTCAGGCGGCGCTAGACGAGAAAGCGCGCGACCTAGGACACTCGAAAGCGCCCGACCTGTGCGAAACTTTTCTGTCTCAGCCCGACGATGTACTGTTCCATCTCTCCAAAGCGCTATTGCCGGCACTGGAAGATCCGTCGGGCACAAGCATGCTTTTTGCCGATCATATTTTCAACGCCGTGGTCACCCATCTCGTCCAGCAGACCAGCGGCCTTAAACCGCGACTTCCGCGAACGGGCGGGCTCGCGCCGTGGCAGGAACGACGTGCAATGGATCTGCTGAGATCGGATTTCCGCCAAGACATATCGCTTGCAGAAGTGGCCGCCGCCTTGGGACTTTCGACTGGGCATTTTGCGCGGGCGTTCCGCACGTCGGTGGGTTTGGCGCCTCATCAGTGGCGGCTGAAGCAGCGCATTCAGTACGCGATGACGCTGCTGGAAAAGCAGCCCGCGCTGGAAATCAGCGAGATTGCCATGGCCTGCGGCTTTGCCGACCAGAGCCATTTCACGCGCCTGTTCAGGCGATTGGCCGGCACGACCCCCGCCGTTTGGCGCCGGCAACGTCGATGATTCAAGCGGCATTTTCGTATGCATCAGTTTCGTTCCAAGCGCGTTATTTTCGTGCAATATCCTGCCCGCGAATGCAGGTAAAAATGTCCCTGCGGTGAAGCGCATCAAACGGCTCGTTGCCAGCCACGAGGCACGTCATCGCAAACACAATTAGCGCTCAGCGTCGTAGTGCCGCTTGGGCTTCACCGGGCGATAGCGTCACGACGCTATCCTTCGGCTCTCATCCGGCGAGAAGATCACTATGGCAACCCTTGACGCGTCGTTCGTTGCGGCAACCGTGCCGACGTCGGTCTATCGACCTACACAGCGCCTGAGCGTTCGACGAAGGGCCGTTCCGGCCGCCAAACGCTGAGTGCACCCAATCAATGCGAGACAATGGAACATCGAAGCACGCTGTTGCACTTGAAGGCGAGGCCCGCTTCGGTCCCTTTCGCCTCATCCCGTCGCGTCACCTGCTCCTTTGTGACGGAAAGCCCGTACGCATCGGCGAGCCAGCACGCAACGTTCTTACCGCACTGGTCGAAAGAGCCGGTGAAGTCGTCCAGCGCGACGACTTGATCGCCCGCGCGTGGCGCACCCCTCATCTCGAAGAGTCGAATCTGCGCTCAGCTGTCGCGGCGCTACGTCGTATGTTCAACGAAGCGGGTTGCGCGCGTTCTTATGTCGACACTGTTGCACGTCGTGGTTATCGATTTGTGGAACCGGTAAGCTTCAGCGATGCTGTCGTTGCGCGGCAAGACGTGCCCGCACCGCTTGCGAAGATTGTGGGTCGCGATGCATTCGTCAAGAATCTCGTCGATGACATCCGCCGGCGGCGCCTCGTTACTGTCGTCGGACCGGGAGGAATCGGCAAGACCGTTGTCGCCTTGTGCGCAGCACGTCTCGCATTGCCTGCCGGGTATATCGACTCGGTAGTATTGGTTGCACTGGACACCGTCGTGGACGCCGGATGTTTGATGAGCGTGGTTCGGGCTGGATTCGGTTTAGCCGCCAACAACGACGACGCCATCGGCGACATCAAGTCGTTCCTCGGCAATCGACGGGTGCTCATCGTTCTGGACGGCTGCGAAAGACTCGTCGGACCCTTGGCACACCTGGCGGAGAAAATCCTGATCTGCGCGCCCAACGCGGTCATTGTGGCAACCAGCCGGGAACCGTTGCGCGCAGAAAGCGAGCTGATTCGACGGCTAGAACCGCTGCTCGTACCTTCGCTTGCTTCAACGCCGGGCGCACTCGACGCAATCAGCTGCGCGGCAGTCGAATTGTTTCTCGATCGCGCTACCTCGAGTTGTCCGAGCTTCGAATTGACCGATGAGATAACCCCATTCGTTATCGACATCTGCAGACGGCTGGATGGCATTCCGCTGGCAATCGTGACGGCTGCGGCACATATGGACGCGTTCGATCTGCCGGTACTCGCCGACCTGATGAGTGGGCAGTTCCGGCTTCGAATGTCAGGCCAGGTGACGGCCCTGCATCGGCACCGTACGCTGTGCGACGTGCTGGACTGGAGCTTCGAAACACTTTCCGCGAAGGAACAGATGGCGCTTCGGCGCCTGTCGGTTTTCGACGGCGTATTTTGCATTGCCGCTGCCCAGCAGATTGTCGGAGACGCTGGGCTTTCACCCGACGACGTCAGCGGCCTGCTCGCGAATCTGACAGCGAAGTCGCTGGTCATCACGCCGCGGTCGGTCGCACCCGGCCGGCATCAATTGATGGAAACGACACGAGCTTACGCAACCGGGAAGCTCGAAGCGAGCGGCGAAGCCGAGTTTTTTATGAATCGACATGCGTCGTACTACCGCGCACGGTCAGAGCGCAGCCGCGCCGCCTTGGCCGAGTTTCACTGTGATGCAGGAGGGCGCAACGAGCCTGGGCCCGACTTGGCGCGACAGCTGGTTCGGTTTGCCGAGGATTGAAACGGGCCGGTAGCACGGCGAAGCAGTCGTCCGAATGACGCTTTTCTCGCTGCAGCGAACGACTGTTGTTGGCCGGACAGAGCCCTACGGAATTGGCATGAGCGACCATCTATGTGGACACGCACTCGTTCCCGCTCAAGCGCGCAACGCCGCACGTCGTGCAATTCATTGCGCCCGTGACGTCCAGCTGGCTCGGTGCGCCGCATTCCCGCAAATGCCTGCGTCGGGCCAGCTACCGAACGCGGCAGCAGACCCGGTTCGATTCGATGTGGGAAGAGGCTCGGGGCGCCTGCCTAACGTGGTCGGAAATGGGAGGCTGGCAGGTCGTTGATGCGCTAATTCCTGCGAATCGGGATGTGCGCCACCACCGTTTGTTGGGACTTAGCGGTGGCCGGCCGTGGTGCTGGCTCTATCAAAGCGTCGATGGTCAGTTTGCTGCCCGCTGGGAAAACGCCCGCCTGCAGGTCTGCACGACGACGCCCGCGGCCGCAATCGCGGGACTACGGCGTTGCGCGACGCGATATGCCCGCACATCGGTGGTGACGCGCTGCCCTACCCTGCCTTGGCGCCAGTGGTCACCCCCAGCCCGATGTCCACGACCGTCGCAACTGACTTATCAGTTGTTTATCGATTGCGTGAAGGCCCGTCGCGGTTTGTGGAGCCAGGCGAGAAACTGGCCACAACGGCCGGCCGGTACGGTCACGCGCTTGCGACGGCGGACCGGACCCGGCGCAACCACCGGTTGGACTAGATAACGGGCCACGAATCGGAGGCAATCACGTTTATGGCTATTTTCCCCATCCCCCGAAATCAGAAAATCTCCGAAAAACCCCTTCGCAGGCGCGGCTTTCAGAGGCGTGTGAGAGAGCAAGGCTGAGCTAACGGAGGGATTCTCCCGGTGGTAATCGCGTTCAGCGGCCGTCAGGTTCGGTCGCCGCGTCCGGTCCCTTGCAGGCTGTCTGCGGCCGCGCGCCGTGCCGCGGCCGTGACCGGGCACACCTTAGCCGCCTTACGACATTCAGCCCCGTTGCGGCTGCACTTCCAGCCAGTCAAAGAACAACACTGAATCCAGGTTCACGGGTGCAAAAGAGGCGTCGAGCGCCGCCTTCAGGCGCTTTGGAAAAATCGGGTCCAGATCGTAGCGAGCTGCGATTATGTCGCACCCATAAGTTATCGGAATGGTCTGAACGACGGCGAATGCGGTCTGGTAGTGCATGTCGATGGGGTCGGCTACGTACATCACCATTGAGTCAAGGTCGACCGTATATTGACTGAGCACAGCGGCGATCCGCGACTTCAGGGTACCTGTCAAGGTTTGCAGATCACGGGATATCGCATCCGTTTGTGGTCGGAGCTTTTCGGCACACTCGTACACGGTGGTGCACGCATTAACGATCTGCAGGATTCTTGTCTGAATGTCGTCCAGCATCGCCTGCAGGTCCTGTTTCGCTTGGCCGATGAGAAACTTGAGGCCAGGATCATCCCGATTGAGACTCATGGGTGGGTCCTCTGCTAAAGGTCCGCGGGGCCCGCGGAGGGAGCGACTGATGGCGCAGCGCTATTTTCGTCATACGAAACCAAGCCTAGATCATCTCCCTCACGTTCGCAACGTCGCCGTGGCTACGCCCGCGTACTGGGCAAGGGTCCGGGACGCGGCGGCCGAACCTGATGACCGCTGAACAACTACTGGGAAAATCCCTCCGTCAGGCCGGAGTTTCATTCGGGCGCGCCTCTGAAAGCCGGGCCTGCAAAGGGTTTTCGGGAGATTTTCTGATTTCGGGGATGGGCAAATAGCCTTTCGACGGGCAGCGCGGAGCGGTAGTAACAAATTCAGTTTAAAAGTAGTAACAAGATTAGTTGTGCGAGCGCCTACCCCGGGTTCTACGCAAAATGTCCAGAAACGAAGGGGCGGATAGCCACAACTATCCGCCCCTTCACTTTTGCATGTCAGAACCGGTGGCTTTTCCGCGCAGCTTGCCCAAGGCCCGCCGAACAAATGTCGCGCGGCAGGAAGAAGCATCGTTCGAGTGCATCTCGGCGCACTGGACATTCGACGTCGAGTCCGCGAATAGGCACGATGAAAGTAACAGTCCTTCCGTTCAACGAGAATAACGGGCGCTCAGTCAACGACTTCCACGAAAAACCTCATGATTATTTCCAGCCTTCTTGCGTTTGCAGTGTACCGGTAAGCAGTGATCTCCTCGGACTTTGGAAGCGGCGAGATCGGCAGTAGCTTAACGCCTCGACTGGCATGATCGACTGTAGTCGATAAGACACCGGTGCTCCGTCTCCGCGTGGCGGTCGTGCCTCGGCGGTCCGTGATTGTGGCGCAGTGAAGCTAGCATGACCGTTAGTTGCATCGTCAGAATGAGGTATCCGCCAAGGTGAGTTCGTTTTGCGCGAGCGAAATTCGCCTCGGTTTCTCGGTGCAGATGGTCGCGCAAAATGCCGACAGCGGTCCTGCCGGCAATGGCGGCCGGTTTGTAAACACGGCATGGACGCTGTGCCTGCCGAAGAGCGCGCCCTACGCAGTAAACAGGAACCGCTTCATGCGACACTCGGCATAGCGTGTGAGAAGCCGCCATTCGGCACTGTCGGCCGTCGACATGAAGACGAGAAGCTGCACGGGCAAGTGCGCGTCGCCGGATGCAAGGGGCCGGCCCGTCACCGCGCCAAGGTGGGCGTGAACAGCCGATCGGCATGCGGACAGTTGCCGGCGCCGTAGCGACGCAATGCACCCTGATGTTCTTCGCGCGGACGCAAGACCCATCTGCGAGCATTCGACAGCGCAACCGGCAGTGACATGCGGAAGACAGGAATGCGCCTTCCGCGTTCCGGTCCGTCCGCCGGAACAACCGCCTGCTACGCACCCATTGGGGCGAGCGCAATCTGAAAAGCATCCTCGCTTCAGCCCACCATCTAACACGTGGATCATTGGAGAACGGTCACGCCTGTCGCGCCGGGCGACGCACGACAGTCGCGCTCCTCCCGTCTGCGCTGTTAGTGGCTATCGCGAAAAAACTCGGGAGGGTCGATTCCGTGGCCTCCGGGCTAGGCTTCCTGAAAAGGTGGACTACTCGGGAATCTTTCTGGCGGCGACGGAGATGCTATTGAAAGGATAACGAAGCATTTTTTGTAGCATTGCGATCGCACGACTCAAACTTTCCAAGTCCGCGTTTTGTCGCGCTCAACGGCTTCCTTCACACAAACCGCCGCGACAGAATCGAACAAAGCTAGGTTGCTCCGCGCCCACTGGCCTCAACGCGGTCTACGATCCATGCATCAACGTCGGTCTCTAGCCATGCAACCCTACCACCACCGATTTGTACTGGCCGTGGAAATTTTCCTTCGGCCAGATACCGATAGACCGTACTTGTGCCTAGACCAACACGCAGACGCACCTCGCGAAGGCGAATCAAACGTTGCTCTGCCGGATTCTCAAGGAATTGATCAGCCATCGCCAGACTCCTTCCGAAAGCGTCCGACACGGTCCGGACATATAGCAATCTAGAGCGCAATTCGAAGCGTGACAAATACGCCGCTGGAAATGAAATTGCGCAAACTCAGAGTCGAGTCGCGCTGACCTCGTCCCCCCCGTTCCCAAGAGTTCCCATCCCATGCGGCGAAGAAGTGAAGCCTCGCTTTGACAAGGCGATACGAAGCCGAATCCTTCCGATTTTTATCAGGTAACCAACCAGCGGGATGAGTTCACCTTTGTGAAATCCGTGCGATAGAGGGCCCAAAACGAAGACGCTCCGCTGCCCGACAGTCTCGCAAAATGATTGAGCCACCAAAGAGCGCTCGCCCGTTAACCCCGCGGGCGGGACAAGTTCAGCCGATTCCCATACGTACCCAGAGGTTCCATCGCGTTCCCGATACTGGAGTGGCCTAAAAGTGGCACTCTTCCTTAAGCCAAAGAAAAAAGGCCTTACAAGCGATGCTTGTAAGGCCTTGATTTCTTTGGTCGGGGCGAGAGGATTTGAACCTCCGACCACCTGCACCCCATGCAGAGTGACTGGTCGCCTGAGTTGCGGGCGCTTGTAGTCGAATTCTTGCATATCTGCCGCACGTCAACGCTGCTTTGTCGCAGACAGGCGCCGCAATGTGATGTATCCACGATCGCGGTGACTCCAGTTCCTAGAATTCGCTCGGTGGCGATCTGCGGTAGACAGACCGGGTGCGGCCTGTCGACCCATCGCGATGTATAGGACGGCTCTCAGGCTTTAGCCGACGTTCGCGTGTCCGCTGGTCGCATGCGCCGAAATTCGTGTCACAGAATCATTTTTCCATCGGTCCGGCAAACGCATCGACGAGCACAACCAACGCATCGCGCTTGCGACCGTCCAACTCGCGGAACCCCGCAACGATCCGTTGCTCGTCGCTGCTCTCAAGCCGGGCGCCCTTCTCCCCTGTGAGCAGGTACCAGACGTCCACCCCCGCCGCAGCGAGCGCACTCAAATAATCGGAGTTCGGCCGCCGCATGCCTTTTTCATACTGGAACTGGGCATGTTGTTTAACGCCACCCAAGGCCGCGAACTCCGACTGGTTCAGGCCTAGTCTCGATCGCTCTTCCTTGAGCCGCTCCCCAAAAACATCCATTTGACAGATTTTCCTCTTGACAACGTGTCATTTGAACCTACAATTACCGTCGTTAGCGTTCAATTGATAGAAATGAACGACTGGCCATCTGGTTTCCCCTCGCGGACGACACCTGCCCCTGCTGCAGATGCTCGACGTGCACAGCGAGCAATACGCTTCCATGTGACGGATCACTGCGACTGCGGCAAAACCGGTTGGCGATGGCGGTCAGACCGGCGATGCGACCGACGTGTTCACTGTGTTCCGCAACGCGGTGCCTGGCCGCGCGGCAAACGACCATTTGCATGGCACTCGGCACGACGAATGCCACACCGTCGCGCCGAAGGTGAATTGCAGGGATATGCGCCATCGTTGCGATATCAGGCCTTCGCGCATCTTGCTCCACGACCGTCGCCTGTGTCAGGCGCCTATGGTATCTCAGTGCAGGCAAATCCGGCCTGCGTTCCCATGACCGATTCCCAGGAGGCGATGATGTCATTGCATTACGACAAACGTAGCGCATTCGGCTACGAAATCCGCGGAGCCCTCCCAGTACGCGCGGACTTCCGCCGAACCCACGGCGATGAGTTGGTGGGCAACCTGCCCGATCCCTCCACCGTGTATTTCGCAACGGACACAGTCACCCAGACCTGCCTCATAAGCGTGCGCTGCCCCTATCCCGATAGTACCGAAGTCGAAGACGCACTTGTGCGCTTCGCCCAGCGATGGGCCGCCGCCGGCGCCATCTTCTATCGCCAGTGCATGGGCGAAATGTCCTTCTTCCCGCTCGGCCTGCCAGCCCACGTCAAGCTGCTCGCCGAACTGGATAGCGAGCGCATCCGGCACGCTGCCGAAGACGAGCGCACACGGTTCGTTCGCTCCCGGATACAGGACCAACTGCACGAAGCGGCCCACGACAAGCCACTACTTTCTTCAACACAGACGGGAGTTGACCATGCCTGAAAAGTTCCGCTATGCCCTGACCGGCGCCATGCCCGTGTCGGATGAGTTCGAACCCGACGACATTGAAACCGTGCGTCGGCACCTCAAGGGAATTGCCGAAGTCTATCTTGCCCACGACAGTATCGCGCAGACTGTCTCACTGCGGATCGGCGGAATGCTCGCCTACGAAGACATCGGCTTCATCGAGCGCCGTATCGAACGATTTGCCGAGCGCTACAGCCCGGTGGGCGCAATCCTGCTGACCGAGTGCAATGACATCACCGGACGACTGCTCGTCGGCCACAACTGGGACGTGCAATGTCTCATAACGCTCGGTGCCACGAAAGAAGCACTCGAAAAGCTCACGGACCCGAACTTTGAGTTTCTGGTGCGGCTCGAACAGCCGGATGGAAATCCGCCACAACCCAGACCTGTTATCCGATGCGAGGCTATCGATGCCCACGAGTAGGCCACAATCGCGGTTTCGCCTGGAAAAGTCCACCCATATCCATCGACGTTTTATGGCTGCGTTGACCTCTTTTTTCCTCTTCGCCGATCCCATTTCCCGTCGCGTCGAGAATCGGGACCGCCACTGTCACGAGACGCCGTCCAAGGTTTTCGAGCATGACCTGTTGTCCGGCGAGCGCGCCGGAGTGCGCCACGGCCCGTTCCAGATCCACACCCCACACGACATGGTCCGCACCACCCGTATCGCGATAGACGACATAATACGAGTCGCTGCGCGCAGGGTTGTGCTGATATGGCGCACCGCCATGCTCGACCAGTTCGCTCATATAGCGCTGGCTCTCCTGCCCCTCGGGCTCGGCAACGCGTCATCCCGTTTCGGAGGCGGGAGCAGTCCGGGGCAGCTCCGCAGGCGCTGGCGAAGCCTGGGCCGCCGCACGAGCGTCTGGCCGCTGATGAGCATCGCGCCTCGCTGGTGGCGCCGCCTGTAATTCCTTGGGGCCAGCCGCAACCTCGGGCGCTTCTGGTCGGTTCGCAGGAACGTGCGCGGCCGGAGACGTTTGCATCACGTCGATGCGGTTCCTCATCCGGTCACGACGGGCTTCGGTCAGACGCGCAAAGTCGACTGCCTTCGGCTCGTACCCGCTGACCTCGGTGCCGAGCAGCGTTGCCTGAACCCACACCTCGCGCCGGAACTGCTCGTGGCCCGACACCCGGATGCGCCCCCAGGCCTTCGCACAGGCCATGTCCACCATCGACTCGACGACATCGGGGCGGTTGTGTTCCGTCACGAGGTACGGACCGATATCCTCGAACGCGAGCTGATGCGGTGCGTCTTTCAGGAAATACTGGTGGCCGACCCGCAGGTAGCGCTTGCGCACCGTCTCCGGCGGACTGCCAAGCGGTGCCCAGCGCGTCGCGGATGCGTCGTCGGTGCCATGGGACAACCGCCCAATGCGGCTCATCGAAGGCCCAGGTGCTCGACAAAGGGACGAAGTCCCGGTCGCTAAATAGCGGCGAGATACCATTCTCGATGCAATACGTCGCGATCAATATATCGATGATTTTCCGGATCGTCACGCCCTGCGCTCTCAACGCGCGGTAATTTCGCGCAGCTTGGAAGCAGGCGTTTGAAGCCGCAGCATGTATCGTTGGGCTATTCAGGAGCGATCGTGAACGCATCGCGACCGGGAGTGACCGCGCCTAGTCCGCATTGCACGTCCACGACCTGCCCCGGGAGAGCCCATTTCCTACCGCCAACATCTGATGGACCGTAGAGCCTTTCAGCCCCGACTGCCAACGTCGCACTAGCGGATCCCGAACGGCTTGACATCGTGGAGGAAGTGACCGGTCGCTGACATGGGCGCGTGACCGGAGGTTATCGTCACTATCTTGCAATTCTCGGCTAAGGCATCGATCCCCTTCCCATACCCGCCGCTGTTGCCCGACAGGATGCGCAGTGATCATCAGATGGTGATTGGCCAACGGAAGGATGGGTTGCTACGGGTGGCACGGACTACATAAGTCGTTGCGACCTCCCTGCGCAGTCGACACACTATCGCATCGTTTCCAGGTCTTGCTCACGGAGTCGATTTCCGTCTGCAATCGAAGTGCGTGCCACACTGCCTGTGCAGCGACAAATGGAATGAACGCCCCCCCCCAATAGATGCGAGACGCCGAACGAGTGGACCCTCGCGGGCCGACGGCATCGATGTGCCTAATTTGGACGATCATGGAGATCTTCACAGGCTAACCGGAGAGT
>Ga0307412_10000316_pt1 | contig 30467 bp, 24 predicted proteins | sample DK1Cmetagenome_3_FD_203823 | JGI IMG/M metagenome (GOLD analysis project Ga0307412, IMG submission 203823) | Maize rhizosphere microbial communities from greenhouse at UC Davis, California, United States - DK15-C-1 | ecosystem: Host-associated > Plants > Roots > Rhizosphere > Soil | place: USA...
GGCGGTCAGGCTGAAGCTTTGCAGGCGAGCAACCCAGACGAAGGTTTCGAGAAACTTGAGGTTCATGGTGGTTCTCTTGGCGTTTATCGTTCTTATGGTTGCAATTGTTACTCCAGGTCGAGGCTCGACGCGCATCAAATTTTCTTATGTCCGCGCCTGCTTTTTTCCCGTTTGACGCTGTACCGCGCCAATGCGAAGAATCCGCCCCGTGGCGAGGGAGCTTGCTCCCTCGCCACACTACCCGCACTGCCCCAAACAATAAGCGAGGCGCGTACGCCGTCCCCGAAGGGATCGTTCGCGCCCATAAAAAGGAGCACGCCATGCCCCGTTTCATCGACACCCGTTGCAGCCGATCACCCCTCGGTCCATTGCTCGGCCTGGGCCTGATCGGCGCACCGATCGCCCACGCCGATTTCATTGGCGACAGCAAGGCCAGCCTGGAAGCCCGCAACTTTTATTTCAACCGCGATTTCAGGCAAGAGGGCGCTCGGGACAAAGCCGAGGAGTGGGCACAAGGGTTCCTGTTGCGCATGGAGTCGGGGTACACGGCCGGCACCTTGGGTTTTGGCCTGGACGCCTTGGCCATGGCCGGTTTCAAACTGGACTCGGGCGGTGGCACCGCCGGCACCAATCTTTTGCCAGCGGACCGGTCCGGCGGCTCCCAGGATCGCTACGGCGAAATCGGCCTGACGGCGAAGATGCGCTTGTCCAACAGCACGTTGAAAGCCGGTACGCTGCAAATCAAGGACCCGGTGGTCAATTCGAACGACACGCGCCTGCTGCCGGGCACCTTCAAGGGCGGGCTATTGAATGTGCAGGAAATCGATCGTCTGAAGCTCACCGCCGGGCAGCTTGCCCAGATCAATTTTGTCGATTCCACGGACTACCAGGACATGACCGCCAATCGCATCGGCGGCACCAGCGACAAGTTCCAGTTCGCGGGGGCGGACTACCAGTTCCTGCCCAACCTCACGGCGCAATACCGCTACGGCAAGCTTGAGGATATCTACCAGCAGAACTACCTCGGCTTCATCCATACCCTGGACCTGGGCAACGGCCAGTCATTGAAAAGTGACGTGCGCTATTCGCGAAGCACCGAGGACGGCAGTTTCCGTGCGATCGACAACCAGGCATTCGGCGCGCTGTTCACCTATAGCCTCGCCGGCCACGCGTTCGGCCTGGGCTATCAGCGCATGAGCGGTGACGATCCGTTTCCCTACATCTCACGCAGCGATCCGTACCTGGTCAACTTCGTGCAGATCGGCGATTTCGCTAACGTCGACGAACGCTCGTGGCAAGCCCGCTACGACTACAACTTCGCCGCCGTCGGTGTGCCGGGCCTGACCTTCATGACTCGCTACATCAGCGGCGACAACGTGCAACGCAGCGCGCCAGGGGAAGGCCAGGAATGGGAGCGCAACACCGACATTGCCTACGTGGTGCAGGACGGCACCTTGAAGGGGCTGGGCTTGAAGTGGCGCAACGCAACGGTGCGTTCGAATTTCGGCAATGACCTGGATGAAAACCGGCTGATCGTCAGCTATACGATGGCGTTGTGGTGACGGGACCTCAACCCGTCAAGCCTTGACCCAGCGCTGACGACTCCAGCTGCTCAACGTATCGACGGTGAAGACCAGCAGCAGCATCGCCAGGATCACCGTGCTGCCTTGGGCCTCCTGGAACAGGCTGAGGCTGACGTAAAGCATCTGGCCCAGGCCGCCGGCGCCGACGAAACCCAGGACGCTGGCCATGCGGATATTGTTTTCCCAGCGGTATAAGGTGTAGGCCAACAGTTGCGGCATCAGGTTGGGCAACGTGCCGTAGCAGAAGGCCAAGAGGGCGCTGCCGCCCTGGAGGCGGATGGCGTCGGCGGGTTGCGACGGGGTGTTTTCCAAGGCTTCGGCAAATAGCCGGCCGAGTACGCCAACGGTGTGCAGGGCCAGCGCCAGTGTACCGGCGTTGGGGCCAAGCCCGGCGGCAAGCACCATCAGCGCGGCCCAAACCAGCTCCGGAACCGCGCGCAGGGCGTTCAACAACAGGCGCGATGCGCTCTGCAACGGCCAGCCAAGGCGCCCGGCGGCAGGTAGCGCCAAGGCCAAGCCCAACACTGCCGCGAGCAGGGTGCCTAGGGCGGACATGGCGATGGTTTCCAGCGCGCCATGGCCGATCGCTTTCAGGTAGGCCGGGCTCAGGTCAGGTGTCAGGAAGCGCTGGGCATAAGCGGCCATCTGCTTGAGGTTCGAGTGCTCGCCGAGCGCGCCCAGGTCGATACCCAGATAGACGAACGAGGCCACCACCGCTGCACCGATGCACAGCAGCAACAAAGCGTTGAGCAGGCGATTCATGCCAACCTCCAGCGCAGCACGCGACTGAGCTGGTCGGCGAGCAGCACCAATATCAGGAAAGTCAGCAGCAAGCTCGCGACTTCGCCGCCGGCGAACATGCGCAACGACAGGTCCATCTGCTGGCCCAGCCCGCCAGCCCCGACGAACCCCATCACCACCGAGGCGCGGATGGCGCATTCCCAGCGGTACACGGTGTACGACAGCAGCTCGGCGGCGACATTGGGCAGGATGCCGTAGCAGAAGGCCGCGAGCCGACCGCTGCCGGCTTGCATCAGTGCGTGTGCCGGGCGCTGGTCGACGGACTCGAAGATTTCCGCGTAGACCTTGCCCAGCATGCCGCTGTAAGTGATCGCAATGGCGAGTACCCCGGCCGTCGGTCCGAGGCCGACGGCACGGACAAACAGCAAGGCCCAGACGATCTCCGGCACGCTGCGCAGGAAAATCAGCAGCGCACGGACCGGCCAACGCAACCATTGGCCCCAGTAGCCGGGCCTGCCAGCGCGGTATGCGGCAGACAACGACAACGCCCGGCTGGCGAGCAGGCTGGCGGGAACGGCCAACAGCAGCGCCAAGGCCATGCCAGCGGTGGCAATGGCAAGCGTCTGCAGCGTGGCTTGCAGCAGAAGTTCGACAAACGTTTCGTCATGAGCCGGTGGCCAGAACGCGGCGACGAACCGGCCCATCTCGCTCTGGCTATCGCTGGCCAGCAGCACCCCCAGGTCCAACTCGCTGAAATGGATGCCCGGCCACAGCAGGGCAACGGCCAGCAGACCAAGGAACAGGCGAGGGCGGGCGGCGGGGTCCCGAGCGTCACGCTTCAGCATCGCGGAATCTGCACGCTCGAAGGTGGAGGCGGGCTCGACAGCGACTCCAGTTGCTCGTTGGCATAAAGCGTATCGAGCTGCCGGCGGTCGACCGCTTCCGTCGGCAAGTCGAAGAGTACCTGGCCGTCACGCAAACCGATGATCCGGGAAAAGTGCGCCAGCGCGAGATCCACCGCATGCAGGCTGGTCACCAGGGTAACCTGGTGTTCCCGGGCATGCTGGCAAAGCACTGACAGCGTGTGCTCGGCGAGCACCGGGTCCATCGCCGATACCGGTTCATCCGCCAGCAACACCTCCGGCGCCTGGTACAGCACGCGGGCGATGCCGACGCGTTGCAGCTGCCCACCGGACAATTGCTGGCATTGAACGAACAGCTTTTCGCCCAGGTCCAGGCGCGCCAAGGCCGCGCGTGCCCCGGGAATATCCAGCGGATGGAGCAGGTTCAGCAGGCTCTTGCCGATACCCCATTGCCCCAGTTTGCCCGCCAGCACCGCCGTGATCACGCGTTGGCGCGGGGGCAGGGGAGGCGCTTGGTGAATGAGACCAATGCGTGAGCGCAGGCGTTGACGCTGGCGCGCCGACAGTTGCCAGACCCGCTCGCCCAGCACGTCGACTTCACCGTTACCAGGACGCAGCGCGGTGGCGAGGACGTTGAGCAGGCTGGACTTGCCGGCGCCGGACGGGCCGATGATCGCGACCTGTTCCCCTGCACGCAGGTGCAGGTCCACACCGCGCAGCGCCTGGGCGCCGTTGGCATGGACGACGCTGGCCTGGGTCAGGCGCAATGTCATTTGAGCAGCGCGGCGGCGCGTGCGGCTTCTTCGATGCCCTTGTAGTTTTCGGGCTTGGTTTCGATGAAGCGACTGGCGGCCTGCAGATCAAGGATCTCCTTGTCTTTCGGATTCGCCGGATCAAGCGCCAGGAACGCGGCCTTGATCTTGGCCGCCAGTGCCGGGTCGAGGGTGCCGCGCACCGTCCAGTTGTAGTCGAAGTACGCCGGGGTGGTGGCGAAGACCTTGACCTTGCTGGTGTCGACCTTGCCGGCGGCGACCAGTTTGTCCCAGACGCTGGCGTTGAGCACACCGGCATCGACCTTGCCGGCCTGGACCCAGGCCGCGGTCGCGTCATGGGCACCCGAATAGCCTACGCGGCTGAAGTAGGTTTCCGGCTTGATGCCGTCCTTGAGCATGAAGTAGCGCGGCATCAGGCTGCCCGAAGTGGACGAGATCGAGCCGAAGGCGAAGCTCTTGCCCTCCAGGTCGGCAAGGGATTTGACGGCTGGGTCGGCGCTGATGAATTTACTGGTGAACTGCGCGTCCTGTTCACGTTGCACCAGGGGATTGGCGTTGCCGGTCTTCAGGCGGGCCTGGACGAAGGTGAAGCCGCCCAGCCAGGCCAGGTCGATCCGGTCGGTGGCCAGCGCCTCGACCACGGCGGGGTAGTCGCTCACGGGCACGAATTCGACTTTCATGCCGATCTGCTGTTCCAGGTATGCACCCAGTGGCTTGAACTTGCGCAGCAGTTCGGTCGGCGCCTCGTCGGGAATTGCGCTGACTTTCAAGGTGTCGGCGGCCTGCGCCAGGACAGCGCTCACGGTCAGGGTGAAACCGACGGCCAGTGCCAGGGTACGCTTGAGCATGAAAATCTCCGGTGCATGGAAGCATGAATATTCAAGCGCCAGGCGTTCTTGCCGGGCGCGTTGTGAGGGTAGACGAGTGGGAGCGATTTTGATCGTTTCCGGTGATCAGGTAAATCTTTATAGTCGCTTGCCCCCATCCTATTTCTGGAGCCTCAACATCATGCTCAGCGCCGAGCTGAAGTCTTTCCACATGGTTGCTCGCCTGGCCAGCGTCACCCAGGCGGCCAAGAAACTGGGGCTCAGCCAGCCGACGGTGACCACGCAGATCCGCAATCTGGAAGCCCAGTACGGCGTCGAACTGTTCTTTCGCGGCGGCCGGCGCCTGACGCTCAGCGACGAAGGCGCGCAGTTGTTGCCGATGGTGCAGAAGCTGTTGCAGCAGGAAGCCGACATCGAGTTTTTCCTGCGCAACAGCGGCCAGGTGCAGGGCACGCTGCGAATTGGCGCCACGGCGCCGTACTACGTGCTCGATATCATCAAGGGCTTTCGCGATCAGTTTCCCCTGTGCGAAGTGACTCTGGAAATCGGCAACTCGCTGCAGGTCATCGAGGCGCTGGAGGAGTACCGCGTGGACCTGGCCGCGTCCTCGCAACTGGTCGAAGACGCTCGGTTGACCCGATTGGTATTGGGCCACGACCCGCTCGTCGTGGCGATGCACCGCAGCCACCCGTTGGCCAGCCACGATCGTGTGGCACCCGGTGCATTGGCCGGGCACTGCCTGCTGATGCGGGAAAAAGGCTCGACCACCCGCGCGCTCACCACAACCTTGCTACGAGAAGCCGGCGTGGCGACCGGGCCATTGTTGGAAATTGGCAGTCGCGAGTCGATTCGCGAAGCGGTCCTGCGCAACATCGGCATCAGCATCATCGCCCGTCATGAAGTGCCGGAGAACCCGCAGCTCAAAGTCGTCGAGCTGGAAGGCGCGCCGCTGATCGCCGAGTACCTCTATTGCCTCAAGGAGCGCCGCCAGGCTCGGCTGCCGTCGGCGTTCCTCGGCCTGGCGCGAGAGACGGCTGCGTCCTGAGCCCGCTACGCAAATCGGCGCCCGGCCTGGGCAGGGCGCCGGCCTGTCGCATCAGAGCCAGTAACGCAGGCCGAGCATCACCGATTGGGCTTCGTATTCGGTGCTCACGTCGCCCTGGGGCAGGCGCTCGATGTCACCGAAGTGTGCTTCGCTGGTTTTCAGGCACCGGTAATCCACCGACATGGACCAGTTCTCGGTGAACTCGTAACCGACTCCCGCGCCCAGTTGATAAGCCGACACCGTGTCGCGATGGGTTCCGCCGAATTCGACGCCCCCGGCCTCCAGGCCGCTGACGGTCAAGGTGGCATAGCCCAGGCCGCCGCCGATGTACGGGGTGAACCGGTTGAACGGTGCAGGAAGGTTCATGAAGTCGTACCAGAGGTTGGCCATCAGGCTCGTGGCTTCCTCTTCGCCTTTGCCGTCGATGCTCCCGCCGCCTTCATAGACGCGATTATTGAATTGGGTCAGGGTGTTCTTGCGGTAGCTCAGTTCGATTTCGGGTCTCAGCCCGACCGGGAATCGCCAGCCCAGGGCCAGCCCGGTGGCATAGCCGGAGTCGAGCGGCTGGTTGAATTCCATCTCGACGAAATCCAGGTCGTTCTGGTTCAGGTCTTGCGCCGATACCCAGTTCGCGCCGCCCATCAGGCTGGCGTAGGGGCCAAGCGTGTCGGCGCAGCTCAATGCCGGCACCACAGCGCTCATGCCAATGATGCCCATCGCCAGGTATTGAGTGTTTTTCAGTAGGTTCATGCTCGGTCCGAAGTGTTCCGTTATCAAAAAGATCAGCGGGCGCCAGCGCTCAAGTCGCAACGCCCGACGTTGCGTCATACAAGGTGCAAATGGCTTTCCGGTTTCTCGCTGGCGGGCGTGCCGCTGGTGTTGGCCCGCCGCTCAGCGAGCGTGGCCAGGTTGTCGAGAGCGGTAGTCATTGCCGCGGTCAACGCTTTGCGGATCAGCCGTCGGTAGAGGAAACTCAACGGGCCGGCGATCCTGGCGGTATGGATGACTTGGGTTTCACTGGGTGAAAGCCGGCGCAGCCGGTGGTCGAACTCCAAGTCCATCCACAGCAACCTGGCGCTGTTGCGGTAGCTTTCCTGGAGCTCCACCGCTTCCAGTCTCAATGGCATTCGCAGGCCGTTCTTGAGAACGCACTTGCCAAGCGTCCCGGCCTGGAACGGGCCATCGAGTTCGCAATGGCGCACATCGGTGTCCCAAAGTGGCGCATGCGGGAAATCGCTCCAGATGTTCCAAATGACCGCAGGCGGCGACTTGACTATGACTTTTACGGTGACATCGTTCATGGGTTTACCTCGCCGGTCAGGCGCATGTTCGGGCTCAAGAAAGGACAGCTCGGGACGTCAGGCTGCCGGCGCGGTTCGACTCAGCACCTGGGCGGTGATGTTGGCCTGGCCGATCTTTTCGCCCCGGTTGAACAGGTCGATATGGATGCGGTTGGTCTTGAACGATTGCAGTTGCGCATCCAGGCCGGCTTGCGGCGCCAGCGACAGCGGGCTGTTCCGAGGGATGGGCCGGTCCAGGGTGAAACTCAACGTCAACAGGTTCATGGGCGTATCGAGGGGGATCCGCAAATGGCTGTGGGCGATCTGCATGTAGCACTGGCGCGCGACTTCGAGGAAATACACCATCGAGTAATGCGCGGGGTCGCCCTCATGGAAAAAATGCCCATCCGGCAGTTTGATCGTATCGACACTCAACCCTTGGGCAACGCCGCTCATGTCGCTGACAATGACGTTTTCTGCCCTGGCCTTGTGCAACAGGGCCTTGTCGCCACAACGACGGGCCGTGAATTCACCCGGCGGCGAGATTTCGAAGGCCGAGCTGTAGGCCAATCCCAGGGTGCAGGTGCACATCAGCTTGCCGCCCTGGACCACCTTGGCCTGGAAGAGGGCGTCCTGCTCTTGCTCCAGGTGCAGCTCGATGGTCCCTTCCTTTTGCACGTATTGCTGGAACCTGATGCTAAGCGTTTTGACGTAGGCAACCCGTCCGTTGAGTGAAGGCATGGCCAGCTCAGCCAATTGCATGACGCCTTCGAGCAAGAGGATGCCGGGGATGTGATCCAGCGGATGATCGAAGAAGTAGGGGTGCGTTTCGTCCACCACCAGCTCGGCGCGCAGCGAGTGGGCGTCGCGCTGGATGTGCGTGATTACGGTGTTTTGCGCACGCCGTTGCCAGTTGGTCGGCCGCTGGGATCCGGATCCCCGCTGCAAGGCGAAAAGCCCTTCCATGGCGCGAACGCGAACACGCAAACCGGCCAGGACGGTGCTGGTCAGCATATCGCTGAGTTGCAGCACGTCGACACCGTCGTGTTGCGGTTCGCGGACAACGTGGCCGGGACGTGTCGGCGCGATGACTTCCTGTGCCGAGTGAGGCACCGGATGGGCAAACCGCAACGTGAACGGATGCTTTATGGCAGGGGCCGGCTCTGCCTCGGGTGTCCATTCCCGAAGCCGTTCAGTGAACAGCCACATCAATGGCTTGCCGGCTTCGCGGACCTCGATCACCGAGTGAACCGATGAATTCAAGGTCACGGCCAGCAGGGTTTCGATACCGCTGGCCTCCGCCAGGAATCCTGTCTTTTCTCGAAGCGATCCGCTGGCTTGAACCCCATCGGCTGCCAGTTCGCAGACGTGCTGATGCGGGTACTCGCCGATCGCTTTCCCCACCAACCGGCAGGCTTGGTCAAGGGATTGCGCAGCATGGGCAAGGACCGCCGAGCGAATCACCAGCAGTGGTTTTTCGCCGGCCTCTGGATGGTAGGGACGCAGGGCGATCAGCCCAAGCCCTTCACCTTGCACCGCTCTGCTGCGCCGGGCTCGGTCGATTTCGATCTCGCTACTGATAAAGCGGCCGGCGCCGAGCAGGAGCGTCGAGATGCCTTGCCCGAACCATTGTGGCGAAGCCAGCAGCGTGTGCCAGAACAGCCCTGGCGTGCCGGCCAGCGTCTGGTGGAAGCCCTTGAAATCGAAAATCTGCGCCGGGTAGCCGGACAGCATGTTCGGCAGCATGGTCGCCACGTCGGTGACCTCAACACCTGGCGGCGTGCCCTGGCCGCGGGCGTAAAAATGCTCGGCGCTGCTGTAGGCGTTGCTGAACCGTTCCCCACCCATGTTGCAGCACATCACCATGGCGGTGCCGACCGAGCCCGCCACGCCTGGCAAACGCCGCAGCAGATGGTTGACCCGATCGGTGATCAACAGCTTGAACGGATCGACATGGGCCAGGGGTTTGGGGCCCATGCCGAAACCGGCGATATCGATCATGTGGTCCCGGGCGAGGAATTTCCCCGACAACGGTGGAGTCACGTCGCCGCGGTAATCAACGAAACGTCCATAAGGGAACGTCACGGACGGGGCTCCAGATTGGTCGAGCTGTTGCTTGAATGATTGCAGCGAATCGCAGGCGCCGAACGCCGCTTCCGCCTCGACAATGGCCAGGTCCAGCGTCAACACGCCGGGCACGACACGGGCCGCGACGGGGCGCTCGGCGGCAACGTACTCGTCCACCACCAGGTGCGCGTTGGCACCGCCAAAGCCGAAACTGGAAATGCCGATACGGATCGCCGACTGACGTTCCGCCAAGGGTTGCACCTGCTGCGTGGCAAGGCGCAGGCAAGTCCCGTCGACTTTTGCGCTGGGCCGATAGTCGGGCTGGGGCGGGATGCCCTTGTGGCGCAGGATCATCAAGGCCTTGGCGAGTGAAGCGCCTCCTGCGGCGGCCAGCGGGTGACCGATCACCGACTTGATCGAGCCGATGGTCAATTTCTGGTCGGCCGGGCGATGGGGCGCGAAGAAGCTTTGCAGCGAAGCCAACTCCGTCGCGTCACCCAACGGGGTGCCGGTGCCATGGGTCTCGATATAGTCCACGCTGCCTGGATCGAGCTCGCGATAGGCACGTTGATAGGCTGAGAACTGGGCCTGCTTGCCGGGGGCGAACACCGAGCCTTCGGCACCGTCGGCAGACAAGCCCAAAGCCCGCAGGACACCCAGGGGCTGGCGCTTGGCGGCCAAGGCTGCGCAGACGGGCTCGATCAGGAACGCTGCCGCACATTCTCCCGGCACGATGCCGTCGGCGTCCTCGCCGAACGCCTGCATGCTGGCCCGCGCGGAAAAAGCCGTCAGCTGCGAGAAGCCCAGGAACAGCGCCGGTGGCAGGACGGTGTTGAGGGCCATCACGATTGCGTTGTCCGCCTGCCCGCTGTCGAGCAACGCCTTGGCCATATCGATTGCATAAGGGAAGGAACTGCAGGCGGTGTCCACCGATAACGCCGGCCCACCCAAGCCAAGCGCGCGGGCCAGTTCAGCCACTTGTTCGCCCGGTGTAAAACCGAGCGGCACGGCGGTGTTGGTCGTCGTTCCGGTCGCGAAATAGCTTTCATCGCTCCAGGACGTGGCGACGATCAATGCCGTGCGCCCGGTATCCGGCACCGAGCCCTGGGCGGCCAGTTCGGTGAGCAACGCCTGGAGCACTTTCTTGCCGATGGCGACCTGCCGACCGTCATGGCGCGAAGGGATCGAAGCGTCGTCGGTCAGGCAAAACGCGCTGTCGAGGTAAGTACGGTCCTTCTCGCCAGTCTTTGCCGAGAATATCGCCTGCCTGTCCAGCTCCCAACGTGCCGACATCGCCTGGATCGGCGCGATCCGGCCCTGGGAAAGTAACTGCCAGAGGGCCTCCATCGAAGGCGCCCCCGGGAATTCGCCGGCCATTGCGCTGAAACACAACTCGGCGTCTGTTGTAACCGCGCCACTCATACCTGTCTCCTGACTACTCTAAGCGGGTGACCTGTCGACCACCCGGTTTCCATTCCATGTGCTGGCTGCGCTTGCCCTAAGGCATCAGCCCATTCTCGCCAGGAGCGACAGCGCATCTTGTGGCGTGCGGCGCGACATCAAGGCTTCGCCGGCGAACTCACTGGCGGGGGTTGCCTGCGCCATTGACTGGCAAAGGGCTTCCCGGTCGAAACCGTTGAGCCCCAATTGTGCGAAGGGCGTCTGGATGTCCAATGATTGGGCAGCTTGTGGAACCAACGGCGCGAGGGCATCGAAAAGCGCATCGCTGATCGGCGTGTCGGAGCGGGTGGCGGCGGCTGCAGGCATGTCGGGAATAGCGCCGGGCACCTCGGCGTTGCCGAGCATGTCTTCAATCAAGGCAACGGTTTGCATGGCAGATTTGGCGTTGGCCAGCTCGCTGCTCCTGGCCTTGAGCTGTGGCCACTGAGCGACAACCGCTTCGAGGAAGTCCAACTGCACCAACGAGTCCATTCCCAGGCTTTCGTAACTTTGTTCGCTGTCAATCTGCTCAACAGTGAAACCGGTCATGACCGCCAACTGTGCGATCACCCAGGCCTCTATACCTTCGGCGGGCGCATGCGCATCGGCTTCGAGCCTGGCGAGCAATGCCGTTGGGGTCGGGGCGTCGAACAGCGCCGAGGTCAGGTCCTTCTTGTCCGGAAAGTGCTGGGCCAACGATTCGAAGATGTCTACCAGCCCCAGGGAGTCGATGCCCAGGCTTTCAAAGCTCTGGTCGAAATCGATTTGTTCGTTCCTGAACCCCGTGACTTTGCTTATTTCGGCACGCAGCCATTGCGCGTAGTTGGGCGCCGCCGGTTGCTCGGCGACAGGCGCCGCTGGCAGGACTGGTGAATGCCCCTGTACCGGCTCGAGCGTCGCGACGCTTTTACCGACGGGTGCTTCAATGCCATGGGCATAGACGCCCTCGAGCACCTGCTGATGGGCATTGAAATAATGTGCCGTGACCGTTTCCGCCTGTTCCAGCAGGCGCATCAGGATCGATTCCTTGGCGATGTTGGATTCGCACAGCGAATCGATGATCTTTTCCGAAAGGGAGAAATAGCTATGGGCTATTTTTCCGTTGGACACGATGAATTCCTGCACGACGTCGTTAAGCTGCAAGCGCATGAGGTTCTCCTTAACCCTGAATAGGTAGGTGTTCTGAATCGATAGTCGAATGCCAGGGCCCGCGCCGGGGCCCTGTCATCAAGAGGCAAAGGCAGTCGCGACTTAAAGCTGCAGTTCCAGCGCATCCATCTCGCTAAACAGTGTTTTACCGACGCCCTTGCGCAGCCCGGACCTGACGATCAGGTACGTCATCAGCGTGACGGCGTCGGCGCCCTGGAAGGCGATGTAGCCATCGGGACGAACCAGCATCAGCGTGCCTTCCTTGGCGTGGTAGCGCTTGTGCAGACGCCAGTCAGGGTCGAGCAGGGTGGATTGCTCCGCCGGCAGCCCGATGCTGCTCAACGCGTCGACCACGCAGTAGGCCCTGATGGCCGGGTAGTCTCGCTCTACCGATGCGGCCAATGAATAAAGGCTTGGCAACACCGGAGAAAATTGGTCGGTCGCGCTGAAGATCAACAGGGTGAACGATCCCTGGAACAGATCGATCAAGCGCTTGGGCTGCTTGCCTTGCCGCTCCCACAGCTCGACGTCGGGTGCCAATTGTCCCGCGCGAGGCGCCGGTGGCTGGAACGGGTTTCGCCTGCCTTTCTTTTTCCAGCTCCAGCGCTGCTGCCGAGTCAACGATTCCTGGATGTATTCGCTTTTGCCGTAGTGGTATTGATGCCCGGAGATCATCGACGGCAGCTTGCGCTGGATCTTCTGCCGATTGCTCAACAGCGGCAGGACGTTATCGCGCAACCACACCAGGGCCGGATGCCTGACGGTGATCAGTCCCGTGAGTCGATGTGCGGTGTTTTCCACTTCAAGGGCCACCGGATAGCGTTCGGCGTTGTAGCTGTCCAGCAACGATGGATCGGCCAGGCCTTGATCGACATAGGCAAGTTTCCACGCCAGGTTGTATGCCTCGGAAATGCCCAGGTTCATCCATTGGCCGCCGATAGGGCTGCCGATGTGCGCGGAGTCACCCACCAGGAAGACCGAGCCCTGCTGCAATGACTCCACCCGACGGTGCTGGAACGAGGCAATGGTGGTCGATGAAATGTTTGACAGCGTCATCTTTTGCCCACGCCCCTCGCACAGCCGCTGGAAATTCTCCAGGGTGAGGGGAGGGCGCTCGCCTTCGGGTGGCAGGTCGTAAGGCATCTCGATGAAAAGGCGATAGCGGGACTGGTCGCTGATCGGCGCAACCGCGACATAACCGTCCTGGGCGCCAAGGAAAAACGCGCCCTCGTCCTTGCTGCCGGACCACTCGATGTCGGCGTCGGCCAGCATGAAAAAACGATCGTAGGAGGAGCCCTCGAAGGTCATGCCCAGGCGTTTGCGGATATTGCTGCGGGCTCCGTCGCACGCCACCGCCCAGCGGCTGGAGAAGGATTCGTCGCGGCCGTCGGCGTGCCGCAAGGTCATCGCCACGGACCCAGGCTGGTTTTCAAGATCGACCAGTTCAGTGTTCCATTCGACGTCCGCACCCAACTCATTCAACCGCTGCAACAGGAGCTTTTCCGTCTGCGGCTGCGGCAGGCTGAGTAGCAGGGGATAGGTAGCATCCAGGTAGGAAAAGTTATAGTTCAGCACGCGCTTGGCGTTTGACTGGACCGAGAACTGATTGATGGTGAACCCCTCGGCGATCGCCTGGTCGGCAATGCCCAGGTCACGAAAAATCTCCAGGGTCCTGGAATGGATGGCCATCGCCTTGGTCGCGGTGGAAGGACCCGCGTTCTTTTCAATGATGCGGAAAGAAACCCCCCATTGCTTCAACATGATCGCCAGCGACAGGCCGATAGGACCGGCACCGACGATCATCACCGTCGGAGCGCTGCCCGGCTGTTTGCAAGGCGTTTGGGCCAAGGTGCTCAGAGTGTTCATCGATCAGTACCAGTTTCTGTAGAAGGGAGAATTGGCGAGGCCCAGCAGCGCTGCGTCACCTGACGAATCGCCATAGGCGTAGATGTAGAAATCGTCGAGGTTGCTCATGCAGTCCCTGAGCCGAGCGACTTTCTCCCGGTCGACACAATTGGTACCGGATATCCCTCCCGTCAGCTTGTTCCCGGCGACCGCCAGGCGGGTGCCGCAGACATGATCGAAACCCACGGCCTGTCCCCAGGGAATCAGGTAGTTTTCTGGTGAGTTGCTGACGAGCGCGGTGACGTGCCCCATGGATTGGTGCCATTGCAGGCGCCGCATCGCTTCAGGTCTGAGCCAGAGCGGCAATTGCTCGGTGATGAAATACCTGGCGTGCTCGCGCTCTTGCTCGACCGTCAAACCGCCGAGGTAACAGGCAATGAACGCCAGACGTGCCTGCATCAACGGAGTGATCCCGAGAATGACGCTGAGCATTTTCGGCAACAGGGGAATGATCCTGAGCCAGAATGCCCGGGTGCCTACAATGAAGCGCATGTAGCGCCAGAAGGTGTGCCTGTCGGTCAATGTACCGTCGAAATCGAAAACGGCCAGTACCGGTTGCGTGCTGTCAGCGTGCATGAATCTCTTCCTTGAGAGGGACAATCTCGATGAATTTGGGCAGTTTGAAACCAGAGAGATATCGGGCTAGCAGGGTGGATACATCGTTCTGGCTCAGGCCGCCGTTGCCCTCCACGGACAAGTGCAATACGTTGACTTCTTTTTGGTCTGGGACGATGTAGGCCTTGGCGCGTACCGCGTCGGGATGCTGGAGCGCGATGGACTCGATCTCCGCCAGGTCGACCATCTGCGCCTTGATTTTTGAAATGCGCAGGCGTTGGCAGTAGAAAAACACGTGACCTTCGTCGTCGCGCCAGACCAGGTCACCGGTATGAAACCAACCGTCACGGAAAGAATAGGCATTGAGCTGCGGCTCATCCTCATAGCCTGGCGTGACCATCGGTCCACGGATCCACAGTTCACCAATGGCCCCAGCCGCGACGTCCCGTCCGTGCGCGTCGACAACCCTCAGTTCTACGCCGCTGATGGGTTGGCCCATGGCGCCACGATGAACCGCGCCAACGGAGCTTTGGACGATCACCGGCATGCTTTCGGTCAAGCCGTAGCCTTGCAGGACAGTCGCGCAACCCAGCAGTTTTCCAAGCTTCTCGGCTTCATCGGCGGGCAGATGGCTGCCGCCGGAATAGATCATCAGTCGAGGGTGCAGGGGCAACAGCGCGCCTTTGCGTTTTACCAGCCGGGCGTTGAAATACCGAATGACATCCGGCACCAGGCAGGCAAAGGTGACTTGGTGCTCAGACAAGACTTGCGCCAGGTCGCGGTTGAGCAGGGTGTTGGTCATCAGCAACGTGGCACCGATGCTCAACGGAAACACCATCATCACGGACAGGCCGAAAATGGCATACAGCGGCAGCGTCACCAAGTGGACCGAACCGATGCCCTGGGGATGAAACTGCTCGTGTAGGCCATCACTTGACTGCGTCAGATCAAGGTAGCGGTGAGTCACGGCCAGGGGTTTGCCGACGCCCCGATACGTGAACTGGACCGAGACGATTGCATCGTCTTCCGGCAACGACAAGGGCAATGCCTGGCGTGGTAGGCCGGACGCGATCACTGCGTTTTTTGGTAATGGCGCCGAAGGCTCATCGCCGGTACTCAGTATCAGGGACCGGAACGGCTGCAATGTTTCCAGTTGTTGTTCACACAACGTGTCGGTGGTGACGATCAGCACTGGCTGGGCAATCCTCAGCACGTTGCTCAGCTCGAATGCGGTCAATTTGTGATTCAAGATCACGGGAATAGCGCCACGTCCGATGATCGCCAGGTAATACGCGATGAAATCAACGCCGTTGGGCAAGACCAGTGCGACTTTTACGCCGGGTGATATGCCCAGGCCATCGAGGAGGCCGTTGCACTCTTCGGCGCGGATGCGCAACGCCCGATAAGTGACGGTTTCGTCCGCGTCCAGATTCCTGATCGCAACATTGTCCGGATGGCTCTCTGAAAAATCGACGAAACGATGCAGGAAACCTTGTTTACAGGTAAGGCTTTTCATTCACCAACCTCTCAATCCTTGAAGTTATGGCCAGATAAAAAAGTACTGCAGAGGCAGGCTATTTGGTTTAGTTGAGCTTTATATAGTTATTGTTGCGATACCAGTCCAAGGTATCGGTCAGTGTTTCACTGACAGGGCGGAACGCGCATTTAAGTTCGCTGGAACTCTTGCTGTGACTGAAGTGCGTTCGTCCTTGTTCTTGTTCAATGAGCTTGACCGTGGAAGTACTGATCAGCACCGGCTTCTTCGTGACCCGGTAATAGCACTCATAGGCAAACGCGATAACGCGCAACATGAACAATGGCACAGCTCGCTCAGGTGCCTTTATCCCACTGACGTTGGACAGTGCGCGGAAAATACTCTTCATATCCATATGATTGCCGGCTGCCAGATAACGCTCACCCGATCTACCGCGGGTAATCGCCGCGATTTGATGCTCCGCGACGTCCCGCGCATCTACGACTGAAAAGCTCCCCGGGAGAACGCCCGGCAGCTTCTGCCCAACGAAATCCAGCAGGAACTGACCGGAGGAGGTGGGACCGATGTCCCCGGGGCCGAACATCCAGCCGGGCAACACCATTGCAACAAACATGTCCGGATGCACAGCCAGGAACTCCCGGACCTTTTGCTCAGAGAGGATCTTGCTCAAATAGTAATCGTCGGCTTCCGACTCGTCCCGGGACATGGTTTCGTCGATGACCTGGTCTTTGGCGCCTTTTAACACTGCAATCGAAGAGGTATGGACTGCACGCCGAATACCCGCAGCATAGGCGGCCTGCAACAGGCGCTCGGTGCCCGTTACGTTAGTGTCATAGAGTTTCTGCCAGTGTTTCCCACCTTTATAGCTATCGCGGAAGTACGCGGCGGTGTGAAACAACGCATCGCAGCCTTCAAGTGCGTGGCTGAATGCCTTCACGTCAAGCATATCGCCCTCGACGAACTCGACCGGCAGGCCGCCAAATTGCTTCTTGGCTTTTTCCACGGAACGCACAAGCGCCTTGACCTTGATGTTGCGTTTCAACAGCGCGTGGACAACGTTGTTGCCAAGCAGGCCCGTAGCGCCTGTGACGAAGGCATATTCCATTAAAATCCTGCTCCCTGTGAGGTACCTGCTCGGGCAATGTCATCGTCCGGACAGGTGTTGGCTCATCCAACGGCGCAAGTAAAAACCATTCGGTATCTGAAAATCAAGCGGTATTTCATGAATAAAATAATAGCGAAGCGTCTAGCACGGGGCTGAGACGTGAGGTCTCAGCGAATTTGCGTCATACTGATGGCGCCATTTCTCAGTCACCGAGGCGGTTATGGAGATTTCGAGGGCAGGGTGGACATGGCAGGAGGGGGACGGGGCCTCGCTGAAATCGGCGTTTTGCTGCGGTCCGCCAGAGTAAAAGTACACGGTACTCACATGGCTCTTCTGAAACTTTAAATGCAAAAGAGCTTAGGTGGATGTTAAGGTGCAAACATCTGTTCGCAGGCTGAATCGTAGAGTGGTTTCATCTAGTTACAACTATAGATTTTCGGGCCAAAGGAGCCGAGGGCGTGATTAAGAAAAGATTAGGTCGAGAGGAAAGCCAGCAAATAACAAGAGACAAGTTATTCGATACCGCAACAGAACTGATGATCAAGAAAGGCTTTCACGCCGCCAGTGTAAACACGATCTCCGAAGAGGCCGGTTATTCAAAAGGCGCATTCTTTTCAAACTTCTCAAGCAAGTCGGAACTGCTCCTGCAACTGACCCAGCGCTTCAAACGGGTGGAGATCGATCGCTTGGGCAATACCTTGGCCGGCGGCTACTCGGCGGAACAGCTCACCCAAGGTTTGAATGCCTATATCGACACCCTTAAGAACAATACCAATTGCGCCGTTCTTGATGCGGAGATGCAGTTGATCGCTCTGCGTGATGAGGAGTTCGCGAAGCATTATTACGACCTGCATGAAGAAAACAGCGAGGCCTTGGGTAAGCTGATTACGATTATTTTCAATCATGCCGGAAAGAAACCTCCGTTGGCGTACGCAGCACTCGCCAAGACATTTACCGCGCTGTCGGAAGGCTTGATTCTGCAGGGACACAAGGATCCCGCGACGGAGATCAAACTGGTGCTTAATTCGCTGATAGAAACGGCCGAGCCGCTATAAGGTTTTGACCGGGTGTTCACGTAGGTGATGGGATTGCTGACTGTCAGCATCCCAGCCTCGGATCTTGAGGCCAGACCGGGATGTGTGTGCTGAAAGTGGCCTGTGATGGGCTGCGATATTAAACGCATATATGCGCATAATGTATATTATGTTAAACAGGATGTTTGTCTCTTATATCTCGCCATGAGGCCTCCACCCCCATCCAGGTCAATTCGTAAAAGCCGAACGCTTCAGCGTCGATAGCTAAACCGCCAGGCTTGGCTAGAATTTCTTCAGGATGGAGATTTTTCGCTCGGAGGAAGCGCTATGTGCAAACATTCACGCATCGTGATATTTCCCTTTTCTGCACAATCCAAGCAATGGGTCAATACCAGGGAAAACTGGCGGAAGGCCAGACGCTCAAAAATTGAAGCCAACACAGAAAGGACGGACCTGGCCGATTACGAATTCTTCACCTTCGATGGACCTTCGAAAAAACGTCTCGCAGTACGTTTGCAGAGCTGTATAGGCCCTAACGAGGTCATCTATATTTTTGGACATTGCGCTCCCGGAAGTACCATCATATCCAAGGAGGCCTCTGCCGACAGCGAGTCCATTTCTGCATTGGTTCTGGCCAGAACGTTGAAAAAAGACGTTTTATTGAACCGGTCTTTTGCCGGCAAGATAAAAATCTATGGTTGTAACTCCGCACTGCCAAGCGGCACCAAAAGATCTTTCGCCCACTCATTTGCCTGCATGATGAAGCTGTATCTTTATCATAATTGCGAAATACACGGTTACGCCGAAACGCTCGTGGATGGCTACGTAGGCGCGCACAAGATTGCCACCAGTGATAGCAGCGTCGTTGAAGCTTTAAATAAAATGATTCAGAGAGACGAAGCGTTCGGTACCGGGATAGACGCCAAGTACAATGAGGACCATGTCCTGCGCCCCAGTAAATTCCGGCAAGAAATTGAAGTTTCCGAGGACATGATGCGTGAGGTCGTCCAAGAACTCACACCAAACAAATAGAGGGGTGAGGCGCACCCTCCTCTAATATCGAGGATGACCGCCCCAATCCCGTTCACTCTGTCACAGCCCTGCCCTCCATTCGCTTGATCTCCGTCGCGGACTCATCATCGCCGATTGGCTTGGTGTTACCCATTCCCTTCAAATCCTTGGCAAACGTCCCATCCACCTCCCCCTTGAAAAAATTCTTGCCATAAATCAGCAGGCACAACACAACACCAATCCCGAATGCCCAGCTCGCGCCTTTGATCGCCAGTACCGCACCAATCACGCCAGCAATACCCAGGTCGCGCTGGCTCCTGGCTTCAAGAATGCCAAGGCGCACGCTCACGTAACCCTGGATCAGCAGCGTCAGAGACAAGGCGACACCGAGAATCGGCTGTACCAACGTCACGACCGGCAACAGCAACAGACCGCTGTTGGTCCCCCAACGGAACGACCCGACGCCGCCGATGATCGACTTCATCGCCTTCGGCCCACCTTTGAAGCGCTCGATCACCACCACCAGCATCGCCGCCCACTTGGGCCCGCACATGGCGACATCCGGGCCGAAGATGCTCATGAACGCATTACGCGCGCCGAAGATCAGGTGCGCGCGATCGGGGTTGTAGTCGACAACTTCGTCGGAGCGGACAGTTTCTGCCTCATCGAGAAGCGATTTTGCGCTGAGCACGTCGCCGAACACGATGATGTAGGCCGCTAGCATGGTCGGCAGCGCGGAGATGAACATGGACAGTGGCGGCATGCCCAATCCGAACACGGTGTAGTCGTTCCACAAGCCTGTAAAGTCCGGTTGGCTGATACCCCACTGAAGGGTTGGCCATGGTGCTTCACCAAACAACGGGGCAATCACCACTGCCAGCAGAATGATCGGCAGGATGCCGAGCTTGGCGAAGTTCCACCAGAAGCGGTTGCGCTGCTTGAGCTCGTTGAAGTGCTGGGAAAAGATCAGATAGAAGGCGATGCCGACCGCAATGGAAATTGTCCAGGGCAGCACATTGAATTTTCCGCCTACCTGGAACACTGCGATCACCGCGCTCAAGCCGGCCCCGACGATGATCCCGGACTTGATCGCCGAGGGCACGAATTCCACCACCTTTTTCGCCATTCCGGTCGCCCCCAAGGCGATCGAGAAAACCCCCAGCATCAACTGGAAGGCAATCAACGCGTGGACACGCTCCGGGCCCATCGGGAATTGCGCACAATAAGCCATCAACAGGGGCACCGCCGGGGTGATCCAGCCCGGTACGGTCGGGTCGCCGAGCAGATGGTGCGCGAGGTAAAGCAAGCCGTTGAGCATCACGACGGCAAGCGCGACTTCGAATGGCATGCCGAGCAGTTCGGTCATCAGCGGAATGGCAGCCAGGTCCACGGCACACATCAGCAAGCCCTGGAGATAGTCTGGAAGTTCGATTTTGTAATGCAGAAACGGCAGCCGGACCTTGAAGGGGCCGAGCGGGATGTACGGGCTTTCGCTCCGCTGCGCAGGAGTGTCGGACATTGGGTTCACCTGAGTTATTGGTCTTGTCATGGCGAGCGCACGCTCCGGAAATAAACCGAGACGTGGCTTAAAAATCAGTAGGCCGCGCGGTAAATCTTCTCGATATCGGCTGCCGTCAGCTTGCGCGGGTTGTTGCGCATCAATCGGTCGATCTTGCTGGCCTCCTCCGCCATTGCTGGAATGGCCTCCTCCGGCACGTTGAAGCTGCGCAGGCCCGTGGGGATATCCACTGCGGCACATAGATCCGCCATCGCCTTCACCGCCTGATCCGCCGCATCCTTGTCGTTGAGGTTTGCGACGCGCACGCCCATGGCTTCGGCGATATCACGGAAACGCTCGACGCAAGCCGTCTTGTTCCACTCCATTACGTACGGCAGCAGCAAGGCGTTGCTGACACCGTGGGCGATATTGAACCGTCCGCCCAATGGGTACGCCAGTGCATGCACCGCCCCTACCCCTGCATTGCCGAATGCCATGCCGGCCATCAGGCTGCCGGTGGCCATGTCTTCTCGTGCTTTCAAGTTGGTCGGGTTGGCATAAGCCTTCGGCAGTGCCTTGGTGATCAGCTTGATCGCACCCAGTGCGATAGCATCGGTGATTGGCGAAGCGTTGACTGAGAGATAGGACTCGACCGCATGTACCAGCGCGTCGACGCCACTGGCCGCCGTAACACTGCGTGGACAGGTCAACGTCATGGTCGGACTGACCAGCGCCACGTCGGGCAGCAGGTAATCACTGACGATGCCTTTCTTCAGCTGCGCTTGCTTGTCGGAGAAAATCGCGACGTTGGTCACTTCCGAACCTGTACCGGCGGTCGTCGGGATGGCAATCAAGGGCGGGCCCTTGCGTTTCACCAGATCGACACCGAACAGCTCCGTCAGCGCACCTGAATGACCGGCATAGGCCGCGACCCCCTTGGCGATATCGATGGCACTGCCGCCGCCCACCGCAATCAATCCGTCGTGGCCACCCTGGGTATAGGCGCGGGTGCACTCCTCGACGATGATCACTTCGGGCTCCGGTTTGACCTGGTCGAAAATGCCGTAGCGACGATCACCGAGCTGCGCCAGCGCCAGATCAACGGTGCCGGAGTTCACCAGGACGGTATCTGTGACGATCAGCGGATTGTTGACCTCCAGGCGCGTCAGCTCAGCGCAAAGCTGCTCGATTGCGCCGGGTCCAGTGATCAATTTGTTGGCGATTTTGAAAGAAGCGATATTCATCGGGCTCGTCCAGTTGATGTTGTTTTATGGAAGACGTGCCAAACGGGATAGCGAAAGACGTGCCAATGCCTGCGAAGCCCCGTGATGCGGGGCTTCGCGCGATTTATATCAAGCCAGGGAGGCGTATCGCCGGTCAGCGGCGATCAGTTTTCTGATCGATTTCCACGGTGTTGATCAGAAAACTAATCAGACTGTTCCCAGCGTTTCATTTTCTGCACCACCGTCGCCTGGCTCACGCCCAGCGCCTTGGCCGCGAGGCGCGTGGTCTTGTGCTCGCGCAGCGCGGCGCGAATTGCAGTCCGCTCGGCGTTTTCCACTACCTTGCGCAGTGGTAAGCCGACGTCATTGGTTTCCAACGGATTGAGATTGAGGATCTCTTCAGGCATATCGAGCGCCTCGACAGTCCCGGTCTGATTGGTCACCACCAGCCGTTCAACCACGTTGATCAATTCGCGAATGTTGCCGGGCCAGGCGTATTCGCACATCAAGTCGAGGGCTTCCAGACTCCATCGGACCTGGCGCTCATAACGGGTATTAAATCGATCAAGGTAGTAATGCAGCAGCGGCGCAATCTCCTCCCTGCGTTCGCGCAGTGCCGGAATGTGGATCGGCACCACGTTGAGCCGGTAATACAGATCAGCCCGAAAACTCCCCTGCGCCACGCGTTGCTTGAGATCATGGTGGGTGGCGCTGATGATGCGTACATCGACCTCCTTCAGCTCCAGGCCTCCGACGGGAATGAAGCGATTTTCTTCGATGACCTTGAGCAGCTTGACTTGCACCGGCAGCGGCAGATCACCGATCTCATCGAGAAACAACGTGCCGTGATGCGCCAGTTCCAGCAGGCCACGCTTGCCTTTGGGACCTGCGCCGGTGAACGCTCCCGGCGCGTAGCCAAACAGCTCGGCTTCGATCAGATTCTCGGGCAGCGCACCGCAGTTGAGCGCAAGGAATGGTTCGCTGGCACGCGGGCTGGCGTTATGGATGAATTGCGCGACGAGGGTCTTTCCGACGCCGGTTTCGCCTTGAAGCAGCACCTTTACCGAACTGCTGGCGACCTGCCGGGCCAATGAAAGGACTCGGCCGGAAACCTCCTGGTCGGCCATGAGCGGCGAACGCAGCAGATTGTCTTGTTGACCGGCATGGAGCTTGGCGGTGCTGTTGCGCAGTTGCTTGAGCTGTTGCAACTCATCGCGCTCGTGTTTCATGCGCAGCAGTTCAGTCATGTCGCGCACGGTACTGACCACGTATGAAATCCGCTTTCCAGCGTCGAGGATCGGCGTGGCGCTGACGAGCAATTTCTTGCCATGGCTCAGGCTCTGCATCACCGACACAGGCCGGCCACCGTGCAATACACGCAGCGTGGCCGATTGCGAGATAACGCCCTCCTTCACCAGCTCCTCCATGGATCGGCCGAGGAGATCCGCACCGCTGAGCCCGGTCAGGCGTTCGTAGGCTTGATTGACCTTCAACGTCTTGCCGTCGCCATCGGTGATATAGACGCCGTCGTGGAGAGCGTTGAGCAGTTCTTCGAAGCTGGCGTCGTTGAGGTTCACCGGGGGACGTTCCTTCCAAGGGGTGTGACCGTCAAGTGTAAACGTAGGGCCACGGTTTGAGGCGACACAAACGATTGGCGCTGACTCAGCGGGCTGACTGGAAACCGTCTAGCGAGGATGCAGCCCAACAGCAATACTGGCCTGATTGCTACCTTCCGTCAGCCGCACATCCAGATCGATGAACTGCTGGATAACAGCGGCATTCGTTCGGATGTGATTGCTCAGGCGCACCGTGGTGAGTTTGCCCGCACCGGCAATGGCCATCGGCAGCATCAGTTGATCCGCCAAGTGATTGCCTACCGCTGAATTCGATTGAGCCCACGCTGTGAATTCGTCGATCGCCTCGTCAGCGACCTGCTCCGCACGCATGCGTTCTTGCCCGATGCTGGAGAACACCTCGGTAATCCCGGCCTTCATGGCTGTGATCGATACGACATTGCCTGGTCCCGCCTGATCCCCCAGGTCGGTAACGGACAGATGGCGCCGCTCCAGCCCGAGACTTGCCGCGAGCCGATCAAGCTCCCGGTTGCCAATCGAGGCAGGAAGGGCCGAAACCAGCGCGCCAGCCGAGACAATGGTGATAGGTTCCATTTCCCCATCCAACGTCAGCGGCTTGAGGGCCGAAGGTCGTACGGTGGCCTCTACCAAGCCGCCTCCACCCGGTACGAATCCATGCCTGAGCAGCGCCAATTCCACCCGCGCTCCCATGCGCTGGATCAAGGGCAGCCACGCCTTCTGGATGAAATCGAAGGGCGGCGCGGCCGGGTTATGCGTCCCCCCGCTAATCCGGACGGTACTGGGTCCATCCGCTTGCAGGAGCGCAGGCAACAGGGTCTGCAACACCAACATCGTGCTGCCGGCAGTTCCGATTGCAAATGAATAGTCCCCTGCCCTTACGCTTGCAGGCCGGAATTCGATGGCCGTCGAGTTGAGTTCCACCCCGTGGATCCTTGCGCCACAAATCTCAGCCGCAGCTCGCACGGCAGTGAGGTGCTGGCGCAACAATCCGGGACGGGAGCGCTTACCGCGTATCTCCGTCATTCGAAACGGTCGACCGGTAATGATGGAAAGGCTGAGGGCGGTGCGCAGCACCTGCCCTCCTCCATGGGCGCCGTCGATCAGAATCAGATCCTGGCTCATTAATCAGCCCTTCACGCAGACGACTTGGCGCAAGGTATGGACCACTTCCACCAAGTCGCGCTGGGCGGCCATTACCGCGTCGATGTCCTTGTAGGCCATCGGGATCTCGTCGATGACGGCCTCATCCTTACGGCACTCGACATGGGCGGTCGCCCGGACTTGATCCTCGACAGTAAACACCGCCTTGGCCTTGGTACGGCTCATCACCCGACCTGCACCATGCGAGCAACTGCAGAACGCCTCCTCGTTCCCCAGCCCGCGCACGATGAAGCTCTTGGCGCCCATCGACCCAGGGATGATCCCCATCTGCCCCTTCTGCGCCGAGACGGCGCCTTTACGAGTAAGGAGGATGTCTTCTCCAAAGTAGGTGCCCTGCTCCACATAGTTATGGTGGCAGTCAACGGCGATCAGCCGGGATTCGAAAGGCTTGGTGATAATCGATCGTACGGCGTCGAGCACCGCAAGCATCATTACCGCGCGGTTCTGCTTGGCGAAGTCCTGGGCCCATTCAACCGCCTCGACGTAGTCATCGAAGCTGGACGTGCCTTCACGCAGGTAGGCCAGGTCCCGGTCAGGCAGGTTCACCATGTGCTCGCGCATTTCCTCGCGGGCCTTCTCGATGAAGTAGGTGCCGATCATGTTCCCTACGCCACGGGAACCGGTGTGGAGCATCACCCAGACATGGTCGGCTTCGTCCAGGCACACCTCGACGAAATGGTTGCCGGTACCCAACGTCCCGAGATGTTTGTGGTTGTTGGTTTTTTTCAGGCGCGGGTGCTTGTCGATGATGAGGTCGAACCGGCCTTCAAGCGCCGACCAGGCCTGATCGACAACCTCCGGAGTCGTTTCCCAGGCACCTTTGTCACGGCCGTTGCGCCCGGAGGTGCGTCCATGCGGAACAGCTTTCTCGATGGCCGTACGTAGGCCGAACAGGTTGTCGGGAAGGTCGGTGGCGTGAAGTGAAGTGCGCACTGCCGACATCCCGCACCCAAGGTCGACCCCGACGGCTGCAGGGATGACTGCACCCTTGGTCGGGATCACGCTGCCGATGGTCGAACCCTTCCCCAAGTGAACATCGGGCATGACAGCCATGTGCTTGAACACGAACGGCATCTGCGCAGTGTTCATCAGTTGTTGCTTAGCCTCCGGCTCAACCGGGACGCCTCGGGTCCACATTTTTATGGGCTTGCCGTTTTCGACCTCAAGCAACTGGTAGGTTTGAGTGGTCATTGTTTCGCTCCTTGGTATTTTGTGTGGGAGCTCCATAGCGAGCAGCATGCCAACTTCCTTCTTGGGCGGCCCATGAAACCATTAGATTATTGATTTTTAAGGCCTTATTCACCTTTGGCAGACACGCAACGCCGCATTGCTATCCAAATGAACTGTCAGGAAACTATACTTTTCTATCGGTGTATATCTTTCAGGATAGGTTGCATGATCGCAAAAAAGACAGTCGCCATCGGAATCCTAGGATCGAAGCTAGACCGTGTGGGAAAAGGTTCGCAGCGCTGGAGCAAATGGCGCCCAACCCTCTCGCTGTGCCAACAACCCGACCTGCTCATCGATCGCCTTGAACTGATTCATGGGGACGCGCCCTGGGATACCGATCTTGCCCTGAAAGTCGCGACAGATATCGCCCAGGTGTCGCCTGAGACCGAGGTTCGCCTGCATCCCATGGCGATGCAGAACGCCTGGGATTTCGAAGAGGTCTATGCCTCGCTGCATGACTTCGCGGCTGACTATCCGTTTGACACCGCTGGTGAGGATTACCTTGTCCACATTACGACAGGCACTCACGTCCAGCAGATCGTCTGGTTCCTGCTGGCCGAGTCTCGGCACATTCCCGCCAAACTGATACAGACGCAGCCTAATGGCGTACGGGCTGATGACTCGGCCCCGACAGGCAAGTATGTTGTCACCGACCTCGACCTGCAGCGCTACGACCAAATCGCGAAGCGATTCCAGGCTGAACGCCTGGAAGGCACGGAGCTGCTCAAGTCCGGCATTGCGACGCGCAACGCTGCATTCAACCGGACCATCGAACAGATCGAGCGGGTCGCCGCTCGATCTCGGGCTCCGATCTTGATCAGTGGCCCCACGGGGGCGGGCAAATCATTCCTTGCGCGCCAGATCTACGAGCTCAAACGTAGCCGCCACCAGATTGATGGCGCATTCGTCGAGGTCAACTGCGCCACCTTGCGCGGCGATAGCGCAATGTCGACGCTGTTCGGTCATACCAAAGGCGCATTCACGGGTGCTCAACAGGCGCGACAAGGTTTGTTGCGCTCGGCTCACAAAGGCGTGTTGTTCCTCGATGAAATCGGCGAGCTTGCGCTCGATGAACAAGCGCTGCTCCTCAAGGCAATTGAAGAAAAAAGATTTTTGCCGATGGGCTCCGACAAAGAAGTCGAGTCGGACTTTACCTTGATCGCCGGTACCAATCAGGATCTGCAGGCGCGCGTCATCGACGGCCAGTTCCGCGAGGATTTGCTCGCCAGGATCAATATCTGGACTTTTGTGCTGCCGGGCCTCGCCAACCGGAGCGAGGACATCGAACCGAACATCGATTTCGAACTGCAGCGATATGCCAGGGACAACGGCCATATGGTTCGCTTCAATGCCGAAGCTCGGCGTCGGTATTTGTCTTTCGCGACCAGCCGGGGTGCCAGCTGGTCCGGAAACTTCAGGCAGCTCTGCGCGTCGATCACACGGATGGCGACCCTGGCGGACAGCGGTCGCATCGACGTTGCGCTTGTGGAGGGTGAGTTGGAGCGACTTCGCCAAGACTGGCGGCTGCCGGCAACCTCTGACCCATTGTCCGAGCACTTGGCTGACTCAGGGCTTGAGATTGACTTGTTCGATCGCCTTCAACTGGAGTCGGTCTTGACGGTATGCCGAACCTCAGCAAGCCAAGCGGATGCCGGGCGAAAGCTCTTCGCGTGCAGCCGGACAGCCAAGGCATCGCCCAACGACTCCGATCGAATCCGAAAATTCCTCGCTCGATTCAATATCGCCTGGAGCCAGGTGTACGAGCTTTCAGCGCCGCGTCACTGAGCGCCTGGAAGCTTGGGCCCATACCCCGCGTTGAATACACGAAGTAAGGTGCGCAGACCATCAGACCGTAACTTTCAAATCCACGCCCAGTGCCTGGGCAAATGCCTTGACCAAAGGACTGCGCACGATGTTATGCCGCAGTATGAGACTGAACGGCGTGACGATGTTGATCAGGTCCGGGCGCACCGCGCGAAACTCTCCCCGCGCCACCAATGGCGCCGCGTAATGCTGGGGAAGGAAGCCAAGAAAACGGCCGGTCTTGATCAGCAGCGCAACGGCCTCCACTTGGGTGGCCGAGGCGGAAAAGCTGTCGTAGCGGGCGAATTTCAGTTTGTCGCGATGCACCGCGTAGCGATGGTTGATGCACTCATGCTCCTTCAGCACATCTTCATCCATGTCTGCATCCGCCATCGAGAATAGTGGATGGCCAAGGGCGCAATATACCTCCGAGCGTTCTTCGTATAGTGCGTAATAATCGAACTCTTCGCGTTTCTGATAAATCGGCACGATGCCCGCCACCAGCCGCCCCTCGACAACCCCTCTTTCAACCTCATCAAGTTGCGTGGCCTGGAGTTGAAACCTGACCTTGGGCGACTGTTCATTGATCCGTCTAAGCGCGGAAACTAACGGGGAATTTGTATCCGAGATTGTGTTGTCAATAACACCCACTCCAAGGTCACCGACAAGTTCATTTTGCGCTGAACTAAGGCGATCTCGAAAGTTGTCAACCGAAGCAAATAGATCGATTGACGCCTGATACACCAGACGCCCTTCTTCGGTCAGATGAAAACCCTCTCGCCCCCGCGTGCAAAGGCGCATGCCGATACGGATTTCCAGGTCGGAAATCTGTTTGCTGATCGCTGCCAACCCCACGTTCAACTCATTCTGCGCGGCACTGAAGCCGCCCGCCTCAACCACGGCCTTGAAAACTTTGAGCAATTTGAAGTCCAGCCCGCTGAGGGTCAGCGGCGCCCTGTGCGGCGCTTTAGGCGGCAGGTTTCCGGAATTGGAAAGTGGGGTTTCCATAATGCTTATTTACCTCTGGCGCCCTATTCAACAACCTGTGCCCAACAACAAAAACACGCTGGCCTAATAATAATGAACACAGAAAACCAGGCTTGGCAACCGCCAATAAATCCGGAACATCAGCGCCAAACCGCTGATATCGAAACATTAAAAGCTGACACTTCGATCAGCTCTCGCACCGATGCAACTGCCCTCTTGATAACTGCTCTGGCCTGACTTCGTTCGCTGATTCTGCAGCGACGTCATCGCCCGGGGTACCCGTTCCAGTTCGCGTTACAGACGAGGAAAACAACAATGTCCCAAACCACCGATCGTCTCTGGGGTGCCCGCTTCCAAAGCGGTCCTTCCGAAGCCTTGGCGGCCCTGTCCCGTTGCCCTGAGCGTTACTTCCGGCTCACTCCGTACGACCTTGCCGGATCCAAGGCCCATGCCCGGGAGTTGCAGCGCGCCGGACTGCTAAGTGAGCAAGAAACCCTGGCGATGCTCGACGCGCTGGAGCGTATCGGCGCGGACTACCGCACCGGCAGCATTGCCCCGACGTTGGATGACGAAGACGTACACACCTTCATCGAGCGGCTGTTGACCGAACGCTTGGGTGCCCTTGGTGGCAAGCTGCGCGCCGGTCGCTCGCGAAATGACCAGACCGCCAACGACCTGCGGCTGTTCCTGCGTGACCATGTGCGCACCCTGGCCGTTGAGGTCCTGGGCCTGCAACAGGCGCTGGTGGACCAGGCCGAGCAGCACGTCGAGAGCATCTGCCCCGGTTTTACCCACCTGCAGCAGGCGCAGCCGATCGTGTTTGCTCATCACTTGCTCGCCCACGCCCAATCGATGCTGCGCGACGTGCAGCGCCTGGTGGACTGGGACGCACGCACGTCGCTGTCACCGCTGGGTGCCGCGGCCATGGCGGGCTCGGCCATCGCTCGTTTACCTCAGCAGTCGGCAAAGGAAATGGGTTACAGCGGGGTTTGCGAAAACTCGATCGATGCCGTGGCCAGTCGTGATCACGTCGCCGAATTCCTGTTCATCGCCAGCATGCTCGGCATCAATATCTCGCGCCTCGCCGAAGAGTTATGCCTGTGGTCGTCACGGCAGTTTCGCTGGGTCGAATTGGACGATGCCTACGCCACCGGCAGTTCGATCATGCCGCAGAAGAAGAATCCGGACATCGCCGAATTGGCGCGGGGCAAGGCGGGTCGGCTGATCGGTAACCTGACCGGCCTGTTGTCCACCCTCAAATCGCTGCCGCTGTCTTACAACCGTGACTTGAGCGAAGACAAGCACGGCGTACTCGACAGCGTCGACACCCTGCTGCTGGTGCTGCCGGCCATGGCCGGAATGGTTGCGACCATGCAGGTCAACGTCGAGGAGTTACGGCGCCAGGCACCGCTGGGCTTTACCCTCGCCACTGAAGTGGCCGACTGGCTGGCGGTGCGCGGCGTTCCGTTCAAGGAAGCGCATGAAATCACCGGGGCATTGGTCAAGGCGTGCGAGAAACACGACATTGAATTGTGGGAAGCCTCTTCAGCGCTGCTGGCTGAAATCGACCCGCGCCTCACCCCGGAAGTACGTGAAAGCCTGACCCTCGAAGCCGCCATCGCTGCGCGCAACGGCTGGGGTGGAACCGCTCCACAACGGGTGCGTGAACAGATCGGGCGCCTGAAAACCGCCCTCGCCGCCCAGCAGCAATGGACCGAGGACTATCAAGGATTTCGCCTTTAGGTCATGACGCAGAACCTGTGGGAGCGAGCTTGCTCGCGATTACGGTTTCACCATCAACATCAGCTTGGACTGATCCACCGCTATCGCGAGCAAGCTCGCTCCCACAGCGATAGCGCCGAAGCCAAGTACGGAGAACCAACATGAGCCAGACACAGGCAGAACGACTCCAGGCGGAGCGCAAGCTGGCGGAAAACCAGTTCGACATTACCCAATACGATCATGTGCCCCGGCGCTACTACGGACGGATCTTCTTCGCCACGGTGATCGTCATCGCGCTCATCGGGCTGGTACGTGCGTTCGCCGAAGGCAAGATCGAATGGTCCTACATCGGCCAGTTCCTGACCTCCCAGGCGA
>Ga0307412_10000317_pt1 | contig 30403 bp, 26 predicted proteins | sample DK1Cmetagenome_3_FD_203823 | JGI IMG/M metagenome (GOLD analysis project Ga0307412, IMG submission 203823) | Maize rhizosphere microbial communities from greenhouse at UC Davis, California, United States - DK15-C-1 | ecosystem: Host-associated > Plants > Roots > Rhizosphere > Soil | place: USA...
TTTGAGGTGGTTCCGGGGCGGCTTTGCCGCCCCGAAACCACCTCAAAATGAGCTCAAACAAATGCTGCAATCGGGGCTAGAAGCCGGGCAATCCAACAATTCCCGTCAAAAAAATTAAAATTTCTGATTTCCTTTAGAACTAATCCTTTGTCGACATCAAGGCCCAAGCAACCAATGGAACCTGCATAAAAAGCCTTGCAAATCTCAGCTTGTCATTATTTAATCCGAAACCGTCTTTTCTGTTTTTATATTGAGCAATATTTCCCGGAAGCACGGCTACAAAAAATCCGGCGATGATCTGGCCCATTGTTTTTCTGTATTTTTCAGGAGTTAAAATAGTAGCAGTTCCCAGTGCTATTTCAGTAATTCCGGAATATACCACGGTATCGTCCTTTTTCAAAGGAACCCAATCCGGAACCTGGGCCTGGAATTCTTTTCTTGCAAAAGTAAGATGGCTGATCCCGGCGCTGATTAGGAATGTACCAAGAGCAATTCTTGAAATGTCTTTCGTTTCCATAATAATAAATTTTGTGATGATGGTTGTAGAAATTAACCAAAATTCAGACCAGTAATTGAGCTTCGTTGTCAAGCGATTATATAAAATAAAAAAGCGGAGAATTTCCCCGCTCTTTCTTATCTGTAAAGACTAACTTTCTTCTTTAAAAATTTATCAATTCCAAAAGCTTTATAACCATACAACGCAAACAATCCGAGCAACATAATGTATAAAACTTGTGGAAGGTATAAGAAATACGTCAGCCAAGTGTAATTTTCAATCGGTTTTGTCCCGACTTTAGGATCAATAGGAACCAACTCTGCCGGAATTGAATGAATGTCTTTTGTAACAAGGGCTACAAGCATAATAACGATCAAAGCGACAGAACTAAACCTTGTAAAAAGTCCGATCAATAAAAATAATCCCCAGATCATCTCATTGGCAGCAACAAAGTTTGCGATTAATTGCGGATTTGAAAAGCCTAGGCTTGTAATTGTTTTGAGCATATACCCTTGAAAAACGGGATGGAACAACTTGTTAAAACCGGTTATAAGGAAAAATAATCCAATACTTAGTCGGCAGATGACGTAAAAAAGGTCACCAATTTTGGTAAAATTTTCTTGTTTCATTTGTATAATAATTATGAGGGTTAATCATTTTTACAATATGTTAAACTTTATAAGTGGGAATTATTTAACATAATGTATATTTTTCAAAAGTATAAAAAACTTATCTTAAACTCAAATAAAATCCTAAACATCGGATATTTGAGAAAAATTATTAAATTTAGGCCAACAGAAAATCTAATATTTCATGATAGATAAAAGAGTAAAAAATGCAAAGGAAGCCATCGAAGGAATTCAGGATGGAATGACATTAATGCTTGGCGGATTTGGTCTTTGCGGTATTCCTGAAAATTCAATAAATGCTTTGGTAGACAGCGATGTAAAAGATCTTACATGTATTTCCAACAATGCGGGAGTAGATGATTTCGGGTTGGGGTTATTGCTTCACAAAAGACAAATTAAAAAAATGATTTCCTCTTATGTGGGCGAAAATGCCGAGTTTGAAAGACAGATGCTTTCCGGAGAATTAGAGGTTGAGCTTACTCCACAGGGAACTTTGGCGGAAAAATGCAGAGCGGCTCAGGCGGGAATCCCAGCTTTTTACACACCTGCAGGGTACGGAACTGAAATTGCAGAAGGTAAGGAAGTAAAAGATTTTAAAGGAAAGCCACACATTCTGGAGCATGCTTACGAAGCAGATTTTTCCATTGTAAAAGCCTGGAAGGGTGATCATGCGGGAAATCTTATTTTCAAAGGTTCGGCAAGAAATTTCAATCATCCAATGGCTGGAGCAGGAAAAATTACAATCGCTGAAGTCGAAGAATTGGTGGAACCGGGGGAATTGGACCCAAACCAGATTCACATTCCGGGAATCATGATTCAAAGGATTTTCCAGGGCGAGAAATTTGAAAAAAGAATTGAACAGAGAACAGTAAGAAAAAAAGATTAATCTTAATTACTTTCCTAAAAAATAATACCCCGAAAATCAATTTTCGGGGTAATTTTATTTATAAAATAGATATTTATGGATTTGATTCCGTGGCAAGCTTTCGCTCCCCGATCTGCTGCCTCCACATCGCATAATACAAGCCCTTTTCTTCAATAAGATGTAAGTGCGAACCGGTTTCTATAACCTGTCCGCGCTCCAACACATAAATCCGGTCGGCATGCATAATAGTGCTTAAACGATGGGCAATAAGAACCGTAATTTGCTCTTTTTCCTTCGAAATATCCTTTATAGTGGTCGTAATTTCTTCTTCCGTAATACTGTCTAGCGCCGATGTTGCTTCATCAAAAATCAATAGGTGCGGTTTTCTCAATAATGCTCTTGCAATGGCAATTCTTTGCTTTTCACCGCCACTTAATTTCAATCCACCTTCACCGATTACGGTTTCTATTCCGTTTTCAGCACGTTCTAAAAGAGCTGTACAGCTGGATTTTTTAAGAGCTGATTGTAAATCTTCATCAGTGGCAGCAGGATTAACAAACAAAAGATTTTCTCTTATTGTTCCTGCAAAAAGCTGGGTGTCCTGTGTTACGAAGCCGATCTGATTTCTTAATTCATCAAAATCAAACTCTTTTCCATTGACATTGTTATAAAAAATATTACCTTCAAGCGGTCTGTATAAGCCGACAAGCAATTTTACCAATGTACTTTTTCCGGAACCGCTTGGCCCGACAAAAGCAATGGTCTCACCATTTTTTACTTTAAATGAAATGGAACTAAGTGCTTTATAATGAGCACTCTGATGCTGAAAAGAAACATTTTGAAATTCCAGCTCTTCAATCGCACCGATTTTTTTAGGATTTTCAGGTTTAGGTTCCACTTCTTTTTTCATCACTCGGTCAAAATTATTGAGTGATGCCTGCGCTTCACGATAAGAAATAATAATATTTCCGATTTCCTGCATTGGCCCGAAAATAAAGAAACCATAAAACATTAATGATAAATATTGCCCCGGCGTTACAATATTTTTGAAAATAAGTAATAATAAGGTAAAAGTAATAATTTGCTGTAAAAAATTAACCAATGTCCCCTGTACAAAGCTCAGAGAACGGATACTTTTTACTTTTCTAAGCTCCAGACTTAGGATTTTGTAAGTATTGTTATTTAACCGATCAACTTCCTGAGTGGTAAGCCCTAAGCTCTTTACAATCTCAATATTTCTAAGGCTTTCAGTAGTACTTCCCGCCAAAGCAGTGGTTTCCGTTACTATGGTTTTCTGAATGGTTTTTATTCTTTTGCTTAATAAATTGGTTACTACAGCAATAAGGATAATTCCCACAACATAAACTGGCATGATCGACCAATGCAAACGAATAGCGTACACAGAAACGAAAATAATACTCACCAAAATCCCGAAAAATACATTGATGAAATTGTTAATAAATTTCACAGTATCTTCCCGTACTTTGGTTAAAATGGAAAGCGTTTCACCACTTCTCTGGTCTTCAAACTCCTGAAAAGGCAATCTCATAGAATGTTTTAATCCGTCTGTAAAAATCTGAGCCCCAAACTTTTGGATAATCACATTCACCACATAATCCTGAAATGCTTTTGCAATACGGCTGATCATTGCCGTACCGATCAGCAAGCCCAAAAAATACAGAACCCCATGATAAATATCATTTCCATAAAGGTATCCATTGAGGCTTCTGGGAATCGTTTTTCCCTGATCAAAAAAATTAGGATGGGTTACCAGTTTATCCAGTATGTTTCCGGTAATTGCAGGTGCAAACAACGAAAAAACCTGATTTACAGAGGCTAATAAAAGAGAAATGATAATCAGCCATTTATAAGGTTTTAAATAATATAGTAAAATTTTCATTTGTAAAATTAAAAGTTCACAAATTTACGACAAATTAAGACGTAAAAATTATCATAGGACAAGAAAGAAAAATATTTCGTAATTGTGAAAAAATGGCTAATTTGGCGGGATTAAGATTATGCTATGCTAACGAAAGAACAAATTGCAAAAAGAATTTCCAAAGAAGTAAAAGACGGATATTATGTAAACTTAGGAATAGGGATTCCAACATTGGTGGCGAACTATGTTCCGGACAATCTTTCCGTGGAATTCCAGAGTGAAAACGGAGTTTTAGGGATGGGACCTTTTCCATTTGAAGGGGAAGAAGATGCAGACATCATCAATGCCGGAAAACAGACGATCACTATTTTACCGGGTGGGTCATTTTTTGATTCAGCTTTCAGTTTTGGGATGATTCGTGGCCAGAAAGTGGATTTAACGATTCTCGGAGCAATGGAAGTTTCAGAAAACGGAGATATAGCCAACTGGAAAATCCCCGGAAAAATGGTAAAAGGAATGGGAGGAGCAATGGATCTGGTAGCTTCCGCGGAAAATATTATCGTTGCCATGATGCACGTAAATAAGGCCGGAGAAAGTAAAATTTTAAAGAAATGTACACTTCCTCTTACCGGAGTTAATTGTGTAAAAAGAGTCGTTACAGAATTAGCTGTTTTAGATGTAACACCAGCAGGTTTCAAGCTTATAGAAAGGGCTCCCGGAGTTTCGGTGGAAGATATTGTCAAGGCAACAGAAGCAGAATTAATCATTGACGGAGAAATTCCTGAAATGCAGTTTTAATAAAACAAAAAACCTTGTCACTGACAAGGTTTTTTTATTGAAATATCTAACATTTAGTAGTAAACCGACATAGGAAATCGTAGCGTTAAGAAAATAAAATCTGTGAACGTTAAGAAAATTCTACTGTTTGAGCGCGACACAAAATTGAACTGAAGAACAAATATTAAATTCGCGCGAGTTTTAGAATTTTTAGAGAACAGAGTTTATTTTTAGCGAAGAGTTCCAAGTCTTGAATTTTTGTTTCTTTTGTTTCAAGACAAAAGAAATTACTTAGCATCCTGCGCCCCAAAAACCTTCTGCAAAATAGAAGTCGTCCTCATTGCAGGCGTATTTCTGATTCCGGTTTCTTTTTGAGCCACCATTTTGAAAACACCATTAATCGTTTCCGTAGTCACATATTCATTAAGATCGGTCGTTACAGCCTGTCCGGTGAAAGTATTATATTTTGAAATTAAGTTGCTCCAAACCTTGTCAGCACCCACTTTTCCCAATGAAGCCTTTACTTTTGGCTGAAAAGCGGTAAATAACTGACTTTGAGTTTTACCCTGTAAATAGCTTGTTGCGGCATTATTACTGCCCAATAAAATATTTTTAGCATCCGTGATCGTCATTGAAGTGATCGCTTTTGTGAAAATCGGGGCGGCCTCTACCACAGCATCTTCTGCGGCCCTGTTTAACAATTTTACGCCCTGATCAGCAAGGCTTCCCATGCCAATAGAACGCAATGTAGTATCAATTTTCCTTAATTTTTCAGGCATTAAAATCTTTACCGCTTCATTTTTCAGGAAACCATCTGTTACACCCAACTTCTTTACACCTTCCGTTACACCAAGGCTCAAGGCTTCCTTTAAACCTGATGAAATCTGCGTTGAAGAAAGACTTCCTGGATTTACAGGAGAAGTAGTTGTTGATTTTGTTGGAGTTGTGGTCGTTGTAGAACCACCTGTTTTGATGGGTGTATTCAGGTCGATACCGGTTTTATCTTTTACCGTTGATTTGATTACATCTAAAATCTGTGCCTTTGTAGAAATTGAAAATAATAGTCCGCTAACTAATAAAATAGTTTTTCTCATTTGTATATTTTTTGCAAATTTAGATGTTTTATTTTTTAATAAGTTAAAAAGGTGGCGGGAAGTTTTCAGAAAATAATTATATTAGCTTAAACCTTAATCAAATTCAATGGTACGCGCTTTTTTTGTAGTTTTTGTATTGCTTTCAAATTTAATTTTTTCTCAAGAGAAACTGAATTTAATTCCTTATCCCCAAAAAGTTAACATAAATGATGGATTTTTTACTATTCCTGAAATAATTATGTTAAATGATAATCTCCCGAAAAACGAAACGGAATATTTTAAAAAGCGTTTAAATTCAAGCTTAAAATTTCAGGAATCTAAAGGTTTAGGCGCACATTTTGTGTATTCTCAACTTCCAAAATCAAATAATTCGGAACTAAATGAGTTTTATTCTCTTGAAATTTCACCAAAACAGATTCAGATAAAATCTTATACAAAACAAGGATATTTCTTAGCGATTCAGACATTAATACAATTAATTGAAACCTACAAAAACGATAAAAAAATTCCGGCTTTAAAAATCGAAGATCAACCCAAATTTTCATGGCGCGGAATGCACTTGGATGTTTGCCGTCATTTTTTCACAGTAGAAGAAGTAAAGCAGTATATCGATTATCTGGCGATGTATAAACTGAATACTTTTCACTGGCATTTAACGGACGATCAGGGTTGGAGAATTGAAATTAAAAAATATCCGAAATTAACGCAAATTGGTTCAAAACGTAAAGAATCAATGATCGGGGCTTACGTAGACAATACTTTTGATGGAAAGCCTTACGGGCCGTATTTTTACACTCAGGAACAAATAAAAGATGTTGTAAAATATGCTCAGGATCGACATATCACCGTAGTTCCGGAAATCGAAATGCCGGGTCATGCTCTTGCTGCATTGTCGGCTTATCCGGAGTTGGCCTGTACAAAAGGACCTTTTGAACCCGCAACAAAATGGGGTGTTTTTGATGATGTTTTTTGCCCGAAAGATGAGACTTTTAAGTTTTTGGAAAACGTTTTGGATGAAGTTATGGGACTTTTTCCGTCACAATATATCCACATTGGAGGTGATGAATGCCCGAAAACAAGATGGAAAGAATGCGCTCATTGTCAGGAATTAATCAAGAAAAATAATCTGAAGGATGAACACGGCTTACAAAGTTATTTCATTCACAGAATTGAAAAATATGTTAACAGTAAAGGAAGGAAAATTATCGGTTGGGACGAGATTCTGGAAGGCGGACTGGCTCCAAATGCCGCCGTAATGAGCTGGACGGGAATTAAAGGTGGTGTTGAAGCTGCAAAATCTGGTCATTTTGCTGTAATGACTCCCGGTTCTTATTGCTATTTTGATCATTATCAGGGAGATCCGGCGACGGAACCTAATGCTTTTGGTGGTTTTACGCCTTTGGATAAAGTGTATTCCTACAACCCGATTCCGGAAGAATTAAATGCGGGACAGGCAAAATATATTTTAGGTGTTCAGGCGAATTTATGGACGGAATATATTCTGGATTTTAAGCAGGTTCAATACATGATTTTCCCAAGATTGATGGCGCTTTCCGAAGTGGGATGGGGAACTTCAGACCCTAAAAATTATAAAGAATTTGAAGGAAGAGTGATTAATCAGTTTAAAATTTTGGATAAAATGAACGTGAATTATGCAAAAAGTATTTACAACGTTTCGGGGAAAGTAATTGCTGCAAACAACGGTATTGCTTACGAACTTTCAACTTCTCAGAATCCAGACGGAATCAGATATACTTTGGACGGAACAGAGCCAAATGCAAATTCGCAGGGATATAAAAATCCGATTCCTGTTTCGAAATCAATGACTATAAAATCCGCTTATTTTGAAAACGGACAATTGAAAAGTGCGGTTTCTTCACAACAATTTATGACGTCAAAAACGACAGGAAAAAAAATTATGTTAGAACAACAGCCAAATGAAAATTATTCTTTTGGTGGGGCTTTCACTTTGATTGACGGAATTATCGGAAATACAAGACAGCTTGGAAAAACCTGGCTGGGTTTCCAGGGAAAAGATGTCGTGGCAACGATTGATTTAGGACAGAAAACTCAATTCTCGGAAGTATATTTTAACACCTTGGAAAACAAAGGAAGCTGGATTCACAGGGCAAAATCTGCTCAAATTTTTGTTTCTGATGATAATAAAAGCTTCAAAATGATCAAAGAAATCGGAAAAGATGAAATCCTGAATGCAAAAGGAAAAATTAAATTAAATGTTGGAAATCAAAACTCAAAATATATTAAACTTAAAATAGAAAATGCAGGAGTTATCCCAGCCGGAAATCCCGGAGCCGACTCAAAAGCCTGGCTTTTTGTCGATGAAATCGGAGCCAACTAAGACCTAAAACCTGCAACCTAATACCTAATAAACTAATGAACTCAAGAAGAAAATTTCTAAAAAATACAGCATTGGCATCTTCCGCATTATTGTTGAATCCACTGGATTTGATGGCTAAAGATTTGCCTGAAAACAATAAAATTGTCAACAAACCCATTGTACTTTCCACATGGAATTTTGGTTTAAAAGCAAATGAAGAAGCCTGGACAATTTTGGGAAAAGGAGGAAAAGCTTTGGATGCGGTGGAAAAAGGTGTCCGTTTGGTGGAACTTGACCCGAATGAGAGAAGTGTCGGTTACGGCGGCCGTCCCGACAGAGATGGAAGAGTAACCTTGGATGCCTGTATTATGGATGAAAACTACAATATAGGTTCGGTTGCCTGCCTTGAAAATATTAAAAATCCGATTTCTGTGGCAAGAGCTGTGATGGAAAAAACTCCGCATGTAATGTTGGTGGGTGATGGAGCTTTTCAATTTGCTCTTTCACAGGGTTTTAAAAAGGAAAATCTTCTCACTCCGGAATCCGAAAAAGAATGGAAAGACTGGTTAAAAGACAGTAAGTACAAACCTATCGTAAACATCGAAAATCACGATACTATCGGAATGATTGCACTGGATTCCAACGGAAATCTTTCAGGAGCCTGCACAACAAGCGGAATGGCGTTTAAAATGCACGGAAGAGTAGGAGATTCACCAATTATCGGAGCTGGTTTGTTCGTTGATAATGAGGTAGGTGCGGCAACGGCAACCGGTCATGGTGAAGAAGTGATCAGAACGGTCGGAACTCATTTGGTGGTGGAATTGATGCGACAAGGCAGAAATCCGCAACAGGCTTGTAAAGAAGCAGTTGAAAGAATTGTACAGATTGCAAAAAGAAGAAATAAAAATTTAAAAGATATCCAGGTTGGTTTTATTGCTTTAAATAAAAAGGGTGAATATGGTTCTTACTGTATTCAGGACGGATTTAATTTTGCTGTTCAGGATCAAAAAGGAAACCGTTTGGAAAAGCCAGAATTTGCTTTGAAAAGTTTATAGAATTAGAAATTAGAAATTAATTTTGCTAAATTAAAATATTAATGTCAAAAATAGAAATAGCCTGTTTTAACCCTGAATCAGCAATCATCGCGTATGAAAATGGAGCCGACAGAATAGAATTATGCAACGGATTAAGTGAAGGCGGAACGACACCAAACTTTGAAACGACAAAACAGCTTCGCGAAAAAATAAATATCCCAATTTTTGTGATGATTCGCCCTCGTGGTGGAGATTTTACGTATTCGGACGAAGAATTTGAGCGGATGAAATCGGAATTAATTCAATTAAAATCTTTGAAAGTTGATGGTTTTGTGTTCGGAATTTTAGATGGAAATGATGAGGTAAATATTGAGCAAAATAAAGAATTAGTTGAGCTGGCGAAACCTCTTCCATGCACATTTCACCGCGCTTTTGATCGTGCAAAAGACTTAGAAAATTCGTTGGAAAAAGTAATCGAATGTGGTTTTAAAACAATTCTCACTTCCGGTCAAAAGCCCAATGTTTCAGAAGGCAAAGAAAATTTAAAAAAATTGGTTGAATTGTCAAACGGGAGAATTGAAATTCTTGTTGGCGGCGGACTTCGATCAACAAATATTAAGGAACTCAGAGAATTTACTAAAGCTGAATACTTCCATTCTTCTGCGATTACGGATGGTGGAGCTTTTGCGAATGCTAATGAGATTGTAGCTTTGAAAAACAGTTAACTTTAATTTTAAACGCAAAGTTTTTAATATAAGAACTGAATATTTTAAGGAGCAAAGAATTGCGACAAAGTCGCTGATTAAGCTTGGAATAAGGCATACGCTTAATAAAATCAATTTATTGATTCATCTTTGCTCCTTAAATATAAAATTGAGAAACATCATCTTTGCGTTAAGAAATACAAAACACAAATGACAGAAAACGAACTATCCTATAAAATTATAGGAGCAGCATTAGAAGTTCACAGAAATTTAGGAGTTGGTTTATTGGAAAATGCTTACGAAATAGCTTTGGCTTATGAACTAAGAAAATTAGGACTTAAAGTAAAACAACAAATTCTTCTGCCTCTTAAATACAAAGAAGAGATAATTGAAAATGCATATAAACTTGATTTGATTATTGAAAATAAAGTAATTGTTGAAATAAAGTCTACATTAGAAATTCATCCAATTTTTTATTCTCAACTATTAACTTATTTGAAGCTTACCAACCTAAAACTAGGCCTTCTCATTAATTTTAACACTCCTCTTATTAAAGACGGAATTCATAGAATTGTAAATAATTTATAATGAACAAAACTATCCTTTTTGCTTTTCTTTTTATTCAAAATCTATTTTTTGCACAATTTTCAGAACGAAATTTATCCTCTGAAAAATGGCAGTTTAAAAATACCAAAGATCAAAATTGGCTGATCGCCACGGTCCCAGGGACGGTTCATTTGGATTTGATGAATAATAAAGTTATTCCTGATCCTTTTAAAGATGAAAATGAGAAAAAAGTGTTATGGATAGAAAATGAAAATTGGGATTATCAGACCAGTTTTACAGTTTCATCGAAAGAACTGGATAATCAGAATATTGATTTGGTTTTTTATGGACTGGATACGTTTTCAGAGATTTATTTAAATGGGAAACTTCTGAAAAAAACAGATAATATGTTCAGAAAATGGACGATTCCGGTTAAGCAGAATTTGAAAGTTGGAGATAATATTTTGCAGGTCAAATTTAAGTCGGCTGTAATTGTTGGAAAAGAATTAGCAAAAAAAGTTCCTTTTACAATGCCGGAATCTCCGCGAAGTTTTGTGAGAAAAGCACAATATCAATTCGGATGGGATTGGGGGCCAAGATTGGTTACGGCAGGTATCTGGAAAGATGTCAAATTAAATTTCTGGAATCAGGCCAAGCTTGAAAATGTAAAAATTGAACAAAAAGCTTTAACAAAACAAAAGGCAGATTTAAATATTCATGCAGAAATCTTCGCTGAAAAAGAAGGAAAATATTCAGTTTTAATTAATAATAAATCTCAAAATATTTCATTAAAGCCGGGTTTAAATACAATCTCAATTCCTTATCAGATTAAAAATCCAAAGCTTTGGCAGCCAAATGGTTGGGGAGATCCTAATTTGTATAATATTAAACTTTCTCTTCAAAAAGATTCAAAAACGCTTGCTGAAAAAACAGAAAGAATTGGTTTAAGAACGGTTGAATTAATTCAGGAAAAAGACGCAAAAGGCAAATCTTTTTATTTTAAAATTAATGGAAATCCGTTGTATATCAAAGGGACAAACTGGATTCCGTCCGACAGCTTTACACCAAGAATTACTAAAGAACAATATCAGAAACTTATCAAAGATTCCAAAGAAGCCAATATGAATATGATTCGTGTTTGGGGTGGCGGAATTTATGAAGATGATGAATTTTATAAGGCTTGCGACGAAAACGGAATTTTGGTTTGGCAGGATTTTATGTTTGCGGGAAGCTTTTATCCGGCAGATGAAAATTTTCAGCAAAATGTGGAATATGAAGTAAAAGATCAAGTTGAAAGGCTTCAAAATCATCCGTCTTTAGCTTTATGGTGCGGAAATAATGAAGTTGATGAAGCTATTGTCAATTGGGGTTATCAGAAACAATTCAAATATTCAAAAGAAGATTCTTTACAGGTTTGGAAAGATTATAAGAAAATTTTCCATGAAATTATTCCGAATGCAATAAAAAAATACGCGACAAGTGACAAAACGATTTATTGGCCAAGTTCACCTTCAATTGGTTGGGGTCACAAAGAGAGTTTAACGGAAGGAGATTCCCATTATTGGGGCGTTTGGTGGGGTGAACAGCCGTTTGAGATTTTCAATGAAAAAGTCGGTCGATTCATGTCTGAATATGGTTTTCAGGGAATGCCGACGCTGGAAACGACTAAAGCTATGTTTTCCGGAACACCGGATTTAAACTTACAGAATGGGACTATAAAAGCTCATGAAAAGCATGCAAGAGGTTGGGAAATCATTGATATTTACATGAAGCGCGACTATAAAATTCCAACTGATTTTGTGAAATATAATTACATTTCACAGTTACTTCAAGCCCGTGGAATGCAGATTGCAATTGAAGCCCATCGACGTGCAAAACCTTACAATATGGGAACTTTGTATTGGCAGTTAAATGATTGTTGGCCAGTAGTTTCATGGTCGTCAATTGATTATTTGGGTAACTGGAAAGCGTTGCATTATCAGATTAAAAGGAGCTTTGAAAATCAGGTGATTTTAACAGAAGAAAAAGATGGAATTTTGAATTTTTATGCTGTTAATGATCAATTGAAAAAGTTTGAAGATGTACAGCTGGAACTTGAACTTAATAAGTTTAATGGAGAAAATATATCAACCTCTGTATCTGTTCTTAATGGAAAAAATCTAGAAGGAATTTTACAGTTTGATTCAGTTGAAATTAATGAATTGATTGGAAATTCAAATAAAAATGAAGTGTTTTTGAATTTAATTGTAAGAGGAAAAAATGAAAAGATTATTGCTGAAAACAATTATTTCTTTGCAAAACCGAAAGATTTAAAACTTCCAAAACCAACAATAAAAATTAAGAAAATCTCTTCCGCTGAAATAGAAGTTTCAACCGATGTTTTAGCGAAAGATGTTTATTTAATCGGAGACACCCATTTTAGTGATAATTTCTTTGATTTATTGCCGAAAACCTCAAGAAGAATCAAGCTTTCAAAACCATTGGAAAAAGTGGAGGTGATGAGTCTGTGGGATGTGACGAATTAGATTTAATTTAGCTTAAAATCATACAAAATAATCGAATCAATAGTATCTTTCCATTGCTCAACATGAACAGCGTTGCTTGCGGAAGGCATGATAGAGGTTGGTTGATAAGAAGAATCTCCTTTGAGTCTTATTTTAGCTTTAAAAAGCATTTGTTTTCCTGTTTTTTGAACCAAAACCAGCGCGAAAATTGGAGTTGTCATCATTTGAGCTTCAGAAAAAGTAATTTCAATGCTGTTATCATTTACATTATCTTTTTTGAAAGTTTCTAATACATCAAAAATATCTATTTCTTCTGCGGCATTTTCTTCTTTAATGATTTCGAAATTGGTAATTTTATTGTCTTTTATTTCAGGTTTAAGTAAGATTTTTTTACCAATCGGGATGGTAATTTCTCCTTTAGTTAAAGTGATTTTTTCCTGAGCCTGGATAAAAAGTATTAAAAATAAAGATATAATTGAAAGTAATTTTTTCATGGCTAGTTTAAATTAAAAGTTGAATCGATTTAATAACGATAAAAGTAGAAAAAATTGCAGTTCACAAAAGAAAAATTTAATTTTACACTTTAAATATTTCCCTTGAATTACGCCCAAATCGTTTTACCATTAAATTTAAAAGGATCTTTCACCTACAAAGTTCCTGAAGAATTATTGAATAAAATTCAGGTGGGAATGCGGGTTTTAGTTCCGTTTGGAGGAAAAAAAATTTACACCGGAATTGTTTTTGAGCTTCATGATATGACACCGGAAAATTTCGTTGCAAAAGAAGTCATCAGCATTTTGGATGATCAGCCGATTGTTCCCCAGGAGCAGATCAACTTTTGGGACTGGCTTTCAGACTATTATCTGTGCGGATTGGGCGAGATTTACCGCTTTGCGTTTCCCTCTTCTTTGAAACTGGAAAGTGAAACGTATTTAAAATTAAAACCAAACGTAACGGTAGATTTTGAAAATCTGGATGTGAATGAAATGTATCTCATTCAGGCGCTGGAAGTTCGACAACTGATTAATCTGACGGATATTGAAGCCTTCATTCCAAAAAAAGATATTATTAAAACCATCAATTCTTTGATCGATTTACAATACATTGAAATTGACGAAAAGATTGCGGAAAAATATAAAGCAAAAGAGGTTGCTTATGTTAAAATTAATAATGAAGTCTTAAAAAATCAAAATCTTACTGAGATTCTTTTACTATTAAAAAGATCGCAGAAACAAAAAGATCTTTTCCTTCAAATATTAGAAAAACAGACAGAAAACCCTGATTTGCCTATTAAAAAGTCCGAGCTTTTTGAAGACGGATATTTTGCAAGCTCACATTTTAAAGCTTTGGCAGATAAAAATCTTGTTGAAGATTATTATATGCAAAAGGATAGGATTGCAGGCTACGAGGGTGAAATCGAGGAGATTGAAGAACTTTCCGAAGCTCAAAAAAATGCAAAGATTGAAGTTGATGAAGCTTTTGAAGAAGGCAAAAACGTTCTGCTTCACGGCGTGACTTCATCCGGAAAAACCCATATTTATTTAGAGAAAATAGAAGAATACATTAATGAAGGAAAAAATGTACTGTTTTTGCTTCCTGAAATTTCCTTAACAAAACAGATTACCCAAAGATTAGAAAAAAAATACGGAAGACAGCTCGGTCTTTATCATCAGAAATTAACTGATTTTGAAAGAGTTGAGGTTTGGAGAAAAATTAAGCAAAATGATTTTAAAATCCTTATCGGAACTCGGAATGCGTTGTTTTTACCTTTCCAGAATTTAGGATTGATTGTTGTGGATGAAGAGCACGATTCAGCCTACAAACCGAGGGAAGTTTCGCCTTATTTTAATGCAAAAGATGCGGCGTTGGTTTTGGGGAATTTTTATAAGGCAAAAGTGATTTTAGGATCTGCAACACCTTCAGTTGAAAGCTATTACAATGCCCGAAAGGAAAAAATGGCTTATGTTTTCCTTCAAGAACGTTTCGGAAATGTGAATCTTCCTGAATATGAATTAATTAATTTTAAAGAAGCTCAGGATTCCAAAAAAGTTTCAGGCAATTTTTCTTTGAAATTAATTGATGATATTAAACAAACGTTGGAGGAAAAAAATCAGGCCATTATACTTCACAATCGCCGTGGCTACGCCAATGTGATAGAATGTGAAAGCTGTGGCTACGTGAATTACTGTTCCAATTGTGATGTGGTCATGACCTATCACAAGTCGGCAAACGAAATGAAATGCCATTATTGTGGACAAAGAGCATCAAAGCCAAAAACCTGCCCGAAATGTCACTCAGAAAATTTGAATGAAAGAGGAGTCGGAGTGGAGCAAATTCATGAAGAAGTCTCAAAATTATTCCCTGATAATGAGGTTGATAGAATGGATGTTGATTCCATGCGGAAAAAATTCGCTTACGAAAAATTATATGAAAAAATAGAAGACCGCGAAACGGATATTGTGGTTGGAACACAGATGATTTCCAAAGGATTGGATTTTGATCATATTGAATTGGTGGCGATTCCAAAAGCGGATTCCTTGTTGTATGTCCAGGATTTCCGGGCGGAAGAAAGAGCGTATCAATTGATTACTCAGGTTTCGGGAAGGGCTGGAAGAGTTTCCGGAAATGGGAAAATTTTAATTCAAACATATAATCCGGATCATTCTGTTTTTCAATTAATTAAAATGAGCAGTCCGGCAAGAATTTATAAATATTTCTTAACCGAGCGCCAGAAATTCCATTATCCGCCTTTCACGAAATTAATTATGATTGAGCTTAAGCACAGGAAAGAAGAGAAAGTAAACCGTGCTTCCCAGTTTTTAGGTTCGATTTTAAGGAAATACCTTCCCGAAGATTGTGTTTTGGGACCGGAAAAAGCTCAGATCGCAAGGCTTAATAATTTGTATCAGTTTCAAATCATGCTTAAGCTTCCAAGGGGTAAAAAATATGAAGAATATAAAAAGCTGGTTTTGATAAGTCTAAAAGAATTTGAAGAAATTACTGCTTATCAAAGCATTAAAAAAGACGTTTTTGTGGATTTTTAACAATTTTTAACAAACTTTATGGTGTTTTATTACAATCCGCTGAGCCTACTTATAGCAATAATTTCTACATTTGGACGTTGATTATATGTTTGGATCTTTAACTATTGATTTAACCAATCGATTTTTAACCTATCCAAAATGTAAGAAAATGAAAAAATAGATGGTAAATTACAGAAGATATATTTCAGGCATCGCGGTACTAGCTTCAGGATTATTCCTTGCTCAGTCTACCGTTTCTACAGTTCTGTATTCTCAGTCTTACGACAATCAAAAAAGCAGTTTAAACTTACCTTCTCCCATCACATCGGTGGTTGAGAAAACTATTTTGTCGGCTAAAGAACTTGTAGACATTAATGTAAACACAATGATGACCGACCCGGTTTTGAAAAACGCAAACTGGGGATTCGTAGTGTATGACCCTAAAACGAAGAAAGTAATCTCTTCGTATAACGAAAATACTCCGCTTGTTCCGGCTTCTACCACGAAATTATTAACCACAGAAACAGCAATGAGCATGTTGGGTGAAAATTATCGTTGGATGACACAGCTGGAATACTCAGGAAATATTGATGAAAATGGAGTTTTGAACGGAAATCTTTATATCATAGGTAGCGGCGACCCGTCTTTAGGGACCAATAAAGCAGGAGCCTGGTCTTACAGAGACATCGTTTCAGACTTCGTAGGTGGACTTTCTCGTGAGGGAATCAAAAAGGTAAACGGTGATATTATTATTCAGACAGCGCTTTTCAAAGGTAACATTTCAAGACTTCCGGAAAATGTTGTTTGGCTAGAAAACAATAATTACTATTTGCCGGCCGGAACAACCCGAGAGATCAATCCTGCCAATGAAAAGCTGATCGTAAAAAAAGGAAACAGCCTTTCGCAGGAAAAAAGATTCTTCTATGTTTCGCCATATAACAAGCAAATGGTATATGCCGAAAAGTATGAAGGAGAGCCGATTTTAACAACAAAATTACCTGACGCTCCGGCTTATCTGGCCAATTCTTTCAGAACGACTTTGGTAAAAAGCGGAATTGCCGTTACAGGAAAAGTCACTCCTAAAATGACGGATGCAAACCCTGAAGGCAGAAAACTGGTTTCAGCATACAAATCTCCGACATTGGCTGATATTATTTTTTATACTAATCAGCACAGTGATAACGGATTAGCGGAAGCTTTATTAAAAACAGTTGGTTTCCAAAGTTTAGGTGATCAAACTACTGAATCTGGTAGAAAAGTAGTTACCGAACATCTTAAAAATGATGGTTTTGATATGATGGGACTGAATTATATGGATGGAAGCGGGCTTTCAAGAAGCAATAATGTAACTCCGATTTCTCAGGCTAAATTTTTGACTTCATTAATGGAGGAAAAATATTATAAAACGTATTTTAGTTCATTGCCTGTGGGCGGACAATCCGGAACGTTGAAAAGAATGTTCATCGGAACAGGAAACGGGCAGGTTTTTGCTAAAACAGGAACTTTAAATAAAGTAAAAACATTAGCAGGATATTTAAAAACGAATTCCGGGAAGACTTTAGTTTTTTCTCTAATGGTAAATAATTATTCAGGATCTGTAGATATGGTTAAAAAAAGAATGGAAAAGATTCTTGAACCTGCATTAGATTTATAATTTATTAAAATATAATTAATATAAGGACCTTTTAATCAATGATTAGAAGGTTTTTTTTATCTTTGAGACATATAACTTGAGAATGAAAAAATTTTACTTTTTATTTTTGAGCGTTTTTGTTTTCCAGCAATTTTACGCTCAGAATGATAATATTGAAAAGAAAGGGCTTATTGCAAAGGAAGTGAAATCTTTTGCCCATAAAATGGCAGTCGGAAATGTAAATCCGAATACATTGAACTATGACCTGCAGTATCAAAGAATGAATGTCACGCTAAATCCTGCAGTATATAATATTTCAGGGTCGGTAACATCTCATTTTAAACCTAATCAAAGCTTAAACAGCATTTATTTTGACCTGGATAATCAGATGACAGTTTCCCAAGTGCAATACCACGGAAATAACCTTGTTTTTCAACAGCTTCCAACCAAAGAAATTAAAATTGATTTTCAATCGGCTCTTCCGGCTAATGTTCTGGATTCTTTAACAATAACATATTCCGGAGCACCGTCAACCACTTATAATGCTTTCTTTAACGGATCGCAGGGGGGAACCGCAGTTTTGTCAACTTTAAGTGAGCCTTACGGAGCGCAGGATTGGTTTCCGACAAAGCAAAGCTTGAACGATAAGATCGACAGGTTTGATTTTAAAATAACAACCCCTTCTCAATACAGTGTTGCAGCCAATGGGAAAATGATATCGGAAACTACACTTCCTGGAAGTCAGAAATTAACTTTCTGGAGAACAATGTATCCTATGGCATCTTATCTGGTGGCTGTTTCAATCACGAATTTTGTTAAACTAAATGATACGATGGGAAATCCTCCTTTTCCTTTTGTAAATTATATTTATCCTTCCACGGCAGCCAATACGACCAGTATGAGTAATATTGACTGGACAAAAACGGTTATGAATACCTTTGAAACCTACTTTGGGCCGTATCCTTTCAGAAATGAAAAATATGGGCACATGGAATTTCAGGCTGGTGGCGGAATGGAACATCAAACAATGTCTTCCATGGGAGGATGGACCAGAGGCCTTATTGCACATGAGCTTGCCCACCAATGGTTTGGAGACAAGGTAACTTGCGGGGCATGGAATGATATCTGGCTAAACGAAGGTTTTGCAACTTTTGGAGAACATGTGGCCAATGAAAAATTGCTGATGACTAATGCCCAGTTTATGAATTATTTATTGGATCAGAAGAACTTTATCACAAGTTCTCCTGGCGGAAGTGTGTATGTGGCAGATTCCAACTTGGGAAGTGTGGGCACAATTTTCAGCGGAAGATTATCTTATTCCAAAGGAGGATATGTAGTTAGAATGTTGAAATGGATTTTGGGTGAAACCGCTTTTTACCAGGCGATTCAGGATTATCATTCAAGACCGAATTTAGCCTATAACTATACAAGAACTCAGGATCTTAATGCATCATTATTACAATCAACAGGAATTAATTTTACAGAATTCTTCAACGATTGGATTTACGGTGAAGGGTATCCTACTTACGATATCAGATGGAGACAGTCTGGAAGTCAGATTATTATCAAAGCGGCTCAGACCCAAAGCAGTCCCACTGTAAGTTTTTATGAAATGCCTTTGCCGATAAAAGTAAATGGAACAGGTGGACAAACTGCTTATTTTAAATTGAATCATACAGCCAACAACCAATATTTTGTACAACCGGTAGCTTTTCCGGTGGCAAGTGTAGAATTTAACTATGAATACCAGATTTTAGAAAAAAATTCAACCGTAACTCAAGATAATACTTTAAGTACTACAGATTTTGATGTAGATGAATTTGCTTTATATCCAAATCCTGCAAAGAGCGAACTGAACATTAAAGGAATTAATAAGCCAACTGATTTTACCATTTATTTTATAGATGGAAAGCTGCTGAGAAAAGATATTTACCAACCGGAAAAACCGGTAAATATTTCAGAGCTTATTCCGGGAGCTTATATATTTAAGATAAAGGATAAAAATGTGAAATTTTTAAAGAAATAAAATTCAGGCCTTCAGAAATGGAGGCTTTTATTTTTGTATTTAATGATAATCGGCTTTGTTGATTAAAAAAAATAGAAATAATTCTAGATTAATAGTATTTTATATTGACGAATTGTGGTTTGATGTGAAAAATTGTAACTTGCGGGACTATTTTTTAAATTAATTTACCATGAAAAATTTTCTATTTTCTTTAATGACATTAACGTCAGCCGGTGTACTATCGTTAAGTGCACAAACGCAAAAAATCTCTTTTGAAAGTTCTGAAGGATATACTGTAGGAAACCTGGGAGGCCAGCAGGGATGGACTCCATGGGGTGGAATTCCGGTTGCCAATCCTAAAGTCGCCGCTTCAAATGCTACAGACGGAGTGAATTCTTTTACCATGTTAAGTGAAGGGGATCTTCTAAGCCAGTGTGGTATTGAGAAGAATATTTCGAGCTTGGTGACGGGTGATAATGTAGAGATTTCATTCGATTACAAATTTGATGATATTGACGGCTCCGATTATGAAATTGCAGTTTATAACGACGGAGTGGATTATTATTATACAGCTGTTTTAAGAATTGATTATGAAACAGGAACACTAAGCTACAGAACTGGTACAGCATTTGCTGATGGTCCGGTTCTTAATCCAAATCAATGGTATAATCTCAAAATTGCCATTAAAAAATCTACGAATACGCTGCAGTATTTTGTGGACGGAACACAGATCTACTCAGGAGCTTTGGGAACATATAAAAACGCACAAATCATTGATTTTATATACGATGACTATGGTACAGGTTTTAAAGTTGATAATATTACAGTAACAAATCTGGGAGTGTTGGCAACAGATGAGGTTTCTAAAAAAGAATCAATCACTATTTCTCCTAATCCTGCAAGTGATAGGCTAAACATCAATACAGATGCTAAAATAAGTTCGGTTTCAATTTTCGATGCAAAAGGAAGTTTGGTAAGAACTATGGCAAATCCGGATAAAACGGTAAATGTTTCCGATCTGAATACAGGAAATTATATCATTAAAGTAAAAACAGATAAGTCTGAGTTTACTAAAAAGTTTATTAAAAAATAAAAACAGTAAATGCGATTCTTTAAGGATATGTAAATAATAAAGCCGTTTCATAAGATTGAAACGGCTTTTTTTATTAAATTAGCGCATCTTAAAAATTAATAGAAATGATCTCTAAAAAGTATCTTGAAAATTTACAGAACGAACTACAAAATATCGACAACGACGGGCTTTACAAAAGAGAAAGAATCATTACTTCTCAGCAAAGTGCAGAAATAGAAGCCAATGGGAAAAAGCTGTTGAACTTCTGTGCCAACAATTATTTGGGATTATCCAATAATCCGAAGGTGATGAAAGCTTCCCAGGATATGATAGAATCTCACGGTTACGGTATGTCGTCTGTACGTTTTATCTGCGGAACTCAGGATATTCACAAGCAATTGGAACAAAAAATTGCTGAATTTTTAGGTCTTGAAGATACTATTTTATACGCTGCATGTTTTGATGCCAACGGAGGTGTTTTTGAACCTTTGTTTACAGAAGAAGATGCGATTATTTCAGATGAATTAAATCACGCTTCAATTATTGACGGAGTTCGTCTTTGTAAGGCGGCAAGATATCGTTACAAAAACAATAATATGGCAGATTTGGAAGCACAGTTAATTGCCGCTTCTGAAAAAAATCACCGTTTCAAGATCATCGTTACAGACGGAGTTTTCTCAATGGACGGAATCGTTGCAGACTTGAAAGGAGTTTGTGATTTAGCCGATAAATACGATGCTTTGGTGATGGTTGACGATTCTCATGCAACAGGTTTCATCGGAAAAACCGGTCGTGGAACCCATGAAGCCAACGAAGTGATGGGTAGAGTAGACATCATTACTTCTACGTTGGGTAAGGCTCTTGGTGGGGCTTTAGGAGGATTTACGTCTGGTAAAAAAGAGATCATTGATATGTTGAGACAGCGTTCAAGACCATATTTATTTTCAAATTCATTGGCTCCGGGAATCGTGGGTGCTGCTTTGAAAGTGTTGGATATGATTTCTGAAGATACTTCGCTTCGTGATAAAGTAATGGAAAACGCAGAATATTTCCGTGCGGAAATGAAAGCGAAAGGTTTTGATATTCCTGATGGCGATGCTGCGATTGTTCCGGTAATGTTGTACGACGCACCCTTGGCTCAAAAAATGGCTGAAAAGCTGATGGATGAAGGGATTTATGTAATCGGATTCTTCTATCCTGTTGTACCGAAAGGAAAAGCGAGAATCAGAGTTCAGCTTTCTGCGGCTCATACAAGAGAACATTTGGATAAGGCGATTGCCGGTTTTGAAAAAGTAGGAAAAGAGCTTGGAGTAATTTAATGCAGCAGGCTATAAGCTCTGGGCAATAAGCTTTTTAAGCGTTTAAATTAAGCCTAAAGCTTATGGATTACTGCCTATAGCTAAAAAAATATGCTTTACACCATAATAAAAGCACTACATATTATCTTCATGGTAAGCTATTTTGCGGGAATATTTTATCTCGTGAGAATTTTTGTTTACTATAAAGATACCGATGAATTTGCCGAAGAAAAGAAGAAAATTTTAAGAGAACAATACACTTTCATGGCTCGCAGGCTTTGGAATATCATTACCGTTCCGGCCGGAATTATTATGGCGGTTTGCGGACTCATAATGATTTTCTTGAATCTCGGACTAATGAAAACACCTTGGTTTCATTTAAAATTAACTTTCCTGATCGGATTGGCGATTTATCATTACTGGTGCTGGAAAAAAGTTTTACAATTAAAAGAACTCAACGGAAATACGTTGGATACAGCCAATATAAAATTAAGGCAGGCGAACGAAATCGCAACCTTTATTCTATTTTTGGTCGTTTTCACGGTAATATTAAAATCAATGGTCATTGAATATTGGTGGCAATTAATTACAGGATTTTTCGTTCTGGTATTTTTAATCATGATGACCGTTAAGCTGGTTAACAAAAGAAGAAAGTAATAGAGTTATAAGTTATGAATTATTAGTTATAAGTTGATTTAATACATTTTTAACTCAAATTTTTCAACATATAGCTGGTAACTCATAACTCATAATTTATAATTCATAACTAAAAAACATGTTTGCAATTTTAAAAAAAGAACTTTGGAGTTACTTCGGAAACTGGAGCGCATGGGTGATCATTGCGGCTTTCAGTCTGATAACGACATTGTTTTTGTTTTTTTTCGAAAATGATTCTAATATTTTTGACATTGGGATGGCTTCTTTACAGAGTTATTTCGTTTTGGTTCCCTGGTTATTAATGTTCATTATTCCGGCGCTTTCTATGAAAACTTTTGCGGAAGAACAGCAGACGGGAACATTAAACTGGCTTTTTTCTCAACCTCTGAAAGTTTCAGATTTGGTATTTGGAAAATTCCTTTCCGTTTGGATTGTTGGGATTTTATGTTTAATTCCATCATTAATTTACCTTTATACAGTCTATGTTTTGGGTGTTCCGGCGGGAAATATTGACTTGGGAATGACGTTCGGAAGTTATTTCGGATTAATTATTTTGATTGCAGCTTTTGCGGGAGTCGGAATTCTTGCTTCTTCACTTTCCCAAAACCAGATTATGGCTTATCTGTTGGGTGTTTTTATGTGTTTTATCATGTATTTCGGGATCGAACAATTGGCAAGCTATAAATTATTGGGCGGAGCAGATTTTATTTTGCAGAATATTGGCTTTTATCAGCATTTCTTAGGCTTTACGAGAGGTCTTATTGATTTTAAGGATGTTGCTTATTTTGTTTTAATTATCAGTGTTACATTAGTTTTGTCCAACCATTTTATCAACAAAAAGAAGTAGAATTATGAAGAAGATACAATTTAAATCTCCGTTAGGAATTTTACTTTTCGTAATGCTGCCGTTGGTCATTATTCTTGCAGTTTCAGGAATCAGATTAGATTTAACCAAAGAAAAAAGATATACCCTTTCCGACACTACGATTAAGGTATTGGAATCAATCAAAAAACCAGTAACAGTAGATGTTTATCTGGAAGGAGATTTCCCTGCGAGCTTTAAGCAGCTGCAAAGCGAAACGAGATTCATGCTGGACGAATTCAGAAAGGTTAATCCAAAAATTGATTTTAAATTTATCGATCCTATTAAAAGTAAAATCTCACAGGACACTTTGATGGCTATGGGAATGCAGCCTTCTGTACTTCCTGACGTGAAAGATGGGAAAGTTTCGCAGATTTATCTGTTTCCTTATGCCGTTGTGAAATATGGTGATAGAGGCGTTTCTATTCCGTTGGTTGTTCAGCAGTCGGGGATTGATGCGGATCAGCAATTAACGAAATCAATTGAAAATTTAGAATATAATCTTGTTTCAAACATCAAAAATATTGCAGCAAATAAGAGAAAAAAAATAGGGGTTTTGGTGAATCAGGATGAGTTGAGTCCCAATGAATTCCAAGGTTTTATGCAATTGGCTTTGGAAAGCTATGACGCAGGGCCTATTATTCCTAAAAATCAGACAGAACTGACTTTAGCTGACGTTCCTATGTTAAAGCAAATGAGCGCCCTGGTCATTGCAAAACCGAGAAAAGCATTTACAGACAACGAAAAAGTGATTCTTGACCAATACATCATGAATGGCGGAAAAACCCTTTGGATGATCGATGCCGTAAATGCAGAAATGGATACGCTGATGAGGTCACAAAAAGTGATGCCTTTCCCTGTAGACATCAATATGACAGACTTTTTCTTCAATTACGGAATCAGAATCAATCCGGCTTTGGTGAAAGATGTGAAGAAGTTTGCATTGCTAAGATTAGTAACTGGTGAAGTGGGCGGAAACCCACAGTATACAAGCCTCCCATGGCCATATTTCCCGTTGGGAATTGCTGAACATAATAATCCGATCACAAAAAATATCAATCCTGTAAAGTTTGAATTTCCAACTTCAATTGATACTTTGGGTGGAAGAAAAAATATTAAAACCAACGTTCTTTTTGAATCAAGTGAAAGAACTTTATTGAAACAAGTTCCGAATTATGTTGATTTAAAAGAGATTTCCAGCGTCGATAGTCTCGGGCAAATGGAAAAGCCAAGCACTCCGAAAATCTACGCGGTGTCCTTGGAAGGTAAGTTCAATTCTGCCTATGCTTCAAGAATTGAAAGAAAATCGTATCCAGGTTTTAAAGGTACAAGTCCGGAAAATAAAATGATTGTAATCGCCGACGGAGATGTGGGAAGAAATAAAGTCCTGAAAGGCGAACCGCTTCCTTTAGGCGTAGATTTGCTGACCAACGAACAGTTTGGAAATGAGCAGTTCCTAAGAAACGCACTGGATTATTTGCTAGACGACAGCAATCTGATGGAATTAAGAAACAGAAACATCGAAGAACGTCTTCTCGATCGACAAAGAATTACCGAAGAAAAAAGCAACTGGCAATGGTTTAATTTGCTGCTTCCTTTAGCTATTATCGGTATTTTGGGAGGGTTGTTTTTTTGGTTGAGGAAGAAGAAATTTGGATAAAATATAAGAGAAGTTTTTGGCTTCTCTTTTTTGTTTTAATAATCAGTATATTAATTCAGTTTTTAGCTAAATTTACATTAACTTGATATAATAAAGAGATCAATAATTAAAAACAATAACTATCCTCAATGAAAGCCTATACCATAAACCGTTACAGCAAAGAAGATCCGCTTCAGCTGACTGAATTGCCCGATCCTGTTGTACAAGATAATGAAATCCTCATTCAGATACATTCTGCAAGTGTTAATCTGTTGGATTCCAAAATAAAAAGCGGAGAATTCAAAATGATTTTACCTTACAAAATGCCGCTCATTTTGGGACATGATGTTGCGGGAATAGTTATTAAAGCCGGTTCAAAAGTAAGTAAGTTTAAAGTTGGAGATGAAATCTATGCAAGGGTTTCAGATTTTAATATCGGTACTTTTGCAGAGCAGATTTCCGTTAATGAAAATGATGTTGCTTTAAAACCAAAAAATATTACCATGGATGAGGCCGCATCCATTCCATTAGTAGGTTTGACGGCTTGGCAGGCCCTGGTAGAATTAGGAAGCCTTCAAAAAGGGCAGAAAGTCTTTATCCAGGCGGGTTCTGGTGGGGTAGGTACTTTTGCTATTCAGTTGGCAAAACATTTGGGAGCTTTTGTAGCAACTACGGCCGGTAAAAGTAATTTTGATCTTGTGAAAGGCCTAGGTGCAGATATTATCATAGATTACAGAAACGAAGATTTTGAAAATATTCTTACAGATTACGATCTCGTGCTGAACAGCCAAGATACCAAAACGCTCGAAAAGTCATTAACAATTTTAAAGCCGGGTGGGAAAGTAGTTTCAATTTCCGGACCGCCAACAGCTGTATTTGCCACCGAATTAGGATTACCGTGGTATGTAAAGTTGGTCACTCAATTTTTGAGCAGCAAAATAAGAAGAAGAGCAAAAAAATTAAATGTTGATTATTCATTTTTATTTATGAAGGCCAATGGAAATCAGCTGGAGAAAATAGCATCTTTAATAGAAGCAGGGGAAATCCGTCCCGTTATTGATAAAGTTTTTGCGTTTTCTGAAACCAATGAAGCGATAGGTTATGTGGAAAGTGGGCGTGCAAAAGGGAAGGTGATTATTAAAGTTGGATAGGGAGAAAATGCGCTTAAGCTCGATATTAAATTTATTCATGACAAAAGGAATTTAATATTTCTTCTCCAATTGTATCTGGTGCAACATATTCATTTTCAACTAGATATTCATTTATTTTATTATGAATCAAAATTTAAACGGTTATTAGTTCTACTAAATACTACTTTCCTCAATTAAACAACCTCCGAAACTCTCCCGGCGACTGCTTCGTCTTCTGCTTAAACAACTTACTAAAAGACTGCGGATGCTCAAAACCTAACTCATAAGCAATCTCGCTTACTGAAAGATTCGTTGTGCTCAGGCGTTCTTTTGCGGTATCAATAATTTTATTCTGAATATGCTGTTGTGTATTTTGTTGAGTATGAATACGCAATAAAGTTCCCAGGTAATTTGGGGAAATATTCATCTGTTCGGCGATGGTTTTTACCGAAGGAATACCGTTTTCAATGAGGTTTCCGTTTTCAAAATATTGAGACAGAACTTCCTCAAATTTTTCCAACAATTCATGACTGGATTTTTTCCGGGTAAGAAACTGTCGCTCATAAAAACGTTCGGCATAGATCAGGAACAGTTCAAGTTGGGCAACAATCAATTCCTGCGTGAATTTATCAATATTTGTCTGATATTCTTTTTCAATATTTTTAAATAAATCAACAATAATTTTCTCCTCCTTATCCGAAAGAAAAAGCGCTTCATTAATCTGATAACTAAAGAATTCGTAAGATTTTATCTTCTTGATCAAAGAAGTTCCCCAAAGGAAATCAGGGTGAATCAGCAATAAATATCCGGTCGGTTCCACTTCAACGCCTGGTTTCATTTCAAGGCTCAAAAACTGAAGCGGCGAAACAAAACACAATACCCCGGAATCAAAATCATACTCCTGTTGTCCGTAATTGAACTTAGCATTAATATTCCTTTTCAAGCCAATCGAATAAAAATTCTGTATCCATTTTAATTCCGTATCGTCCACGGGATAACGGACTTTACTGTAGTCAATCAGGCTGATCAACGGATGTTCAGGATTCGGAAGGTTACAGAAAGCATGAAAATCGGAGATAGAATTAAAGCGAAATGTCTGTTTCATAATGCTAAATTATTTAAATTAATTTTAATAATTTGATGAGTTTTAAACCATTAAGATTTTATTTAAAAAGTTAAGCTTAATTAAGAAAAATCAAATAGGTTTTTAACTTTTCAATTACTTAAAGCAAAATTAGATCTTAATATTCTTAACTTTTTAAATAAAATCTTAATGGTTCAAAAAAGAGGTTCTTACATTAAATCACCGTCGACAATGTCAAATCATTCCACTTCACCGCATCACCTTTCATCGTCTCAACTTTTTTATCCAAAAACTCAGATGCACCGCTTCCCAATAAGAAATGTACGGGCGGATTTTGCTCTTCACTGATTGTAATCAAAGCTTCTGCACCTTTTTCAGGATCGTTCGGCTGATTTCCGTTGATTTCATCAAGGTGAGCCTGTTCGGAATTTCTTGCTGCTTCATACTCCAGAATTGAATTTTCAGGTGTTTTCACAGATTCTTTCGTTAAGAAATCCGTTCTGAAATATCCGGGATAAACTACTGTTGCTTTCACTCCAAAGTCTTTAATTTCTTCTGCTAAAGCTTCTGTAAGTCCGGCTACAGCGAATTTTGTTGCACAATAAACTCCCCAGCCCGGAAAATTACCAGAGTATCCTCCAATCGAAGAAATATTGAAAATGTGTCCTGATTTTTGCTGACGAAGATAAGGCATTACATTTCTGATTACATTCAGTGTTCCGAAAACATTGACATCGAAATTAGCTCTGGCTTCCTTGTCGGAAAGCTCCTCCAGCGTTCCAAGCTGTCCGTAACCCGCATTGTTGACAATTACATCAAGCTGTCCGAAATAATCAATGCTTTTTGACATCGCAGATTTTACGTCTTCATTATCCGTTAAGCTAACTTCAAGCGGTAAAAATACGTCAGATGCTTCCCCGATTTCTTCAATTAAAGCCTGAAAACTTCTGCTTGTTGCCACAACACGGTAATTGTTTTCCAATAATTTTTTCACTAAGGCTAATCCTAAACCTTTTGAAGCTCCTGTCACGAACCATACTTTTTTTGTTTCCATTTTTTAAATATTTATTTGTCTTAATTGATGGTACAAAGATGGTAAGTTCCTGATTTTGAAATGTAGCCCAATCAACGAATGATGTGTCCGAATCGTGAATGTTGATCGTGAAACAAAAAAAGAGAAACCGAAGTCTCTCTTTATTCTTAAAGTATGTTTAGCTATTAAGGTTTTAGCTTAACAATTTTATTCTCTCTAATAACTACAATTTCGCTATTGCTTTTTCTTTTAAAATCAAGCATTTTCTCATAAGCTTTTTCAAGGCCTTTTAAAATTTTAGTTCTTCTTTCGTCTTTAGCTTCTTTTGTCATTGTAATTTTTTAATTCATTAAACTTTTCTTCATGATAAATGATAATCTCTTCATTAATATTTTTTTCTGCAATTAAAATATGTTTTCCTTCAGAATTATCAAAAATCAAAACTTGATCAACAATTGTAAGATAAATCATAAAAAGATTAATAATTCCATTATAATATCTTCTTTCTATAACATCTGTCGGAATATTGTGACCACCTTCTTGAACCCTTGTTCTTACACGTTCTTTTGCAAGTTCCGGATTTTTTAACCAGAAAAATAGCAGAGTCGTATTATATCCATTTTCTTTAGCTTTTAAAATTTTTCGTTTATAAGATTTCGTAGCTAAAGTTGTTTCAAATGCAAAATTTTCATTGCTTTTAAATAATTCATCAATTCTCGCCAACATTATTCTTCCTGCTTCAAAGGCAACTTTTTCGGGTTGAAAAGGAGATAAGCCTTTTGCAATTTCATCGGCATTCACAAACTCTTTACAATCTAAAATTTCTGGTAGGATTGTAAAAGATGCTGTTGTTTTTCCAGCTCCGTTACAACCTGAAATTATGTAAAGGTTTTTTTCTTCCATCATTGCAAATTTAAGATTTATTTCTTATCTAAAATAAAAAAAGAGAAACCCGAAGTCTCTCTTTACAATTAATCTAAATATTTTGTTACCACGGACTAATTCCGCTCTCATCCTCAATATCATTACTAAAATACTGTCCTGTAGGTGCGTTTTCATCGGTCACTGTATGTTTGATGATGAAAGAAGCGGCACTTTCTACGGAACCCGGCCCGCTGTGATGATTGAAATCTGTCGCGGTATATCCCGGATCAATCACATTAACTTTAAAAGCGGAATCTTTCAATTCATACGCTAAAACGATGGTATAAGCATTCAAAGCTGATTTTGACGGACCGTAAGCCGCACCTTTTACATTGTAATATTTCCAGGTCGGATCGCTGTGTAAGGTTAAAGATCCAAGTCCGGAAGTGATATTGCTGATTCTTGGACTTTCAGATTTTTTAAGCAAGTCTAAAAATGCCTGTGTAATGCTGATTACTCCAAAAAAGTTGGTATCAAATACACTTTGAATATCTTTGATCGATGCTTCTGCCGCAGTTTGAGGAACTGGTCCTAGAATTCCTGCATTATTGATCAGAATATCCAGTTTTCCCTGTTCGTTTTCAACAATATCTCTGGCTTTAGAGATCGATTCCGGATTGGTAACGTCGATTTCAATCGCTTTGATGTTTTGAAATCCCTGTTCGTTTAATTCTTTTACAACTGTTTCTCCATTTTCAAGGTTACGGCTTCCTAGATAAACGAATAATCCTTTTTGTGAAAGTTGTTTTGCTATTTCCAAGCCAATACTTCTGTTGGCTCCTGTAATTAATGCTGAATTCATTTTTTTCTTTGTTTTAATTGATGATGTAAAATTCCGTCAATTAAATAGGATAACATTTGTCATTTGGCAAAAAGAGAAATTTAACGGATATTTTTTCTGATTCTGCTCAAAGAAGATTGTGTAACTCCCAGATAAGAAGCAATGTAGGAAAGCGGAATTCTGTTGACAACAGTAGGGTAGATTTCCAGGAATTTCAGATAACGTGTCGTTGCATCTTCCGAAACAAGCGGACTCCTTCTTTCCACTTTTTGAATCAAAGCTCTTGAAATAATTTTATGAACAATGGCTTCCCAACCGACAATGGTTTGTAAAAGTTCGAGCCAGTCTTTTTTCTGGAAAACAATCAGTTTGCAATCCGTGACGGCTTGGACAAAG
>Ga0307412_10000318_pt1 | contig 30317 bp, 32 predicted proteins | sample DK1Cmetagenome_3_FD_203823 | JGI IMG/M metagenome (GOLD analysis project Ga0307412, IMG submission 203823) | Maize rhizosphere microbial communities from greenhouse at UC Davis, California, United States - DK15-C-1 | ecosystem: Host-associated > Plants > Roots > Rhizosphere > Soil | place: USA...
GTCACCAGCAAGCTGCTGAAGCTGCCGGGCGTAAGTGATATTCGCAGCAATTTTGCGATCAACACGGTGAAGGCGCCGGGGCCCTTGCCGTTGGGGCATCTGGCGGGGGAGTGAGGCGGTTTTCTGTGGTACGCAACGTGCTGTTTTTGCCTACAAGCCAAACGGGAATCACCCGCTATCCATAACCGTGCCTATAGGAAATAGTGCTCCGCAGACGCGCTAGATGGCTGGCAATGAGCGATTGAAGTGGGCTGGTTCTCCCGGCATCGCAGAACAAGAAGCTCAGGGCAGTGGCTTAACCCTTAAAAGGAGGATGGATGTTCCAGAACGACCGCGATAATTTGGAACTCGAAGTTCAAGACCCAGCATGAGCCGCAGCCTCGGAGGAGAAAGAGACGTGTCCATACCTCGTGATTATCAAGCGAGCATCGAGCAACTGCATCAAGAGGTGGAAGCGTTAGCCGAAGAGATGAGACGCCCGGCTCCGACTACAATCCAGGTTACGTTGCTGCCGTTCAGCATCGGTGCTGCCTTCGCCCTGATCGTGCTTACCGTGGTCGCTTTTGTCGCAAAGCAGGTCTGATTCTCTTTGTCACTGCGATAAAAACCTGGCCATCATCGATTTCAAGGTACTTGGTGTAACCGTCAGCGACAGAAACTCCATCAATCCCAGACCAAAAAAAACCGGCCACCAAGAGCCGGTTTTTTCAATCCTCCGTCGAAACCACTACGACGCAGGATCAGAATTCGATTGGAGCGGGTGAAGGGAATCGAACCCTTAATGGACAACGAAGTGTAAATGTTGTGTAGGTGTGTAGGTGCGCGAGCGGCTCACCCCCCTGGAGTCGTTGGCTGTAAGGTGGTGATTCCTTAAATCCGTCTTGACTCACATTGTGACTTTTGAAACGGAGACCTTCCGTCGCCCCCTCATGATCCTCCAAGCCTGATAGAGGAGCTTTCGGCTTGGCAGACTCCTCGCATATCCCAAGGCATATCAACTATCCGCACGTGGCCCGAACCACTTGCAGAAACCTTCTTCATCCGCCTCATTCATCTGCTCTAGGATCAGTAGCATTAATCCTCTTCCAATATCGATGGACAGTCGATAGAGCTAAGCCGGTCTCGCGTGCAATCTGCGATTGATTCATCCCTGCCGCCTTTAGCTCGCGAACGACGTTTTCGCTTCCCTTATTCTGGGGCTTGCCAGGCTTACGATGGGCGACTTCTCCATCAGAAAGCTGTTCAGCAAGAATCCCCAGACCTCCTTCTTTTTCAAAGGCTCGAAGCTGCTTTAGGGCAGTCTCCAAGAGAGCGGGATAGGGAGTGTTAAGCCGTTTGGACATGCATAGAGCCAGGAGGGCTAGAGGGTCTATTCGAAGGCCCTCAGCAAGGCTCTCGAACTTCTCAAGGGTGATACTTGTATCGCCTCGTTCGAGGGCGCTGAGTTTGGATTTCGCGGAGGCGTCAGAAAGATCTTCGTGTCGAAGCTGACGCTGCAGGCGCAGGGCTCGGATTGCGCCTGCGAGTGCGATTCTAAGCTGCATGGCTCACTCAAAAGTCAGGATATAGCCACACAGGAGGGTTTCCGTTAAATACCATAATGAGGTAGTATTGCGCATAAGGCTGACAGGGACGGCCCATAGCGAAGCTTACGTAAGCTCGTTTTGGCAATTTATGGGAATTAGATGGAAGCGTTTCCTGGGCATGAAGACCGGCGCGCGGACTTTCCAGCAAGCCTCTGCTGAGCAGGCGTATTACTCGTAGAATATTTCGGAGGCTGTACATGGTTGGAGTGATCGATACAGGGCTTTTCGGAGACCCTGGAGCCTCTTTAGTTGGCTCGGAAGTTAGCCTCCAAGACGCGATGTCTGCAGCCAGAAAGCGCTACAAATGGATGCCCCTCTGCGCCGTCGAAGAATGGATCATCCTAGACGCCATCGTCACCGACGAAGAGCGAGCGAAAGTTACCGCCGCAGGCTGCCAGCCAATGTTCATGTTTGCCCACAAAGTTGTGGACGACGAGCAGAGGCGTTTCGAGCCAGGCCATTGGGTGCGCTCAAGCATGGGCACCGCTTTCAAGGAAGGCTACCTATTCGAAACACGCAACACGGTCTATGTCTTGCTCGGGCCAGGCCATCGTAAGTCTGCTTCTATCGAAGCGATATTTTCCCTTTTCTGATTACCCACCGGTTCTGCTGGGCAACTGAAGTGCTCCAGCAGCTTGAGGCGACACATGTTCAGAACCTTAGACAACGACCTGATAGGCGTCCCAGGAATGTTCGGGGAAGGCGTGTCCCATTGGCGCGGAGTCTCAAGGCTGCTCCGAACGCCGTGGTATCACTTAACCCTTAGCGTCGAAAACGAGGGTCGGTTCAGCGAGTGCGCGTTGATGATTGACGAAACCCATCAGCTTAAAAAAATGTTGGTAAGCCAAGGTACGGATTTAGCTATTACCGAGATTATGGCTGTGACGCCATCTTGGATGAATAAGTCTGGGGGCTGGCAGATGGAGCGGTTAACCAGAGTAACCATAGGCGAGGACAGGTCTGGTTCTGAGGTTTGCTTGTTGGAAGTGGCTAAGGGGGCGGTGTATCACACCTCGCACCAGCGAGACTTCAAGATTGAAGCGCTAGCCAACCTGAGGCCCGTTTTCCTCTCGAGCATGATCCAAGGACATTGAGATTACCAACAATCCTGCACGATACCAGCGCGTCTGGTTCCGTGCGGAATTCTTGATAACACCAGTCAGACTGCTACCGGAGTGCAATGATGCTGGACACACTAGATGTGAATTTTCACGGCAAGCGCCACACCGATTTCGACCTCTTGCGAATCTTAAAAGCTCAAGAGCAGGGCTTCGACGCACCGGTTACGGCATACCTATGTGGGGTATCTATCAGGGCGCGCGCAGGCATCGGTGTTGTTTTTGGCCACAACCGAAAAGACCAATATGGGCGGTTTGGCGATGGTCATCTGATCCGGACTTCTGACGTTCTGAAAATTGAGCGTGAGGGGAAGTTTTGGGTGATGACGACGGAGAACTCGCGGTACGTACTAGCGACGTTTCAGAGGGGTAATGGGCGAGCGTCCCTGCGTGACTATTTGCGGGTCTCGAAAGGGCAGTACCATTTATCTCCGCGTGTGCTGCAGTAGGGGTCGCAAGCAAGGAGGGCGTTGCATTGCGTGCTCGGTGGGTAAAGGCATCGAAACTCAGATGTTGACTGACTCAAGGTTCTTCTGTGTGCCGCAATTAGCTGCTCTGACGCGAAATTAATTTTGCCTCGCTCAGCGATCATGAGGTGGGGGGATGTCCCTGAGGAGTCATCCGCAGTGAATATCTTGGTCAAGGTACGTGGAGTAAGGTAAAGGCTTTTCAAGCCAGGTGTAGCCAAAGTTATGACGCTCAAGCTTGATTGGATTTCATCATTGACTATCTTAGGTGACACAGTCGCCCGCGTTACAAAGCTCTACGGAGTATTTTTCCATAGGGAGCATGTGACTATCATGCGCGCGGTCTGATGAGACGCATGAGCGCACTCGATTTTCGCTGCGTAGGATTACAGCAGCAAGCGAGGTGAAACGCCTTGATGCCCTTTGCGAGTGTTACTCTCAAGGTGGTTGTAATCCTTGGGCGCGAGCTAAATGTGCTTCCAACCCTCTTTGGTTAAGATCTGCGCATACTCAATTAGTTTTCTGGAGCGGGATGGATTGCTTTCAAAACACTTCAGCGCTAAGCGCTGTGCTTTGTCGATCCGGTCTAGCACAAAATTTTTGCCCGCCTCAATCGTCTGAATCTGATCAAGCTTGCAGTCTATGATCATGTTTTTTGCGCGGTCGGCTTTAGGGGCGTTGGCTTTGATTATGTAAATCCACGACTCAATAATTTCAATATTTTCGAAGTAGTCATCAAAATATGGATGAATCCATCGAAACTCACCGGCACAGGCAGTTAACCCAGGAGCAAGAGCAATTGTTGCATCTCCCATATCTTTTGTAGATTTTTGCATATTGCATGGATGGCATGCTATGGCCAAATTAACGGGGGAAAAAGCCCACTTTCGATACTTTTTTTTGGACTTGTCTAAGTAATGTTCGATGTCTTCCGCAGAATTTCGTCTCTCTATAGATATTTTTCTTCTGCAGTATACGCATCTTCCTTGCTGCTGTTTTCTGAGTGATATTCTGAGAGATTGCTTTAGATCAGCAAAGTCCTTGCTTTTCCATTCAAGTTGCCCATCAATAAATTTTGTTATCTCAGTGGAGTGCCTTTTTATAATATATCGATGACTTGGGTATAGCCTCCCTGGGCCAAAGTTCATGAATATCTTTCCCTGAGCTCATGGATGCGACCCATTGTACTGAAAAGAGGGTCGTCTTGGTCAAGTTTTATGTTCTGGTTTAGTAGGATGTCTGCTGCTTTAATAAATGGTGCTGGGTTTTCATTTGCATCCATCAACGTGCTCAAGCATTCTTGTATCAACATCGCTACGGATAGAGATCTAGGTGAGTTAAGTCCGAATTGTTCGGACAGAACAGTGTCAGTGTTTCGGCCATAAAGCTCAGACTTAATCCACGGCGCTTCGGAGGGTAAGTTGCATATTAGGCTGATATCATTTGGTGCGCTGGAAACAATTAATGGAGAGTGGGTGGCGATAACAGTGGTACATTCATCAGCCATTTTTCCAATGATTGTCACCATGTCTTGGATTATTTTCGCCTGCCAGTGTGGGTGCAGTGAATTTTCTGGCTCATCGAACAGAATAAGTGTTCCATCCCGTACACAGAAGCAAAGTGCGAGAGTAGTGAGCAAATATAGCCGCTCGCCTGAGCTTAGGTTTGACAAGGTGAGCTCTTCCCCATTTTTGTGAAAAGCTAAATCAAGTAATGATGCCTCGCCATTGGATATACTCAGAAGCCGCTCTTCGGTCTCGTAGGTTTGTTCTAGTGTGCTAGATAAATCTATAATGATATCTAATTCGGAAGCGCGAGCATTATATTTTCGTAAGCCTTGCTTGTAGGCAGTCCGTGAAAAACGAAGCCCTAACTTTCTACTAAATCCAATTTCTTCTAAGACATTTCCCGCCATTTCACCTGAGATTCCATTGCAACCCTCGCCTAAGATGTAGTTGGCCAGCAATCTAAATGGGGCTTTTTCAGATAGAATGTTGCCCTTTGCTTTATTGCCAAAGTATAAGTAATCAATTTTAGGGGTGTCAGCGTCTCCTTGGAGTGGAAATCGATCATATGCAGTGCCAGATAGGCAGATAATGCGCTGGCAGTAGTCATCGGCTATTCCATGTTTAATCAGTGATCTAAGATATCTTGATTTGCCTGTACCGTTTACACCGGTTATTATGTGAAAGCTTCCTCGGTGTGGCGGATGGGGGTAATTTTTCTTGTTGTTTTTTTCTGTTGTAGATAACAGTTCATCTTCGTTTTGTGAAGGCGTGTATACAACTTCATCGTATGTATAGGGGGAAAGAAATACCTCATGTGTAAGCCGATTTCTCTCGGACTGAATGTGTTTGTAACGCTCCTGAGTCAGCGCAGTATTCAAGTTTTTGCTAGCATTTTTATATTCTGAGTGGGAGCGCGCTATCTTTGAGGCAAGCTTTGCTGCGTCGGCATTTATTTTAGCGTGCAACAATGAATAACGGGTCGCTTCTTTCTGTGCTGCTGCAATCGCTGATGGCGTAGCGGCTCGAGATGCATTCGATATCAAAGCTAATCTTTTTTGCTCTGCTTCTGCTGCTTGATATGCGAGCTTCGTTCTTTGTACTTCGAGTCTAGCAATATCTGCTTGACGCTTAATCACCTCGTCACGGTAATGCTCTGAATTCACTTTCTTTATACCCCCATATATGCTGTTCAGTTTTGAATATAAAAAAGCTTTATTTAAGTGTTATGCAGCGGCGAAATACTCAAGCTGTATGAAGGGTTATAATGCTCTAAAAGCAAGAGCAGCCATCCTAAAATGCGTAAACAACTAGATCCGGGCGTTGACCAACATGGAAGAAAACCAATGTTTAGGTCTCACCGTGTTTCAACTGATCTATTAAATCACGCAGTTCCTCTGACGCAGCTTTAATGGTCTCTGGCATTGGCACCTCTATTCCATGCACCAAGTAATTTCGGAATTGTTGAAGTCTTTGAGCAGCTTGTCCAAATGTTCTTGCCACTTCTGGATAAAAGCGACGTAACACTTCGAGCGGGCGCACTGGCCCACGGCGTCGACCGATTTGAGGATCATCTTTTGAAATCTCAGCCAAGCGCGTTTCATACTCGATCCACAAGTTTATGAATTCGCCTATAGCCTCGTGTTGCCGGTGAGATTCGCCCGAAACTAGAGACGCAGATGGCGTAGATTCCACTCGCCGAACCTTTTCGTACGTGGCGTATCGAGTAGAGTCCTCGAGGAGTATTTGATCGATTACCTGTTCTGACAAAGGGCGTTTTTCAAAATCATTGTGTAGGGGCGTAACGTACTGAGCTAGGGCTTCTGGTCTGTTCAAGTTGAGTAATTTGAGCAGTTCAAAAAGGGTATCCACCCGTCCCATTGCCGCCTCGGTGAGCGTCGCTTCTCCCAAAGCCCCTCGGGCCAACTCAATCAAAGACGCCGCCAAATCGTAGTGGTTCGAGAATACTCTTCCTTGGGTTGACGCGCGAAGCTCTCCGGCACGTTGTAAGCGCTCAAGCGCAATCTCCCCTGATAAAACCAATCCATTCAGCTCATCAAGGATTGAATACTCTTCGGCAGATAGCTCACCTTGAAGTGGCTTATAAACCAGGTCGTGTTCTACTTCTGACCAAGCATGCATAAGCACCGAAGCGACCTGAATTTCTACCTTAGCTTCTGAATACCTCTGATGTGACTCGTGGAGCAGGTTTTCTTTCAGAACCACCCGGTAATGTGTGGCCCAATATCCAGAAAATCTCTTGTTGTACGAGGGGGCAGCCGCAGTAGGAAACTCTTTAGGGGGCTCGGTAAGGTCGAAAAGCGTTTGAACAATTCGTCCAACCTCTTGCCGCTCGCCTGGGAAATACAGGGCAACTCTGACACCCGCTAAATCTACGATGTCGTCAAAAATCACTGACACATTTTCATAATGCCGCTTAACGGCACGCTGTCGTACTTTTGCTTCCAAGCGCGCAGGGTTTTTTGCTCGCGAGGTGACAATGGCCCTGACGCCGGCTGATCTCAGATGAGCTTCTAGTGTCTGAGCGACGATCCGGCAGGCTTGCTCATAATAATCGTATTCCTTACGGTAGCGTGCAATGAACTCGGTGATTAAATCCAAGGTCTTCATCCATGATTTTGGGACTATCGGCTGACGCAAGTTGGCGTTATGCCACAATGATGGTACCGGTGACAAGCAGCTACGTGTGCAGACTCATATCTGCTAGCTAGTCGGCACTTCGCTTGGGGCGAGCGGAAAGCGAGAACGTGCTCATCTTCTTACCGTTCGAGTTGCCATCAGGCTTTAGCCCAGGCCACCTTCGTACTTGCAATTAGCCTGCACCAACCATGATGTGGCTTGAACCGCGTTCAATGCTTTAGACACATCCGAACAATGCTCTTTGCCGATTCCTATTATCCGACCGGCAGCCTTGGGTAGTTAGCAGTCGGGCACTAATCGGCATTTTATGTAGCCCTGACCGTCCACAACTGATCAACCTTTGTCGTATAGCTCTGACTCATCAACTCCCGGCGCATTGCCCAACCAGGTGTCGCCGGCACGCTGGCTAATCGAAGCACTCCCTTTCCCCACCGGCTGTTGATCTCATCCAGCACCCCCATCACTTTGTCCGCGATCACAGGCTGCGAATGCGCAAAGAGATCATCAGTAAATTCGCCTGGCTGTCGCAAATCCATCAGGAGAATCTCCGCCTTGCTGTACTTGTAGCCCGGACGGAAGAGGCGATTGACCGCTTCCGTAGCAGCTTTGGTCATCAGCCGCACGTCGTTGGTGGGATACGGCAACTCCACCAAGGCGCCGTTCGCATACTTCGCTTCCTCGGGATTAAACATTCCTGTCCTAATGCTCACGCGGATCTTCTTGCATAGCGAATTTTGTGCTCGAAGCTTTTCCGCCGCGCGTTGCGTGTAGGTAGCGACAGCTTCCTTGATGGACTCAATCTCGGTGAGCCGCGTGCCGAACATCCTGCTACAGCAAATCTCCTGCTTCGGCGGGTCAGCTTCGCCCAGTTCGAGACATGAAGTGCCGGCGAGTTCGCGAGCCGTCTTCTCGATCACCACGCTGAATTTCTGGCGAAGCACCCAGGGGTCGGCTTTTGCCAAGTCCATCGCGGTCTTGATGCCCATCGTTTCCAGGTGAGCCTTCATGCGTCTGCCGATGCCCCAGACCTCGCCGACATCCGTATTGCGCAACGTCCAGTCCCGTTTGAACGGATCACAGAGATCCACTACACCACCGGTAATATCCAATAACCGCTTTGCTGTATGGTTCGCCAGCTTGGCCAAGGTCTTGGTGTGAGCGATGCCTACGCCGACTGGGATGCCCGTGCGCTTGAAAAGCACGGATCGCATTCTTCGGCCAAAGTCAGATAAATCACCCTGTATGCCAGTCAGATCGGCAAACGCTTCGTCAATGCTGTAGACCTCAAGCGCTGGCACCATCGATTCGATGATAGTCATGACGCGCTCGCTCATGTCGCCGTACAGCGCGTAGTTACTGCTGAACGCTACAACACCATGCCGGCGGAGATGGTCTTTGATCTGGAAGTACGGCTGACCCATTTTCACGAAAGGCTTTGCATCGTAGCTACGCGCAATCACACAGCCGTCGTTGTTGGACAGCACCACTATAGGCGTCTTGGCGAGGTCAGGTCTGAAGACGCGCTCGCAGCTCGCGTAAAACGAATTGCAGTCGATCAGGGCAAAGACAGGCTTACTTGTTGTCATGATCGCGAACGCTGTATTTCACTACGCCCCAAATCATGAGCTCGTCGCCTTCCATCACATGTCTTGCCGGATACTTGGGGTTTTCCGACAAAAGAATCACGGCGTTGTCGCGCAAATGGAGGCGCTTGAGGAGTGGCTCGGAGTTGAGCGCAGCTATAACGATGTCCCCACTGATCGGATCTATGCTTCGATCAACCACCACCATATCTCCCGAATAGATCCCCGCGCCTTGCATGCTGTCGCCATCAATCCTCACGAGATAGACGTGGGGAGCTCGTATATCGAAGAGCTCATCTAGGGAAATGTGCTTTTCGATGTGATCAGCAGCGGGCGAAGGGAAGCCTGCAGGCACCTTGAATGAGTACAGAGGCAGCTTCTCGCCACCGGTAGCCAGCGGGCCCAGAACGGTGATGCTCATGATGCAAACCTTAGAATGGAAACTGTATATGCATACAGTTAACGATTTGGTTCGCTTGCGGTCAATCTCATAAGCACGACAATTCGACGGGTGACAGCATGTGCGGACGCTACTCAATCTACGAGTCGATGGATCACTACCTCAAGGAGCTAGTCCCGAAGCAGCTGGTGATCAATGGGTATGAGCTCTGGCTCGTCGAGCGGTACAACGTCGGGCCATCGATGCGTGTGGAGATCATCCGGCCCGTTCGGGAAGGATTAAATGTTAACAAGGTCAAATGGGGATGGGCGCCTTTCTGGGCAAAGGGGAAGCGTCCCGACCCGATCAACGCGAGATTTGAGACCGTCATCACGGCAAGTTTTTCAACCAACTTTGGCCAAACGGTCGTGTGCTTGCCCCGGCGAACGGTTGGTTCGAATGGGTCAAGGACGAAGATGATCCAAAGAAAAAACAGCCCTATTTCATAACCCTAAAAGAGCAGGTTCCAATGTTCTTCGCTGGGTTGGCCGAGGTGCACGAGAGCCTGGAGCCGGATGACCGTGATGGTTTCGTCATCATCACCGCTGCGAGTGACCAGGGCATGGTCGATATCCATGATCGCAAGCCGTTGGTTTTGGCGCCTGAGCATGCTCGTGAATGGATTGATCCCGACATGCCACCTGACCGAGCGCGCGAATTAGCGATGGAGCATTGTCGACCAGCAACAGACTTTCATTGGTACAAGGTTAGTAAGGATGTCGGAAATGTTCGGAATCAGGGCTCGCATCTGATTCAGCCGCTATCTCTGGCGTCGGATGTCGACGACTAACTAAAGCCGAGTCGATGGTAATCGTCCGGAGGAGCGCTGAGATCTCCACATAATTGTTTGGGGTATAGTTATTGCTATTAGATAATTCGCGTAGCCCAGTCACGAAGCGAGCGTGAAACGCAGATCTGCAATACACTCTTAGTTACCTATCTAATCGAGACCTGTCATGTCCAAACTTGCCGAATTTCGCCAACTTGAAAAACACCTCGCCGAGCAGCTTCAGGCTCTAGAAGCCCTCAAGGGGGACGCGGGCCTTAAGAAAGAAATCGAATTCGAAACGAAGCTGCGAGATTTGCTTGCAAGATACGGCTACAGCCTGAAAGACGTGATCAACCTTCTGGATCCGCAAGCGGGCCGTCGTGCTCCGGTATCTGCGCCAAAAGCCGGCACACGTAGAGCCCGCCAGGTGAAAATCTATAAGAATCCGCACACAGGTGAGATCATCGAAACGAAGGGCGGCAATCACAAGGGTTTGAAAGATTGGAAAAGCGAACATGGCTCAGCAACGGTAGAGTCTTGGCTGACTAAATGATTTTGGTTCAAGTACAAAAAGGGCCCGTCATGGGCCCTTTTTAATTCGTGCTTATTAGATCAACTTGTAACAGGTTCATCCTTTAACACTGCGTTTTGAGGTTAAGGATGGGCATACCGCCATTGGCCCTCACGAATATTATCGTCGAAATCGGCCAGATAAATTCAATGGTTGTTGCATCTCCCCCGATCCCAATTTGTCTGTGCATTTCACCGTGCGCAATGCCTCCGTCTGAATTTCGCTGAATTCACTGAGATCAGCATGAACATTTCGCTAGCACTTAAAAAACGAAATGAATGCTCTATCGCATGTCGTTTCTGTTAATGAAAATGCGCAAAAAATACCCCTAGCATCTGCCTAACATGAGCCATCGATTACTGATGCACCACGAAGCTAGGAGACCTACCGTGCGCGTTGTAAATCCCATCAAGCACAGTTTAAAGAGCGCCAAACCGACCGTTGGTTGCTGGCTGACGCTCGCGAGTCCTGCCGTCGCTGAACTGATTGCTCATTGCGGTTTTGATTGGTTGGTCATCGACGCTGAGCATGGCCCTAGTGATACCCAGGATCTTGCGGCTCAGCTTAGAGCAATTGATGCAGCGGCCTTTAACGGGGCAAGAGCCGTAGGTGCAGTGCGAGTCACCGCCAACGACCCTTCATTGGTAAAGCGCGCCATGGATTGCGGGGCGCAGACCATTGTTTTCCCGAACATAAACACTTCGGCTGATGCAAAAGCCGCAGTGGCATCGATGCTATTTCCACTACCCGATCAATGCGGGGGCAGAGGCGTTGCGGGAATGGTAAGAGCAGGGAGCTATGGTTTAGATGGCAACTACGTCAAATCCGCAAACAACCAGGCTTGCGCCATTGTCCTGATTGAGTCGGTGGATGGGGTAGCGAACGTTGACTCCATAGCTGAAGTCGAGGGAGTGGATTGCTTGTTCATCGGCACTGCTGACTTGTCCGCAAGCATGGGGTATTTGGGACAGACCAAGCACGATGAGGTCAAGGCCGCAGTCGAGAAGGTATTGACCGCAGCACGCAAGCACTCAAAAGCAGTAGGAATCTTTGCAACTTCGGTGGAAGAGGCTCGCGAATACAGGGAAAAGGGCGTCACCTTTATAGCGCTTCATTCTGATACGGGATGGTTGGCGAAAGGGGTGACAGATGCCTTGGGTGCTCTCAACTTGAGAACATAATTTTTAATGGGTCATTGAGTAATGTTGTTTAATTTATTATTGGAGATATTAGATGTCGATGTCAGACCGTGACGGGAAAATTTGGAAAGATGGCGAGTTGGTTGAGTGGCGCGATGCCAATACTCACATTTTGACCCATACACTTCATTATGGCATGGGCGTGTTTGAGGGGCTGCGTGCATACGAAACTGCGCGCGGCCCGGCAATTTTTCGCCTAAAGGAACATATTTTCCGTCTATTTAACTCAGCTAAAATTTTCCAATTGGAAATTCCTTTTGATGAAGACACCGTACGTAATTCTTGCGTGGAGGTCATCCGCGCGAATGAGTACGAGTCGTGCTATTTGCGACCATTAGTATGGATCGGTTCGGACTTCCTAAGTATCGCGGCAAAGAACAATAAAATTCACGTCGCCACAGCTGCGTGGCCAATGGGCTCCTACCTAGGGGAGGAAGGCATGGAAAAAGGTATTCGAGTAAAAACCTCCTCGTTTACCCGCCATCACGTCAATGTTTCTATGGTGCGTGCAAAAGCTTGCGGTTATTACATCAACTCTATCCTAGCAAACCGCGAGGTTACTTCGCTCGGGTTTGATGAGGCTCTGTTGCTAGACACCGAAGGGTACGTAAGTGAAGGCGCCGGCGAGAATATCTTCATGGTTCGCGATGGGGTTGTTTACACCCCAGATTTGGCGTCTTGTCTCGATGGCATAACCCGTGACTCGGTTATGGTTATTGCCAAGGATTTAGGTTTTGAAATTAGGGAAAAACGAATCACCCGTGATGAACTGTATTGCTGCGATGAGGCTTTCTTTACAGGTACAGCGGCTGAGGTCACTCCTATTCGTGAACTGGATGGCAGGACAATTGGCGCTGGCTCGCGAGGCCCTATTACACAGCAGATTCAGGAGGTCTACTTCTCCGCTGTACGTGGCACTAATGAAAGGTATGCTCATTGGTTAACTTACGTCTGATGGTCGAGTGTTATTAAGTATTCTTTCCATTAGATATAGGAGGCTCCTACTAGGCTGAGTACAGGTGCACAGGTAAGTGCGAGCCGTCAGCAATGTCTAAAACAATAATAAATATATTTGCTCAAATAATACTGCTAGCCATCTATGTAATTCAGCTTTGGAGTTCTCCATGAAAAAAATTAGCGTTGTATCGATGATGATCGCCTCTGCATTGTGTTCGGCAGTTGGGGCGGCACATGCAGAAACCATTAAAATTGCAATCGCTGGGCCGATGAGTGGGCCTGTTGCGCAATATGGAGATATGGTGGCTGCCGGTGCATTGACGGCCATTGAGCAAATAAACGCAGCGGGGGGGGTGGACGGTAAAACATTTGAAGCTGTAATGATGGACGACGCTTGTGAGCCTAAACAAGCGGTAGCAATTGCGAACAAAGTTGTAAGTCAGAACATTAAATACGTGATCGGTCACGTTTGTTCCGGCTCTGCAATTCCTGCGTCAGATATATATGAAAATGAAGGTGTGTTGATGATAGCACCCTCGGCAACGGCTCCACAGTTGACTCAAGGGAAAAAACGCTCTTTGATTTTTCGCACTATTGGGCGCGATGATCAACAAGGGCCTGCAGCTGGTAAATACATAATCGAACACGCGAAGCCTAAGCTAGTTGCTATTTTGCATGATAAACAGTCATACGGCCAAGGTATTGCTACCTCTGTCAAGCAATCAATTGAAAAAGGCAATATTCCTGTAGCAATATTTGAAGGTATCAATGTAGGTGATTCTGACTATTCCTCAGTGATCACCAAACTCAAAGTCCTTGGCGTTGACTTTGTGTATTTTGGGGGTTACCACCCAGAAATGGGACTGCTTCTTCGGCAGGCACGTGAACAAGGGTTGAAAGCTGTGTTCATGGGGCCTGAAGGCGTAGGCAACCAGGATGTCGCTGCTATTGCAGGAGCCGCTTCAGAAGGAATGCTTGTCACATTGCCTGCTGATTTCTCGGCGGATCCAGCCAACGCATCACTCAACAAAGCATTCACAGACAAAAAGCGAGATCCAAGTGGCCCGTTTCAACTGTCCGCATATACCGCTGTTAAGGTAATTGGCGACTCCATTAACGCCACTAAAAGTTCGGATCCGAATAAAGTTGCGCAGTACATGCACAGCAATCATTTTTCGACTCCGATAGGGAACATTGCATTTGACGCACAGGGTGATCTCGAAGCGTTTAAGTTCGTTGTTTACACCTGGCACAAGGATGCCACAAAAACAGTAGCCGAATAGGACTTGATCAATTTCGCCTCACTGCTGTTAAGTGAGGCGTCTACACTGTTTTGGAGGCGTCTTCGGATGAGCGACTTACTTCCCCAATTTATCCAGCAGTTAGCCAATGGGCTAACTTTGGGTTCGATATACGCACTAATAGCAATTGGTTATACCATGGTTTACGGAATTATCGGTATGATTAATTTCGCACATGGCGAGATCTATATGATCGGCGCTTATATAGGACTTGTTACCATAACGGCGATAGGGGTCACAGCGGGTTATCCGTTACCTTTGGTTCTCGGCGGTGCTCTTTTGGTGTCGGTCGCTGTAACGGGTTTGTATGGTTTTGCCGTCGAGCGAGTTGCCTATCGACCGCTTCGTGGAGGGCCAAGACTTGTTCCATTGATCTCGGCTATCGGTATGTCAATTTTTCTTCAAAATTACATTCAGATAGGCCATGGATCTCGGGATCTATCCGTGCCAGCGTTGGTGTCGGGTGCTGTAGAGTTCAAAATGGCTGGAAGTTTTTTTGATATAACTATCCCGTATTCAAGAGTCATGATATTTGGCGCTACATTAGTGCTAATGGTTGCTTTGACTCTTTTTTTTGCTTATTCCCGTATGGGGCGAGCATGTCGCGCTTGTTCTGAAGATATGCGTATGGCCAATCTTCTAGGGATTGATACTAATCGGGTTATTTCCTTTACCTTCATATTGGGCGCGATGTTGGCTGCGGTAGGCGGGGTTTTGATTGCATTGGCGATAGGGAAGTTAAGTCCGTTCATTGGGTTTATTGCGGGTATAAAAGCGTTCACAGCGGCAGTATTAGGAGGTATTGGTAGTATTCCAGGTGCGATGCTTGGTGGAATACTTTTGGGTTTGGTGGAAACATTTGCGGCGGCTTACTTGCCTGCGGAGTACAAAGATATTGTTGCCTTCGCTTTGTTAATTATGATTCTCCTCTTCCGGCCTACGGGGCTGTTGGGAAAAACTAACGTCGAGAAGGTGTAACCTCATTATGAATCAAGACTCTAATGCCAGGGCGGCTTCGTTACTTACCACCGCTGCCAGTATATCAGCAGCAAAAGGTAAGTCCTTGCGGACGTATGCTCTAGGGAAAAACCTCAAGTCTGCATTTATTGCGTCTGTCATCACAATTGTTTTGACAACGCCCGTTTTGGGCCTGCAGCTCAAAATGATTAGCTATAAGGTTGTTTTAGAACAGCATTGGATGCCTGTGTGGTTGGCGGCAGCCGCTGTATTTGTTTTCCAGATATTCCGGCCCTTATGGCTAGTAAATCGCTCAGCCATAAAATTTCCATCAGTTCCAGAGCTGAATGCGCATCGTCAGAAAGCTATTGTTCAAGCGCTATTGGTATTAGGTTTAATTTTTCCTTTCTTTGCCTCAAGAGGATCGGTGGATGTAGGCACAATTGCGCTGATATATATCATTCTCGGACTGGGTCTAAATATCGTTGTAGGTTATGCAGGGCTTTTAGATTTAGGATATGTCGGGTTTTATGCTGTCGGAGGCTATACATATGCTCTACTCAATCAGCATTTCGGTCTTTCATTCTGGCAGTGCTTACCGGTAGCAGCCCTCGTGGCGTCAATTTTCGGATTCGTATTGGGGTTCCCTGTATTACGGTTACGCGGCGACTATCTTGCGATTGTGACACTCGGATTTGGCGAAATTATTCGTTTGTTATTGAACAATGCTACAAGCGTTACAGGTGGCCCGGATGGTATCTCTGGAATTCCAAAACCGACATTTTTTGGTATTGAGTTCGCTAGAAAGGCAAGTGAGGAGGGGACTGAAACATTTCACCAGATTTTAGGCATTGACTATTCTGGGACGCACATGGTGGTGTTCCTGTATCTCGTAGCTCTTGCTTTAGTCGCTTTTACTTTATTCGTTACGAGTCGCCTGATTCGTATGCCGGTTGGCCGTGCTTGGGAAGCCTTGCGAGAGGATGAAACCGCTTGTCGTTCGTTGGCTTTGAATCCGACAAAAATAAAGCTCTCCGCATTTACTTTAGGTGCCGCAATCGCCGGGCTTGCGGGCGCATTCTTTGCTGCTCGTCAGGGATTGGTAAACCCTGAATCTTTTACCTTTATTGAGTCAGCGTTGATTCTTGCAGTGGTCGTACTCGGTGGCATGGGATCGCAACTCGGTGTTGTACTTGCCGCTATTTTGCTGACGGTCTTGCCAGAGGTGGCACGTGGGTTCGATGAGTACCGGATGTTAATTTTTGGTCTCGTAATGGTGCTTATGATGATATGGCGCCCACAAGGTCTTTTACCGGCTAGCCGTCCACATGTCGAGTTACCGAAATGACTAAAAATCTACTCGAAGTTTCAAACTTGCAGATGCGTTTTGGTGGCCTGCTAGCTGTTGATCAGATAAATTTTTCTGTTCGCAAGAGTGAAGTGTTTTCAATCATTGGCCCTAACGGTGCAGGAAAGACCACAGTGTTTAACTGTGTTAGCGGTTTTTATAAGCCTGCGACCGGAAGTGTTGTGTTGGACGGCGTGCGTATTGAGGGACTTCCGAGCCATGCTGTTGCGGAGAAAGGTTTGGTCAGAACGTTCCAAAATATCCGCCTTTTCAAGGATCTTACGGTGCTTGAAAACCTGCTTGTCGCTCAACATAGTCAAATAAAAACTGGTTTATTGCATGGGCTTTTTGCTACCCCAAGCTACCGTAAAGCGGAGCACGAAGCCCTAAAAAATGCAGCAGCATGGCTTCATCGGCTTGGTTTGACATCCGTTGCCAACCGAGGTGCCGGCACGCTCCCCTATGGTCACCAGCGATTGGTTGAAATTGCCCGCTGTATGATCACCAAACCCCGTCTCCTAATGTTGGACGAGCCAGCAGCAGGCCTAAACCCCCAGGAGAAGATCGAACTTGCGAAGCTTATAGATAGCTTGCGAACTGATTTCGGTATATCGGTATTGCTGATTGAGCACGATATGAGTCTCGTCATGGAGATTTCAGATCGAATATTGGTTATGGAGTATGGCCGAGCAATCGCTACGGGTTTTCCTTTAGAGATTCAGAATGATCCGCGAGTTATCAAGGCGTATTTGGGGGAAGAGTGATGCTTAGGTTAGATAGCGTGCATACCCACTATGGTGCTGTTGAGGCGCTCGCCGATGTTTCAATCGAAGTTAATAAAGGCGAGATCGTCACCTTGATCGGTTCCAATGGTGCTGGTAAATCCACGTTGATGATGACGGTATGCGGATCACCTGGTGCTTCTAGCGGAAGTGTATTTTTTGAAGGGCAAGATATTACCAGCGCGCCAACGCACGAGATAATGAGAAACGGAATGGCCGTTTCTCCTGAAGGTCGTCGGGTATTTCCTACGCTCACGGTGTACGAAAATTTAAAAATGGGGGGTTTTTTCTCTAGCCGCAAAGAAGCGCAGAAGGGTGTAGAGCACGTTTACACACTTTTCCCTCGCTTGAAAGAGCGATCTACACAACGTGCGGGGACAATGTCTGGCGGTGAGCAACAGATGCTGGCAATCGGTCGAGCTTTAATGAGCCGTCCGAGGTTGTTATTGCTGGATGAGCCTACCCTTGGTTTGGCTCCCTTAGTGATCAAACAAATATTTGAAATTGTTAAGGCCATTCGAGATTCAGGTGTCACAGTATTCCTAGTAGAGCAAAACGCCAACAAAGCATTACAAATCGCCGACAGAGGATATGTCCTAGAAAATGGTCGAGTTGTATTGGCAGACACCGGGCAGAACCTGTTAAAAAACGAAAGCATAAAAAGCGCGTATCTAGGCGGATAGCGAAAATAAACTCTGATAGGAAAGGTTAACTGTCCTATCAGTGGCTAGATTTCTTGATGTGAGGTGATATAACCATGAATGATTCCCAGCACGGTATTATTGAGAGTTTAAAGTTTTCCGCCAACGAAAACGACACGCAGGAGTCTGAAGAGTGGCGTGATGCCCTACTTTCGTTGATTGAAAATAGTGGCCCTGAGAGAGCTCGCGAAATAATTGATGAACTGGTTAGTCTCGTGCGCGATCCCAGCATTGGCTGGAAACCGACGCTGGGAACTCCCTATATCAATACCATCCCAGTGAATAAGCAGCCCGCATTTCCTGGTGATTTGGCTATCGAGGAACGTCTGTCATCGATTATTCGGTGGAACGCTCTAGCCATGGTCGTACGTGCTAACCAAGCGTATGGGGAGCTGGGTGGGCATATTGCCAGTTACGCGAGTGCGGCTGATTTGTTCGAGGTTGGTTTTAACCATTTCTTCAGAGCGAGGAACGACTCTACTGGTGGCGACTTGGTCTTCTATCAACCTCATTCGGCGCCAGGCGTTTACGCGCGAGCCTTTCTTGAGGGGCGATTGGGTGAAGAAAATCTTCTTCATTACCGGCAGGAAATTACCGCTTCTCACCAAGGCGTCCAGGGGTTGTCCAGTTATCCACACCCTTGGTTAATGCCGGATTTCTGGCAATTCCCGACAGGGTCGATGGGGATTGGCCCAATTAGCTCGATTTTTCAAGCCCGATTTATGCGGTATCTGCACAACCGCAGTCTGTTAGACACCTCCGACCGTAAAGTATGGGGCGTTTTCGGTGATGGGGAGATGGATGAGCCGGAGAGCATGTCTGCTCTTACTTTAGCTGCAAGGGAGGGGTTGGATAACCTGATCTGGGTGGTTAATTGCAATCTTCAGCGGTTGGATGGGCCGGTGCGTGGCAATGGGCGGATCATTGACGAGCTGGAAGCATTGTTCGTTGGGGCTGGCTGGAACGTAATAAAACTGGTTTGGGGATCTGATTGGGACGGGCTTTTCGCGCGCGATACCGACGGAAGTTTGGTGCGAGCCCTTTCGGAAACCGTCGACGGGCAGTTCCAAACTTTCGCGGCGAAGGATGGACGTTACAACAGAGATCATTTCTTTGGTCAAAACGAAGCGTTGGCAAAGCTTGCACAGGGTCTAACAGACGAACAAATCGACCGGCTGAAACGAGGTGGCCACGATATGGTCAAGATCTATGCCGCTTACCAAGCTGCTTCGGTTCACAAGGGACAACCTACCGTGATTCTTGCCCAGACCAAAAAGGGTTATGGGATGGGTGAAGCCGGCCAAGGTAAAATGACCACTCATCAGCAAAAAAAGCTTGATCGGGAAGCGCTGATTGGTTTTAGAAATCGATTCAATCTTCCTCTTACGGATGAACAGGTCGAGACGCTGTCGTTCTACAAGCCAGCCGAGGATAGCCGCGAAATGCGCTATCTCCTTGAGCGTCGGCGAAACCTTGGGGGCTTCACTCCTAGTCGGCAAACGAATGTCCCGGTAGTCGCGGTACCAGGGCTGGATGTGTATGGAAGCTTTGCTACTAATGCCGAAGGCAAAGAAATGTCCACAACCATGGCATTTGTCAGGATGCTTAGCGGCTTGCTAAAAGACCCTGTCCTGGGGCGACGAGTAGTTCCCATTGTGGCTGACGAAGCTCGTACTTTCGGGATGGCAAACCTCTTCAAGCAAATCGGTATCTATTCCAGCGTCGGTCAGCATTATGAGCCTGAGGACATTGGCTCCATCCTGAGTTATCGAGAGGCGTTGGATGGGCAAATACTGGAAGAGGGCATCAGCGAAGCGAGTGCCATTAGCTCTTGGGTAGCAGCGGCGACGAGCTACGCCACCCATGGGTTGCCCATGTTGCCGTTCTATATCTATTACTCGATGTTCGGTTTTCAGCGTGTAGGTGATCTCATTTGGGCAGCTGCTGACCAAAGAGCTAGAGGCTTCCTCCTTGGAGCCACTGCAGGCCGCACGACCTTGGGAGGAGAGGGCCTGCAGCATCAAGATGGTAATAGCCATTTGATGGCTGCTATGGTGCCAAACTGCAGAGCTTACGACCCTGCATTCGCAGGCGAATTTGCCGTCATTCTCGACCATGGCATGCGTCAAATGTTGGAGAAACAGGTTGACGAGTTTTACTACGTCACCCTCATGAATGAAAACTACGCTCAGCCCAATCTACCGAATGATGTTGAAGAAGACATCATTAAAGGTATGTACCTCTTTTCAGAACATAAATGCGGAGCAGAATCGAACCCAGTTAGGCTGATCGGATCTGGCACTATCCTGCGCGAAGTCATCGCTGCAGCCGAACTACTAAACGCTGATTGGCAGGTTAGTTCAGAGGTTTGGAGTGTCACGAGCTTTACAGAGCTCGCAAGGGACGCCAGGGGCGCAGAACGTTGGAATAGGCACCATCCAGAAGATGAACAGAAAACCAGCCATGTTAGTAAGTGCCTGCCGAAGGGTAGCCCAATCATTGCCGCGACCGATTACGTACGAGCTCTACCACAACTGATCGGCACATATGTTGAAGATCACTATGTTGTGCTGGGCACTGATGGTTTTGGGCGCAGTGATACTCGAACTGCTTTGCGCAGATTTTTTGAAGTCGACCGTCATGAAATAGTCTTGAGCGCATTGTCGGCCCTTGCCCGTGAGGGAAGGATTGGTGCTGACATCTGCTCTCGTGCAATTGAGAAATACGACATCAAATTCGACGAACAAGCCCCTTGGGAATGTTGATTAGAGTCTGTGGTGGTGGGCGTCAGAATTGACGCCCACTTGTTTGCCATTAGCTCTGTTATAAAAATTCTGGATGAACTTCATGACTACTCTGCGTGATATTTTGGTTCCTGATATTGGCGACTTCAAAGAAATCGGTGTTATCGAAGTTCTTGTTGCGCCTGGTGATTTTGTTGCGGCAGGGCAGACTATCATTGTTGTTGAAACCGATAAGGCAACAATGGATATTCCGGCTTCACACGACGGTAGGATAAAAGATGTTAAAATCGTCGTTGGGGACAAAGTCAGTGAGGGTTCTTTGATTGCAACCTTGGAGCAAGTCGAGGTATCTGCAAGTCAATCGCCCTCGATGTTGGGGGAGACAGCTGAAGCTAATAAAGAATCGCCCCAGCTTGCTGTTTTTACCGAACCCCGTGCACCTTTTCAAGCTCCTTTACAGGCAGTGGCCCCCTTACCGGAGCTTGCTTGCACGGAAAGTATTGCGAAAGTAGTCTCAAGCGCAGTATTGCCGTTTGCGTCACCATCGGTTCGTAAGTTAGCCCGGGAGCTTGGGGTGCCATTGAGTGAGATCAATGGTACGGGGCCGAAAGCCCGCATTACTAAGGATGATTTACATGCTTTCGTAGGGCAAGTGATGGTCGGTGTTCGAAAAACCGACGCGCAAAAAAGAAATCAGACCGCCCAACCTTTCCTGGAAGGGGTTTTACCTTGGCCAGATATTGACTTTACTAAATTTGGTGAAGTGAAACGAGTAGATCTGTCTCGACTTAAAAAGATTAGTGGTGCGAACCTCTACCGTAATTGGTTAAGCATTCCGCATGTGACAAATCATGATGATGCAGATGTGACAGACTTGGAGAATTTTCGTCGAGCTATCAACGATGAAAACTCCAAGGTTGGCTTTAAAGTAACGATGATTGCTTTGGTGATGAAGGTCTGCGTGGCTGCGCTCAAAAAATTTCCAGAGTTTAATTCGAGCCTGGATGGCGGGCAGCTTGTATTAAAAAATTATTTTCATATTGGATTCGCTGCCGATACACCAAACGGACTCGTGGTTCCAGTAATTCGAGATGTAGACAAAAAAGGGATAGTGACTTTAGCCCGCGAGATGTCTGAGATGTCGGCTAAAGCTCGCGCAGGAAAACTCGAACCATCTGATATGAGCGGTGGATGCTTTACTGTTTCTTCCCTGGGGGGGATCGGTGGCACGTATTTTACCCCGATAATTAATGCTCCAGAAGTCGCGATTCTGGGCATTGGTCGAAGCAATAATCGTGTTTTTTTAGAGGGCGGGCAAGTAGTCCAAAAGTTGATTTTGCCGCTGAGTTTGAGTTGGGATCACCGAGTCATTGATGGCGCCGCTGCTGGCCGGTTCAATGCCTTTCTCGTCGAACATCTAGCTGATATGCGTCGATTGATAATGTAAACAGGGTGTGTTTGAGATTTGTAAGCGTATTTCAGGTGCGGGAGTTGGTGCGATTTTGAATCGATGTGCTTCCATCGGTTTAAATATCGATGCTGGTTGTCAATTGGGGAGGGATCTTGGCTCCTCCCTTCTTTTTTCTGATTGATCTTGTGGGAAGTAGAATAGTTTAAGCGAAGGTTTGATGGCGCAAAGTCTGACAATTCAGATACGAGCCAGCAAAAAAGCAGAGCGAATGAGGTCGCAGATGAAAAAAACTAAGCGTAAATACCGATTTGTGATGCTGGCGAGAAAGCTAGAACTCCTACGTTTAGGGTGGGGCAGGACTACTTTGACTAAAATACTGTCAAACCCACCCTTATTGCTGCTTATCCTGATTTGTATTATAAGGTTGCATGAATAACGAAGTAGCCATGCATTTTACACCGTCTACTGTTACGCGGTTTTGGTTTGATAATATTTGAGCGGATGTTTTATCTTGCGCTAGTTTTGTAAGGGGGATGGGGAGGCGAAGGCCGGTCGCCGCTGCTTAGGTATGAGCCCCTATCGCCGCTGGACAGCGTTAGCTGCTCAGTTTCCGATATGGCGGTTCTCACCTCAAGAGTCCCTTGTGGGGTCGCTTTGAGATATCAGGATCTCAACCCAAGCAGCAGGCTAACCGGTGAATAGATACTACGACTTTTCAGGAAAAAACCTGTGCTAAAATCTCTAGTTCTATTAAGAGAATACAGCATGAAAATTCTGTATTTGGGGGTTTTTTGAAATGGTCATTCCAAAAGTAAAGATAGATGCTACGGATCGCCGCATTTTGGCTGCGCTCCAGAGAGATGCACGGCTTTCGAGTGCGGAGCTTGCCGAGTTGGTGTCACTGAGCGCATCTCCATGCTGGCGACGGGTTAAAAGACTCGAGGAAATAGGTCTGGTACGTGGCTACCATGCAAGCATCAATACTGAGATGCTTGGGTACGCTATCACTGCTTTTGTACAGGTAGCCTTAGATCAAAAGGATACCTGTCATATGAAGGCTTTTGAAGAGTCCATAACATCATTTGAGCAAGTAATAGCCTGTCACTGTGTCTCTGGTGTTTATGATTATCAATTGACAGTATTAGCCACTGACTTGGCTGAGTTCAGCGAGTTTGCCAGAAAGAACATAAATGGTTTTCCGAGTGTCAAAGACGTTTGCACGGCCTTTGTAGTCAAAGAAGTAAAGGCACCAGTGAATTTGATGGTGGGCTAGTAGATGAACTTCTAATTTTTGATGATAGGTTAGTGGTTGCGATAGCGACAAAGCCGGTTACAACTGCGTTGATTCAATTCACGGGTCTCACAGAAAATATGGTTATTAGGCGGATTAAAGCTGAGCAGTGGTCTCGCTGCAGGCGGACTTGCTGGAACTAACATGCGAGATAGCGATGGAAGCTCAGAACTCAGAGGTTGTGAACCAGAACAGCCAAGGAATATTTCGCTTCTCGAATTGGAAGAAGGAGGGAGATGGGCTGCTGATTGCGGCTAAGGCATTGAGAGAGCAATGGCTGCTCAATAAGGACGAGGTTAGGCAAATCATTACAGATCAGGCCCCTCACTCCACTCAGGTGTTTACAAAAGATCACGCGCTCGCCCGGTCGTCCATGCTGCTACTGGGGTATGCCGTCGAAATGTACCTGAAAGGCGGTCTAGTAAAACTTTACAGATATTGCCCTGAGAAGCTGGTTGAGCGAGAACTGAGGGTGTATGGGCATCAATACGAGCTTTTAGCTAAACGGTTAGGGGCTCCAATAGCTGAAAGCCAATATCTTCAGTTGAAAGGACTGGCAAAGAGCGTTGTGGATGAGGCTAGGTACCCTGTCACTCCCACCATTGATGGAAACTTCTTCGATAAGCTCAATTCAATTACGCGCCGCAATCAGGGCCAGTCTAGTTTTGAGAGTCTGATTGGCTTGGTAGAGAGGATTCGCGATTTTGTGACTCGGATTGACTCCGATTCCGACAATCCTTCTAGCATTCAACGCCGAGAGACTCTGTGGGGCTACTATGTCGTGCGCTACGGTGGTCATTTGGCACCCTCAATCGTCTTTCAGTGTGCGAATCCGATGACTTTGCTTGGGTTGCGAAATGAAGTAGAGGCTCAGGTGACCTTACCTGGAGGCTGGGAGGAGTATGAGGTTTATCAGGACACAGGCACGGGCCATAAACGAAAGTGTGAGCGCAGGAGCTGAATTATGTGAAGGTCTGCGTCCTATTCTGAGTTTGCTACCCAAGGTGGTTCGCTGCTCCGCCTTTAAGCACGCCGGACGCCACGCCTAGCTGAAGGCTTGCGTACGCAGCCACGCTTCCACTTTTTGCCATCGGCCAACATCGAAAAGCTTTGACCTTCCTGCACCCAGGATCTCAAGCAGTCGCTGTCTTTCTGCACGAGAGGGAAATCAATCATCAATTTCGACGCTGCAGTGGACGGACTCGCTCAATGCCCATCTCACGATCATGTCCGCAGCAGCTCTGTAGTGATCGGCCATGAACAGACGTTGGCCCTTCACAGGCCGTAATGTATTGCTCGCGTGACACCCGCTTGAGATCAAAATCAAAGAGCGACAGCCTCATGGGAGCTTTTTGAGCCGGGCTAGGCCTTGCTTGATGTGACCAGCGTTCTCACTAATTGTGTAAAGCGCACCACGGACGTTGTCGCCAACTTCCGCATGTCCTTGGGCTTCCACCTGGAGGGTTAGCTCCATGAGAGCAGCTTCGAGAGCGAGCTGGTTTTGGTACATCCTTTCCAGAACATCTGACAACGAGTATTGCTTAGGCATTGGGGTGATCTCCTTCAGGGCCGCTCAGCATAGCGCAGCACAAGAAATGGTTAGGTGTCTTGCGGACAAATTCTGAAGCTCATCAACTTTGGACTAATCATTACGCCCGTTCCCCTAACGTTGTGCAGGTTGTTTCAATCCCAGGTTTTTCTGGGTTACTCAATCACACACGAAGGTTTGGTGAATCATGAAGAGCGAATAGGTAGAAGGCGTCGTAGAAAAGGTTGCCGGCAAAGCGCAGAGCGCAGTCGGTAAGCTGTTTGGTGATTCGAAGCTGGAAGCTGAAGGTGCCGGGCGCCACGCTGCTGGTCAGTTAACGCAAAACTATGGCGATGCACTAGACAGCGTATCTACGTTCGTAAAAGAAAAACCAGTTGCTGCAATCGCGATTGGTGCAGTAGCGCTGCTGGTTTTAGACCGTGTGTTTCGCCGCTGAAGGTGGGAGGAAAAGCCTTGAGTTGCCTCTCCCGAAATCGTCTCTCGTACTCTCCAGGGCTATCTCTGAAGGGTGCGAGGGCTATAGGGATATCCTGGAGAGCACTTTATGAGCGTCCTGTCCCTCAGTAGTCTCGAAGTGTTTGATTTGCAAGCCGGCACAGCAATGACCCCGAAGGACAGAGATGCCGGCTAGACGCTTGGTCGGTTTTTATTGATCCGCCGTACCGGATTTATCAGAGGCCGGGCCTCCATTGAAGCTAAAATCGGTGGTGCCGTTGGTGATCCATTCGACCAGCTTTTCCTTGTGTGTGTAAGCCACCACTCCACGTTTTTGAGTCGGATCGAATCTTAAGACGCGCCATATACCAAAATCGGGGCCGAAGTCGATGAACACGGGTTTGGAAACCCACCAGCGAGCAAAAAGCTTGCTGCGGGAATGCCAGCTAAATGAAGCCAGTCCATTCTCCGACACTTTTGACAAACCCATTCTGAAGTTGTACCTGTCGAACTCAGTTCGCGTGCCATCGATCACCCAGATCATATTTTGATAGTAGTTTTGCCTCGCGATGACCTCTTCAGGATGTATTGTCGATCTCTGAAACTCAATAACCATCCCTGAAGGCGTTCTGACATCTGCTATATGTCGCTCCCCTGAGGACGCTTGCAACACAACTGCCTGCCACTCGGTTGGGAACATATTCTTCCAATCGCGATGCCATGCCGTTTCCGTTTCCCACCACGGATCGCAATTGTCCAAACGTTTATGAGCCCAATGCCAGACGACATGGTTCCCGCATTTAGCGACGGTCTGGGAACCACAAAAACTGCAAACACCACGTGCTTTTGGAGTGGCCTCTACACGAGCGCCTTCAAGCAATGAGTATTTCATTTTCTTCCCTGATGCTAAAAATGGGGGGCGGCAGCTCTTAACTTCCTAGTCGGCAGTACCTTGTAACTCACAGGACGAAAGACAAATATCTGAGCACGGAAGTCGTCCTAGCAGCCTGGTAGGCCTGCGTAAATGTCTAAAGAGGCGGGTGGCGGACGGTGCCCCACTTAAATCGCCTTCAGGAGACGGTCAAGCGTTTGATGCTCCCATGTGCTCAGCATAGCAATGGGATCCGTGCCAAAGCGATTTCCCGAGTCTATAGACCAGCGCCGTCCGTCAGGGCTTATGCACTCTTCGCAGTAGCCCAGCTCATCGCGGTCGTTATGAATAGACATTCGCCAACCTTCGACATTAACTTTGAAGCGCTCCGCATAAATTTCTTCCCATCCCCTCTCGCAGGCTCTGACCATAATTAGGCGCCCAAGAGCTACCTCCCTCAGCACTTGGCTGACCTCTCGCGCTGAGAGTGGAGCCTCTTCGGCAGCGCCATCTAGCTGCGACGAACGAGCTGCCGCTCTGGCCTCTTTCAGTCTCTGCTCAGCGTACATAGCCGGATCATCATTTGGCAGCGGATATGCTGCGGCTGAGAGAGCTTCGGCGCGCTCTTCAATGAGCAGGCGCTCAGGATCGCGAACCGTTTGGTAGGCTCTGCCTGGTACGCGTTGAGTTGTGTCCAATCCCGGCTCCCCAGAAGGCTGATGACTAAGAGCGACTAACTTACTTTTAGAACGATAACAGAACGCTTCGAATAGCGATGCCGAGCTCCGAATCATGAGGGTAGGATGCGTTGCGATCTATGCTTCACAGAGGCTCAGACACCAAGCAAGCGGAGCGCGCAGGCGTGAGGGATGCCAGCCCGCAGGGGCGAGACACGCCTTGGCGGGGCTCGATTCACGGCAGCCTGACGCAGCAGGCGGCATGCCATCAACGCCAACAAGAGATAACTCAAATGCCCGACGATGAACTCCGCGAACTGGAGGCCAAGAGACGAAAAGCTTTGTGGATGCTTGCGAACATATCTCCAGGCGATTCGAAGGCGTTCGATCCCTTATCCATTCTTGATGACCTTGAACTTCAAGAGCGAAAAGACTCCCCTCATGCTGACAAGGCACTTGAGCTCAACCAGCTTCGGGATTGTGTCACGGTGCAGCATCACCACTCCGGCATCGACATCATCCTGGAGCAGACTATCCCGCAGCCATGGAGGGAGCGCTTCAATCAAGCAAGTATCGGCTCGACCAGGTCGCTTGCTGGGCCATACGCCTCAGACTGGGATAAATTTCTGGTTGAATGGGAGCGTGAGATGCAGCATCTGCAAGACCATCGACTTGCAAAGGCTGCTAACAGCTAGAACTGCTGGTTCGAGCAATGGCGGCGCAAACACATAAGCAGTCGGTGTAGCCGCTGAAAATCGCAGCCTCAAACAGGAGCAGCAAGGTGGAACGGCCTTCTTTTTTTATTGATTTTGAAGCTTCTGGAATAGCGCCTGACAGCTATCCTATCGAAGTCGCTGTCGTGTCGAGTGAGACCTCCTTCAGCTCGCTTATCAAGCCAGTCCGGTACTGGACGCACTGGTCGTTCGATGCGCAAGACATGCACGGTCTCACTCAGGATCATTTGCTTAAGGAAGGTGATAACCCAGACGCTGTAGCGAAAAATATGAATCAGCTGTTTTCAGGCCAGGTGCTTTGCAGCGACTCACCTCAAGACAGTTTTTGGTTCGATGTGCTTTTCGAGGCCGCAGATCTGATGCCCACCTTCGAGTTGAAGCCTTTGGAGGCATTTGTAGGCCGGGAGGCTGCCAGTGAAATCTACAGGCGACTGCCGACAATTAGGCCCCATCGAGCTCTGCATGACGCGACTGCTCTGATGAACGCCTGCCGTGCTTTTTTCGAAGCTTGAACTACTTTGCTGGACGGTTATCTGAAACCGCCCGGCCAAGTTATCTATTCGTAGATCCAGAGGTGACACACGTGCTCGATATTCTCGAGCGAGACATCCTGCCCTCCCGTGGACGGCTTTAGCTCATTAATCAATCGGCTGGTGAGCCTGATGCCAGATTTGCCTGCGCCCACTCCTGAGCGGTCGTGACTTGAATCGAATGCTGCGCATTGAAGGTGTTGGCTTTTGGCCAAGCCACACCTCTGCCTTGGGCGAATACAGCGCGATACTTCTTGATGTGATGCGTTGGATCTTTCTCCAACTCTTTGAGCAAGTACGGAACAGTCCACACGTTACGTTTGAATGGACGGCCCAGTACGCGTTCGAGAAGGCTCGCAACCTCTCCATACGTCACTGTGTCTCCTGAGAGATAAACGATTTCATTGTTAAAGCGCGGTTCGAAAAAAACGATTTTCGCTGTCAATGCACCGATGTCGTCTGGAGTCGTGAGTGTCACGCTGGTCTCGAGGCTACCAAGCGCGTTGACGGTATCGTTTTCCAAATCAACCACCTCGAATACAGGCTCGAACAGGAAGCTGGTGAACATACCCGTCGAGATGATCACCCATTCAGTTTTATCCTGGGCACGAAGCAATTCGCGGACATCAAGCTGAGCATCGAACAGATCCTGAGGACTGCCCCGACCGATTACTTCGAAGTCGACACCAAACTGCCACGGGAAGTAGCGCTTCACACCGGACTTGAGCGCAGCGGTAGCCAGCTTCATCGGAGTTTCCCGGCCTGCGACCATGCCCGCACAGCCTATTACGGTATCGAAGCGTGCGAATACCTCAGCCAGTTGATCGATAGAGTCGTGCACAAGGTCTGCGGCCACCATCTGGATGCCTAGGCCACGAAGCCCATCGATTTCGGCCTTTTTCTCAGGCACTTGAGTGTTGATGGTCGAGTCCCTGAGAAGGACGCTGATTGTGGAACCGGGCGCGCGCACTGCCACGCTCGCGAGATTGCGCAAGACCGGGAGCCCAAGCTCACCGGCGCCTAGAACCAGAATGGATTGCGGGGAAAATTGGGTCACTTCGGTCATGATTTCTCCTGAGACCTGTTGCCTGTAAGATGAACCAATGCTTGCACGATTAGGCAGCGCTCGTAAGAAGGCACACCTGTGATACCAGACAAAGAAATGACCGATCAGGAGGCTCTCAGCCAGGCAGAGATAATCTGCCGAACGTTGAGAGAAGACGATGATGGTGTCAGACGGGAAGTGCTTGCTCATGCAGGCAGCCGCTGGTCGTTGGGCATCCTGCACGCCTTGGGGGTGTACGGCACCATGCGTCATGCCGAAATAAAAAGGCAGATGACTGGTGTAACTCAGCGGATGTTGACCAAGACGCTACGCTCCATGGAGCGAGATGGCCTAGTGGTTCGCCGCGAGTTCGGTGAGGTTCCGCCACGTGTCGAGTATGAGCTGACTCCGCTCGGTATGGGGCTGTTGGTTCGTATGTCCCCTATCTGGACTTGGGTAGTCTCGAACGTCGAGGATTTCCGCAAGGCACGGCAGATTTTCGACAGCCAGGTTGATAAGAAACCTGAATGGCAAATACCCACGTCGATTCCATTGGATTGAGAACCGCCTCGATAATCATTGCTCACACCGCCCGAATGGGCCTGCAACCATTGGCAAAGTCGTTGCTGTTCAAGCTTTCTCGCCACCTGCGCTCGCAGGCTCGCCAACCGTCCCTGAGATATTCACACGTATTCAGCCCATCGAAGCGCGTCGACTGGATAAGACTCATGATCACGGTCGGCTCGGCAGTTGCCACGCAGGGAGTCGACGACAGCCAATTGGATTGTTCAAGCGCCTAGCTGAAGGTTTGTGTACGCAACCACACTTCTACTTTTTGCCATCGGCCAACCTCGGAAAGCTTTGACCTTGCTGTATCTAGAGTCTCAAGCAGTCGCTGTCTTTCCGCACGAGAGGGGAACCAATCATCAATCTCGACGCTGCAGTGTTTGGACTCGCTGAATGCCCATCTCACGATCATGTCCGCAGCAGCTCTGTAGTGATCGGCCATGAACAGACGTTGGCCCTTCACAGGCCGTAATGTATTGCTCGCGTGACACCCGCTTGAGATCAAAATCAAAGAGCGAC
>Ga0307412_10000319_pt1 | contig 30279 bp, 23 predicted proteins | sample DK1Cmetagenome_3_FD_203823 | JGI IMG/M metagenome (GOLD analysis project Ga0307412, IMG submission 203823) | Maize rhizosphere microbial communities from greenhouse at UC Davis, California, United States - DK15-C-1 | ecosystem: Host-associated > Plants > Roots > Rhizosphere > Soil | place: USA...
AGGACATGGTTTCGTCCTGCGAGGACGCCCGGCGGGGGATCGTCAGCCATGAGATGTGGACGGCCATGTGCGCCGCCACCCTCGACCCGCAGACCACGCGCAACTTCATGGTCGGCGTCTGGCCGGTAATCGAGCGCTTCCCGGGCTACATGTCGCACAGCCTGTTGAAGACCCGTTATGGCCGCAGCCCGGGCGACGACCTCGCCCGGCGCTGGCTGGTCCGCAACATCCGGGTGGAGCAGAACCACGCCGAGTACTGGCTGAACTGGGCCGAGAGCGCGGGGGTGTCGCGCGAGGACGTGCTGGGAGCCGAGCCGCCCAAGGGCTCCCAGGCCCTGGCCGACTGGTGCGAGGAGGTTTCCCGCAACGACTCGCTGGCCGCGGGCATCGCCGCGACCAACTATGCGGTGGAGGGGGCGACCGGGGATTGGTCGCAGCTTGTCTACGAAAGCAAGGCTTATGCCGAAAGCTTGCCGATTTCCGGCCGAAAAGCCGGGCTTCGCTGGCTTCAGCTTCACGCCGCCTATGACGATACCCATCCGTGGGAGGCACTGGAAATCGTCTGCACGCTGCTGGGAAGCAACCCTCCGGTGGACCAGGTCGAGCACATCAAAGAGTGTGTTCGCCGTAGTTATGTCTGCATGAGCATCACGCTGGACCGTTGCATGGACGCGGTCGGCTCGATCCGCAAGTGGAACGAGGCGGCGGCGTAACTCGCAAGTTGGGCGTCATGTGGAGCACTATCACGTCCGGTTGAGGAACAAGGGGAATCCATGCGCCGCCTCGAGGCCAGTCACCAGCAGCTTCTGTCCAGGCGCCTCAGGCCGCTGGCCTATGCCTTGGTGGCGGTCGTCGGCCTCATCCTCACCCTGACGTGGGTCGCGCTCCAGACCCAGGTGACCCTCGCCGGTTTCCTCAACGGCGAGAGTCTCTGGTCCAAGGCGCAGAAGCAGTCGGTCATCGACCTGGACGCCTATGCGGCCCACGGCCGCCCGGCGGACCTGGCCGGGTTCCGGCGGAATTACGCCGTGCTCATGTCCGATCGCTGGGCGCGCGATGCGATCGCCAGCGGCGACTTCTCCCATGCGGACGTCAACGACGCCTTCGCCAGGGGCGGGGTCATTCCCGAAGCCATCCCCGGGATGGTCTTCATCTTCCAGTATTTCGACGGCATGCCTTACGTGCGCGAGGCCGTGGCGGAGTGGCGTTCCGTGGACGGCAGCCTCGCCGACCTCGAGGACACCGCCGACCGTCTCGAAAAGGGTTATGGCGCCGGCGCGTTGCAACCGGGCGACATCGTCGCCGAGCGGGCGCGGATCGCTGCGCTCAACAACTACATCGAACCCCGCGCCAAGGCGTTTTCGCTCTACATCGCCAACGGCGCCTCGTGGCTGGGCCGGGTGTTGTTCTTCACCGTGCTCGGCGTGGCCGCCCTGGCCTCGTTGCTGTGGCTGCGCATGGCCGGACGCATCCTCGCCGGGATTCGCGGTACCGAGGAGCGTTACAGCCTTCTCTTCGACAGTGCGGCCGATGCCATTTTCATGGTCGACGAGGAAACCGGACGTATCCTCGACGCCAACCGCCGCGCGGCCTCGTGGCTGGGCAGTTCGCGCGAGGAATTGACCGGGATGGAGCTGGCCGCCTTGTTCGTGGACGGTTCTCCGAATACCGGCATGGGCAGCCTGCGCAATCCCGATGGCAGCCTGCGGCCGGTCGAGACACAGAGCAGCCTCGTGGTCTGGGGCGCCCGGCGGGTCTCGCAGGCCATCGTGCGCGACATTTCGGACCGCGTGGCCATGGAGCAGGAGCGCAAGATCGCCTCCGAGGCGCTGGCCAGTATCGCGGAGGGCGTGATCATCGCGGACGCCGACCGCAGGGTGACCACCGCCAACGCGGCGCATACGAAGCTCACCGGGTTCCCGGTGCAGGCGCTGCGCCGTACCCGCTTCGACATCACGCGGACGCTTCCGGATGGCCGTCCGTTGCCCCAGTCGTTGTGGGACGACATCGCGGCGGGCGACAACTGGGTGGGCGAAGTGGAAAGCCGCCGCGCCGACGGCAGCACCTATCCGGAACTGATGAGCATCAGCACCATCCGCGACCGTGACGGGCGCCCGCAGCACTACGTGGCGGTGGTGTCGGACATCACCGCGCGCAAGGCCGACCGGCAGCGCCTGCAGCACCTGGCCACGCACGATCCGCTCACCGGCCTGGTCACCCGCTCGGAATTCGAGCGCCGCTGTGCCGAGGCGATCACCCGTGCGGCGCACGAGCGAGGCGCGGTGGCGGTGTTGTTCGTCGACCTCGACGCTTTCAAGGTGGTGAACGACAGTTACAGCCACGCCACGGGCGACGCCCTGCTGATGCGCGTGGCCGAGCGTATACGCGCCCAGCTTTCGCCGCACGACGTGGCGGGCCGCATCGGTGGCGATGAATTCACCGTGCTGCTCGCCGACCTGCGCTCGCGCGAGGAAGCGCTGGTGGTGGCGGAGACGATGCTCGCCGCGCTGGCGCGTCCCTTCGACCTGGGCGACTACGAACTCTACGTCAGCGCCAGCATCGGCATCGCGGGGTATCCGCTCGATGGCAACGACGCGGTCACCCTGATCGCCAACGCCGACGCGGCCATGTATGTGGCCAAGACCGAAGAGCGCAACGCGCTGCGTTTCTATACGCCGAAGATGCACGCGGACGCGCGGCGCCGCCTCAAGCTCGCCTCGGAACTGCGCCAGGCGCTGATCCGCAACGAGTTCTATCTCGTCTACCAGCCCAGCATCGAGATGAAGAGCGGGCGCATCGTGGCCGTCGAGGCCCTGATCCGCTGGCGTCACCCGGAACGCGGCAACGTCGCGCCGGACGAATTCATCCCGATCGCGGAAAGCCTCGGCCTGATCCGCCAGATCGACCAGTGGGTGCTCGAGACGGCCTGTCGACAGTTGTTGCAATGGGACGAGGCGCGCCTGCCTCCCCTGCGCATGGCGGTCAATGTGTCGGCGGGCTCGTTCGGCCACCCGGATTTCCTGCAAGGCGTCTGCCAGGCATTGCAGGAGATCGGCATCCCGCCGAAGCGCCTGCTCGTCGAACTGACCGAAAGCGCCATCCTGCGCCTGGGTGAGGATACCGAGCGGGCCATGCTCGCCCTGCACAACCTTGGCGTGGCCGTGGCCATCGACGATTTCGGAACCGGCTATTCGTCCCTGGCTTACCTGAAGCTCCCGGCGGTGGCTTACCTGAAGATCGACCGCTCCTTCGTCACCGGGTTGCCGATGAACGCGAACGACGTCGCGATCACCGAGGCGATGGTGGCGATCGCGCGCAGCCTCGAACTGCACACGATCGCCGAAGGCATCGAGACCGAAGGCCAGCACGAATTCCTGCTCCGCGCCGGCTGCCAGGAAGGGCAGGGCTTCCTGTACTCCCGTCCGCTGCCGCCGGACGAGATCGAGCGCCTGCTGGCGCCGAGGACCACGGGCAGCAAGCGCCTGTCGCTGGTTCCGCCCAAGCGCGCCTAGCAAGATCGTGCCCGGGGGCCCTGCCGTAGGGCAGGCCGTGCCAAGAAGGGCTCGCCTCTTCGAATCAGAATGTCCAACCCCATATATGCGGTCACGTACCCGCGCCAAGGATCCATCGTGTCCACCCACGACCCCATCGTCTTCCTGTTCGACGTCGACAACACCCTGATCGACAACGATCGTTTCAGCGCGGACCTCCGCGCCCGGCTGGAGCGCGATTTCGGCGCCGAAGGCCGCACCCGCTATGAAGCCATCGACAAGGACATCCGCAGCCAGGTCGGTTACGCCGACTATCTGGGTGCGTTGCAGCGCCTGCGCGGACAGGCCAGCAGCCCCGAGTTCATGGGCATGTCGTTCTTCCTGCTCGATTACCCTTTCGACGAGCGCCGGTTCCCGGGCGTGCTGGAAGCCATCGCGCATCTGCGCACGATCGGCCGGCCGGTGATCATGTCCGACGGCGACACCGTGTTCCAACCGCGCAAGATTCGCCGCGCGGGCCTCTGGGACGCGTTCCAGGGCGACGTGCTGATCTACGTGCACAAGGAAGACATGCTCGACGACATGCGCCGGCGTTATCCGGCGGACCACTACGTGATGGTGGACGACAAGCCGCGCATCCTCGTCGCGTTGAAGAAGCTGCTTGGCGACAAGGTCACCACGGTGTTCGTGAAGCAAGGCCACTACGCGGCCGCCGCGGGCAAGGAACTGGAAGAGACCCCACCGGACATCACGATCGATACCGTCGCGGAGCTGGCGACGATGCGCCGCGAGGATTTCCTGGCGGCGGCCTGACCGGCCGCCATCGCCGCTGAAGCGGCTCCCACAGTCGCAACCCGCTCCCACAGTGTGAGATCTGCTTTGTGTGGGAGCCGCTTCAGCGGCGATGCCTTACAGGTGGGAAGCCGACCCTGTCGGCGATTCAGGCATCGAAAGCCCCCCGCACCCATTCCACGCCATCGCCTTCGAACGCCAGCACGTCGAACCGGCAAGGCCTCCGCGCATCATGCGGATGCCACGCGATCCACAAGTGCGCCGCGCTGACCAGCTTGCGCCGCTTGGCTGCCGTCACCGATCCCAGCGCACCGCCGAAGGCGCCATTGCACCGGTAGCGCACCTCGACGAACACGACGGTTTCACCCTCGCGCATCACGAGGTCGATCTCGCCATGCCGACAGAGGAAGTTGGCGCGGACGAGGCGCAGTCCCCGTTCTTCGAGAAACGCCCGGGCCGCCCCTTCGAAACGGTCGCCGGTGGCGCGGCGCAGGGTGGTCTTCTTGGTTGCCGTCACGCGAACTCCCTGTTCGCGCCGGCGGGGATCAGCCCCCGCCGCTTTCGACGTCGGGAGCCGTGGCCGGCGCTTCGAGTTCGAGGCTACCCGCGACGGGGCGTGCCACGCCGTCGGCGAAGCGCGCCCAGATGAGTACGCGGCGCACGCGGCCGAACTCGTCCGCGACCAGCTGGCCGGTCGCGCCGGGTAGATAGCTGCCCGGATGGCCGCGCATCCAGTCGATGTAGGGCACCAGGCCCCAGGCATCCATGCCGAAGGCGAACAGCCTTGCCGTCACGCCCTTGGTCGCCGGCAGCGCGTTGTTGAGGTCGGTGCGCCGCGGCAGGCCCGGCTGCGCATCGAACAACCAGGGTGCGTCGCAGAATTCCACGCCTTCGAGGTCGCGGTCCGCGGTCGCGTCGTCACCACCCGCGTAGACGTGCGACGTGGCGAAGACTGGAAGCGTGTTCTTCGCCAGGCGTAGCTGGGGCAGTAGCAGGCGTGCCTGCTGTGGCTTCATGCTGATGAAGACGCCGCTGGTGGCGGGGTCCTGCCCGACCGGCTCGGACAGCTGCGAGGCGAAGTCGATGCTTCCCGAATCGAGCGTGACCTGGCTGGCCAGCGTGCCGCCGCGCGCCTGCCATTCGGCCTTGAACGCGTTGCCCGCACGGCGGGCGAAATCGTCGGTGGACACGATCACCGTGGCCATTCGCATGCCCCTGTCGGCCATGTGGTCGGCCACCTGCGCGCCTTCGGTTTCCGGCAGCAAGCCGAACTCGTTGGCACCCGCGGGCGGCAGGTTCTTGTTGTCGTTGGGGTAGTTCAGCGTGAGCATCGGCGCGGGCAGGGCGCCCTTGGCGAAGATCGCCGACACGCCGTCGCGATTGAGCGGGCCGACGACGAAGCGGGCGCCTTCCGCCACGGCTTTGTCGTAAGCGGCGACCGCGTGCTGGGCATCGTTGCCGGAATCGTAGACGGCCACTTCCGGACGCGGCGCGTCGTTGTGGGCCGCTTCGATGTAGTTGGTGAAGAACCCGTCGCGAATGGCGGCGCCCGCACCGGCCAGCGGGCCGGACAGGGGCAGCAGCAGCGCGACCTTGGTCGGCACCTTGTATCCCTCGCGGACGCCCTTGTCGCCGGTGACCGTGCCGACGGCCTGGTCGAGCACGGCGGGCGAACGAGTCACGCTGCCGAGTTGGGCCTGGGCTTCCGTCACCCAGGGTTTCATCGGATCGTTCGCCGGAAGGGCTCCACCGCGTTCGGCGAGCGCTTGCGCACCGAGGCCCATGAGCTGGGTGAGGATTTCCTTGCGATTCTGCTCGCGGTCGATGCCGCGCAACTGGCCGTCCAGTTCGACCCGGGTCTGCGCGGCGCTCCATGGATCGCCGGCGGCGGCCTGGGCGCGGGCGCGCAGTTCGGCGAGGCGCTGGTCGATCTGCGGCGACACACGCGACGACGGTTTTCCGGTGAGGGAGAGCGCGGTCTTCGCGTCGTTGTTCTTCAGGGCCACTTCGGCGCGCAACGCGTCGAGGCGCAAGGCGTCCTCGCCTTCGAGGCGGGAGCGGCGAATGTCGGCGACGATGGGAGCCGCGCGGTCAAGCGCCCCTTCCTGCCGGTACGACTCCGCGGCGAGCAGCTTGTAATAGTCGCGGTGGTCGCTGTCCTGCGCGGACAGGGCGAGGTACGCCTGCGCGGCCTGGTCGAACTGGCCCTTGATGTAGAGCGCCTGCGCCGCCTGGGTGGCCTCACCCGAAGGGGCGGCACCGTGCTGGACCCCGCCCTGGGTCACGCAGCCGGCGAGGCCGGCGGAAAGCAGGAGGACGAGGGTGGTGGCGCGGATCGATCGCATCGCAACGGATTCCTTGACTGCACGAAGGCGCCCTCCGGCGCCGAAACGACCGGATCATAGCCCATCGCTCCGCAAGGTCGTTGTGAGCCGGCCCGTGCTTGCACCGATCCAGCCCCGGCCGACCCCGATCCAGCCCGCCCGCTTCCGGCCGGTCCCGGCGGGAGCCGACCCTGCCGGCGATGGCCCCGCCTGCCGATCAAGTCCCGTAAAGCGCCTTGCGCGGCGCACCGGTGATCGCGGCCGCCAGCTTCGCCGCCTTGGCCGGCGGCAACTCGTCCTTGAGGATCGCGAACACACGCAGGCCCTCGGCCAGGCGCTCGTCCTCGCCGGCTTCGCGGCCGGCGACCATCACCACGAACTCCCCGCGCTGCTGGTTCGGATCGGCGGCCACGCGCTCGACCAAGGTGGCGAGCGGGCCATCGAGCACGGTTTCGAACATCTTGGTGAGTTCGCGCGCGACGACCGCCTCGCGTTCGACCCCGAAGATATCGCGCATGTCCTGCAAGGATTCGAGGATGCGATGGGAGGACTCGTAGAAAATCACCGTGCGTGTTTCGCCGGCCAACTCGCCCAGCCGCGCGCGGCGGGCCCCGGCCTTGGCGGGCAGGAAGCCCTCGAAGACGAAGCGGTCGCTGGGCAGTCCGGCGACGGAAAGCGCCGCGACGACCGCGCTCGGTCCCGGAACCGGACTGACCTTCAGCCCCGCCGCCCGTGCGGCGCGGACGAAGCGGAAGCCGGGGTCGCTGATCAGCGGCGTGCCCGCGTCGGAGACGAGTGCGATGTCGTCGCCGCCGAGCATGCGCTCCACGAGGCTGTCGACCGCCGTCCGCTCGTTGTGGTCGTGCAGCGCGACCAGGGGCGTGTCGATGCCCAGGTGCTGGAGCAGAGGGCGCGTGTGCCGTGTGTCCTCCGCCGCGATGACCTTCACCCGGCGCAGCGTGTCGATGGCGCGCGCACCGATGTCGTCGCGATGGCCGATCGGCGTGGCGACGACATGCAACGTGCCAGGGCGTGGTGATGACATCGAAGGGTCCGCTGGATGGGGCGGATCATTCTACGTGCAGGCGCCGCTTCTGCCGTACAATCCGAGGTGGAGTCGGCCGGACAGTCGCGTCGCGCCTTCGGGCGTATCGAGGAAAGTCCGGGCTCCATAGGGCAGGGTGCCAGGTAACTCCTGGGCAGCGTGAGCTGACGGCCAGTGCAACAGAGAGCAGACCGCCGATGGCCCCGCGAGGGGATCAGGTAAGGGTGAAAGGGTGCGGTAAGAGCGCACCGCGTGCGGGGCTAACGCCGCATGGCACGGTAAACCCCACCCGGAGCAAGACCAAATAAGGGAACCATGACGCGGCCCGCGTCGTTCCCGGGTAGGTTGCTGGAGCCTGGCGGTGACGCCAGGCCGAGAAGAATGACTGTCACGTCGCAAGACGCACAGAACCCGGCTTACAGGCCGACTCCTTTTTCTTCCAGGCGCCGCGGCGCCGTCCTCACAGACGGCGCCGCGGCGTTTCCAGGATGTCCCTGACCGTGGGAGCCGACTTGTCGGCGATCCCGCGGCAGCGGGCCAGGTCGAGGCGAGCACCCAATCGCCGCTGAAGCGGCTCCCACAACAGCATTGACTAGGCAGGGTAGGAACGAGCCTGTGGGATTAGGAATACACCTGTGGGAGCCGACCTTGTCGGCGATCCCGCGGCAGCGGGCCAGGTCGAGGCAAGCACCTCATCGCCGCTGAAGCGGCTTCTCACCACGGCATCGGTCCCACTACAGCATCGGTCCCACCACAGTATCGGGTGGGCCAGCTTCGATGAACGTGGAGTTCATGCGCGGCCGCCATTTCGCCTTTTGGCGACCGCTGGAACAGCGAGGCCTGTCACAAAAAACCTCACCGATTCAACCACCTTCCGCCCCTTCCTCAGAAACGGCTGGAAATTGGCATGAACGTGAGCTTTCTCCTTGATTCACAAGAAAAAATTCCTTGACAGTCTCAGGACCCGAGACTATCGTGGGCCCCAGTGTCAAATCGTGGGATTTGGTGGGGCGGCCAACTAAAGATGTTTCAAGGTGAGACAGCCATCACGGTCGACGACAAGGGTCGTCTGACGATTCCGACCTCGTATCGGGATCTGGTGGCCGACGCCTGTGCGAATCGTCTGGTCGTTACCTACAACCCCTTCGAGACCGGCTGCCTCTGGATCTTTCCGTACGCGGAGTGGGAGCAGGTGCGTGATCAGGTCAACGCGCTGCCCAGCGTGAAGGCCGTCCACCGGGCGTTGCAGATGAAGCTGGTGGGTGCCGCGGCCATCGTCGAACCCGACGGAGCGGCCCGCATCCTCCTCCCTTCCAGCCAACGGTCGGCGGCAGGCATAGAGAAAAAAGCCGTGTTGCTCGGCATGGGCAAGAAGTTCGAGCTTTGGAGTGAACTGGCCCACCTCGCGAAGATCCGCCAGACGATCGGCGAGGACGACATCAGCGACGACATGGCGGAGCTGCGGTTGTGACGACGAACTAACTTTCGAGGTTTTTTGGTGGAACGGGAGCGGGATGTGGCAATGGCGGGGCGCGATGTGCACATCCCTGTGATGCTCGACGAAGTGCTGGAGGGCCTCGCCTTGCGCGAGAACGGGCGTTATCTGGACGGGACTTTCGGCCGCGGCGGTCACGCCCGGGCGATCCTCGCCCGTCTCTCCGGCGCCGGCAGGCTCTTCCTCATGGACCGCGACCCGGCCGCCATCGCCGTGGCCGAGGCCGGCCTCGCCACCGATCCCCGCGTGTCGCTGCGCCACGACAATTTCGCCACCATGGGTGACTGGCCGGCCCTGGAAGGGGGCCTCGACGGCATCCTGCTCGACCTGGGCGTGTCTTCCCCGCAGCTCGACGATGCCAGCCGCGGTTTCAGCTTCATGGGCGACGCGCCGCTGGACATGCGCATGGACACCACGCGTGGCATCAGCGCGGCGGAGTTCCTCGCCGATGCCGACGAGGCCGAGATCGCCCAAGTCCTGTGGACCTTCGGCGAAGAGCGCTTCAGCCGCCGCATCGCCAAGGCGATCGTCGAGCGCCGCGCCTCCGATCCCATCACGCGCACCGGCGAACTCGCCGAACTGGTCGCGCGCTGCGTCGGCCGCCGCGAGCCCGGCAAGAATCCCGCCACGCGTACCTTCCAGGCGCTGCGCATCCGCGTGAACGCCGAACTCGAATCCGTCGAACGCGGTCTCGATGCCGCTCTTGAACTGCTCAACGTGGGTGGCCGCCTGGCGGTGATCAGCTTCCACTCGCTGGAAGACCGTACGGTGAAGCAGTTCATCCGTGGCCACGAGGGCCGTGTGCAGGGCAGCCGCCGCGGCCCGCCGGTCGAGGCGAAGGCCGCCCGCCTGAAGCCTGTCGGCAAGGCCATCTTTCCTTCCGACGCCGAAGTGTCCGCGAACCCGCGTTCGCGCTCCGCCGTGCTGCGCATCGCGGAGAAACTCGCATGAAGGCCTTCGGCGCCGCCTGCCTCTCGATCCTGCTGCTGGCGGTCATCGCCAGCGCGATCGGCGTGGTGTGGACGCGCCATGAGAGCCGCGTGCTGTTCGTCGAACTCTCGCGGCTGCAAAGCCAGAAGGACGATCTCGGCGTCGAATACGGCCGCCTCGAACTGGAACAGGCGACCTACGCCGAGCCCAGCCGCATCGATGCGGACGCCCGCGGCAAGCTCGGCATGTTCACGCCGAAGCCGCAGGACATCCAGCTGGTGCGTCGATGAAGGCCCGCTACGGCAAGCCTGTCGTGCCGAGCCGCCGTCGCGGCCAGGGCCCGAGCCCGCGCAAGCGCATGACGGTCATCGTCGCGCTGCTCTGCGTCGCCGTCTCCGGCCTGGTGGTGCGCGCGTTCGACCTGCAGGTGGTACGCAAGCAGTTCTACCAGGACCAGGGCGATGCCCGCTTCCTGCGCGAGATGCCCATCGCGGTATCGCGCGGCACCATCTTCGACCGCAATGGCGAACCCCTGGCGGTGTCCACGCCGGTGGCGTCGATCTGGGCGAACCCGCCGGAAGTGCTGGAGAACGAGGATCGCATTCCGGAACTGGCCAAGGCCCTGCACGTCGATGCCGACGACCTGAAACAGAAGATCGTGCAGCGCGCCGACAAGGAGTTCATGTACATCGCGCGCCAGTTGCGTCCGGAAGATGCGCAAGCGATCGTGGACCTGAAGATCCCGGGTATCTCCTCGCAGCGCGAATACCGTCGTTACTATCCATCGGGCGCGGTGAACAGCCATATCCTCGGCTTCACCAACATCGACGACCACGGCCAGGAAGGCCTGGAACTGGCGTTCGACGAATGGCTGGCCGGCAAGCCGGGCGCGAAGCGCGTCATCCGCGACCGCATGGGTCATGTCGTCGAGGACGTGGAACTGGTGCGCGAGCCGCAGCCCGGCCGCGACCTCACCCTGTCGATCGACCGCCGCATCCAGTACCTCGCCTATAGCGCCTTGAAGGACGCGCTGGAGAAGAACAAGGCCGAGTCCGGTTCCATCGTCGTGATGGACGTGCATACGGGCGAAGTGCTCGGCATGGCCAACCTGCCTTCGTTCAATCCGAACGCGGTGCGCGGAAGCACGCCGTCGGAACGGCGCAACCGCGCCGTCACGGACGTGGTCGAGCCGGGTTCGACGATGAAGGCGTTCACCATGGCCGCGGCGCTCACCAGCGGCAAGTACACGCCGAGCGCGCCGCTGATCGAGACCTCGCCCGGCACCTGGATGATGGGCGGCCACCCGGTGCGCGACACGCACAACTGGGGCACGCTCACACCCACGGGCGTGATCACGAAATCGTCCAACGTCGGTGCGGCCAAGATCGCGATGACACTGGACACCGATTTTCTCTACGGTGTCTACAAGTCGTTCGGGCTCGGCAACAGCACGGGCAGCGGTTTCCCCGGCGAAGCGGCGGGTTACCTGCCCGTCGGCCGTACCTGGAAGCCGATCGAGAAGTCGCGCCTGGCCTACGGCTACAACCTCAACGTCACGCCGTTGCAGCTGGCCACGGGCTATGCCGCCATCGCCAACGGCGGCGCATTGCGCTCGCCCAGCTTCATCAAGGGCGCGGACAACCCGCCGAACCAGATCGTCACCCCCGAGGTGGCGCACAACCTCGTTCGCATGCTCGAGACGGTGATGGCACCGGGAGGCACCGGTTATGGCTTCGCCTCCGTCGCCAACTACAGCGTCGCTGGCAAGACGGGTACCTCGCACAAGAATTCCGCGGGTGGTTACTACGCCAACAACTATATTTCGCTGTTCGTCGGCATGATCCCGGCGAGCGCGCCGCGCCTGGTGACCGTCGTCGTCATCAACGATCCGAAGGGCGGGCATTACTACGGTGGTTCCGTGGCCGGCCCGGCCTTCGCCCAGGTGATGGAAGGCGCCGTGCGCCTGCTCGACATCCCGCCGGACAACGTGGGCCGCTGGTACGCGGGCGGCCCGAGCCAGGGCGGGCTGATCGGCACCACCAATGCGCAGCCGCCCCAGGCGGACGAAAGCGCCGCCGAAGAGGTGGTGCCATGACGATGCGCCTCACTGACCTGCTCGACGGTTTCGCCGACGCTTCCAGCGCCGGCGACATCGACGTTTCGGGCCTCGCCCTGGATTCCCGCGAGATCGTCCGCGGCAACGCCTTCGTCGCATTGCGCGGCATGAAGGGCCACGGCATCGAGTTTGCCGCCAAGGCGGTCGGGCAGGGTGCGGTGGCGATCCTCGCCGAGCCTCCGTTCGACGCTGCCGACGCGGGCGTCCCGGTCATCACGGTCGACAAGCTGCGCGAGAAGGCCGGCCCCATCGCCGCGCGCTACTACGGCGACCCGTCTCGCGCGCTCGATGTCATCGGCGTGACGGGCACCAACGGCAAGACCTCCACCGTCCAGTTGATCGCGCAGGCGTTGGCCTTCCTCGGCCGAAAGCCGGCCACGGTCGGTACGCTGGGCGCGGGCTTGCACGGCGCGATCGCCGAGGGTGAGCGCACCACGCCGGATGCGATCCGCATGCAGGCGCTTCTAGGCGAGTTCCGCGACGCGGGCGCGACGCATGTCGCGATGGAAGTGTCCTCGCACGCGCTGGAGCAGGGCCGCGTGAACGCCATCGCCTTCGACGTGGCCGTGTTCACCAACCTCACGCGCGACCACCTCGACTACCACGGCACGATGGAAGCGTATGGTGCCGCCAAGGCCAAGCTGTTCGCTTTCGAAGGGCTGCGCAGCGCGGTCATCAACGTGGACGACCCGTTCGGAGCGAAGCTGGCCAAGGGCCTCGGCGAAGGCATCGCCAAATTGCGCGTGTCGATGGCGGGCGACAGCACGGAGAAGGACGCCGAGATCCGCGCGGACATCATCGTCACCTCGGCGAAGGGCCTGTCGTTCAACCTCAATACGCCATGGGGCATGCGCACCGTGCGCAGTGCGCTGCTCGGGCGCTTCAACGTCGCCAACCTGCTTTCGGTCGCCGCCGTGCTCGGCGCGCTGGGCGAGCCGTTCGACCGCATCCATGCGGCGCTCGAGGCGTTGCAACCGGTGAATGGCCGGATGAGCCGCCTCGGCGGCGACGGCCGCAAGCCGCTGGTGGTGGTGGATTACTCGCATACGCCCGACGCGCTGAAGCAGGCGCTGCTCGCCCTGCGCTCGCATACCAAGGGCAAGTTGATCTGCGTGTTCGGCGCCGGTGGCGATCGCGACCAGGGCAAGCGGCCGATCATGGCCGGCATCGCCGAGCGGCTCGCCGACGTGGTGATCGTGACCGATGACAATCCGCGCAGCGAGGACGGCGACGCCATCGTCGCGCAGATCGTGGCCGGCTTCGCCCATCCCGACACCGTCATGGTCGAGCGCGACCGTGCGCAGGCCATCGCCCTGGCGCTCGCCGACGCGAAGGCCGACGACGTCGTGCTGATCGCCGGCAAGGGCCACGAAACCTATCAGGAAGGTCCGGAGGGCAAGCGTCCCTTCGACGACCTCGCCGTCGCCCGCGAGGCGATGGAGACGAGCAAGAAAGGAGTCCGCGCATGATGCGCCTGTCCGCCGTCGCCCTCTGGACCCGCGGCCGCCTGCAAGGCGCCGACGCCGAGGTCAGCGGTTTTTCCATCGATACCCGTACCCTCCGCCCGGGCGACCTGTTCGTGGCCTTGCCGGGCGAGCGCGTCGACGGGCACGACTTCGTCGCCGCCGCGGCGGAGCATGGCGCCGTCGCCGCGCTGGTCACGCGTCCGGTCGACGCGCCGATTCCACAGGTGATCGTCGACGATACCCAGGCCGCGCTGGGCGACCTGGCCAGCGCCGTGCGTGCGCAGCGCGACGTGCGCGTGGTCGGCATCACCGGTTCCAACGGCAAGACCACGGTGAAGACGCTCACCGCGTCGATCCTGTCGCGCCATGGCCGCACCCATGTCAACGCCGGCAACTTCAACAACGAGATCGGCATGCCGCTGACCTTGCTGGCGATGCCGGAAGACACCCGCTACGCGGTGCTGGAAATGGGTGCGGGCAAGCCGGGCGACATCGACTACCTCGCCGCCATCGCGCGGCCCGATATCGGCCTCGTCAATTCCATCGCGCCCGCGCATCTTGAGCGCATGGGCACGATCGAAGGCGTCGCCGAAACCAAGGGCGCGTTGTACCGGTCGCTGCCCGCCGACGGGATCGCCATCGTCAACGCGGACGACGAGCGCTTCGCCGGCTTCTTCGCCAACCTGGCCGGCTCGCGCACCATCCTGCGCTACGCGCTGGACCATCGGGCGGATATCGGCGCCGACATCGTCGAAGAGCGTATCGACGGCACGCACTTCGTGCTGTCGACGCCGCATGGCGATGGTGACGTGCACCTTCCGCTGCCGGGTCGCCACAACGTGGCCAACGCGCTTGCCGCGGCGGCCATCGCCACGGCGCTCGGCGTGCCGGTGGACGTCATCGTGGAGGGCCTGGAGCAGGTTCCACACGTGCCGGGCCGCCTCGAACTGGAACCGATGCCCGGTAACTGGACCCTGATCGACGACAGCTACAACGCGAATCCCGGCTCGGCGGCCGCGGCGATCGACACGCTGGCCCTGGCCCGTGGCGAGCGTTGGCTGATCCTCGGCGACATGGCCGAACTGGGGCCGGATGCGTCGAACCTGCACGCCGGTGTCGGTCGCCTCGCGCATGCGCGGGGGATCGAGCGCCTGCTCGCCACGGGAACCCGGAGCGCGGCGGCGGTGGAAGCCTTCGGTCCGGGGGCACAGCATTTCGCGACGCAGGAGGCGCTGATCGAGGCCGCCTGCGCGCAGATCCACGAGGGCGTGACCTGCCTCGTGAAGGGGTCGCGTTCCTCCGGCATGGACCGGGTCGCGGCGGCGATGAAGAAGTACGCTGAAGGAGCATTCCATGCTGCTTGAACTGGCGGAATGGATGGCTCGGCACTTCACGTCGCTGCATCTGTTCCAGTACATCACCTTCCGCGCGATCATGGCCGCGCTCACGGCGTTGGCTGTCTCGCTGCTGCTCGGGCCCGCGCTCATCCGCAAGCTCGCCGCGCTGAAGGCGGGCCAGGTCGTGCGCAGCGATGGCCCACAAACCCACCTCGCGAAGGCAGGCACGCCGACCATGGGTGGCCTGCTCATCCTGTTCGCCGTCGGCATCGCCACGCTGCTGTGGGCCGACCTCGGCAACCGCTACGTGTGGGTGGTGCTGGCGGTGACCGTGCTGTTCGGCGCGATCGGTTTCTACGACGACTACCGCAAGCTGGTGCTGAAGGACAGCCGCGGCCTCGCCAGCCGCTGGAAGTATTTCTGGCAGTCGGTGTTCGGTCTCGGCGCCGCGGTGTTCCTCTACCAGACCCACCAGCTTCCGGCCGAGATCGCGCTGTACGTGCCCTTGTTCAAGCAGGTCGCCATCCCGCTCGGCGTGTTCTTCGTGGTGGTCGGCTATTTCATCATCGTCGGCTTCTCCAACGCGGTGAACCTCACCGACGGCCTCGACGGCCTCGCGATCATGCCGAGCGTCCTGGTATCGGGCGCCCTGGGCATCTTCGCCTACCTCGCCGGCAACAAGCTGTTCTCCGAGTACCTCGGCATTCCGGCGATTCCCGGCGCCGGCGAACTGGCGATCTTCTGCAGCGCGCTGGCGGGAGCGGGGCTCGGCTTCCTCTGGTTCAACACGTACCCGGCGCAGGTGTTCATGGGCGACGTGGGCGCGCTGGCGATCGGCGCCGCGCTCGGCTGCGTCGCGCTCATCGTCCGCCAGGAAATCGTGTTGCTGGTGATGGGTGGCGTGTTCGTGCTGGAGACGGCCTCGGTGATGCTCCAGGTCGGCAGTTTCAAGCTGCGCGGCAAGCGCATCTTCCGCATGGCGCCGATCCACCATCACTTCGAATTGAAGGGCTGGCCCGAGCCGCGGGTCATCGTCCGTTTCTGGATCATCAGCGTGGTGCTGGTGCTCATCGGTCTTGCAACCTTGAAGGTGCGCTGAGAAAAGCATGTTCGGCTTCGGTAACAAGCAGGCGAAACGCCGTCAGGGCCCGCGGGGGAGCTTCGACCTCCCGTTGCTCGTGGCCGCGCTCGCGTTGGCCGCCCTGGGCGTGGTGATGGTCACCTCCAGTTCGATCGCCGTGGCCGACGGCTCGCATCAGGGCGCGTTCTATTACCTGAAGCGCCACCTCGTCTTCCTGTTCCTCGGCGGCTGCCTCGCCGCCGCCGCGATGCGTACGGAACTGAAGACGCTGGAGAAGCACAGCTTCCTGCTCCTGCTGGTGGGCATCATCATGCTGCTGATGGTGTTCCTGCCGGTGTTCGGCATGCGCATCAACGGTGCGCGGCGCTGGGTGAACCTGCTGGTCACCAGTTTCCAGCCCGTCGAGGCGGTGAAGCTGATCCTCGTCGCCTATCTGTCGAGCTATCTCGTGCGTCATCGCGAAGGCGTGGAGTACGAATTGTTCGGTGTGGTGAAGCCGGTGGGTGTCGCCGGTTTCATCGTGTTGCTGTTGCTGGCCCAGCCCGACTTCGGCTCGGCCGCGCTGGTCGTCGCCACCACCGTCGGCATGGTCTGGCTGGCCGGTGCGCGCATGCGCAACCTGCTGGTGCTCGCCACGCCGCTGGTGCCCGCGCTGATCTACGCGGCCACGGCCGAGGATTACCGCATCAAGCGCCTCACGTCCTTCCTCGACCCATGGAAAGACCCGTTCAACGACGGCTTCCAGCTGACCCAGGCGTTGATCGCCGTGGGTCGTGGCGAGTGGACGGGCGTAGGCCTGGGCTCCAGCGTGCAGAAATTGTTCTACCTGCCCGAGGCGCACACGGACTTCATCCTCGCGGTGCTGGCGGAGGAGCTCGGCCTGGCCGGGATCATGGTGGTCATCCTGCTCTACGTCGTGCTGGTCGGCCGCGGCCTCTACATGGGGCTCAAGGGCGTCGAGCTCGGCCATCGCTTCTCGGGCTACGTGGCGTACGGCATCTCGCTGATGATCGGCTTCCAGGCGATGGTGTCGATCGGCGTGAACCTGGGCGTGTTGCCGACGAAGGGCCTGACCTTGCCGCTGATCAGCTCGGGTGGTTCGTCCGTGCTGATGACCTGCGCGATGGTCGGCGTGCTGCTGCGCGCCACCTTCGAGATCAACCGCGCCGAAGACGCGCGACAGACGGCGGTGCGCCTTCCCGCGAACGCCGTGCCCGATTCCGCGGCGGCGGCGGGAGGCATGGCATGAACGCGCCCGTGCTGATCATGGCCGGCGGTACCGGTGGCCATATCTTCCCCGGCCTCGCCGTCGCCGACGAGCTGCGTTCGCTCGGCATCCCCGTGGCGTGGCTCGGTGCCGAGGGTGGCATGGAGACGCGCGTGGTGCCCGCGCATGGCCTGGACCTGCATACCGTCGCGGTCGGCGGGCTGCGCGGCAAGGGCATGAAGACGCGTGTCCTCGCGCCGCTGATGCTCGCCCGCGCATTGTTCGCTTCGCTGAAACTCCTGCGCAAGCTGCGTCCGCGCTGCGTCCTCTCGATGGGCGGCTACGTGGCCGGACCGGCCGGCGTCGCCGCACGGATCGCGGGAATCCCGCTGGTCGTGCACGAGCAGAACGCCGTCGCCGGGTTCACCAATCGTAAGCTCGCCTCGTTCGCCAGGAAGGTCCTGACGGGGTTCCCGAACGTGTTGCCGAACGGCGAGTGGGTGGGTAACCCGGTGCGCGCGCGGATCGCCGCGCTGCCGCCGCCGGGCGAGCGCATGGCCGGCCGCACCGGGCGCGTGCGCATGCTCGTGCTTGGCGGTAGCCTTGGCGCCCGCACACTCAACCTCGTGATACCCAAGGCGCTCGCGCACATGCGCGGCAACGCCAGCCTCGACAACGCCGAGCCGGAAGTGGTCCACCAGACCGGTGAGCGCGGCCTCGAGGAAGCACGCGACGCGTACACCGATGCCGCCGTGGCCGCCACCATCGTGCCCTTCATCGAGGACATGGCCGGCGCCTACGAATGGGCCGATATCGTGGTCTGTCGTGCCGGCGCGCTGACCGTGGCTGAACTCTGCGCCGTGGGCATCGAAGCCTTGCTGGTACCGTTCCCGCATGCGGTGGACGACCACCAGACGGTCAACGCGCGCGCCATGGTCGATGTCGGCGGCGCGCGACTGGTGCCCGACGCCACGCTCAGCCGACCCGGTGCCCACGAGGCGCTCGCGGCCATCCTGTTCGACATGATGCTGGATCGCCAGAAGATCCTTTCCGCCGCCAACGCGTCCCGCACGCTGGCCAAGCCCGACGCAGCAGCAACGATTGCCCGTCACTGCATGGAGGTTTCCGCATGACGCCCGGTCGTTTGCGTGCCCACGAAGATTTCATGACCTCGTTCCGCCGTGTCCATTTCATCGGCGTGGGCGGCGTCGGCATGAGCGGCATCGCCGAGGTGCTGTGCAATCTCGGTTACAGCGTGTCCGGTTCCGACCGCGCGCACTCGCCGACCACGGAGCGCCTCGCCAAGCTGGGTATCGAGGTGCACATCGGCCACGAAGCCTCGAACGTGGACGGCGCCGACGTGATCGTCACTTCCAGCGCGATCCGCCAGGACAACGCGGAACTCGTCGCCGCGCGGGCCGCGCGCATCCCGGTCGTGCCGCGTGCGGAAATGCTCGGCGAACTGATGCGCTTCCGCCGCGGCATCGCCATCGCCGGTACGCACGGCAAGACGACCACCACGAGCCTCGTGGCGAGCGTGCTGGCCGAGGCCGATTACGATCCGACCTTCGTCATCGGTGGCCAGCTCAACGCCGCCGGCGCGAACGCGCGCCTGGGTACCGGGCAGTACCTGGTGGCCGAAGCCGACGAGTCCGACGGCTCGTTCCTGATGCTTTCCCCGGTGATCGCGGTCGTGACCAACATCGACGCCGACCACCTCGAGAACTACAACGGCGACTTCGGCCAGGTGAAGAAGGCCTTCGGCGATTTCCTGCATCGCCTGCCGTTCTACGGCCTGGCCGTGCTGTGCATCGACGACGAGGAAACCGCGAAGCTGGCCGAGGACACCTCGCGCCGCCTGCTCACCTATGGCATCGACAAGCCGGGTGCGGACGTGACGGCGAGCAACGTGCGCCAGGTCGGCTTCGAGATGCACTTCGACCTGCACCTGCCCGGCATGGCCGGCACCTTGCCGGTGACCTTGAACCTGCCCGGCCGGCACAACGTGCAGAACGCGCTCGCCGCCGCGGCGGTGGGCTGGCAGCTGGGCGTGGACGCGGAAGCGATCGCGCATGCGCTGGCCCGTTTCGAAGGCGTCGGCCGCCGCTTCCATCGCCGTGGCGAGATCGCACTGGATACGGGCAGCGCGTTGCTGGTCGACGACTACGGCCATCACCCGCGCGAGCTGGCCGCCGTGTTCGCCGCCGCGCGTGGTGGCTGGCCGGAGCGTCGCCTCGTGGTGGCCTTCCAGCCGCATCGCTACAGCCGCACGCGCGATCTGCTCGACGATTTCGCCAAGGTGCTCGCCGAAGTGGACGTGCTCGTGCTGACCGAGGTGTATCCGGCTGGCGAGTCGCCCATTCCCGGTGCGGACGGGCGCGCCCTGGCGCGTGCGATCCGCGCGCGCGGAAAGACCGACCCGGTCCTCATCGACCATCCGCGCGACCTGCGCGACACGCTGCCCGCCCTGGCGCGGGACGGCGACCTGATCATGCTGCTCGGCGCCGGCGACATCGGCGCGGCGGCCATCGAGCTGGCCAACGCCGGCAACCTGAGGACTCGTACGTGATGAGCAGTACCCGCTTCCCCCGCACCGTCACGGACGCCGCCGATTTCGGCCGCGTCGCCGTCGTGATGGGCGGCAATTCGGCCGAGCGCGAGGTGTCGCTCGACTCCGGTCGCGGTGTGTTCGAGGCCCTGCGCTCCACCGGCGTGGATGCGCACCTGATCGACGGTATTCCCGCCTTGCTCGACGCCGTGCGCGCGGGCCATTTCGCGCGCGTGTTCAACATCCTCCACGGCGCCGGTGGCGAGAACGGCGAATTGCAGGGAGCCCTGCAATCGCTCGGCGTGCCGTACACCGGTTCGGGCGTGCTTGGTTCGGCGCTGGCGCTGGACAAGGTGCGCGCCAAGCAGGTGTGGATCGCCCTGGGCCTGCCGACCCCGAAGTTCAAGGCGTTGCCGCGTGGTGCCGACGTGCACGCCGCGGCGCGCGAGGTCGGCTTCCCGTTGATCGTGAAGCCGGCATGGGAAGGGTCGAGCGTGGGCGTGACGCGCGTGTTCGACGAATCCGGCCTCGATGCCGCCGTCGAGCTGGCGCGCAAGTACCCGGGCGACATGCTGATGGAGACGCTTATCGAGGGCGACGCGAACGAGGGCGGCGAGTTCACCGTCGGCATCCTCGGACGCGAGGTGCTGCCGACGATCAAGATCGTGCCCAAGGGCGAGTACTACGACTACAACGCCAAGTACATCGCCGAGGACACGCAGTACATCGTGCCCGGCCTGTCGGGCGCGGAAGAGGAAGCCATGCGCGCGCTCGCGCTGCGGGCCTTCGACGCGCTCGACTGCGTGGGCTGGGGCCGCGTCGACGTGATGCGCGACCGCCACGGCAAGAACTGGCTGCTCGAAGTGAACACCGCGCCGGGCATGACCTCGCATTCGCTCGTGCCCAAGGCCGCCGCCGCCGCGGGCCTGGACTATGCCGCCTTGTGCTGGCGGATTCTCGAGACCTCGATGCAGCGGGAGGGTGCGAAGGCATGAAGGGAGCCGCCGCCACGCGGATCGTCGCCTGGGGTATCGCCATCACGCTGGTGGTGTTGCCCGTGGTCGGCGTGATGCAGGGTTGGTTCGCCGCCGGCCGTTGGCCGGTGACGCAGATCAAGGTCGAGGCGGAGTTCGCGCACGTCAGCGCCGAGCAGATCCGCAGCGCCGTGCTGCCGCGCCTGGGCAAGGGATTCTTCGCCACGGACCTGGAAGACGTGCGTCACGCGATCGGCGCGTTGCCCTGGGTGGAATCAGTGGAGGTGCGCAAGCGCTGGCCCGATACGCTGCTGGTCCGTATCTACGAACGGCAGCCGTTCGCGCGCTGGAACGAGGATCGCCTGATCAGTCGCCAGGGCCTCGTCTTCGATGCGCCCGGCGCCGACCAGATGGGCGACCTTCCGCGACTGCGCGGTCCCGATTCGCGCCTGGCCGAGGTGGTGAGTTTCTACGCGCAGGCGCGCAAGTCCTTCGAGGGCCGCACCGGCCTGTCCATCGTCGGCGTCAGCCTGAGCGAGCGTGGCAGCTGGAGCGTCACCACCGACAGCGGCGCCGAGATCGTGATCGGCGATCGCGACCAGGCCGATCGCCGCCTCGCGCGCTTCCTCGATGTCTACCCGCAACTCGTTGCCGGCCGGCAGGGCGGTTTCGCCTATGCCGACCTGCGTTACACCAACGGATTCGCCATCCGGTGGCCGCAACCGGAAACCACGGCCACACCCAAGGTCGGAAGCTGAGCTAACCATGAGAAACAAGAACGACAAACAGCTCGTCGTCGGCCTCGACATCGGAACCTCGAAGGTGGTCGCGATCGTGGGCGAATACGAACCGGGCGAACCGATCGAGGTGATCGGTATCGGCACGCACGTCTCGCGTGGCATGAAGCGTGGATCGGTGGTCGACATCGAATCCACCGTGCATTCCATCCAGCGCGCGGTGGAGGAAGCCGAGTTGATGGCGGGTTGCGACATCCGCTCGGTGTACGCCTCGATCTCGGGTAGCCACCTGGAAACACGCAACTCGCACGGTACCGCGGCCATCCGCGACCGCGAGGTGATGTCGGCCGACCTCGAGCAGGTGCTCGAAGCCGCCAGCGCGGTCGCCATTCCGGCGGACCGCAAGGTCCTCTACAAGGAATCGCAGGAATATCGCATCGACGGCCAGGACGGCATCCGCCATCCGGTCGGCATGAGCGGCGTGCGCCTGGAAGCCAGCGTGCACCTGGTGACCGGCGCGGCGAGCGCGGTGCAGAACATCTCCAAGTGCATCCAGCGCTGCGGCCTGTCCGTCGACGAACTCGTCCCGGCCGCCGTCGCCAGCGCCAAGGCCGTGCTCACCGAGGACGAACTGGAACTCGGCGTCTGCCTCGTCGACATCGGCGCGGGCACCACCGATATCGCCATCTACACGCAGGGCGCGATCCGTTACACCAAGTCGCTGCCGGTCGGCGGCGACCAGGTCACCAACGACATCGCCTACGGCGTGCACACGCCGACCGCCCACGCGGAAGAGATCAAGATCAAGTACGCCTGTGCGCTCGCCCAGCTCGCGCACGCGGAAGAAACCATCCAGGTGCCCAGCGTCGGCGATCGACCGCCGCGCCGCCTCGCCCGGCAGGCGCTCGCGCAGTCGGTGCAGGCGCGCTACGAGGAGATCTTCGAGATGGTGCAGGACGAACTGCGCCGCTCGGGCTACGAAAGCCTCGTCGCGGCCGGCATCGTGCTGACCGGCGGGGCCTCGCGCATGGAAGGTGCGCTGGAGTTGGCCGAGGAGATCTTCCACAAGATGGTCCGCATCGGGGTCCCGCAGCACGTCTCGGGCCTGGGCGACGTCGTTTCCAGCGAACTCCATTCGACCGGCGTGGGCCTGCTCCTGCATGGCTCGCGGTCGAGCGGCGGTTCGCGTCACGCGAGTTCGGCTGCCGGCAACGTCGGCAGCGTGGTCGAGAAGTTCCGGAGTTGGTTCACCAAGAACTTCTGAGTAGCTGTTCACCGGATTGTCGGTGCCCGATGGAAGGGGGGCGCCGGGGCACGAGGAAGGCCCGCAACCCGCGGCCGACAGGAGTCGGACACGGGACATAAACCAAAAAAACTAAAAGTTCTGCGGAGGACGGGAAATGTTCGAACTGATCGAAAAACTGGCACCGAATGCGGTCATCAAGGTCATCGGCGTGGGCGGTGGCGGCGGCAACGCCGTGGCCCACATGGTGAATTCCAACATCGAAGGCGTCGAGTTCGTCGTCGCCAACACCGACGCGCAGGCGATGAAGAGCTGCGCATCGCGTACCCACCTCCAGCTCGGTGGCAACGTCACCAAGGGCCTGGGTGCCGGTGCGAATCCGGAAGTCGGCCGCCAGGCCGCGCTGGAAGACCGTGAACGCATCGAGGAAATGCTCGAAGGCGCCGACATGGTCTTCATCACCGCCGGCATGGGCGGTGGCACGGGTACCGGCGCGGCGCCGGTCGTGGCGCAGCTGGCGAAGGAGAAGGGCATCCTGACCGTCGCGGTCGTGACCAAGCCATTCCCCTTCGAAGGCCGTCGCCGCATGCAGGTGGCCCTCAAGGGTATCGAGGACCTCTCCCAGCACGTCGACTCGCTGATCACCGTGCCGAACGAGAAGCTGCTCTCGGTGCTGGGCCGGGAAGTGACCCTGCTCAACGCCTTCAAGGCGGCCAACGACGTGCTCCAGGGCGCGGTCCAGGGCATCGCCGACCTGATCACGGCCCCGGGCCTGATCAACGTCGATTTCGCCGACGTCCGCACCGTCATGAGCGAGATGGGCATGGCGATGATGGGCTCGGGCACCGCCCGTGGCGACGATCGCGCCCAGGCCGCCGCGGAAGCGGCGATCAACAACCCGCTGCTCGAGGACGTGAACCTGGCCGGTGCCTGCGGCATCCTGGTCAACGTGACCGCCGGCCCGAACCTCACCATGCGCGAGTTCGACGAGATCGGCCGGGTGATCCACGATTTCGCCTCCGAAGACGCGACCGTGGTGATCGGCACCTCGCTCGACCCGGAAATGCAGGACGACGTTCGCGTGACGGTCGTCGCCACGGGCCTGAACCGTGGCGTCACCGCCAAGCAGCCGATCCGCCAGCCGGTCCAGCAGCACGTGGAAATGCGCCAGCGTCCGCGCCCGGTCGTGCTGCGCACGGGCACCGGCAACGAAGTGGTCGACTACGCCCAGGCCGACGCGATACCGTCGGTCCGGTCGGAACCCGCCCAGCCGCAGAAGAACGCGGAACCGGCGATCGATTACCTGGATATCCCGGCGTTCCTGCGCCGCCAGGCCGATTGACCGGCACTCACCGCTGAAGGCACGTTAAGGAAAACGTGAGGCCGACCCGGCACGATGCCGGGCCGCCCGGTGCCCCGCCGCCGTCCCGTTCCGGGCGGCGGGGCACCGCCGTGCCTCGACAGGAAAACCTGCAAGTGATATCGATCGCCGCAAGTCGTTGAATGAGCGCCAATTCAGTCGCAGGCCAGATGAGAATGGGTCTCGGATCTTGCTGAAGGAACGGTGAAGCAATGCTGGACTGTACCGTCCGGTTTGTTTATTCCGAGGTTAAGACTGTGTTAGCATGTCCGCTACTTTAGGCTGCTGCCAACAAGGTTCGACCCAACATGATCAAGCAGCGCACGCTCAAGAACATCATTCGCGCCACGGGCGTCGGCCTCCATACCGGCGACAAGGTGTACATGACGCTTCGCCCAGCGGCGCCGAACACGGGCATCGTGTTCCGCCGTACCGATCTCAATCCGCCGGTCGAGTTGCACTCGCGCCCGGAGAACGTCGGTGACACGCGTCTTTCCACCACCCTGATCAATGGCGACGTTCGCGTATCGACCGTGGAGCACCTGCTCTCGGCAATGGCCGGTCTCGGTATCGACAACGCCTACGTCGACCTCTCGGCGCCTGAAGTGCCGATCATGGACGGCAGCGCCGGTCCGTTCGTGTTCCTGATCCAGTCCGCTGGCATCGAGGAACAGGATGCTGCCAAGCGCTTCATCCGTATCAAGAAGCCGGTGATCGTGCAGGACGGCGACAAGTGGGCCAAGCTGGAGCCGTTCGACGGCTTCAAGGTCGGCTTCTCCGTCGAATTCGACCATCCGCTGTTCAACAAGCGCAATTCGCAGGCCGAGATGGATTTCTCGACGACGTCCTTCGTCAAGGAAGTCAGCCGTGCCCGCACGTTCGGCTTCATGCGTGACATCGAGATGCTCCGTGAGCGCAACCTCACGCTCGGCGGCTCGATGGACAACGCCGTGGTGCTCGACGACTACCGCGTGCTCAACGAAGACGGCCTTCGCTACGACAACGAGTTCGTCAAGCACAAGATTCTCGACGCCATCGGCGACATCTACATGCTGGGCCACAGCCTGATCGGCGCGTACTCCGCGCACAAGTCGGGCCACGAGCTCAACAACAAGCTGCTCCGCAGCCTGATGGCCGACGTCACGGCATGGGAAGAAGTCAGCTTCAAGGACCCGGCCAAGGCGCCGATCTCCTACGCCCACCCCGCCCAGGCGGTGTAAGGCACCGCCCTCGGGGCGACCAAGGATGGCCCTTCGGGCTATCCGTCACGAAAAAGGCCGCGATCGCTCGCGGCCTTTTTCGTTGTCCGGGCAGGCTGATGAGTCAGCTGGGTGGCATCGATGAACCTGCGTTGGTGAAACCTGCCTTTTGAGACAAGCACCCATCGCCGCTGAAGCGGCTCCCACAGTTGAAGCGGCCCCATCCCAAGCCCGTGGGCGGCCTCCTGGGCACGTGAGATCGGCCGTGATCCACGTCACGTCCGTGAAATTTACGTGCAATTTAGGCATTTGTACGCTTCATGCGTGCTATAAAGTTCGCCGCCCTTGCCGGTCCGTGGGTGCTTACGGATCAGCGAGGGTGAACGCAAGCATAGGATTATTCTGAATTTTCGGCCTTGGAGGCCAATCCAAGGAACAGATCCCGCAACGTGGGGTCGGAGAGTGACGCCGCGGCGCTCCGAAGATGTCGGGCCGCCGAGGTGGAAAGCGGTTTGTGCCGGTCGGGGATCACTTCCACGGGCGGTAGGGGGGCCACTTTCACGGCAACCGAGTGGGCCTTCGCGCCGATGGCGCGAGCGGCTTCGAGGATTTGCGCCTGGTAAAGGCGCACCCGCGAAGCCCAGGCCGACGAGGGCGCAAGGAAGACGAGCCTGCCATCGCGCAGGTCCGCGAAGCGGACCTGGTCACGCAATGGCGAGGGCAGCGTCGCGCGCAGCTGGCGGTCCAGTTGGTCGAGTTCGCGGGCCCGTTGGGCCAGCGACGCGACAGGCCCGAACTCCGTGATGGACGTCAGTCCACGTGTGGAGCGGCGGGGCGGCTGGGATGGCGGTGGCATGGGCCGGCTTTAACTATTCGATGTGGAACGTATGCAGATCATACTCGTGTCACGTGGCCTGAAAGGGCCGAAAACGCTCGACCTGACTTGCCGGCGCCTGCGCTGCAAGTTCGCACTGATGGCCATCGCCGGTTTCGTGGGTATCGCCTGCGTCGGCGCGGGCGTGGCCCTCGCGGTGGCGAGTCCGAAGGAGCGGGCCCTCGGCGATATCGGCAGCATCGCGCAGCGGGTGGGCGACCAGGACGCCCGGGTCGCGGAGATCAAGCGTGACGCCCAACGCGACCTCGACGCCCTTGCCGTGAAGCTGGGCCAGCTCCAGGCCCAATCCGTCCGTCTCAATGCCCTGGGAGAACGCCTCACCCAGGTCGGCAAGCTCGACGACGGCGAATTCGATTTCGACGAGGAGCCGGGCCAGGGCGGCCCGGAACTGACCACCGGTGCCGACGTGCCGGCTTACGCCTTGCCGGCGTCGCTCGACAAGAGCATCGACCAGCTTTCCGGACAGTTCGACACCCAGCAGGCCCAGCTCGAAGCGCTGCGCGACATGCTGATGGACCGCACGATCGAATCCAGCCTTCGGCCCACAGGCATGCCGGTGAATGGCTACATCTCCTCGTTCTTCGGCGGGCGACCCGACCCCTTCAGTGGCCATGCCGCCCGTCACACGGGCATCGACATAGCCGCGCCGACGGGTACGCCGGTGACGGCGGTCGCCGAAGGGATGGTCACCTTCGCCGGTCAGCGCAGCGGCTATGGCGACGTAGTCGAAATCGACCACGGCAATGGCTACATGACCCGCTACGCTCATAACAGCGTCATCCTGGTGCATCCCGGGCAGCGCGTCCGGATCGGCGACGCCATCGCGAAAGCCGGGTCCACGGGCCGATCCACCGGGTCGCACGTCCACTTCGAGGTCTGGTACCACGACCGCGTGGTGAACCCGCTGGCCTACGTCCGCAGCCATCGTTGAGAAGGCTTGAATCCGGCCCGGCCCGCCGCCACCCCGAGGAAAGCCGGGGACGCCCGTAGTATGATCGTCCCTTCGTGCCGGCCGGCCATGGCCGTTCGGCAGCCCTTTTCGCTTCAGATCCGGATGATCGATGTTCAATCGTGCCCTGACGAGTATTTTCGGCAGCCGTAACGAGCGTGTCCTGCGCGACCTCTCCAAGACGGTCAAGCGCATCAACGCCCTCGAGCCGGAGTACGAAAAGCTTTCCGACGACGCCCTTCGCGGGAAGACCGAGGAATTCCGCCAGCGCCTCGCCGCCGGTGAGACCCTCGACAAACTGCTGCCCGAAGCCTTCGCGGTCACCCGCGAGGGCGCCAAGCGCGTCCTTGGCATGCGCCATTACGACGTGCAGCTGATCGGCGGCATGGTCTTGCACGGCGGCCGGATCGCGGAAATGCGCACCGGCGAAGGCAAGACCCTGGTCGGCACGTTGCCGGTGTACCTCAACGCCCTGGAAGGCAAGGGCGTACACGTGGTCACCGTGAACGACTACCTGGCCCGTCGCGATTCGGCGCAGATGGGCAAGCTCTACAACTTCCTCGGCCTCAGCGTCGGCGTCGTGTATCCGGGCATGGACCACGCCGACAAGCGCAGCGCCTACCAGGCCGACATCACCTACGGCACAAACAACGAATTCGGCTTCGATTACCTGCGCGACAACATGGCGCTCAGCAAGGAACAGCGCAACCAGCGCGGCCTGCACTACGCCATCGTCGACGAAGTCGATTCGATCCTGATCGACGAAGCCCGCACGCCGCTCATCATCTCCGGTCCCGCCGAGGATTCCCCGCAGCTGTACATCGCGGTGAACAAGATCGTGCCGGGCCTGACGCGGCAGGAAAAGGAAGACGGCCCGGGCGACTACTTCGTCGACGAGAAGCAGAAGCAGGTGCACATGTCCGAAGAGGGCATGGAACACGCCGAGCAACTGCTGCGCGAGGCGGGTGTCATCGATCCCGACAGCGGCCTGTACGACTCGAAGAACCTCGCCGTCGTCCACCACATGAACGCGGCGCTGCGCGCCAACGCCATCTACCAGCGCGATGTCGACTACATCGTCCGCGATGGCGAAGTCATCATCGTCGACGAGTTCACCGGCCGTACGCTGGCGGGTCGCCGTTGGTCCGACGGCCTGCACCAGGCGGTGGAAGCGAAGGAAGGCGTGCCCATTCAGCGCGAGAACCAGACCCTGGCGACGGTCACGTTCCAGAACCTGTTCCGCATGTACAAGAAGCTGGCCGGCATGACCGGTACGGCCGATACGGAAGCGTACGAGTTCCAGACCGTCTACGGCCTGGAAGTCGTCGTGATCCCGACGCACAAGCCGATGATCCGCGTGGACAACCCGGATTCCGTGTTCCTCGGCCAGGAAGCGAAATACAAGGCGGTCATCGCCGACATCAAGTCGTGCCACGAGCGCGGCCAGCCGGTCCTCGTCGGTACCGCGTCCATCGACGTGTCGGAACTGGTGTCGGGCCTGCTCAAGAAGGAGCGCATCCCGCACGAGGTGCTCAACGCGAAGCAGCACGAGCGCGAAGCGCACATCGTGGCCCAGGCGGGCGCCCCCGGTGCCGTCACCATCGCGACGAACATGGCCGGCCGCGGCACGGATATCGTGCTCGGCGGCAGCCTCGAGGCCGCGCTCGCCACCTTGCCGGAAACGGCATCCGAGGCGGAACGCCAGAAGGTTCGCGAGGACTGGAAGAAGCGCCACGAGCAGGTGCTCGCCGCAGGCGGCCTGCACATCATCGGCACCGAGCGTCACGAATCCCGTCGTATCGACAACCAGCTGCGCGGCCGTTCGGGCCGCCAGGGCGATCCGGGTTCCTCGCGCTTCTACCTGTCGCTGCAGGACAACCTGATGCGCATCTTCGGCGGCGAGCGTATCGGCCGCTGGATGCAGATGTTCGGCATGAAGGAAGACGAGGCGCTGGAAGATCGTCTCATCACTCGCCAGATCGAGAAGGTGCAGCGCAAGGTCGAGCAGCACAACTTCGACATCCGCAAGAACCTCCTCGAGTTCGACGACGTCGCGAACGACCAGCGCAAGGTCATCTATGCGCAGCGCGACGAGCTGCTGGAAACCGACGATATCTCCGACATGATCGGCGACATCCGCCAGGACGTCGTCGTCGGCCTGGTGCGCAAGTACGTACCCGCGGACAGCATCGACGACCAGTGGGACATCGCCGCCCTCGATCGCGAACTAGCCAGCGACCTGAATCTGCGCCTCGACCTCGTCCAGTGGGTCGAATCCCAGAAGGACGTCGACGCCGACGGCATCCTCGACCATGTGCGCGAAGCAGTGGACGCCATGTTCGCCGAGAAGGAAGCCCAGGTCGGTGCGGAAACCATGCGTTCGCTCGAGAAGCACGTGATGCTCTCGGTGGTCGACAACGCATGGAAAGAGCACCTCGCCAGCATGGATTACCTGCGCCAGGGCATCTACCTGCGTGGCTATGCGCAGAAGCAGCCGAAGCAGGAATTCAAGCGCGAGTCGTTCGAGCTGTTCGCCGAGATGCTCGACCGCATCAAGCTCGAAGTCGTCCAGATGCTCGCGCGCATCCGCATTCGCAGCGAAGAAGAAGTGCTCGCGATGGAAGCGGAGCAGCAACGCGCCGCGGAGACGCAGCGCCTGCAGTTCCAGCATGCCGACGCACAGGCCATCGGTCAGGGCGGTGGCAACACCGAGTCCGAGCCGACGACGGCCCCCATCTTGAACGACGGCCCCAAGGTCGGTCGCAACGATCCGTGCCCCTGCGGATCGGGCAAGAAGTACAAGCACTGCCACGGTCAGCTGAGCTGATACGAAAAAAGACTGCGTCGAACTTGTCGCAGCCATGAAGGCGCTCCTCATTGAGGGGCGCCTTTTTTCTTTGCCAAGCCCAGGGCGCTGCCGCTCGGCTTCGCCATCGTGTTTTGCTTGCCTTGAGGCGGGGGAGCCGTCGGGCGTCACCCTGGTCGCTAAGTCCTCGTCCGGCCTTGAAGTGACCCCCAGAAGTTGGACACCCGTTCAACCCCTGGGGTGTTCGTCATGGCGAAGTACGATGATTCGTTCAAGCTGAAGGT
>Ga0307412_10000320_pt1 | contig 30277 bp, 29 predicted proteins | sample DK1Cmetagenome_3_FD_203823 | JGI IMG/M metagenome (GOLD analysis project Ga0307412, IMG submission 203823) | Maize rhizosphere microbial communities from greenhouse at UC Davis, California, United States - DK15-C-1 | ecosystem: Host-associated > Plants > Roots > Rhizosphere > Soil | place: USA...
CCCCATTCCGGGTCTCCCGCTCACTCCATCCTTGATCGAGAATCCATGCTTTCCTAACCCTCTCCCGACCCGCTCCACCATAGCTTGATTTAGCCATTCAGTGGCCGGACTTTGGGGGCCAGCTCAATTCTCGCCCAAGCCGCATCGCGGGTCGTTTTGTTGAACGTTCCCGAAGCGTCGGTCACCACGAACACCTCATAACCTTCCTCCAATGCGGAAAGCGCGGGAAACGCCACGCAGACTTCAGTAACGATGCCCGCGATGAGAAGCTGCTTCTTGCCCGTCGCTTTAACGGCACTGACGAAATCCTCATTGTCCCACGCGTTGATGTTGCCGGGCCGGGCGATGTAGGGCGCTTCCGGAAACAGCTCCTTCAACTCCGGCACCAACGGACCGTTCGGACCATCCTCGAAGCTGGTGGTGAGAATCGTCGGGAGTTTGAAGTATTTCGCACAGTCCGCCAGCGCGAGGACGTTGTTCTTGAAGTCGTCGGGCGAAAAGTCGTGAACCAGATTGGCCAGCCCCGACTGGTGATCGACCAACAAGCAAGCAGCGTCGTTCTTTTCGAGGCGGCGATATTGAAAGGACTTACTCATGGCTCGGAAGGTTGGAACAAGAACTCGGCGTCGAAGGAGTTCGACAACCAACCGATAAGTTTACCCCGGAATCCAAATCCTACAAGGTGACGTGTAGCCTCACAGAGGGCTCACGCAATCACCGCGGTTCTGAATTTCAAAGTGGGCCCGGTGGGGTTCGAACCCACGACCAAAGGATTATGAGTCCCCTGCTCTAACCGCTGAGCTACAGGCCCTGATGCGATGATGCCGACGTGCTATGCCTGCGAAATCCAGCGTCCGCAAGCAAAGACCCGCGCTTAAACGTGGCTCAATGCTTCCTCGAAGGCCGCGCGGATGACTTCGAATGGTTCGATGCCGGTGGAGACGCGCAGCAGATTCGCCGGAACGCCGCAGCCTTCCGTCCACTCGAGTTCAGTGTAATGCGCGAGCAAGGTATATGGACAAACGAGCGTGAACTCCGTGCCGAAGCTCGGGCCTTTGCTCAGCTTGAGGGCGTCATAAACCTTCGGCGTGCGCTTCTGGTTTTTGAGGGCGAACGAAAGCAAGCCTCCGTAGCCGCCGCCCTTCGCCTTCACAGCATCGTAGTGGGTCGTGTCACCGAGCGACGGATGCCACACGGTTTCCACCGCGGGATGAGCGACAAGCCATTCGGCCAAGGCGAGGCCGTTGGCATTGACCGCTTTCATGCGCTGGGCGTAGCCCTTGAGATTGGAAAGCAGCACCTCGGCATCGGCGATATAAAGCGGTGCAGTTTCGCTCGATTCGCCCGCGAGGCTTTCGCGAAACGCGTTTGCATGGGGTGAATCGGCTCGGACGGTCGCAGCACCCGCCATGACATCACCCATGCCGGAGACCCATTTCGTCAAGCTACCGGTCACCACGTCGGCGAAACGCAACGCCTGGACGTTAAGTGGTCCCGCGGTCGAATCGTCGATGAGGAACGGGGTGGCCCCTTCCTCGCAAGCTTCCGCCACACGGGCGAGATCCACGGTGTGCAGCAACGGATTGCTCGGAACCTCGGTGAAAACACCGGCGAATTCGCCTTGGCGGATGCGTTGCAATGCTTCGTCGAACGATTCGCCCGTGGCGTCGTTGAGATAAACCACGCCGTTGCCGAAGAATTCCTGAACCTTAAGTCCATCGACATACGGGAATTCCAGTTGCAGCGTCTTCTTGCCCTCTTTCACGCCGGGCAAGGCGCGCAAGGCGGCGGTGATGGCAGCCATCCCGCTGGTGAAAATGAAAGAATCCTGAGGCTCCGCTCCGGCGAGCTTCGCAATGCGGCGCGCGATGAGATGCGACTTCGAGCCTTCGCGCATCGCTCCATCGAGCAGATCCTGAGCTTGGCGGCTGCTGACGACTTCGCCGCTGAAACGCCAATACAGGTTCGCGTCGTCCTTCGCCTTACCCGGAACGACAAGTGCCTGCAGGCCATGGTAGCTTGCGATGCGCACGGCCGTTTCGATACGGCGCTCGATCCAACGCTGCGCCTGCTGGGCAGAGCGGCGCGTCGGAAGCACGATCACGTAATCGTCCTCACCGGCGATTTCCGCCTTCGCAGTCAAAAAGAGTCGTTCCACCGCCGGATGGCGGAAAAATCGCGGATAGCCCGTCCGCATGCGGCGGGTCACCTTTTCCCGGCCTTCTTCGTAGCCGATGATGGAATCCCACGTCGGCAGACAGACCGAGCAAGCGTGCTGCACATCTGGCAGCGGCATTCCCAAGTCTTCTTCCCTCCACGCCGGATCGGCCAACAAGTCACGCATGACGCGCCCTGCATGCCCGGGGGATGAATGACGTGCAAGCCGGATCGAGTCTCGACCGGGAAGAACATCGGCGGGGGGCTGCTCTCCGGGAGTCATGTCGAGTTTCCCAACGGATCGAAAACCTCAACTGAGGTGAAGAATGGTGCGCGGTGCAGGGTTCGAACCTGCGACCCCATCGGTGTGAACGATGTGCTCTACCACTGAGCTAACCGCGCTTTCGGTCGGGGCGGAGGATTTAGCGCCGACAGTGGAACTTGGCAAGACTTTCGGACACCGAAAATGCGTTTTCGTTCTATCGCCGCGGTCAAAAAATCACCTCATCTCCCAGCCGCGCGACCTCGATCGTGCCGTGATGCCTTTCTGCCAAGGCGTTACGTAAAATCCCGGCATTTGCCGGTTCCCCATGGACCAGCCAGACTTTGTGCTTCGGCCCGGTCGTGCGCTCAAACCAATCGAGCAATTCGGAGTGATCCGCGTGACCGGAAAACGAATCGATGGCGTCGATGTGCGCGCGCACGCGATAGCGATCGCCGAGAATGGGGACTTCTTTTTCACCGTCGCGAATGCGCCGTCCCAACGTATGCTCGGCACAGAAGCCGACGAAGAGCACGGTCGTCCGTGAATCGCCGATATTGTTTTTCAAGTGGTGCAGGATGCGACCCGCCTCGCACATGCCGGAGGCGGCGATGATGATCGCCGGGCCATTGAGATCGTTCAGTTCCCTTGAACCTTTTACCGAACGCACCAGCGTCAGACTCTCGAAGCCGAACGGATTCTCTTTCTCAAACAACGTCTGGTAGACCGCTTCGTTGAAGCACTCTGGGTGCAGCCGATAAATCTCCGTAGCGTTTACCGCAAGCGGGCTGTCCACATAGACCGGTAGGTCCGGGATTTTGCCCTTCTGAATCATCCGGTGCAGGACATAAAGCAGCTGCTGCGTGCGTTCGACAGCAAAGGCGGGAATGAGAATCCGTCCGCCCCGGCGAAGCGCGGCATTGATTTGTTCCCCTAAAATATCCCCGGTACCGGCGGGCGCGTCGTGCTCACGACCGCCGTATGTGCTTTCCATCAGGAGAAAATCGACATCTCGCACCGCAACCGGATCGCGGAGGATTTCATTCGAGGAGCGTCCGATGTCGCCCGAAAAGAGGAAGCGCTTCCGCTTACCGTCATCGCGGTCGTCGATTTCCAGCAGCACTTGAGCACTGCCAAGGATATGTCCGGCATCGAAAAACGTCACCGTCACGCCATCGCTGATGAGCAACGGCCGTTCGTAACTCACCGTCACGACCTGGCGGAGGCACCTTTCGGCGTCCTGCTGCGAATAAAGCGGCTCCGCCAGAGGCAATCCGGCTTTTGCTCGGTGTTTGTTCAGCCAATCGATGTCCCCTTCCTGAATTCGGGCGGAATCCGCGAGCATGATCTGGCAGAGGTCGCGGGTGCCATCGGTGGCGAAGATATTGCCGTTGAAACCTTTCCGGCAAAGGTTCGGCAGATTACCCGAATGATCGATGTGGGCGTGCGACAACACCACGCAGTCGATCGACGCCGGATCGAAGTGAGGAAAACAACAGTTGATGTCGTAGGCGGATTTCCGATCCCCCTGATACAATCCGCAATCGAGGAGGATGCGCTTGCCGTTGATTTCCAGCAGGTGTTGGGAACCCGTGGTCGTGCCCGCCGCGCCGCAAAATTTGAGCTTCATGGGGTGTTAGAACCCATAATGCCTGCGGCGGAAAATTTCAAATCATCGGTGGAACTAGGATGAAGAGAAACCACCAAAGACACGAAATCTCACAAAAGCACTGGTTTCGTATCCTTCGTGTTTTGTCGTCGAGCCCTTATATCTCTTTGAGGAACACTAGGGAATCCCGCCCACTGGCGAAGAATTGTTCGCGGCGGCTGTCGGGCAAATCGCCGGGCGTGCCTTGTTCATATCCCAGTCGGTCGCGGAAAAAGTCTGCCGCGCGATTGGTCAGCGCGAACACCCGAGGAATCCCCCGCTCTTTCGCCATTTCCTCGGCATGATGCACGAGATCCACGCCATAGCCCCGGCCTTCATGGGCTTGTTTGACATAAAGACACGCAATTTCCGCCCGCTTCTCTTCGGGATATTCGTGCAACGCCACACAGCCGACGACGTTGTCGTCGATCGTCATCACGCGATAGTCGGTGATTCGTGGTAAAATGTCTTCATAGCTTCGCGCCACCAAACGAGTGCGCCGAACCGACCGACCAATCATGCCGAGCAGTTCGGGGATGTCCTCTTCCCGCAGCGGCCGGATTTTTCGGTAACTGTCGGCGTGCACCATCGTGCCCACCCCTTCGTTCGAGAAAAGCTCATCGACCAATACTCCCTGCCGGCGGCCGTTGAGCACATGCACACGCGGCACCCCTCGCCCACAAGCCTCGGCGGCGGCGGCGAGCAAGGTGCGACCTTCGACCGCCGCACCGCTTTTCGCCAGCTCGCTTGCTTCCGTGGCACGGATGGCGTGGACCGGCTGGCCGTCGATCAAAATCGCATCCTCAAGCAGCGCGATCACTTTGGCCACGCCTAGCCCCAAGGCGAAGTCGACGACCGGTGAATCAAGCGGGCCGGTTGCGGAGGCATCGACGATCGCCGACTGTCCACGTCCGAGAATTTCCTTCGCTTCGGAAACCGCGGCCGAATCGGAAATCGGCGATTTCACTCGTGCGGCCATGATTTCGCACTCAAGCGTCCAATCGTAGAGGTCTTTCAAGTCGCCTCCGAGCACGCCGAGCACCAGTTTCACGCCCAAGTCTTCCAAGGCGGCCAAATCGAGCAACGTTTCGGCCACCGCCGGCTCGGGCAAAAGCCCCGCTTCGATCAAAACCAAAAACGTCCTCCCACGGAACTGCGGGATGTATTGGAGGACTTCACGAATGTCACCGAGCTGGGCCACGGGATGTTTCTAGCAGAATTGGAGCGGAGGTGAACCACGGATGAACGCGGATGCACACGGATGAGAGGAAAAATTTCGAACCCAAGTTTTCAGATCCCAACCTCCCTCTTCAATTCGTGTTTATCCGCGTTCATCCGTGGTTCAAATCTCTGAATCGGAGCGGAGGAACGCAAAAAGCCGTCCGCGACGGGCGCGGACGGCTTTACTAAAGGTCGAAGTCTAGCGCTTATTCAGCGGCGACAGCTTCTTCAGCAGCAACCGGCTCAGCGGCGACCGGAGCGTCAACCCACTCGATGAAAGCCATCGAGGCGGCGTCGCTGGTGCGGACACCGAGCTTGGTGATGCGGCAGTAACCGCCTTGGCGGGCCTGGGCGGCCGGGGCCACTTCCGCGAAGAGCTTGGCAACGGCTTCCTTCTGGCGAAGGAAAGCCAACGCAAGGCGGCGGGAGTGGAGGTCGCCACGCTTGGCGAGGGTGACCAACTTTTCAGCGACCGGGCGGAGAGCCTTGGCCTTGCCGAGGGTGGTCTTGATGCGGCCGTGCTCGATCAGGCTGCACGCCAGGTTCGCGAGGAGCGAGCGGCGGTGCGAAGCGGTGCGCTTGAGCTTGGTGGTGTTGCGGCGATGTCTCATCGGATGCGTCCTTTTCTAAATTGGAGGGTTGTAAAAAATCAGTCGTCGAGGTTCTGGGCGATCAGGTCGGCAAGGCCAACCGGAGCTTCGTCCTCCACGCCGAGGCGCGGCGAGCGGCCGGAGGAAACCGGGCCGGAGAGAAGCGACGGATCGAAGGTCATGCCAAGGCCAAGGCCGAGTTCGACCAACTTGTCCTTGATCTCGTTGAGCGACTTCTTGCCGAAGTTGCGATACTTGAGCATTTCCGCCTCCGACTTCATCGCGAGCTGACCCACGGAAGTGATGTTGGCGTTGTTGAGGCAGTTGGCAGCGCGAACCGAAAGCTCGATTTCGTTGACCGACATGTTGAGCAGCTTCTTGAGCGCGGCGTTCTCTTCGCTCGATTCGGCCGGAGCTTCTTCGAAATCGACGGCGTTTTCGTCGTAGTTGACGAACACGTCGAGGTGGTGGCGAAGGATCGCGGAGGCTTGGAGAAGCGCGTCCTGCGGGGTGATACGACCGTCGGTCCAGATGTCGAGCACCAGCTTGTCGTAATCGGTCATCTGACCGACGCGGGTGGTGTCGACCGCGTATTTCACGCGGGTGACCGGGGAGAAAATGGAATCGATGGCGATGACGCCGATCGGCTGGTCCTTACGCTTGTTTTCATCGCCGGTGGAGAAACCACGGCCGACGCGGACTTCGAACTCGCAATCGAACTTCACCTTACGGTCAAGCGTGCAGATGAGCTGGTCCTTGTTGACGACTTCGAACACGTGGTCGCCTTGGATGTCACCAGCGGTGATCGGACCTTCCTTCTCGACCTTGATCGAGAGGATGCGGCTGTCCTTGTCGTGATGGAGGAATTTGACCTTCTTGAGGTTCAGGATGATGTCGGTGACATCTTCCACGACGCCCGGGAGGCTCGAGAACTCGTGCTGCACGCCCGCGATGCGGACGGAGGTGATGGCGGCGCCTTCAAGGGAGGAAAGAAGGACGCGGCGCAGGGAGTTGCCGAGGGTGTGGCCGTAGCCGCGCTCGAAAGGTTCGGCGCTGAACTGGGCGTAGGTATCGGTGGCGGTGTCCTCGTTGCGAACGAGGCGATTCGGAATCTCGAAACGAGACAGTTTGACGGACATGACGTATTGGGGTTGCCGGGTTGCCCTCCCGCGAGCGTACCGGCCAAAAGGCCGTGTTGGAGGACCGACGGCGATGGTTGAGGCTCGCGCGGGCGGCGACTAAACGGATTGACCCCGCGCTTGCAAAGCTTTTTTTCCAGCAACTGAGCCGGAAAAGTCCCAAAACGGGACTTTTTCCGAAAAAGAAATGGCGGGTCTAGCAAATCGAGGGCATGGTAAAGGGTGAAAACGCAGATCCTCAGCCCAATGAGATCGAAGCGCAATCTCACCCGGTTCACCTACGAAAACACTGCCTTCCAAGGCTGGCGTTTGTGTCTGAGCCGTGGAGGGACGACATTCACCCGTTATTTTTCCGACCGGCATTACGGTAGCGGGCGCAAAGCGCTCGACGCCGCCGAAAGTGCCCTCACGGCGCTTAAGGACCTGCTGGAAAAAGCCCGGAAAGTCGATGGCAAGTTACAACCTTCGACAATTCGACGCGCGGAAAAATTGCTGGCGAACCGGTAACCCAAAGCTGGTGATTGCGCCTCGTCTGACATGAGCCTTTGCTGGACCCAATGTCCAAGCGGGCTCCTATCGTCCACTGGTTCCGCCGCGATCTCCGGATCGCGGACAACCAGTCTTTTTTTGCCGCGGCTTCCGCGAGTCGCGAAGTCGTGCCGGTCTATATTCTAAGCGATTGGAAAGGAGGGCACGCTTGGACCGGAACGAAGCGGCAACATTTTTTGTGCGGCTGCCTAGCCTCCCTCGCCCGGAATTTAGAGGCGATCGGCGGTCGCCTCATCCTGCGGCAGGGCGAAGCGGTCGAGCAGTTGGAAATCCTCCTGCGGGAAAGCGGAGCGGACGAACTGCATTTCAATGCCGATCCCGATCCGTTCGGGAAAGCCACTGAACGCAACGTCCGCGAACTTTGCTCGCGGTTGGGAGTTTCCTGCCACGCTCACCACGACGCGACACTCCATGCGCCTGAGCAGGTGCTCACGCAAACCGGAGCGCCCTACCGGGTTTTCACGCCCTACAGCCGGAACTGGCTGACCTTGGAAAAACCCGCGCCGGTGGGCATCCCACAGGAGATTTCCACGCCGGAAAAACTGACCTCTCTCCCGTTGCCGACCGTGGCCTTGTGGGCTCTCCAACCACCGGACGCTGATTTGATCGAACCCGGGGAAAAAGCGGCCCGGCAGAGATTGAAGCGGGCAATCGAGACCAAGCTCCTCCATTACGGCGACAAACGCGACTTTCCCGCGCAAGACGGCACCTCCCGACTCTCTCAAGATCTACGCTTCGGCCTGCTCTCGATCCGAACCGTTCACGCGAAAGCCATGGAAGCCTTCGCTGCGGTCACTCCCGCAGGGCGAAAAGGCATCGAAACGTTCATCAAGGAACTCGCGTGGCGGGAGTTCTACTTCGCCATCCTCCACCATTTCCCGAATGTGCTGGAGGAAGAATTCAATCCCGAGTGGCGAGGTCTACCGTGGGATGAACCCGATGAAAAATTCGTCGCATGGAAAGAAGGCCGCACCGGCTTTCCCATCGTCGACGCCGGGATCCGTGAGTTGCTCGCGACCGGCTTCATGCATAATCGGGTGCGGATGATCGTGGCGATGTTTCTGACCAAAGATCTCCACCTCGACTGGCGGCTAGGCGAATCGTTTTTCCTCCAACACCTCGTGGACGGAGAAATCGCCTCCAACAATGGCGGCTGGCAATGGTCGGCCGGAACCGGCGCTGACGCCGCACCCTATTTCCGCATCCAAAATCCTTGGACTCAGGCCAAACGATACGATCCTGAAGGCATTTACATCCGGCGCTGGGTGCCGGAATTGGCAAACGTTCCCCTCGCCCGCTTATTCGAACCGCCGAAAGACGGCCGCCCGATTGCACCGGGCTATCCCTTGCCCATCGTCGACCACGCCGTCGAACGCGACCGCACGCTGGCCATTTTCAAACGCCACGCGGAGCAACGAAAATGAAAACCGCGAATCGGGCCAATCACGCGGTGCCTATTCCTTCTTCGCTTTCATCAACCCCGCCGCGATTTCGTGCGCTTCCTTCGCTGGAATCGCGAAAGTTTGCGCGCGATCCGCGCGGGCGATGTTCATGCCCACGCATCGGCCATCGAGGTCGAGCACCGGCCCGCCCATCGTGTCGCGCGCTCCCAAGATATCGTGCTGCAAAACGCGCGGAAAACCGGTCCGGCGGGGCGAGTAATCGCCGCTCATCTGGTCGTTGCGCGACTGCTGGTCCGACATCTCGCCACGCGCTCTCAAGCGAACCTCCAAGGTCAACTCCCGGCCGCCGCGCTGAATCGTCACTTTCACCGTTGAGCCCGCTTTGCGTTCCTTCATGAACTCGTTCAGGTCACTGCGCTTGGAAAGTTTGTGGCCGTCGATCGACCGGATCAGATCGCCTTTCTGCAAACCAGCTTCGGCCGCTCCGCTGTTTGGCGTCACGCTTTCGATCTCCAACGTCTTGCCGCCGTCCTTGAGAATGATCCCCAACGCCGCGCCGCCCGCAGCGGGGATTTCCCGCGCGTTCGCGCTGACGATGCCCGCTAGGACACGACGCTTCGCCTTGGAATACGCGCCGTTCGCCACAACCCAGGTGCCTTGAGCCGGTTCGCCCGAGGTCGAAAAACTCACAGGCTGCAAACCTTCCGCCGCCACCTTGATTAAAGCCACGTCCCACACGGGATCCGTCGCGACGATTCGCGCTTCCGGATACGCCATCGTGTCGACGATCACATTTAGCTTCGTCGCCTGCCCGACCTCGGAGGCCTTGGTCAAAAGATAGCCATCGGAGGAAATCACCGTCCCATAGGCCAGACGTTTGCGGCCTTCCAAAATCACCGCGCTGGAGCGCTGCAACGCTTCCTGTTGGGTGGTGAAGAGCCCGGTGATCGCATCGCCATTCCGGCGGTATGCGGTTTCAAGATTGCGATCGCCCCACGCGGGCAAGGCACCGAGGCAAAGGACGAGAACGAGCGCCTTAGGATTTTTCACCGAGCTTGAGAGTAAGAGTTTCCGGTTTGCCGTGGCGCAGGACGTCGAGCACCAACCGGTCGCCCGCCGCCATTTCATTGAGCTGATTTTGCAAGTCTTCGCGCGTTTTCAATTCCTTGCCGTTGAGCTTCAGCAACACATCGCCCTGCACCAGTCCCGCACGTTCCGCCGGACTTTCGCGACCGACCTTCGTGACTTTCAAACCGCCTTCCGCACGCGGTTCGGTCGCGAGCCCGAGGAAACCTTTGCCCTTCTCCGGCTTCTTGGCGAATGGCCCCTCGCCGACGAAATCGCCACGCGTCATTTCATCCCAATGCGCGAGGAACTCGCGGACGGGCACGTGCATGTTCTGAGCCAGCACCTCGCCGACGCGGGAATGAATGGCGATCAACCGACCTTGAAGATCGAACAGCGGTCCGCCCGAATCGCCGCCGATCAACGTGCAATCGGACTGCAAGGTCGACTCGGCCGTCCGGACGATTCGACCGAGCCGAACCACCGAACCGCGTTCCTTGTCGAAACCGCCGGAGTGACCAAGCGCGAAGACCCAGTCGCCCAGTTTGGCCGTATCCGCCCGCTCGATCTCCGCGAACGGATACGTGCCTTTTTCCAAAATCCGGACCATCGCGCAGTCGTTGAAAGCGACCAAGCCCAGCGACTCCGCTTTCAATCGTTTGCCGTCTTCGAGAATGACGGTGATCTCCTTGCCGGTCGCGGCGGAAACGTGCGCGGCGGTGAGGACCAAGCCGTCGGGCGAAACGATCACCCCGCTGCCGCTACCATCGCCCGTGTCGATGCAAACGGTCGAGCCACGGTTTTTTTCCAAAACCGAAACGAGCGCCTTTTGAATCAGCTCCAGATCCGCCCGACTTTCCGGCGCCTTCTTGTCGTTGATCGAAAAAGGACCGGCCTGCACCGGGGCCATTCCGGCGACTAGAGCGGAGAGGAGTAGGGAAAAACGACGGAGCATCTGCGGGATTTAGTCGAGCCTAGCGCCTCCGCTTGCCGGACGCAACCTTGCCCATGATCCAGTAGCTGCGTTGGTAACAACGCGGGTTGAGTTGACTTCGATGTTCCAAGAATCTGGCCGTCGAATCGCCAACGGCATCCTCACCACCCGCGTTGTCACAAAGATTTCCGCCGATAAATCGCAAGCCACTCACGGTTTTCCCGCCCCGGATAAACCCGTTGTGGAACCCAGGCATCGACTCGCTCGAAGTGGGGCGCAAGCAGCGTGTCGATTTCTTCGATCGAAGCATTGAACGGCGGGCCTTCGTCTTCTTCGTCTGGATCGTTTGGCGTGAGAAAGAACACGCCGCACAACCAACCGCCCGGGCGAATCAACGACGCGGCCGCTTCGGCGTAGCGCGGGCGATCGACCGGATTGATGGCGCAAAAACAAGTATGCTCCCACCAGCCGTCGAATCCCTCCGCCGGCCACCAGGAACGATCGAACAAATCTCCGTGCAGATACCTTTCCATTCCCACACGGGCAAAATGTTCCGCGCCTTCAACGGCGGAGGCGGAAAGGTCCAAGCCAGTGACACGCACGCCAGTCGCGGCGATCGCCCGGACGTCGTGGCCGAATCCACAACCCGGCACGAGGACGTTCGACCATCCCTTTTCCGGCTTCCATCCCTCCATCAATTCCGCCAGCGGTGGCGCGGACACTCCCTTTTCCCACGGCGTATCGCCCGCTTCATATCGCGCCTGCCAATCGGTCATAAAATCAGGCCCGGTGGAGGTAATCCTTTTGCTCCCGCTGGCCACCCGGGGGCAAGGCGGCGTTGGTGAACGAAATCACGGCCCCGATCCCCGCCGCGTGCTCGCCGCCCAGACGAGGTTCGACTTCAAACTCGGGAAAGCGGTATTTCGCCTTCGCCTTCCAAAACAAACGAAGCATCACCAGCAGCAGCAATGCCGCCACGGCCCCACCCGCTTGAGGTGCCCACAAACGCGCGAAGGCCAGCAACTTTTCCTTCTTCTCGCTCGATGGCTTCTTCGCGGGAGCTTCGGCCGACGGAGCGAAAGCCGGGACGTTTTCCGCGCCGCCTTTCATCAAGCGCTCGACCCAATACAGCCGGATCGACATCTGCTGACAAAACGCCTCCAACTGCTCGAATGCGCCGCTTTTGTCGCTCGCCAACGCCACCGAGCTTTGCAGCGACCGCCGTTGCTCGGGCAGCGACACCGCCTCCGCAATCGCCGGGCTGAGCCGCAATTCGGTGCGTTCGGGCGCGCCGAGGAAATAAAACACCACCGCCGCAGGTCGACCGGATTGAAAGCACCGCTCGATGAGTTCTTCGGCCCGCACTTCACCGGGGATCGATTGGGCTCCGTCGAAGACGTAGAGATAAAAATCGATCGTCGAATCGCCCGCGTGGTCCGTCAGAAACCGCAACTGTTGAGCGTGGTGCTCGGGCTTCAACAGCTTCTGAGGATCGACGAGAAATCCCTCCGGGCGCTGGGCGAAATAGGCCTGCCAAAACGACTCGGGCACGACATTGACCGCCAGGTGATCTCCTGCGATTTCCTCCGGGGTCGGCGGTTCTACCGCGAGCGGCTCCGGTTGCGGTTCGTCTGCCTGAATCCACGGGCGTTCCGCAGTGAGAAGAAAACTCCCCGGGAAAAAGCCGCCTTTTTCGCCCTTCTTCACCGCCGCGCGATCGGCCTCATCCCACTCGGGAGGCGCTACCTCTTGCGCGAACGCGGCGGTCGTCAACACGACCCAAACCAAGCACGGCCAGCGCTTCATCGCTGCGCCTCCTTTCGCGCCGCGCGATGGCCTTCCCGCATCTTGCGTGGTCCGGCGTCCGGTTGCACCGGCTTGGCCACACGGCGCGCGAACTTCTTCGGGTTCCACCAGGCCTGACGGCTGCGCTTGATCAAAATTTTCTCCAGCTGATCGATCGCCCGCACGATGCCATCGGCATAGCGCCCTTCCAACCAGTAGGCGTGAGCCCGCGACAGGCAGAGAAAGGTATCCTCTTCCGTGAGGAACGCGTCGAGGCGATAGCCGAACGTCATCCCGGCGGATTTCGACTCCGCGTCGAGGGTCAGCAAAATCCCTCCTTCGTTCGGTTTTTCCAAAGGCACGTCGTCGAATGCCGCTTGGTTAAGCAGCCAGAAACCGAACTGCCGCAAATTCGCCACGCCGCGAAACGATCCGGTATGCACCGCGACGAAAAACTGGGGAAAGCGCCGGTTAAACCGCGCCATCGCCTTTTCGATCTTCGGCCGGTCATCCAGTCGAATCAACCCGGCGGCATCCGTCAGCGATCGCGACCGGACTTCCTCCGCGCCGAACAGATCCTTCGCGTCCGCCAGCGAGAAGCCGCAGTGCGGACAACCGTCGGCGGCACGGTGGATCTTCTGAACGCAACGCGGGCACTTCATCGGGCGACTCGTTAGTCGCCGAAGATAGCCGACCCAAATACTTCGTCAAAGTTAAATAAACCGGGATCTCCCATCCCAAGGAAACGCTGCCCGTTACTCAAATTTTCGAGCTTCAATCCTGAAGCGGTCTTCATCCCGTCAGGGATTGCAGAAAAAAAACGGTAGCCGGCGGTCGAGGAGCGAAGCGACGATACCGCCGGATAACGCCTACCTAAGGATTCGACCCCGAAGGGTGTCGCAGCCGTCTGGCACCCGCGATGGGGTGCGAAATTTCTCGGCCGATTTCCGGCGATGTCGCTTCGCTCAATCGCCGGCTACCTCATCTGCAATACCTTCGGCATTCAGCCATCATTTCGAAAACGATCGCGATCCTGCTTACTTCTGCTTCGCCCACGAATCGCGGAGTGCGACGGTGCGGTTGAAGACAATCCGTTCGCCCGGCACGTGATCCTTGACATCGGCGACGAAGTAACCGGTGCGCTCGAACTGGCAACGGAAACCCGGTTCGACCGAAGCGAGCGACGGCTCGACTTTCGCCGCCACCGTTTTGAGCGAATCCGGATTGATCACGCTGAGGAAACCGCCTTCGGCGTCGTCGGGGTTTTCGGTCGTGAAAAGGCGATCGTAGAGACGCACCTCGGCCTCGACGCCGTGCTTCGCGCTGACCCAGTGGATCGCCGCCTTGCAGACGACTCCTTCCGGCGTGTTCGCGCCCATCGTTCCCGGCAAAAACTCGGCACGGATTTCGGAAACCGAACCGTCGGCCGCTTTCTCGAAACCGGTGCAGCGCACGATGTAACCGCCGCGCAAACGCACGCAACGATCCGGTCCAAGGCGGAAGAACTTCTTCGGCGGATCTTCCATGAAGTCGTCGCGTTCGATCCACACTTCACGCGTGAGAGCGATGCTGCGTTTGCCTTCTTCCGGATTCTCCGGGTTGTTGACGACTTCGACATCCTCCTCGTGGCCCTCCGGCCAATTCGTGAGCACGAGTTTCACCGGATCGAGCACGGCCATGCGGCGCGGCGCGATTTTGTTCAGGTGATCGCGCACTTCGTATTCGAGCAACGCGACGTCGGTGGTGCCGTTGTATTTCGTGATGCCGACGCGTTTGCAGAAATTCCGCACCGCATCCGGCGTGTAGCCACGACGGCGAAGGCCGGAAATTGTCGGCAACCGCGGGTCATCCCACCCGCTGACGTGATTTTCCTGCACGAGCTGGAGCAGCTTGCGCTTGCTCATCACCGTGTACGTCAGGTTGAGGCGGGCGAATTCGATCTGACGCGGCTTCGACGGCACCGGGCAATTCTCGATGAACCAATCGTAAAGCGGCCGGTGGTTTTCGAACTCCAGCGTGCAAAGCGAATGCGTGATGTGCTCCAGAGCATCCTCCAGCGGATGGGCGAAGTCATACATCGGGTAAATGCACCAGGCATTGCCGGTGTTGTGATGCTCCGCGTGCATGATCCGGTAAAGCGCCGGATCGCGCAGGTTGAGGTTCGGCGAAGCCATGTCGATCTTCGCCCGCAGGATGCATTCGCCTTCCTTGAACTCGCCCGCCTTCATCCGCGCGAACAAATCGAGGTTTTCCTCCACCGAACGATCGCGATACGGCGACGGCGTGCCGGGGACGGTCAGGTTGCCGCGATTCGCCCGCATTTCCTCGGCCGTCTGTTGATCGACGTAGGCCTTGCCGTTCTGGATCAGATGAACGGCGCAGTCGTGGAAGAATTCGAAGTAATTGCTCGCGAAATACAAATCATCGCCCCAATCGAAGCCGAGCCACTTTACGTCGGTCTTGATGCTCTCGACGTATTCCGACTCTTCCTTTTCCGGATTCGTGTCGTCGAATCGCAGATGGCATCGCGCGCCTTCGTGTTCCTGGGCGATCCCGAAGTTCAGGCAGATCGACTTGGCGTGACCGATGTGCAGATAACCGTTCGGCTCCGGGGGGAAACGGGTGATCGTGCTGGAATGTTTACCTGAGGCAAGGTCCTCGGCGATGATCTCGCGGATGAAATCGAGTTTAGGAGAATCGGACATGGAAGAGAGTGATCAGTGATCGGTGATCAGTGATCAGTGCGGATTCGAGTGAAAAGCGGACACGTTGCTCTGCCCCTGATCACTGATCACTGTCCACTGATCACTTCGCTAATTCTTCGAGCAGCGCTTGATTTAAGCGAATGCCGGCTTCGAAGTTTTCGACGGGGAAATTTTCGTTGGGCGCGTGGATCTTACAATCGGCCAGTGCCAGACCGAGGAGAAGCGTGTCGACGCCGAGGATGTCGCGAAACGCCTGGACGATCGGGATGCTGCCGCCTTCGCGGATGAGCACCGGCTCGGCCTTGAAAGCTTTGCGCAGCGCGTTCTGCGCGGCCAGACCGAAGGGCGAATGCGGGTCGATGGCGTACGGTTTGCCGTCGTGGCCGACTTCCATCTCCAGCGTCAGGGTCGGCAGGCAGTGGGCTTCGAAATGCTCGCGCACCTTTTCCATGATGTCAGCCGGATCCTGATCGGGCACCAAGCGGAACGAGAACTTCGCGAACGCTTCGGCGGGCAAAACGGTCTTCGAGCCTTCGCCCTGATAGCCGCCCCCGATGCCGTTGACTTCGGCGGTCGGTCGCGCCCAGGTGCGTTCGGCCGAGGTGTAACCGCCTTCGCCGAACAAGCCGGGCGAACCGGTGACTTGGAGAAACACGTCGTCGCTCACGCCGGGGACCTTCGCCCACATTTCGCGCTCCCAATCTTCCAGCGGGCGAACGTCGTCGTAGAAACCGGGCACCGCCACGCGGCCGGTAGCGTCGTGCAGGCTGGCGACCAGTTTACCAATGCCGGTCGCGGGATTCGCCACCGCACCGCCGAAAATGCCGGAGTGAAGGTCGGTCGCCGGACCGCGCAGGGTCACCTCGCAGCACGCGATGCCGCGCAAGCCGTAGCTGTAGGTCGGCATGCCCGGTCCCACCATCCCGGTGTCGGACACGGCGATGACGTCACATTTTAAAAGATCGCGATTCGCTTCCAGGAACGGCGCCAGGCTCGGGCTGCCGATTTCCTCTTCGCCCTCGAAGAGAAACGTCAGGTTCACCGGCAATTCGCCTTTTTCCCGCAGCGTCTTCTCCACCCCGAGGATGTGGGCGAGCATCTGGCCTTTATTGTCGGTCGCGCCGCGGGCGAGGATCTTGCCGTCACGGATCACCGGCTCGAACGGCGGGGTTTCCCAAAGTTCAAGCGGATCGACCGGTTGGACGTCGTAATGGCCGTAAATCAGCACCGTGCGACGGCTTTCGACGTGCTCGTTTTTCGCCACCACGATCGGATGGCCGGGCGTGTCGTGAAGCGTCGCCTGCAGCCCCATGCCGGTGAGTTTTTTCACCAGCCAATTGGCGCAGTCCCGGACGTCCCCGGCATTCCGGGAATCCGTGGAAACGCTGGGAAAGCGCAGAAAGGCGAAGAGGTCTTCCAGTTCGGGCGTCACGGCGCGCATGCTGGCTGTCCCGATGGGCTAGTCGCAAGGCGAATCCTCGCCCCCCAAGGCCTTCCGGCTCTTCCCGCCGCCGGGCGGCAAAGTAGCTCAAGTTTTCAACTTGAGGATCTTCTGGCTCTCGTTGCATCAAGCCAGCAACCGCTCCCTTGCCTTCGAGGATTTGTTCCGGCTGGGTGAACATGTGGAGGGAATCAGATGTCAGAGGTTTTCGAACAGACAGCGGACAGCCCCTTGGCCGACGAGAGTCCGATGCATTCCATAGTCTTGGGCCTCCCGACGCAAGCGCCCTGCTAGGATCGCCGGATTGATCGCCAGCCGCTTCGCAGCGCTCCGAATATCCTTGGCCGTGGTGAGATGCTTCACTTCCTCCCAGTCTTCGGGGGAAATGAATTGGTCTAGAGCAAACGAGTCCGCCCGATGTTCCCTCTCTTTTCCCGATCCCGAATCGATATCCGTATCCGCGAAAGCCGGATGGGCGGGATCCAGATCATAGACGACGTGCGCAAGTTCGTGAAAAAGCGTGAACCAAAAATGATCCATCCGATCATAGCGCAGAGTAAGCCCTATCACTGGAAACCCGTCGGGATGCCACAGGGCCGCCCCGTCCAGCCGAGTTCTCTCCAAGTGTTTTTCATACACCACGGCCACACCCACCGCAGCCAGCCGGTCACGCACCAGCAACGGCCCTTCCTCAAGGGTGCTTAAAACTGTGAGCTGGGCATATAGCGCCTGATTGAGGCTTTCCCGGCTGAATTTACCTATCTTCATCGTTTTCGCTTTGTCCAGCACGCGGCAACGCCAGGCATGGACAGCAAATAGGTCGATCTCGGTTTTCCCATTCCCCTGGCGGTTGAAGGCCAGCATCGGGTCATTCTCACGTCCGCGGAAAAACTCATGCAGCAGTTCCTCTGCCTGCTCCTTGATTGTTGTCAGCTTTTCGTGGAGCACACGCGGGAAATATCCCGCCTTGTGCATTTCGTTAAAGGGATAGTTCTCCACCAGAATCTCGCTTGGCGGCTCCGCCGTGTGTTCCTGAAGCAAGGCTTTGAAAGGAATGTCCAGCCCGCCGTGCAGCGCGCGCACCATCTTGAGCGTTAGCTCACGCTTTCCGGAAAGCACTTCGGAAACCCGGGCTTTCGAGCCAATGTAAGGCACCAGATCCTGCTGCTTGAGTCCGCGCTGCTCCATCACAAAACGGATCACCTCCGCTGGGGAGGCTTGCGGCAGCTTCACCGTGCGCTTTTCGTAGTCCGCGATGAGGAAGGCGAGAAGCTGCAGCTTCTCGTCGTCATCCGTGCCCGGAGCAGGATCGGCCATCATCAGCTCCTGCACCAGGCGCTTTGCCTCCTCGTGGTCTTTCTTGGTTTTGATGATTTTGACGGTTTTCATGGGTCTGTGGGGTTCAATCGAGTTTCCACTTATCGTATTCCGCATGCGTTCCCACCTGCAGGACGAGAAGAATCCCGTTCCTGTATTGGGCGAGAACCACGAGTCGGTAGTTGTTCCCGCCAATGTTGAATACGATCCGGTTGCCCGAAAGGATGTCCGCGGAACGGAAGGTCAGCTTCACGTCCTGCGGGCGGTTCCACTCTGCGGCTTCGGCGATCAACAGCCAGGAGGCGAACGAGGAGCCCGCATTCGCATGTTTGCGGATGAATGCCTCGATCAAGTCCTTCCCGATGATCTCCATGGAGCTGGACGGAATCTATTCACACCATATTCACTTGTGGAACAACAAAGTTCCACATTTGGGAACTTTTTGATGCAAATTTCTCAGAGTCGGTAAATTTCTGATTGCCGCCGTAGCGGAAATTCGGGTAATCCTTCTCATCATGAAAAAAGGACAGGCGTTGGCGCGCCTGCCCTTTTCTCCCAAAATATTCCAGCTTCCGCGGGAGCATGCAGGGATTTGTTGTCTGGTGACGCAGGTCTTCTCGGAAATCCGATCCTGTCATGTCAAGGAGGAAGGCTGGTGCTCCGCTACCACCGTGACTCCAAAAGTCTCATCGAACAAGTTGGGCGAGTATCACTCGCAGGTTGATCCGGCCCGCCGCCGGACGATTGTCAAAGACCAGGTCAAGTCCAACCCAGCCGCCGCGCCCTCTTACCAAAAGGCACTCCCGATCATCGCGGCCTGTGGAATCGGTCCGGCGTTTGATTCCCGGAAACTTTCCACCGCCATCGAGCGGCTCGAAAAGATTTCCGGCGGCACTCCCTGGACCCAAAGAGACCGGGCCAACACGATTTTGGCTTTGAGGCACTGGCAGGAAATCGCTGGGCGTATTTCCCTGCCCACGGGTTTTGTGGTTTCCAAAGGAGATCATTCAGCTCCGAAAATCAAAATGGGCGGGGTCGCCATCAGCGTGCGTCCCGACCTACTTATCAAGGGCACTTGTCAGGGACGCAAGGTGACCGGGGCGATCAAGCTGCATTTCTCCAAAACCTCCGGTCACCAACTACGGAAGAAAGGCGGAAGCTGTGTGGCTATCCTGATTCAGCAGTTTCTTCAGGAGCACAAGGCACAGGATGGAGGGGCTCGCTCCTCACTGTGCTTCTCCATCGACGTCTTCGCCGAGCGAATCGTAACCGCACCGAAAAATCAGGCGCTTTTCCTCAAGTCGATCGAAGCGAGCTGCGAGGAATACAGATACCGCTACATGGCGATGAGCGAAAACCTGTCCGAATAAAGGGAGATTCGCCCGCGTCCGCAACTCTGTCAGTGCACGCTTCAGCCCCCCTGCACGAACGGCAGCCCGCAGGCGATCCCCACCCGCTCTGTCACGAGAACGGCTACGGAGTATGACGGAGCGGGATGAATCCCGTGCTCCCAGGGAGGCCGAAAGGCGTTTGGGAACGCTCATTTCCGATGCTCGATGGGCTAAAAGGGATTTCGGTTTGGTCATTCAACGTACTCGGCGTTGCAAACCGAAATTCGGTTTAGCCCTCATGAGTGCTCCGGGGTGCAAACTGAAATTCGGTTTTGCCCTCACGAGTGCTCGGCCTTGCAAACTGAAATTCGGTTTGGGCACTCTTGCATCGATTGTGGGCAAACCGGAATCGGTTTTGGACCGCTAAGCACGCGTACGGGGCAAACCGGAATCGGTTTCGGGCGCTATGGCATCGCGATGGGGCTTCCGGAAAGTCCGTTTGGGCGGTCGTGCATCGGGAATGGGCAAACGGAAACCCGGAAAGGGCGCTTCGGCACGTAAGACATAAAAAAAGGGTGCCCGGCACGATGGCCGAGCACCCGGGAGGGTTGGCGAGGATTAGGGAACGACGACTTGCAACACAGGCGCGGGCACGCTTTCGCCGCCGCGACCATTGCGGGCGCTGACGTAGATTTTCAGGGTTTGGCCGGAGGCCAGGCCGTGAAGCGTGAGGTCGCTTTCGGACGTCAGGCGGTCGAGCACTTCCGCTCCGCCGGCATCGGTGACACGCACGCGGTAGTTTTCCGCGCGGCGGGCGTTTTCCCAATCGAGCGTCAGGCTGCCGCTGCCGGTCGCGCCGGGGTTCAGGCGCAGGCCTTCGGGGACTTCCGGCACCTGCGGGTCGCTGGGCCGGTCGAAGCCGAAGTGATACCAACGCTGGTCATCGCGCTCGAGCAGTTGGGCCAGTTCCTCACGCAGGCCGGTGAGGCGCTTGCGGGCGTTGCGCACGGCGGCGTCGAACTCTTCCTTGGCATCGGTCGCGGCGACGGTGCTTTGGTTCGCCCGGGTCGCAGCGAGGGTGATCGCCTGAGCGGCAGCTCCGCAGGCGGCGGCGGTGGCGCTGAATACCGGGCTCAAGTTCGGGATTTCGTGGTCGGGATGGTTGGAGAAGTAATCGCGGAGCTGCTGCAACGTGGTCAGTGGATGGTCCGGCACGCTGAGCGAGCCACCGGTGAAGCCCGCGCTTTGCCAGGCATTCGACCAGCGGGTGCCGAGCCGGCCCTTGAGCGCGTTGACGCAGGCGACCGCGAGCGCACGGCCATCGGCCTTGGCGTCCGCGAGCGACGCGACGGTGTCGATTTTATACGACTTCGCCTCGTTCCAACGAGCCTTGAGACTGACCAAGGGTGGCGGCGTGTTGCCCGGCCCGGCCTCGCGACCGGTGAGGACTTCCAGCTCCGGCCGCAGCACCGCTTCGGTGTTGTGCTTCAAGCCGACGGCAGGTCCGTGATCGCGGACCCCGTCGACGGCCTCGGCGAAAAGTTGAATGATGGTTTCGTACGATTGTGGGATGGATTGTGTAGCCATAGGTGGCAACGCACCGGCTAGTCATAGATGTGTTTTCTAACAACTTTTATATGAGTCTTCATGAAGATTTCATAAAAGCGGATGAGTTATGTCCTGTTTTGGGCTTTTACATGGCGTAGCCGCATGGGTGACCATGCGGGTTGGGAGAGCTTCGGAGTGCCTGGCAGGCGTTTGCTCTTGGGCGATTGTGTGGGGAAAGGAACTGCGGGAGCCCTCCCCGCCCGCGCTGTCACCAGCGCGGCTACGAAGCATGACGGGGCGGGATAAATCCCGCGGTCCCAGTGTGGAACCGATCAGTCGCGGGACGAATCGTGGTCGCCGAAGGCTTTGCGCTTTTCTTCCCGCACGACCGCGAGGGCGTCGTAGAGGGCGAAAAGCAGCAGCATCACCGTCACGAAGCCGCAACCGAGCCACCAGAAGGCGAAGCGAAGCACACTCTGCTGCAACCAACCCGGAATGACCCACAGGCCGATGGCCAGCATGCCGATCGCGGTCATCAGCAGCCAGCCGAGCATGCGACGGCGCGCCGAACGATCATGCAAGATCGCCCGTGCGGTTTCAAAAATGCTCACACCCCGCCCTGCCATGCTTCAATTTAGTCGACGAATCCAACGGACCGCGACCTTTCGTTTACACAAAGAAAGGCCGGTCGCACGAGGCAACCGGCCTTGGTAAAAGATTTCGAAACTCGAAACGCTTCAGGCTTCGCCGCCTTCAGCCGCTTCCGGAGCGCCTTCGGCTTCGGGAGCTTCTTTCTTCGCGACTTTCTTGGCCGGAGCCTTCTTCGCGGCGGCTTTCTTAGCCGGGGCTTTCTTGGCGGCCGGGGCCTTTTCGTCCGCGGATTTCTTCGGGGCCGACTTCTTCTTGGCGATGCCGCCGAGTTTAGCCTGCTCCTTCTTCCGCCGGATGTAATCCTTGCGGCGCTTGCGCTTGATGACCTTGTTGGATTGCTGTCCCATGGTTGGTGCCGAGGGGTTTAAACCGTGGGCGAATCCTCTATCAAGGGAAAACCGGCACTTTCCTCCAACTCCCCGGGCTGTTGATCTTGCTTCGGACCTCCGGGCCGCTTTTTCTCCTTCTCCCATGCCCGGCCTCATCATCGCTCCCCGCGCCCGCATTTTCCACGGTCACGAGTGGGTTTACGCCACCGAAGTGAAGAAAACCTTCGGCGATCCGAAGCCGGGCGATGTGATCACGCTCAAGGACTTCCGCGACCGGCCGCTCGGCACCGCCATTTACAATCCGCAGTCGCAAATCGTCGCGCGCCGCTTTTCCCGCCGTCGCCAGGACCTCGACCTCGATTTCTTCACCCGCCGAATCGGTCAGGCGATCGAACTGCGCCAGCGGTCGGGCGTCGACGAACGGCTGTGCCGCATCGTCTGGAGCGAGTCCGACGGTTTGCCCGGCCTGATCGTCGACCGTTACGGCGATCACCTCGTGATGCAGACGCTCACGCTCGCCCTCGATCAGCGGCGCGAACTGATCCGCGACGCCCTGGTTTCCCTGCTCGCGCCGAAATCGATTCTCCTGCGCAACGATTCGCCCGTCCGCAAGGCGGAGGGCTTGGAGCCGGTGATCGAGATGATCCACGGCGAAAACCCCGGCGCGTTCACCGTGCGGGCGAACGATCTCGATTTCGAAATCGATCTCTTCGACGGCCAGAAGACCGGTCTCTACCTCGACCAGCTCCAGTCGCACGCCGAGGTCGCGAAATTCGCCGCGGGCAAGCGCGTGCTCGATTGCTTCACCAACCAAGGCGGCTTCGCCCTCGCCTGCGCCAAGGCGGGAGCCGCTCACGTCACGGCCGTGGATATTTCCGCAAGCGCTTGTGAAGCAACGCGTCGCAATGCACAGCTCAACGGCCTCGAAATCGAAGTCATTGAGCACAACGTCTTCGATTTCCTCAAGCACGCCGAGGCGCAATACGACCTGATCATCCTCGATCCGCCGAGCTTCACCCGGAACAAAAAGACGCTCATGGACGCCATGCGCGGCTACAAGGAGATCCACCTGCGCTCGCTCAAGCTGCTCGAAAAAGGCGGCATCCTTTCGACCTTCTGCTGCTCGCACCACGCCAGCCGCGAGTTGTTCGTCGGCAATCTGGTCGATGCCTCGGTCGACGCGAAAAAGTCGCTCCGTCTGGTCGCCAACCACGGTCAGCGCCCCGACCACCCGGTCGTGCTCTCGATTCCCGAAACCGAGTATCTGAAAGGCGTCACGGTCGAGGTCATGGCGGGGCGTTGAGACCATGGCCCGGCTGCGCCATTGCCCTGATTGCGGTTTGCCCCTGACGAAGTTCGGTTCGCCGGATGTCTGCCCGAAGTGCGACGCCGATCTCGCGGCGGTGGCGCGCAAGCCCTTGGTGGTCGATGTCGCCCACCAAGGCGAAACCATCCATCAGGCGCTGGCGAAAGTGGACCAAGCCGTGAGCGAATTCGTCTGGCGCGGGCATCCGTCGCTCAAAGTCATCCACGGCGGCTCCGGACGAATCAAAGCGCAGGTGCTTCACGCTCTCCAGCGTCATGCCGCGAGGCTTGGCGCGGACCTTCGACCGGACGGCGGGAATGAGGGCGCGCACGTGATTTCCTTCACCCGCTGAAAAACCACGAAAAACACCAAAATTCACGAAAATGAGATAGTTGAAGCGTCAGGGAGTGAAGCCCCTCGCTCCTCGCTAAGCCTCTTCATTTCGTGCTTTTTCGTGCCTTTCGTGGTTTCCCTTTCGATTCGCGAGATTCGCCCGATTCGCGGTGCCTATAAAAAAAGCCCGCACCGGGAGTCCGGCGCGGGCTTGAGGAAAAGTTTCCGTAGAGATTAGTGGGCGCAACCGCAGCCGCCGCTGTTGCCACCGCAGCAACCGCTGTCGGCTTCGGCGAAATCGTCGGCGGACGGCACGCGACCGAGCTCAAGGGTCATACCGACGTATTTGCCGACGACCTGCTGGATCATTTCCAGTTCGCGCTGGGCTTCGAGGAAACCACGGGCGACTTCGTTTTTGAAGAGGGCGTCGCGGGCGGCTTCGAATTCGCGGATTTCCGCGGAACCAAGTTCCACACCGGCGTGCTGCTTGTGGTGAAGCTCTTCACCGCGCTCGTGAACGCTCTGGTACTGAAGGCGCGCGGCATCGTCGTCGAGGAAACGCTCGACCGTCTGTTGCAGCTCCTTGAAGCGGGGCTCTGCCACGATCTGGGCGCACAGCTCCTTGGTCTTCGACATCACGGCGGAATCATCGGCAAGCATCGACATGCGGCCCCTCTACTCCTGCTCCCGCCTCCCGGCAACCCCCATCTCTGGAAAGTTTCGCCACCTGTGCTTCATTGGCGCGCGGCTTCCCGCATTTTTCTTCTCTTTCGCATCCGGATTTCATCCATCCCCCGTTCGTTCCCTTCATGAAGAAATTCCTCCGCCGGCTGACGTTCTGGCTGATCCTTCTTTTCCTCATCGCCTTCGCCGGAACCGCCGTGTGGGCGTCCGGACAATTGCTGTTTCCCGAGCGGCGTGCGCTCCAGGATTACCACCGGCAAACGCTCAAGCACCCCGGCCATCACGGCCTGCACATCGAGTCCTACATCGGCCCGCAAGGCACGCCTTGCCTCATGATCACGCCTTCGCTCGATCCCGGAGAGGCGCGCAAGGCGCGGTTGCTGCGGGATGAACTGGTGAAAAACGGCGTGAAGCCGCCGAAGTGGGGGCAAATCCGGGGCACGCTGGTGCTGCTTCACGGTTATGGCGGACGGAAAGAAGACAACCTGCCGATCGCCGAACGCTTCTGCGCGGCCGGGTTTCGCTGCATCGTTCCGGACCTGCCGGGTCATGGCGATAACCCGTCGCCCGCTGCCACGTTTGGCAAAAAGGAGGTCCGTTTGGTGGAGGAGTTGCTCGACGATGCGTCGAAGCGGTTCCGTTTCGATTCCACCCGGGCCGGCCTGTTCGGCATTTCGCAAGGCGGGGCGATCGCCCTGCAAGCCGCGGCGCAACCGGGCAACCGCTGGAAAGCCGTTGCCAGCGTCGCGTCGTTCGCTTCGCTCGATCAACCGGTCCGCCAAGCGGCGATCGGTCTTTTGCCGGAATTTCGCCAGATTTTGCCGCTTACCGAATCGGCCTGCGCGTCCGGCGTTTATTGCCGCGCGGGGTTTATTCCCTCGAGCATCCGCCCCCTCGACGCCGCGCGAAACCTGAAGATCCCCACTTTCATCGCCCACGGGCAAAGCGATCGCTTCATTCCCTTTTCGGCCGGCAAGGCAATCTACGACGCGATCCCGCATGATCGAAAAACGTTCCGGGAAGTGCGCGGGGCGGATCACCACAACGTGCTTTCGGTCGGATCGAATCCGCTCTACGCCGAGTTCTGCGGATTTTTCCTGAAGAATCTGTGACGGGTTCAGCCCCAAAGGGGCGAACGAAGATAGCCCCGGGCAGCGCCCGGGGTTGTTCGGGGCCCGAATAATCTAGCCCTGAAAGGGCGGCATAAGGGGGGATCACGCCTTATGTCGCCCTTTCAGGGCTTAATCTCGTTTGCGCCTCAAACCCCGGGCGTTGCCCGGGGCTATCTTCGTATGCCCCTTCGGGGCGTCAGATCGGAATGAGGACTCTTCCTCCGGCTTTCACTCGGCGACTACGAACATCGTCCCATGAACGGGTTGTGAATGGAAATCCGCTCCGTCTCAAGCCCTCGTCGATGGTCGGAAATCGCTCCTTCGACTTTGTGAAATTTTTCACAAACCCGCTTGCCCGACGTGACACTTTCGCGCCTTATCTCTTCGGCGCAATCCGGCATGAGCACCCGTACCACCGAAATCGAGGCCCCCGATACCCTCTCCCGCGTTTCCAGCGCGGCCGATTCCTATCACGCGGAAACGGACGACTTGATGGGCGAGAAAATGGTTTTGAACATGGGGCCATCGCACCCGGCGACTCACGGTGTGCTCCGGCTCGTGCTTGAACTCGACGGTGAGGTCATCACAAAGGCCGATCCGGATGTGGGCTTCCTTCACCGCGGCGACGAAAAGATCGCGGAAAACATGCACTACAACCAGTTCGTGCCCTACACGGACCGGTTGGACTACCTCGCGCCGCTGGCCAACAACGTGGCCTACGCCTGCGCGGTCGAGAAGCTGATGGACTGGACCCTGCCTCCGCGCGGCCAAGCCCTCCGCGTGCTCTGCTGCGAACTCGCCCGCATTTCCTCCCACATGCTCGGCGTGGGCGTCTGCGCGATGGACGTGGGCGCGATGACCGTTTTCCTCTACACGTTCACCGAGCGCGAAAAGATCTACAACCTTTGCGAACAGCTCACCGGTGCGCGTTTCACGACGTCTTACACCCGCGTCGGCGGCCAGCTCCGCGACATGCCGGCCGGCTTCGAAGCCTCCGTCCGCAAGTTCCTCGACGAGTGCGCGGTGACGATCGACGAAGTTTCCAAGCTCCTCGATAAGAACAAGATCTACCTCGACCGCATGTGTGACATCGGGGTGATTTCCGGTAAGGACGCGATCTCCTGGGGCCTCACCGGTCCGAACCTGCGCGCTTCCGGTGTGACCCGCGACCTCCGCAAGGACCGCCCCTATCTCGGTTACGAGCAATACGACTTCGATGTCGTCATTGCCGAAGAAGGCGATTGTTACGCGCGCTATCAGGTCCGCATGGAGGAAATGCGCCAGTCGATCCGCATTTGCCGTCAGGTGCTCGACACGATGCCGTCCGGCCCGGTCAACCTCGCCGACACCAAGAGCATGCTGCCCGACAAGGAACGCGTGCTGATGTCGATGGAAGAACTGATCCACCATTTCATCGTCGCCACCCAAGGCATCGACGCGCCGAAGGGCGAAGTCTACTTCGGCGCGGAAAACCCGAAGGGCGAACTCGGCTTTTACATTCACTCCACCGGCGGCGGCGTCCCGCACCGCCTGAAGATCCGCAGCCCCTCTTTCTGCAACCTTTCGCTCACGTCGAAGCTACTGCCCGGCCACATGGTCTCCGACATTCCGGCGATCCTCGGCTCGCTCGATTTCGTCATGGGCGAGTGCGACCGGTGAAGATTTTTTAGCCGCAAAAAGGCGCAAAAAAATGACGCAAAAGGATCCAATTTTCGGACTCTGCGATCAAGTGAGGGAGGCTTCCTTCGCTTTGCATTGCTTCCTGCGTCACGGTCATAAGGAGAACATTTACGAACGGGGCTTGATGCACCGGCTACACAAAATGGGCGTCCGTGCCGAGCAGCAGGTTCCGTTGCAAGTATGCGATCAAGACGGCACCATCCTCGGAAATCTTGAAGTCGACCTCTTAGTGGCTGAAGAGCTGATCGTCGAAATCAAAGCCTGCCGGGCTCTCGCTCCTGAGCACACCGCTCAATTACTCGGCTACCTTCGCGCCTGCCGAAAAGAACACGGCCTGCTTATCAATTTCGGCGCTCCCAAACTCGAAATTCGCAAATACGCACTTTCCCAGGAACTTCCAGAAGCTCCGCAACTTTCCGCTCTCTGATTTTTGCGTCCTTTTTTGCGCCTCTTTGCGGCTAAACCTCTTTCCTCCAATGTCCCTCACCCCGCTCGAAGAAAACGTCGCGTCGCACGAAACGCCGGGCTCGAAGTTTTTCCCGCCGTTCGCGGTGACGCCGGAACTTGAAGCCGAGGCCGGAAAGCGTTTGGCCCAGTTCCCCGAGGACCGGAAACGTTCCGCCGTGCTGCCGTTGTTGCATTACGTCCAACATCATCATGGCTTCATTTCCGCTGAAGCGATCGATTGGGTCGCCGCGCGATTGGACATCACGCCGGTAAAAGTTCTGGAAGTTGTCACCTTCTACCCGGGTTTCCGGCAATCCGCTCCGGGCCAATTTCATGTCCGCGTTTGCCGCACGTTGTCGTGCGCGATGGGCGGTTCGCACGAGCTGATGAAAAAACTTTGCGAGCTCACCGGCATCGACCGCACGAGTTGCGACGCTCACCATCATCCGATCGCCGTTTCGCCTTGCGGCAAGTGGTCGGTCGAATTCGCCGAATGCCTCGCCTCCTGCGGCACGGCGCCGGTTTGCCTCGTGAACGACGATTTCCACGAAGCCGTCACCGCCGACAAAGCCCAGACGCTGCTCGATTCGTATTCCAACGGCTCGTCTTCCCACTGATCACTGCTCACCGATCACTCGGCACTTCCATGATCTCCTACAAATCCGGCAAGCAGCCTGACTCCCGCGAGTATCGGCTCATTTTCAAGAACGTCGATCGCGAGGGCTGGGATCCGTCCATCGACTGCTACCTGCGGGATGGCGGCTATGAGGAGTTACGCAAGGCCATGGGCATGGAGCCCAAGGCGATCACCGAAGAGGTGAAGAAATCCGGCCTGCGCGGTCGCGGCGGCGCGGGTTTCCCGACCGGCCTGAAATGGACGTTCATTCCGCCGAACAACACCAAGCCGGTTTACCTGATCTGCAACTGCGACGAGTCCGAGCCCGGCACGTTCAAGGATCGCTACATCGTCCATCAGGATCCACACCAGCTCATCGAGGGCATGGTGATCGCCTGCTTCGCGGTCGGCGCCAAGGTCGCCTACATCTACATCCGCGAGGAATTTCCCGAAGCCGCGATCATTTTGGAAAACGCGATTCAGGAAGCGCGCGAAAAGAACTTCGTCGGTAAAAACGTCCTCGGCTCCGGCTTCGATGTGGAAATCCACGTTCATCGTGGTGCCGCCGCTTACATCTGCGGTGAAGAGACTGGCCTGATCGAGTCGCTCGAAGGCAAGCGCGCTTACCCGCGCATCAAGCCGCCATATTTCCCGGCGGCCCTCGGCCTCTACCTGTGCCCGACCATCGTCAACAACGTCGAGTCGCTTTGCCACGTGAAGCACATCGTCCGCATGGGCGGCGAGGAATATGCGAAGCTCGGCGTGAAGAACAACACCGGCACCCGCATCCTCTGCGTGTCCGGCGACGTGAAAAAGCCGGGCTACTTCGAAGTCGAAGTCGGCAAGGTGACCATGCGTGAGCTGCTCTACGACATGTGCGGCGGACCAAAGGACGGTCGCACGTTCAAGGCGGTCATTCCTGGAGGTTCATCGGCCAAGATCTTGCGCTGCGATGAAACGTTCACGCTCCGAGGCAAAGGCCCGGAAGGTTCCGATCTCCAGCTCTCGTTCTGGGACATCCCGATGGATTTCGACTCCCTGGCGGCCTGCGGCACGATGGCGGGTTCCGGCGGCGTGATCGTCATGGACGACACCCGCAAGATGTCCTGGGTGCTCAACAACCTGAACACCTTCTACGCCCACGAATCCTGCGGCCAATGCACGCCTTGCCGCGAAGGGTCGATGTGGATGAAGAAAATCTCCGACCGTTTGGTCGCGGGCGATGCCGCCCCCGAGGACATCGCCACGCTCGAAAGCGTCGCCTATCAAATCGACGGCCGCACGATTTGTGCGTTCGGCGAGGCCAGTTCATGGCCGGTCGAAGCGATCATCGCCAAGTTCCGCGAGGAGTTGCTTTCCGAAACCCACGCGGGAATCGAGAACGTGCCACACAATCCAGAAGCGGAAGCGCAACGCCGCTTCCTCAACCACACGCCCGCCGAACCCGGCGCTCCCGTGACCGCGGACATCGCGTAAAAGTGGCGGCGGTTTTCAACCGTCATGCCTCTCAAACTCTCAATAACAAAGCGGCTTGGACACCCAAGCCGCTTTCCTTTTAACGACGGCGTTCTTGCTCAATCGCTCGAATCAACCTGTTACGCCGCATATGGTGGTCATACTGGGCATTGCGGAATTTCGACGCCTTTGCCGAACCTTGGATCAAATTAAAGATCCCGATTCCCGCAAAGATGAGCCCAAAAACCGAGAAAAGTGAAAGCCCCATAAACGAGGTCGAGACCATAAAGAAGATGCCGAAGCCGATCGCAAAAATCCCGCCAATGACGGAGGCGGCGGTCGAAGGCGCGGAAACCTGACCGTTTTCGCCGCGCACCATCATACTAGACCGTTCGGATTCCCACTCCCGATCCAGTCGCTCCAAATCGTTCTGCAGCTCGATCACTGAGCTGGCCCCCAAAGTCCGGCCACTGAATGGCTAAATCAAGCTATGGTGGAGCGGGTCGGGAGAGGGTTAGGAAAGCATGGATTCTCGATCAAGGATGGAGTGAGCGGGAGACCCGGAATGG
>Ga0307412_10000321_pt1 | contig 30263 bp, 55 predicted proteins | sample DK1Cmetagenome_3_FD_203823 | JGI IMG/M metagenome (GOLD analysis project Ga0307412, IMG submission 203823) | Maize rhizosphere microbial communities from greenhouse at UC Davis, California, United States - DK15-C-1 | ecosystem: Host-associated > Plants > Roots > Rhizosphere > Soil | place: USA...
TGCGAGGCCCAGATTTCGCAGCGGCACACGTTCTGCCATCCGTCGATGCCTTCGGCCACGGCCGGGATGACGGCGATCAGCACACGGATCCCGGTGTGGGTGAAGGCGCTGCGCATCTTCGCGGGCTGCATCTTGCCGAAGACGTTCTTCAGGCCTTCGCGCTGCTTGGCCGTCAGATCTCCCGTCCAGGCCCGGACCTCACCGTAGATTCCCGCTTCATCCAGCTCGGCCGCTGCCATCCGGGCCCACTTCGCGGAATGGGTGTAGATGATGACCGGCTCGCTGTCGTGGAGGTCCCGCAGGATCTCCTTGACGGCCTTCAGCTTGGGCTGGTCGGCGTACTCGTTGAAGTCGATCTCCACCACCTTCGTGGTGTAGGTGACCTTCGAGTACTCGACCTCCTCGGTGTAGGTCTCTACGGCGTCGTCCTCTTCCAGGCCGTAGAAGTCGATGTGCTTCTGTGCGTCCTCGCCAGTCAGAATCCGGCTCTTCTCCACCTGCCGGATCTCGGTGGCCAAGATCTCGATTTCACCGACCAGCTCTTCCGTCAGCGGGATCATCCCGACCTCTTCGGTCGGCATCCACTTGGTCTTGACCGGCCGCGTCTCGCTGATCTTCAGGGTTCCCAGGGCCGCCTGCCGAAGCCGGATCCGCTGGGTCAGCGGAAGCGGTGTCGCCTCCGGCTGTCCGTCGATCCAGGCGAAGGCCTGCTGCTCGAACTCGTCGTACATCCGGCGCTGATGGTCACCCATGGGCACCTTGACGATCCGCTCGATCACCTCGGGAAGCTGGTCGATGATGTCCTCGGTCCGGTACCTGACGGCACACGGAATGTCGGACCAGGTCACGCCGGGATCCTTCTCCCCGACGATCACCTTGACGGTGTCGTACTGGTTGATGTTCTTCTCCTCCAGTACGAGGAAGGTGTCGGCCCACTTCCAGAAGGACCGGTACTCCTGCGGCCAGAGCCAGTTCAGCGTCGACCACAGGCCTTCGAAGGAGTTGCCTGCCGGTGTGTACGACAGGGCCACCTTCCGCTTTCCTTTGATCAGCGACACGGCCTTCTTGTTGAGCGAGTTCCGGTTCTGGATCCTGTGCACCTCGTCGAGGATGATCAGGTCCCATGTGCCGGTCCGCGTCCACGGAGGGACATGCCCGCTCTTGATGGCCGCCGCCAGGGCGTCCTTGGTGATGCCGGGGTTCTTCGTGGTCTTGCGGCTGTTCTGGCGCCGCGTCTCCATCGGAAGATCTCCCCGCATGGCCTCCCAGCCGATCACGTAGAAGCCGGGCTTCTTCGAGGTGAGCATCGCCCACCCCTCGGGATCCGCTTTCGGTGTGCCGACCTTGCGCAGGTACGGCGTTCCGACCAGCGACGGGAACTGTTCGCCAACGGTCGCGATCCACTGCTCGTGGGTGTTGACCGGGGCGACGCACAGCACCCGGGGGAGGCCTTCGATGGAGCGGATGAGTTCCACCGCCACGAGGGTCTTGCCGGATCCCAGGCCCGAGGCCACGAGGCCCGAGGTGTCCTTCTTGAGGATCCTCAGCGTCTCGAACTGGTAGGGGCGAAGAACCTTCACAGGTACACCTTCTTCAGGCGCACCGTGCAGACCTTCTCGCCGCCTTCGGCCCGCTCCTCCAGGTCGATGTAGTCGGCGGCGGCCAGCTCTTCCAGAGCGGGAGCCAGAACCACGCGGCGCTGGTTCTCCCCCTGCTTGCTCCAGTCGTAGAGGTCGCCCAACAGGTCGGCAGCCGCCCTTTGCAGGCGGTCGTCGTTGTGAGCCTTGATGATGACGTCGAAGTAGTACTCCTCCTCCATCGTCGGCCCGGGGTCGATGTGTTCGATGACCGACTCGCCACAATGGCGGGCACCGGGGAATCCCTTGAGGTCGCTGGCTCGAAGGATCATGCGTTCTGCTCCTTGGCCTTCGTTTCCGGCTCGGGCTTCTTCTCACCGTCGGAGAAGTCCCAGGCGATCTGGCCAGGCGGCACACGGGTCGCCTTCTTCTTGCCACCCCGCCGCATGGCCTCGTCGACCAGCAGCCAGTACGCGGTGGCTTCCTCGCCTTCCTTGTGGAGGCGCTTGGCCTGCCACTCCCTCATGGAGGGCAGACGCTCCGACAGCCACCCGCGTGCGGTGACCTTGCTGCCGATGCCGTAGATCTCGCAGTCCGGCTCCGGAAAGCCTTCCGGCGGATTCGTGGCCCAGTTGTGGACCGAGCCGGTCGAGACGCCGAGGTAGGCGGCCACGAAGGTGGCGCTCTGGTAGGTGGCGGGCATGTGGTTACTCCTTCTACAGATCTCCGATGACGAGGAAGAAAACGCCAGACAGGACGCCGATCAGGAAGACGATCCCGCCGACAAGCAGCGCAACTCCAAGCGAACCTGCCGTAACGCCGAGGGTGGCAAGCCACCCCACATAAGATCCGTAACCGGCTAGTACGCCAGCGATCAGACCAAGAGCGAAAGGCATTCCTTTCCCCTTTCCTTGGGGGTTATTTCCACATGGCCATCATCTAACAGATGACTGGCGATCGTCAAGTGGAACGCAGAAACCCCCCTGGCTCGGGGCCAGAGGGGTTCCGGACCTACTGGTGGGGCAGTAGTGCGCTCAGTGTCCCACGCCTACTTCTCCCACGGCCACCCGGTCGACATACCCGCTTCGATCCGGGCGATCGAGACGAACATCTTGTCGGTCAGGCCGCCGTAGACGTGCCTGTTTCGCACCCCCGACTCACCGTGGCCGACACGGTACCCGGCCAGGTTCATCGTGTGCAGCGGCACCGACTTCGGGATCGCATCCGAGGTGGCCTGCGGATCCGAACCGGCCTGCTCGTCGGTCAGGATGATGACCCGGTCGTGCCGGTCGAAGTGCTGCCGCACGGCGCCCGTGGTGTCCGTACCGCCGCCGAGGAAGAATCCGGTGTCGTTCCACCGCGTGATCCCCTTCAGCAGCCCCTCACCCCGGTTCAGGGTGAAGACCTTCGTCCTCGTTCCCTTCGGGTCGTTTCGGTAGTACTGCGCCGACGAGTACGAGACCACGTCGACCGCCTCACACCGCTCCGCCAGCGCCAGCCCGAACAGGACCGCCGCGTCCCACCGCTTGACCGAGCCGTCCCTGGAGAACGTGTCCTGCATCGACGAGGAGGTGTCGACCAGGACCAGGGTCCGGCCCTTCAGTACCGGCACGTTCGCCAGGGAGTGCTTCAGCGCCCTCTCCAGCGCCCAGCCCCAGCGCAGCGACGGAGCCGACCGGTAGGCCGCGTGGATCGACATCGGGAAGATCTTCGATCCCCTGACTTCGTCTGCGTCCGCCAGCTTCGCCGCCACCTTCTCGGCCACCTCGTCGCTGACCCCGGCCTGGTCGAAGTTCCGCAGGTTGCGGATCAGGGCGAAGTAGGACATGTGCGGGATCATCGCCTCCCACAGCTTCGCCTTGTCGACCTTCGAGCCCATGGCCGAGAGGACGTTCTCCCACTTCAGCCCGGCATCACGGATGATGTCGCCGCTGATCAGCGCCTCGAACTCGTTCTTGGTCTTCGCCGACGCCAGGGACGCCTTCCAGACCGCGTTCGTGTCGAGAACCGAGAGGTACTCACCCACCCGGCCGTCTCCGTGGTGACGCTGGTCCAGCAGGAACCGGAAGAGTGCGTTCTGCCACTCGGCCTTCGGCGTCGGGCAGACGATGTCGACGACATCCGCGAAGTGGTACGCCGACGCCGAGGAGTCCCAGCGCAGGTAGGACCGCTCGTTGTAGAGCCGCGTCACGGCCCGGCCGACACCCTTCTTGACCGCCTTCGGAAGCGCGCGGCCGAAGGAGTGGCGCCAGTAGGCGATGAACTCGCCCGGCTCGTCGGCCCGCTGGAGGACCGCGTCGATCAGGTCGGCGTTGCCCACGTGCAGACCCTTGCGGATCCGCTCCTGGACCGCGATGGCCGCCAGAACCAGCGGCGCCGTCCGCATACCGACGTCGGACCGCAGCCACCCGCCGAAGCCGGTGAGCCACTCCATGTCCACGAGGGACACGGAACGGACCAGCTTGCTGAAGCGGTCGTCACGGTCGTCTGCCTTCTCGTGGAACGTCTCCTCGCCTACCATGTTGGCGACGCCGAGCAGGTACAGCTCGGACTTCTCGTCACGCAGGAATCCCTTCCCGCCCAGCGCCGTGGTCGCCTTCTCGGTCGACGCCACCGGCGAGAATGCCGCCGACTTGATGCTCACCTTGTTGAACTTGCCACCCATGACTTTGTCTCCTCTCCGAAATGAAAAACCCCCGATCCCTTGGGGGAGATCGGGGGTGTGTGCGAAGTGTTCGGGAGGCGGCCGGTAAACCAAGTCGACTCCGGTACGTACGGCGCTCTGCCAACTGAGCTACCCCGGACGCGAGGTCCAGGGATGGGATTCGAACCCACGACCACCGGCTCCAGATGCAAGTAACCGATGCCTGTCACACCGGCCGCCACCTGAACACTTCGTACATGACCTTTCTGAGGGACCTCCGGTAAACCGCATAGCTATCGGCGTAGTTTCTTTACCAGAGAAGTAACCGATAGCCTTCACACCGGAAGCCCTTCAGAAGGGTCATGCTGCACACGCCCCGATAAACCAAATTGACGTTGACGGCGTAGTTTCACCAATTGAAGTAGCCGTCGGTGTCTTCACACCGGGTGTGCAGAAAGAACATTACTCGTGGCGATCGTCCACCGCAAGTCGCTTTCGCGGGTGCTACGGGATGACCCGGTCCGAGAAGTCGTACACCTCGGCGTGAGCCTTCACCACCTCGACGGCCGCCTCCAGGCTGCCGTACGGCCTGATGCGGATCTTGTGCGACAGGGCCGTCATCACTGCGTCCCTGGACAGCGGGAACACGCTCCCGGCGGCCGTGAAGAAGAGACCCAGCGTCGGCTGGATGTGGACGTCCCAGTTGGACCCGTAGCGGTGCACAGAGGCCAGGAGGGCCCCCTCGCACACGAACTCGGTCCTCTCCGGGCACGGGAACCAGATCTCGCCATGGTCGCCGGACTCGCGCAGGAAGACGCCCTGGAGGGAGGTCTCGGCGCCGGGCGCGATGTAGTCGACCCAGCCTCGCTGGTATTCGGTGACATGAATGTGACCCGGACCGGCCTCGTAGTACTCGGCGCCACCCCAGTAGGTGACGCCATTGAACAGCTCGGCCCGAAGCCGGACGAAGCGCGCCATGATTTTCTCCCTCTCCACGAAAAAGCCCCCGGGATATCCCGGGGGCCCGTACTTCCGGCGGGACTCGAACCCACGCACAAACGCTTAGAAGGCGTCCGCTCTGTCCATCTGAGCTACGGAAGTATGACTGGACTCTCCTACGGCCAGAGCCGCGCACCCACATGGGGCTGGGATACTTCGCCGGGTGGGACCGTATGTCCAGATGTCCGGCGCTCTTACCAGCTCCCATCCCATATCCAGTCCGGTGGGTCCCTAGCGTGGACAGAGAAGGATTCGAACCTCCGAAGACCCCGTCGGGTCAAGATGCGTACGGCACCCCGCGCCTGGCCTCAGCGCACACTCTGCCCTTACGGGGCTTTCTTCTAGAAAGACCTTCCACGGGTATCTAGCCCGCAGAGGTACCCCTTGCTTTCGTCGTGCTCTCGGCTGGACTTGAACCAGCGACCGGCCGCTTAAGAGGCGGATGCTCTACCAACTGAGCTACGAGAGCAATGACGGTTTTCCTCCGGCCCCATTGAAGGGATGGTGCGTTCTTGCCCCGGAGAGGGCGAACCGACAACCTCGCGAGCCCCCGACAGGAATCGAACCTGCGACCTCTTCCTTACGAGGGAAGCGCTCTACCGACTGAGCTACAAAGGCGGGTGCGGGTGCCCACCCCGCAATCTACAACTCACCGCTGTCGGGCAGGAGGCCAGACGGGACTTGAACCCGCATGAGGGGTTTGGCATACCCCTCGCCAGCGTCTGCATTCCGCCACTGGCCTCACGTGTCCCGTTGCCACGGGACGGTACTCGCTGCGTGATCTGCGCAGTACTTCGGGACGGGGCGCCGTTGTTGAGTAGGCAACGGCGCCCCCGGATGAAGCAGTCCCCGTGAAAATGTTATGGCCCTCACGGGATTCTGGCAACTAGATCTCGTAGTCACCAACGTAGTTCCGACCGAGTCGCCGGTTCTTTCCGGCGGCCTTGCGGGCGGAGAACGGATCCTTGCGGCTACGCCCCAGGCCCTTCACCTTGCCCCGGTTGAAGGCGCAGAGCAGGCAGTGGCCCTTCCACCGCCTGTGCGAGCTGTTCTTCATGGAGTCCTCCAGGCTCACCCGGCCGGGGTCGGCAGGGTGGCCCAAGGATCAGCAGGCTCTCCACGAAGGCTGCTCAGATGATGACGCGGCGGATGACCAGGGCTTCTCCCTCGTCCAGCTCCTCGATGATGCTGGTAAGGGCGGAGATCATCGACATCTCCTCACCCTCGCGGGAGTGCAGTACCTCGTTGGTGCCGTCGAGGTCGAGCGTGTCGAGCGTGGCCTCCTCCATGTCGTCATCCGACACGGTGACCCGATGGACGATCGTCCGACTCACTGTCGTTCCTCTCGTAGGTCTTCATCCTGGAAATCCGTTCCAGCCGGGCTTCTGTTTCCTCACCGGCAGGCCACAGAAACCTGTCGGTGCGGTCTGTTTCTGCGCTCAGGCCTCCTCACCACCCACGTTGACAACCGTGACGGTACGCACCGGCTCAGAGACGACGTACACGACCCTCTGGCCGCCGACCACCACGGTCCGGCGGTCCCGCTCCAGGCTGGGCTCGCCGTAGGCGTAGGGGTCCTCGTAGGCGATCTGCTTGACCGCCTCGGAGACCTCCTCGCGCACCGTGACCGGCAGGCCGTTCAGGAAGGACGTGGCCGTCGGCGTGTACTGGACGGCGAAGCCTCCGGCGACGGGGCGGGAGGCACGGTGCAGGCACTTGAGGTTCATTGGGTCTCCTTCAGGGACGTACGCAGAGCGGCGAGTGCGGGCTGGTCGACGTGCTGCTCGGGAAGCACGACGGTGTACGCGAGAAGGGCGTCCTCGACGATCCGGCGCTCCTCCAGGGTCAGGTTGTTCAGGTTCACGTAGTTCCGTGCGGTCCAGTCGTCGGACCAGAAGGCGCTGCTCATGACGTTTCTCCTTGGTTGAGTCTGGCCCGCAGGTCGCGGACCCTGGCTTTGTCACGGAGGCCGATGTTCTCGACCGCCCCCAGTTCTTCGTCGGTCATACGGCGGATCGCTTCCGGCGTCCGGTACCCGGCGGCGTACAGCACACAGGCGACGTACGGAGTGTTCTGCTCATCCCCGTCGCTCAGCAGGAACTTGAGCGTGTGCCACTCAGGATCCCTGCGGCGCCTGCGCCTCTCCCCTCGGGTGGTCACACCGCCTCCGGCCTCTGTGTGTTCCAGTCGGGCTTCGATGTCAGGTGACGGACCTTTCGGTCGGTGGGGCAGATGTAGATGCGGCACTCGCGCCGCTTCTTGTTGCCCCGCAGACCCCGGGCGATCTTCGCGTTCAGCAGGGCCGTCTGTGCGCCGGTCTCGGTGAACTTGTGCTTTCCGCAGCGGCACACGGTGACGGTGGCCGCCTGAACCCGGTAGGGCGTCGGAACGTAGTTCTGGAGGAGTTCGTCGTCGAAGGTGTGGACGTATTCCCAGAAGTCCTCCTCGTCGGCAAAGCGGTACCAGGTGTACGTGCTCCGCTCAATGAACGGAAGGCCCTGGAAGGCGATCTCCTCGCCGAGGATGACCCGCAGGCGGTTGCCGTTGAGCAGGGCGCTGAGGATCCCCTCCTGCGCCCGGAAGCCGATGGCCCACCCTGCTCCTTCGAGCTTCTTGCCGTAGCCGAACAGCTCGGGCGGAAGGGGTATCGAGGTGCCCTCGGTCATCGCCTGGCCTTTCGGTGGTTCATGGAATCACTCCTCTCAGGTAACAGAAAAACCCGCCCTGTGTGGGCGGGTTCTCGGAGTCGGATCGGCGGGAATCGAACCCGCATGCCTCGTGGGGCGCCGGTACTTGAAGCCGGTGCGTATGCCTTGTTCCGCCACGATCCGTTGTCCCTCGCGCCGCCGGAGTCTGAGGTCATCCGGCGACGCGGGGAGTGTGAGAACCCTACTGGGTGTGGAGCTTGATCGGTACCGCTCAGCGTGTGCGGTCCGCCTGCGTCTCGGCGATGATCTGCCGGGACAGTGCCTGGATCAGGTGGTGCACCACCTCGGGGATCTCGCCCTCGAAGACCGGCGCCACCAGCGACAGCATGTACTCGATGGAAGCCTCGGCCCGCATGGCTTCACCGGTGTCGCTGGTGCTGTCTGCGATGGCCTTCTCCTGGGCCAGGATCTCCAGCCGGGCGAAGACCGTTCCCCAGGTCGGGTCGGTGGCGTACTGCTGAAGGTCGGCGAGGCCGCCCGACACCGGCCGCTTCGGGTCGTAGCTCATCGGGCGTTGAGGGCGGAGCGCAGGAGCGAGATGCGGTCGCCGTGGGTGACCTTGGCCCAGTTGTCGACCTTGACCAGGTCCCACGCACCGGCGGCGGCCGAGTTGCGGGTCAGCTTGATCAGGACGCAGGTGTTCTCGGAGCGCATGAGCGACGGCCGGACCTTGAACAGCGGGTTGTTCTTGTCCGACTCCATGTCGTAGAAGCGGAACTGGACGTTCTCGGCGCCGCCGAAGCCGGAGGTGCCCGTCGCCTCGTCAAGCATCTTGTTGGACTCCTTGAAGGCGGAGACGACCAGGTAGATCTCGTTGATGGAGGACTCAACGGAGCCGAGGTGGAGGTCGATGACCTCGTCGTCGCCCTCGCCCTTGCCGGTGGTGTTGTCGCCGGAGTGCAGGACCGAGCCGTCGCCCAGCGGGTCGTTGTTGCCGAGGCCCGCCATCAGCTTCGGGTCACCGTTCTCGCACAGGATGGCGACGGCGTCCAGGTCGGCACCGGCACGCTTCGCGAGCTTGCCGAGGATGCCGCCCTTGCCGCGAGACGAGGTGTCCCACGCGGCGCCGAGCCGGATGTGGCCGGAGAGGGTGAGGGCCTGGCCTTCGTTGACGGCCTTGGTGAAGTCGACGTTCATGTGTGTCTTTCCCCTTTGAGTGTGTCGCCGATTCGGTTGGCGATCGTTCAATCATGGTGACACGGCTGCGCCGGATGCGCAACCGTGTCAGTGGTGCGGTTCTCAGTCCTCGGGATGACCGTCGGACCCGGTGGTACCCGACGACCCGTCGCTGGAGCCGTCCTCGGTGCGCTCGTGGCCCGCGAAGACGGCCTGAACTCGGGCGCTCACTTCTTGCCGCCCTTGTTCTCCGTCCAGTACGCCTGCCCGTCCGGTCCCTCGACCTTCTTGACCTCGGGCTTCGGCGGCTTGACCGGTTCGGACGTGGTGGTGGTAGGCGTCTTCTTCGGGAACACTCCCATGGTCTTTCTCCTTGTGTGAGGTGGTACTACGTGAACTTGCCGATGGAGGCGCGGTGACGCCGCCAGTCCTGGAGCTGCGCGGCATACGCCTCCGCGTCCCAGTCCTCTCCGAAGGCACCCTCTTCAGGGCACCTGGTGCAGCCCGACGAGCAGATGTGCTGCCCGATGTGGCCACGCTGCTTCGAGCATCCGTGAGAACCCCAGAAGACTCGGCACAGACCCTTCCGCTCCAAGGCCTTCCGTCTCACCGTTTCCCCCTCCTACCTGTTGTCGGTGACGTGCTGCATGAAGACGTCGAGCAGCTCTTCTGCCCGCGCCTGCGCCTCCTCGGGGGTCTCGAAGCGACCCTCCTCGGCGGCCTTCTGGATCCCCGGAAGCTGGGTCTTCAGGCGGTAGGCACCCTTGCCCTTCTCCCGGGTCAGGTCCCACGAGACGACGAACAGCCGGATCTTCCCAGCCCGCCCCTCGTGTGACCCGAAGTCGTTGGTCTTCCACTGGAGCATGGCTATTCCCCTTCCAGGATGGCCGCGATGGCCTCCAGCTTGTGCAGCGGGATCCGGGTCACGTCACCCTTGGTGAGACCACTGGCGACGATGACCTTCTTGGCGGCGTTGTACCGCTCGTCGGCTTCGGCCTCCTGGAGCGTCTTGAAGAACCGGTGGCCGTAGCCGTCCTCGACTCGCTGACGCTCGATGTCGAACGTGCGCTGCGGATCGCCGTAGTCGATGTCGCACTTGGTCCGGCGCACAGCCGAAACCACACCGTCCCACCCACTGTCCGGCTGCCCGGACCGGCGGTTGTTCACGTCGAAGACCTTGACCTTCATCCCGACGAAGATGTCCTGCCTGTTCACGTGATCTCCTTTCTCACCGGGGCGTAGAAGTCCTGATTCCGCGTCCTGTCGTGTGCCGCCTGGTCGTACGGGGCGAACGGGATGGTGACTCCGGCCTTGATCAGCGTGAAGGCGAAGCTCCAGCTCGTGAACTCCGGATAGACCAGCTCCTGCGGCACGAGGTCGTGGGCGTTCCACTCCTCCTTCAGGTGGTAGGAGACGAGCCTGCGGCCGTCGAGCACCAGCCGGTGGATGAAGCCACCGCTGTAGTAGACGTGCATCAGCCGGTCGGTCTCGGGAACTCCGACCAGCAGAGTCCGGTTGTAGGCCACGAAGTCGTCGGCCCTGATGATCTGGGACGGCGAGATGTGCCGCTTCAGATCCTCGAACTCGGTCAGCCTCACATCATGTCCTCTCGGATCAGACCCTTCAGGTGCTCGTCCCCGAGGTAGTCGTGGCGCTTGTCGTCGAACGGGAGGTAGGGCACGTCGACACCGGCGTCCCTCAGCAGCCGCGCCATCAGAAGGCTTGTCGAGTCGGGGTACACCCGCTTGTCCGGCACCAGCCGGTATGCGTCCCAGGCGCGGAAGTAGTCGTATTCGACGATCTTCATCTCGTCCCCCGCCGTCCTGTAGACGAGCCGGTGGATCAGCCCGTCCTTCAGGTACACGTGGAAGGTGTCACGGCCGCAGGTGTAGCCGTACAGCAGCGTCCGGGTCGGAGCGCCGCCTTCGCTCAGGAACGAGCGGCTGTGGATCTGCGCGGTCTTCGGCGGATCGTTCAGCGTCTCGAAGTCTTCACGGTTCATCGCATCTCCTCACATCAGCTTTTCTTGCGGTCCTGGTTGGTGGTGTGCCAGCCGGATTCCGTGGACTCGGCCTTGACCCAGTCCAGCCGGTAGCCATGACCAAGTCCGTTGGGGCAGGCGAACTTGGAGCCGGGCCTCGGCTTGTCCCAGACGCGCCGGGTACAGCCGCAGGTCAGGGTCACGATTTCCTTCTTCTCGCCCCGGTACCCGTTGTTCTGCGACCCCATCAGGCTCTCTCGTTGACAACGGTGACACCCCGGTCATCGATCGCGCTGACCCAGCTCAACCGGTAGCCGTGGCCCTGATTGGACTTACAGGCCAGCCTGGTACCGGGCCGGGGCGTCTCGTAGGCCTTGATGCGGCAGCCGCAGCACAGAACGACGGTGGTCTTGCAGGCCGGAATCCAGCCGTGACGGACGGTCTTCACTGCTCCTCATCAGGGGTGAAGGCGTGGCGCCAGGAGCGCTCGGAATCACCGGGACAGACCCGGCACTGGGCACCCCCGAGGGCTTCAGGCCCCTGGTGGTCGCGGTACTTGTGGCCGCAGCGGCACAGTTCCAGCGCCTCCATGTCGTCGGAGAGCTTCTGGTGGGTCGGGCAGTAGTCGGCGGTGCCCTCGATGTCCAGCTCGCACATCTCGGGCGGCCCGACCAGGCTGCCGATGTAAACGACCCAGGTGCAGTACCGCTCCTTGTCGTAGCTCACTGGATCACCAGCTTCTCGGTCGAACCGTCGGCGGCACGCAGGACGATCTCCTTGCCGTCGGCCTGACGGGACATGACCTCGTTGTAGACGACCAGCGCCCGGTTGATGACGTCGATCTCGCTGATGCCCTCACGGACGGCGGAGGTGCTCATGGCGTCGTTGGCCTGGGCGGTCAGCGGCACGTTGGCCCGTACGGCGATCTTCGGCCGCTCGGTGTAGATCTTGCCGATCCTCATGGCGTTCCCTTCTCAGTGGAGTTCGTTGATCTTCTTGATGGTGGCCGTGTAGCAGGCCTCGTAGGTGGCGCCGGGCACTCCGTAGGCGGAAAGGGACAGAAAGTCGTCCATCCGCTTCTGCGGCATCGAGGTGCACACGGCCATGTCGTCGGTGCAGTACTTCGCCGTCAGTGGCGAGATGCCGAGCATCAGCACCGAGGTGTAGCCCCGGCCGACCGCGTGCATGCCGAACAGGTAGTCGCGGTACGTGTGTACCCCGAGGTACTTGCCGGTGGCCAGGAACCAGATGGTGCCGTTGCCCTGCGGCGCGTCCACGATGATTCCGGCCGGTCCCTTGCACAGGTACTCGCCGGTGATGCCGTGACGCTGCCGGATCTGCCGGTAGGCCGCGTCGTCCGAGACCGTTTCGTGGTCGCTGTAGGTGAAGACGTCCATGTCCTCGAAGGCAAGCGATCCCTGGAACATGGTGAACGGAAAGACCAGGTACTTCCTCACGTCACTTCCCCTTTCCGTCCCGCTGGTTGGTGAAGACGAAGCCGGTCTCGTTGACGGCCTCGGTCCACTTCAGCCGGTAACCGTGCCCGAGGCCTGAGGTGCAGACCATCGGCGCGCCGGGCATCGGCACAGAACGCGCCCTCACCCGGCACCCGCAGGACAGGCTGACGGTGACACCGGTCCTGCCCCGGAAGTACTTCCGTTCCCGGCTCCGGTCGCGCTGATCGGTCACTCGCCGTCCCAGGGGAAGGACACCGGCTTGGCGAACTCGGTCTTGATGACCTGGCCCCGCGCATCGACGGTCACGTACTGCTCGAAGTGGAGGATGCCGTCCTCGACGTACACCTGGGAGTGCACGGGCACGAGGCGCCAGCGGACGTCGTTGTCCTCCAGCCACTGCTTGACGCGGTCGGTCTGACGCGTCGCGGTCTCCGGAATGCCGTCGGTGCAGATGTTCTGTCGCACGGGAGATCTCCTTTGATCTCGGTTGGTGCACTACAGGTCGTTCTTCTCCAGCGAGAAGAAGGTGGTGGCGGGCTCGCTGTTCAGGCCGTTCTCGGCAATGACGTACTGCCTGATCTCGGCGTACGCCTCGGACCGCTTTGCCCCACGGGCGGCGCTCCAGATGCCGCTGGACGTGGATGTCCGGGTGAGACCGGTAGGGGTGGTGTCCTTCAGAGTGAGCACGTAAAAGTACTCAGTCCCTTTGCCGTGGCTCTTCACGAGGCACCCACCAGCTTGTCGATGCGGTACTTCAGGGCCTGCTCGGCCTTCTTCATCTCGTTGAAGGCGCCGGAGGAGTGAGCCAGGGACCGCACCCGGTCCATGCGCTGGTCTCCGATCGACCAGACGCCCGCCACGTAGGACTCGCGGAGCAGAACCGGGAATCCGAAGTGGATGCTGGCGGTGTAACCCTCGGTGGCGTAGCCCTCGCCGGTCTTGCTCACCGAGTACAGGAACCCCTTGTAGGTGTCGACCTTGTACATGGAGCCCGGGGCCCGGAACCACAGCGTTCCGGTGTCGAGATCCTTCCCCACGGCGATGCCGTTTCCGGTGACCGGCGAGTCGTCGTTCATGACGTCGGGGTAGCCGGAGCAGATCAGGTCGAACAAATCCTTCGGGTCGGCGAAGACCTCGGCGTGGGCCCGCAGGAAGCGCATCTCGCCCCAGCGGAGCGCGAAGCCGACCGACACGTACTCGTTCTCCTTCATGGGCACTTCTCGTTTCGTTGTGTTTCCCTTGAACGATGACCAACCTACTCCTGGATGATGGCCAAGGCAACCCCACCGGGATTTCCGGCCACCACCAGGGCATGAAAAAGCCCCGGACCAGCTAGGATCCGAGGCAACCGCAGGCGTCTGACCTGCGGAAAACTAGCAAACTGTGACCTGGACCACACAAGGGTCGGATGGCCGGATGGCCTAGGCGGAAACCCGATCACCTGAACATGAAACCCAGGTGCGAACGATCGGTTTCGGCCCGGAGTGGTCTACGATCAGATCCAAGACAAGCGAAAGGCCCGGAGTGGGTGACTCCGGGCCTCTCAAAGCAAGTGGTCCTGGGCGGAACTCACTGCCAACCCTGGCGAACCAAGGCAACACTGTGAAGGTACCACGATGAAGGGACGTGGAAACCGGCGCATCCCGGCCTTGGTCGCCCTCAGCGCGAGGAGCGAACAACATGATGTTCCGAAATGGTGCGCACTACCGGATCGAACGAAGCATGCCAACCAAGTACGCCGTAAAGGCGGCACGAAGCGATGGCATGCTCCCTGCCGAAGCAATCGACCTCTGGGTCTCGTTCCTGGATGGGGAACCGCTTCCGTGGCACCGGGATCTGGTGCCCACGTTCCACAAGATTCTCAACTCTCCCTATGTCCTGATCTCTTCCGAAAACGACGGCACCGGCATGTACTTCGTCGCTGTCATCCGCGACCACCCGTACTTCAACGAGTTCTCCTACTGGGGACCCTCGAACGAGGGAGACCAGGGCTGATGGCGGACAATTCGGTCGAGATCACCAAGCCGCTCGAAGGCGACGGCCACTACCGGGCCAAGGGGTTCGAGTGGCTGCTGCTGTGCCCGCACATGGGCTCCAGCGAGAAGATCGCCCTGATGCTGCTCTGTGGGCTGGCTCGCGAAGGGCACCAGCGCAACCTCACCCTGGAGGAGATCGGCGACTTCCTCATCAAGGGGCCGGTCGAAATCGGTGAGGCCCCGAAGCGGATGTCTGTCTCCGGTGTGGCCAAGGTGCTGAACCACCTCTCCGACTTGGGCCAGCTCACCGATCCGCAGGGCGAGCCCATCCGGGTCAGCAACCGCATGGTCAACGTGCTGCGGCTGGTTCCGTACCGGCGCCCTCGGCACACCTGCGAGGCGTCGCGGAATGTGTACGACGCCCTTGCCCGGCTGCGTGACGAAGAGCCAGAGTGGCCGCTCGCTACCGACGACGCACACGAAAGTGAGCGTGCCGCCCGCACCGCGTACAAGAACCGGCGACCGTCGGACGACGCACACAAAAGTGTGCCGGACGCACAGAATAGTGTGCGCGAGGCACACAAAAGTGTGCGCAACGCACAGAATAGTGTGCAGGATAGGCCGCTGACCTGCGAAAACGGGCCCTTCCCTGGGTTTGCCCTTGATTCCTCCTCCTCTTCTCTCCCGCACGCGCAGGAGCGCGGCGAGGACGCGACGCCCGAGGCGCCGCTGGAGGAGGACGAGGAGATGAAGGGCAACGACGACAACCCCTCGGCGGAGCCTCGGGCGCACCTCCCGCAGGAGCGGGAGGGAGGAGAGAAGGAGAGCTTCGCCGACAACGAGCCTCAGGAGCTGCCTGACGGCCTCGTGGACATCCCGGGGTGGCTGGCCACCCTTCCGGGCCTCGGAGGCGCTCAGGCGCCCGCCAGTGGCTTCCTGGAGTACCCCGTGATGCGGGCCCTGGATGCCGGATGGACCCTGGAAGCCCTCGCGGCCCACCTGAAGCCCCTCGTGGACCCCTCGAAGGCCAGGTCCAGGAGCGCCATCCCCGGCTGGTACGACAAGCACCTCGGCGAGCTGCCCGAGGCACCCCGCAGCGCCAAGCCCCTGTGCGACAACCCGGCCCACGCCCGCACCCGGGTCGAGGACACCGACGGCGGCTGCCTGATGTGCAACAGCGCCCCCAAGGCGGGTACCACCGTCAAGACCGAGCCGGTCATCGAGACCACCGACGCCGCCACCGCCGCAGCGCTCTGCCGCCAGGCCCTCTCCAGCCGGTTCCAGGGGTCGGAGCGCAGCCGAAACCAGATGCCGCACCACCGGGCCAAGGACGAAGCCGACCGCAACCGAGCCAAGGCCAACGACCTCCTGCGGGGAGAATCCGGCAGGTGACATGACGAAGGGCCCGGCGCCGCAGCCGGGCCCTTCACCGAAAGGGGAATACATCATGAAGATACGCCTGGCAGCCGCCTGTGTGCTGCTCGCCGCGCTCACCGCATGCGGCGTCGCACCCGAGGACGAAGGCTACGAGTACGGCCAGAGCCTCGACCCGCTGCCCGGAATTCCGCTGCTCGACGGACTCAGCAACGGCCAGCGCGCCGCCTGTGCCGCCGAAGCCGTCGGCCGCTACCAGGAAGATACCGACCAGCAGGCCTTCCACGAAGGCTGCCTCAAGGGCGCCCGCAGATACTGAAACAGCCCCTCACGCTGGGGGCATGAAGGGCTGCGGGAACAAGGTAGTACCAGGTACAGAAAAACGGAACCCTCCCGGACCAAGAACAGGAGGGTTCCGCCGTACAGCACAAAGCCCACCCGGCACGTGGACACTCGGGTGGGCCTTGCAGATCTTGGGGTGGGACCCCGGCCGCAACAGGAAGACCGGGGCCCCTGGGGGTTGCAGGAGGCCGGGGAGACAGTTCCGGTGGACTCCTGCGAAAAAGAAGCTACAGGATGACCGCCAAATCGGCAACGAAATCCAGTGGCGAAACCTCAATGTCCTGGAACTCGGGCGCCGCCATGGCATTCAAGTCGGCCGACGAGTAGGCCAGCAGCGTCATCGCCTGCTCGTGTGCCGTGCCCGACAGCACCGTCTTGCCCGGCCGGTTGTAGCCCGCGAACCCGGCGTGGTACGCCCTCGGCACCGACGGATACACCGTGTACATCCCCGCCCGCTCCCGCAGCCGGTTCAGCAGGCCGTCCTGCTCCGCGTGCGGCGCCGGAATCACCGACTTCGGGAAGTACCTCCGGCAGTAACCGATCATGTCCTTGAAATATTCATCCCGCACATGCGGTACTACCGACCGGACCGAATCCGGCGAGAGCGACACGCCCAGCGACTGGTACGACGGATGACGCCACAGGCCACCCGGACCGAGATCGACGTTTTCCGCGTTCTGATTGCGGCACGCCGACACCGCGAACGCCTCCGGCGCCATACGGTGCGCCTGGTCATGGAAGGAGAAGTATCCGTCCGAGACGAACACGTCCTCCTCGACGATGTGCGTCCGGTCCCAGCCACCGGCCGCCGCCTCCCTCAGGCCCATCAGCAGGTTGCCCGAGTTGCCCCGGCCCTGCCGGAACCGGCGCCGCACGATCTCCACCACCGGAACCGAGCGGGCGAAGTCCATCGCCACCCGCTCCACGTCCTGTGTGTGCCCCTCGTCCAGCAGCAGCCGGAAGTACACCTGGCTGCCCGTCTTCTCCAGGTAGTGGTCCTGTGCGGCAGCCAGCCTCAGCAGGCACGCGCGGGCGAACCCGGCCCGCTTCCACAGCGGCACCAGCACCAGTTCCGTACTCACGGCATGTCCAGTGCGACGACGCTGGTGACGTAGCCGTCGCCGGTCCGCGTCAGCGTCCGGTACGGGATCGAGTGAGTGTCCGCCCACGGCACGATCGCGTCACCCTTCGTCGCGTCACCCTCCGTGCCGCCCACGTCGTCGATCAGGATGACGCCGCCGTCGTCGATGAGGTGCTTCGCGACGAAGAACTCGTGCAGGATCAGATTCGGGTCGTTGTCGGAGTCCAGCAGGATCACGTCGAACTGGCCCGGCCCGTTCGCGTTCAGGATCTTCACCAGCACGTCCACGCTGTAGCCCTGGTGGAGCGTGATCCCACCAGCGGAGATCTTGCCCTCCTGCGTCGGCTCCAGGCCCGGCGTGTCCTTCATCAGACCGTCACGCATCAGCACCATGTGCGCCACCGAGACGTCCAGGTCGATGGAGGTCGACGACCCGCCGTCCTCCTGCACCCACTTCGCGAACGTCCACGTCGACCAGCCGTCGTTGATCCGGTACTGCTCGCCGCCGTTGCGGATGCACCCCGTCTCCAGGATCCGCAGCTCCCGGCCGCCGATCCGCGCGGCCATCTTCTCCAGCTCACTGTTGAGCAGCTCGTTCATGTGCATGGTTCAAAGCCTTCCGAGGAGGTCGTGCGCCATCGTTCTGAACGACTCGTTGGAGTCGAGGATGTACTGACGGGCCGCCCGCGAGACGCCCAGGCGGTGCGCCGGATGCATCGACATCGCGTCGCGGACCGTGTTCGCCAGGTCCACCGGTGAGATGTGGTACTCGTGGGCCATGTGCCGGGGCATCGTCCCCCTCACCGGCAGCAGGAAGCCACGGTCGGGCTGCACATGGTCGCTCATCGGCGAGGCGTCCGTCGTGATCACCACCGCACCCGTCGACATGCCCTCGGTGATGTAGTGGCCCCACCCCTCGGACTTCGAAGGGCACACGTGGATCCGGTGCGTGTTCAGCTCGCGCACCAGCTCGTCCTGCCCGATCCGGGGCAGCACCCGCACACCGGCCGGAACCTTCAGCGGCTCCGAGGAGATGATCGTCAGCGGCGGCAGGTCGTCGAAGGCGTTCCACGCCTCCAGCACCATCTCCGTGCCCTTCAGCGACGACTTGCCCCGCAGGTGCAGACACGTGTCGGTGCGCGGGACATCCGGGTCGTACAGATCCTGCGTCATGAAGCCCGTCAGATGCGAGGGATGCCCGAAGCGGCTGAACACCGACTGGGCCTCCTTCGACTTGGCCCAGAGCTGGTCGAAGTTCTTCAGGTGCGGGCGCCACACCGCCGGGAACCACTCCAGGTTGAAGATGCCGATCTTCTTCTTGGCGTACCGGGCCAGATTCGGATTGAACATCTCCAGGAAAATGGCCACATCGCACCGGGGCATTGTCGGCTGCCGCCAGTGGACTCGCCTCACCGAATAACCCGCTTCGGTGAGAACGCCCTCCAGCAGCGACATATCGGTGGACAGGCCCACGCCGTTGTCGTTGCTGATCAGGTGCGCGATCGGTGCAGTCACCGCATCCCGTCCTTTCCAGTCGCATGCAGGATCAGGCTAAGCCTACGCGTCTGGATCACTCGGGGAATCCCCACAGAGGTGTAGCTCTGAACTTGCTCAAGTAGGGTTCCCGAACACGGTGGCGGTGGGCATCATCGTGCCATGTTCAAGAAGATGCGCGCCAAGCGCGAAGAAGAGCAGCAGAAGATGCGTGAAGAAGAGGCCGCCCGTCAGGCCGCCCGTCAGGCCGAGACCGACCGCCTCATGGCCAAGGACTGGAGTGCGGAGCGCCAGAGGGCCGCCAAGGCGCGCCCGGCTCCCCGTTCCAGCTCCACCCCCCGTCGAACCTCCTCGGGATCTTCCTCCGGCGGCTGGTTCAGCACCTCGTCCTTCGACGGCGGCTCGTCGTCCGGCTCCTCGTGCTCCAGCTCCGGATCGTCCTCGTCGTGCGGCGGAGGCGGAGGGGGCTGCGACTGACCCTTGCGCCTCCCCTCTCGCGGTCGCGAGGGTTCACACAGGAACGGCCGCCCCGTATCGAGGCCGGGGCGGCCGGTACCATGGTCTCACTCAGCCCGGCCCCTACGGGGGCCGGGATTATTCATACCCGCCGGTTGACCGGACCTTCCTGGCCTTTGCGGATGCGGAAAATCTCCACCACGGCCTTCGCCGTGAAGCCGACGACCGCGATCAGCGTGATCCCGAGGACTGTCACCACCAGCACCAGAGCCGCCATCGCGCTCACCGCAGCACATCCTCGATCCTCGCCGCCATACGGTCGGCCGTCACCGAACCGCCGCGCCAGCGCCATTCCTCCAGACCCCGGCGGTCGAACAGCACCACCAGCGGAGTGCCGCCGCCCGTGTAGCCCTCGGTTCCGTGTGCGCCGCCGGTCACATCCACCGAGTAGACGTCCAGGCGACCGGCGTACTGGCCGGAGATCTCCACCACGCGCGGCATCATGTCGCTGCACGGTCGGCACCCCTGCTTGTGGAAGAACACCAGCGACGGCGACGTCAGGGCTTTCAGCTTCGCCCCCATCTCCGGCGGGCTGACAGCGATCACGCTCATGGGACCTTCCCTGGGTATCGTGGGCAAGACGTTGGCAATCATGTCATGACAGGAAAGAGTCCCCATGGAAATCGTGAACGTCATCGCCTGGAGGCGACCCGACTTCCTTCAGGCCACCCTGATCCGGCTTGCCATCGCACATGAATCCGGACTGCACTATCGCATCAACCTGGACGCCGGGCCCGACAAAAGGGTCTACCTCCCCATCGCCGAGTTCACAGAAAAGGTCGGCCGCGACAACGTCGAAATGATCGAGCGGGGACCGCATCACAACCAGGGCCCTACCCGGAATATCGTCCACGCCCTGCACGAAAGCATGACGTACGGTGCCGACTTCATCCACTCCGTCGAAGACGACATCTTCGTCAGCAAGGACTACTTCTCCTACCTGAGAAGCGCACACGCCCTGTCTCCGAGGGCCTTCTGTGCGACGGCCTACACTCCGCAGCCCAAGGCCGACTTCAGCGTGAAGGACTACAGCGCCGCCTTCACGAAGCCCTACGCGCCGACCGTCGCCATCAGCTTCAGGCCCGCCATGCTGGCGCGGATCCTGCGGTACATGCCGCTGAGCTACCCCGACGACATGGTGGCGCACAACGCCCGCACCTTCCCCGACCACCCCTGCGGTCCCGCCGAATGGGCGGGCATCGACGGCACCCTTGGCCGGGTCAGGCGCAAGCTCAATGGTCACACCATTTACCCGGTCGTGAACCGGGCCTATCACGCGGGATACATCAGCGCCCCCTGCGCCGGAGAAGCATGCGGCCACGACACCACCCGCGACGGCATCAACAACGGTCCCCACCGGCACGGCACCGAGCTGGAAGGCACGATCGAAGAGCGGGCGCACCGGCTGCTGGCCATGAGAGCCGAAGACCTGAACGCCCTCTCCGAAGCGGTCACCCGGGACTACACCTGGGCCGACCTCGACGCCGACTACGGGCCCGTCACACGCCTTGTGCGATGAGCGCCCGCCGGATGCCCTCCTCGACCGTGACGGACGGCGTGTAGTACCGCATCAGGCGCTGCGGACTGCCGACCCGGTAGTGCACGCCGTCCGGCGCGTCGAGCTTCTTCTCCACCTTCGGGATGTAGCCGACCTGGTCGCAGATCATCGAGATCATCGTGGCCATCGACGTCGGCACGCCCGTGCACAGGTTCACCGGGATCTGCACCTCCGCCTCCACCAGCGCCAGGATCGCGCCCACCACATCGTCGATGTGAATCCAGTCACGGGTCTGCGTGCCGTCCCCCCACACCATGAAGGGATCCTCCCGGCGCAGCGCCCGGCCGATGAACGCACCGAACGGCCAGTTCTCCCCCTGGTCCTCGCCGTACCCGGAGAACGGGCGGACCACGGTCACCTTCACCCCGGCCCCACGGACCGCGTCCGCCATCCGCTCGCCGATCAGCTTCGTCAGGCCGTACGCCGCGTCCCCCAGCTCCGGACGGTTCGGATCGATCGACGACTCCATGAGCTGCGTCCGCACCCCCCGCTCCTGAAGGGCGACAGGGTACGCGGCCGAGGAAGACAGATAGACGACGTGCTTCTGGCGGGTGCGCACCGCCCAGTGGAAGAACATCGAGTCGAGCAGCAGGTCGCCCACCAGATTCATCGGCTGGCCGTCGATCGCCGCCCGGTACGGAGCCACCGCCGCGCAGTGGACCACCAGGTCGTAGACCTGGGTGCCCTCCTGGAAGATCAGGCGTGCGTCACGCGGAGCCACCTTGTCCGCGATGTCGCAGACCTCGACCTCCCACTCCCGCGCCTTCAGCTCGGCCACCATGTGCCGCCCGACGAATCCGGCCGAGCCGGTCACCAGTGCCTTCATCGCCAACCCCAGATTCCGTACTTGTAGGGGCCCTCATCCGGGCGGGGATCCACCTCGGTGTACAGCCAGTGCCGGAACCCGGCCGTCGTCAGCAGCCCGTCCACATCCGACTTCGACCAGGCCCAGTAGTGCTCTTCGTTCGTGTCGTCCCAGTTGTCCACCGGAGTCGACAGCAGGATCATCGACGACTTCTCGCGGATCTTGCACAGGGCTTCGAGCGGCCGGTCCAGATGTTCCAGCGTCTCGCAGCACACGAACAGGTCCACATGTGGGATCTGCTCCACCGTGTGCTCGATCGGCCCGGTGTACCTGTGCCCCGGGGCGTAGTCGCCGTAGAACTTCGTCGTGGCGTTGACCGCGTTCAGTACAGCCCCGTTGCCACAGGACAGATCGGCCGCCGAGCCCAGGCCCTGATCGGCCATCCAGACCGCGATGGCCTTCGTGACGCCGATCCGCAGATGGTGGTCACGCCACTTGAGGTGATCGTGCGGACGGGCGTAGATCCGCTTCAGATCGGCGTCCGACCACGGGGGCCGCAGCCGGATCACCGGCCGATCGCCTTCCGGATGGTGTCCGCGTCACGGTCCTGGAACTCGGACATGTACTTCTCGTACGCGACGCGGTCGTGGTCGAAGACCTCCGGCGCGTTCACCCGCTCGTAGCCCTCGTCGTACTCGCCCTTGGCCGCCACCGGGTGCATGTGCTCCACGACTACGTCACCCCGGTACATCAGGCAACCCGCCAGATTTCCGATGTCACGCCAGTAGTTGTCGATGTACATGTGCCGCAGATCGCCCGGCGACATGAATCCGAGAGCCTTCACGATCGAAGCGGAAACAGCGAACTGCGTCGGCAGGTTCTCGCCGTGGATCAGGTCGTTTCCGTAGACGATTCCGGGTGCCACCTCCAGGGAGTTCACATAGCGGGAATCCCACCCCACCGTTCTCGGACGGTGGTCATCACCCATGAAGCCGATGGCCTTCGCGTCCGGCCATTCCTGTACGACGTCGCGCGCCGCCATGTTCAGCGCGGCGGCCATGCAGCCGGGGGCGGACTGCACCAGAAGCTCCGTGTTCGCGAATACCGACCTGGCTTCCTCGGCCCTTTCCCGATAAGCCTCCAGGTCCGGATCGTCGTCGTCCACGGCGATCAGAAGTCTCGTGTTCACCGTGCAGGCCACCGAGAATGCCTCGGCGAGCTGACGGACTGCCTGCGGGCGTCCCCTGGTGGGGACGATCATGATGAAATCGGCCATAGCCGTATCGTATTCCAGAGCCTTACCCTGAAGGCATGAATGGTTACGACCAGCGGTCATTGGCCTTCATGGCCGAAGCTCGCAAGACACGGCGCATGGCCGAATCTGCGCTCACCCCACCCCGTCCTCCGCGTGAGGCCGTCGGCCCCGACATGTCCGAGGCGATCTCCACCGAAGACCTCGCCATGCTGCTCTCGATCTTCCAGCCCCGGGATGACGACGAGGACTGGCACGGCGACGGCATGGACGACTGGGACGGCGAGATGTGCGAGGCGCCGCTCACCACCAAGCGCCGTAAGGCCCTTCCCGCCTCCGCCTTCGCACTGCCCGGCCGCCGCTACCCCATCGACACCCCCGCTCGCGCTCGGGCCGCCCTCTCTCGTGTCGAGCAGTTCGGCACACCGGAGGAGAAGCGCCGTGTGCGCGCCGCCGTCAAGCGCCGGTACCCGAGCATGGACGTCGAGACGCCGGGCCGCTCGGCCTCCCGTCGCAGCGACTGAATGCAAAAAGGCCCCCACCCGGCAGTCGGGTGGGGGCCTCGTCGGTTCATCAGGTCATCAGCAGAACCCGGGTGTTTCCGACCAGCTTGCGGTTGGTCGACGTCGACTGCACGAAGATCGAGAAGTCCGGGTTGAAGTCCGGCTTCACCCGCACCTCCATGTCCGGCAGACCCAGCAGGTTCCTGGCTGCCTGGCCCCCGTAGACCTTCTTGGACTTCTTGTTCATGACCATGACCGACTTCTGCGGCTGGATCTTTTCCGGCTTGGTCAGCTCGTAGTACGCCATGCCGGTCCGGTACGTGTGCCCCGCCTCATTCATCACCCACTCGCGGATCGTCGGGTTGCGCATCACGCCGTCGTTGGTGGCGTGGACGATCTGGAACGAGGACGAACTGATCGGCTTCAGCCCGGCGGCCTGGATGCTCTTGGCGTTGACGGCCTCGGCGCTGGTGGAGAAGACGGCCTGCGAGCCGCGCACACCCGCCGCGCGGTTGGTCATGAACGTCTCGGTCGCCCGGGAGATGGTGTCGGCGGCCCGCTGGAAGCCAGCCTCCGACGTCACGTCCCACTGGAGGATGTTGCCGGGCGGGAAGCCGCAGCGCTGTGCGTACTCCTCGCCCCGCATGTCCGGAACCAGGGCGGCCACCGTCCAGTTGTCACCGAGGCTTCGCACCCGGGCCGCCAGGGTCGAGGGGCGGTTGTTCGACGCGTTCTCCACGCCGTCGGTGAGGACGAACAGCAGGTAGGCGTGGTCCGAGTACAGCTCGGGGATCTTCGCCAGGTCGTCGATCGCCTGGAGGGTGGCGTCCACCAGTGCCGTCATGTTGCGCGGCTGGTAGTACTCCTTGATCGACGGCAGACGCAGAACGTCCTTGTCGTACACCAGGACGTCCACCACGTCGTCGAAGATGACGACCGTGACGCGCGTCTCCTGGTCCATCTTCACGGACATCTCGGCGAGGGACTTGATCTGTGCGTCCACGGCGCGGATGACAGCGTCCTTGTGCGGCTGCATCGAGCCGGAGCGGTCCAGAACGAGCGTCACGTGGTTGGTCAGACCCTGCTTGATCACGGTACCCATGGCGGTGTTTCCCCTTTTCCTGCGGCGTGGTACCCACCCTCTCACCCGCCACTGACAATGGCGCCTCACTCTCCTGGAGTAGTGACGGAACGTCACGACAGGAGTACACCGGAGGTGGGGGATGACGTTTCGCAGGAGGCAGAAAGCCATGTACGGAATCTTCGTCTGCTGGATCCAGCCCTGGTGGGACTGCTGCTGCCGCTGGTGGTGCTGAGACAGGCCGCTCGGTACACGGAAACACTTCATGTCCATAGCTGTCCACCGGCAGTCACGCTGGTGGAGCGGGGCGGCTCGACTGCTGCCGCGTTCCCTGCGCACAAGGAGCACCACCATGGCGCATGACGTCATCGCCAGCTTTGGCGGGCCCCTCAGCGGGTTCGCTATTGAACTGTCCGTCGTCAACACGTCCGGGATCGAGGTCAAGGCCTTCGGGATCTCCGGCCGTACGGCACGCTTCCCCATCACCTTCGACTCGATGGGGATGTTCTCGGGACCGGCCACCCTCACGGGGGTCAGTGGCGTGAACACCGAGGTCATCATCGCCCACCTCAACGGATTCACCCCCGATGAGACGGTGCGCTTCGAGGGCATCGACCCCGACTTCACCGGCGACAACTCTTCGGGAGTGCGCGTCTTCGACCTGGAGGGATGCCGCTTCCTCGTCATCTACGCGGACGGATCCAACGGTTCGGGCGAGTTCGCCATCGACGACGAAGGCACGCTCAGGGCCGTGGCTCTGCACCAGATGTAGACGCACACGTACCGAAGGCCCCCGGAGACCTGAACCCGGGGGCCTTCACCTGTTCCTCAGGAAGGTCCCTCGATCTCACCCAGCAGCGTCACGCTGAACCGGGCCGTGCCCACCGAGAGCGTCTCGGCCGAGTTGTGGGAGACGGACAGCATGCCGACCGCACCGGCCGAGTCCACCTCCACCACCCGCGTGAAGGACTGCGACGTCGTGGAACCGGCCGACGAGCGGGTCTGCGTGGGGTAGGGCGTTCCCAGGACGGTCACCGTCATGGTGCGCAGGGTTCCCTCCGCGACCTCTCCGGCCTCCTCCGTCCACAGGACGTACGCCTCCACCAGGTACAGCCCCGGCACCGTCAGCAGGACGGCCAGGGGCGACGTCACCGTGTCGACCACGCCGTGCTCGTACTCCACCGCCATCGGCGACAGAACTACCGGCACACCGGTCGTGATGCCCGTCGCGGGGGCCGTCAGGTACAGAGCCGCGCCCGTGGCTGCGAGAGGGGCTCCAGGGGGGCCGGTCGGGCCGGGGATTCCGTAGCCGCCGCACGAGGTGGGGAAGGACATGATGACTCCTCGATCTTTGCTTTCCGGACGGCCGGGTGTTCAAATCTGACTATCTCCTCCGGCCAGGTGGTGACGGCGGAAGGGGCGCGGAGCGAGGGCCCGCGCCCCTTTCTCACCCGTCGTACACCGTTTCCTGGGGAGAGATCCGGCCCGCTTGCACACGGGCATCCGCCAGGTGGTGCGGGAACCAGTCTGCCGGACGGATCAGCTCCAGGTCGGAGCGCTCGACCAGCGCCAGGTTCACCGGATCCGAGATGTTCTCCGGCTTCAGGTACCAGCCCACGACCGCCGAGCCCTGCAAGTTCTCCCTGATGCAGTACGCCCACGGGTTGCCCGTGGCGCCACCCGGCGTCAGGCCCGGATCGTTCGGGTCGATCAACTCCGCCGACACGTAGCCCGAGTCGTCGAGGTCGATACGCGCCGTCTGCATGGTCACCACCGATCCGGTGCCCGAGTCCTGCACGGACACCGGGATCGGGGTGATCGTGATGAAGCCGCTGTGTGGTGTTCCGTCCGGCTTCAGGTACTGCCCGGTCAGGGTGAAGGTGTTCGCCATGTGGCCGCTCCCGTGTCGGTGGTTACCACGATAGGCGCGCGCCCTCCACCCCGGCCGCTACCGCTCGACGAACTCGTACTCCTCGTCGGACCAGTCTTCTTCCAGATCTTCCGGATCAGGCAGGCACGCCAGCATTTCCTCCGGCGTCACTTCGTACGGATCCGTCATCACCCTTCTCCCTCTCCATCGGCTCCGAGCCGGTCGACCACCCCGCCACGTACTGGATGTGGTCCCCCTGGTAGCGGTACACCAGCTTGCCGTACCTGTCCCACTGACCGGCGGTGAACCGGGCGATGAGGTTCCTGGCGGCGGTGGGCCGGAGAAGGATCACTTCGACCAGGAGTTCGTAGTGCATCCGCCGGAGCGTCAAGGCGCTCTCCCGGGCCGTTCGCTCGTCGACCATGTCCACTGCGGTGCGCCAGTGACCCGGGTTCGAGGGCCAGACGCAGTAGACGGTGTACTTTCTGATCGGTCCAGGAGGTCTCGACATCAGTGCTCCCTGTCTGCGGATTCGTGCGAACACATCCCGTCGTGCTCGGAATTTTCCTTGCGGCTGTGCGGGATTGCGGTGGACATGGCGACCGTATCGCACTTGCCAATGACAAGAGCAAGAAGGTCCAGGTCCCAGTCGGTTTCGGCACGAATCCTGTCACCCAGTCGGTTGAGCAGCTTCACCTCTTCCTCGGACAGATTCACCCGAACGATAGCCTCGATTCCCGAGGCGTTACACCTGGCGATCACCTCATGGGTGCTCATCGTTTCCTTCTCCTTTCGCTCCTGAAAAGACAGAAGCCCGCGCTCCAGTGAAGGAGAGCGGGCTGTCTGCGGTGTTCCGTGGGGTCAGGCGGCGTCGGCGTACGTCTCGTCCGGGTCCGACTTCCGCTTGCGGCTGCCGGGCGCCTCGACGACCTTCCGCCACACCTCGGGCATGTGGGCCCTGACGCCGATCAGAAGTTCCCAGCGCCCCATGGTCTCCATGGGGCCGGAGTCCTCCGTGTCCCCGTCGGCCTCGGCGTTGTACGCCCAGCATGCGTAGAAGTGGCTGGAAGGCCAGTCCTTACGCTTGTTGGAGTTCACCCGGAATGCCGCGTCCTCGACCGACTTCTGACTGGAGAACTCCGCGTCGACCACGACCTCTTCGGGCTTGGCCTCCAGCGCTTCCCGCTTGCTGGTGTACTCGCCAGGGCCCGGAGGTACCTTGCGAAGCCTGACTTCCTGAACTCGGGCCACAGTGTGCCCCCTTCCTGCGCAGAGTGAGACTGGATTCTCACACGATAACGCAGCGATCCTATCTCTTTCTCCGGTGGTTTCCAGTAGGCCTGCGCATGCACCCGAACGTGTAGCTTGTGAACGTAGCCACAGCGATCACTCCTGACGATGCAGTAGCAACCACTGCGGATAAGGCGAAGTCGCCGCTCAGCCCCACTCCGAAGATCAGCCCTGCACACCAAGCAAACACCGCGAACATCAGCGAGCCCATGGCGCGTTCTCTGATTTTCATCTTCCCCAACCGCTTTCCTCAGACATCTCTGACGTTTTTCGGTAGTGACAATCTGTCACCCATGAAGGGGAAAGTGCCTTCATCCGGAATCGAACCGGAGCCTACGGCTTCAAGCCGTCGTCCTGCCACTGGACCATGAAGGCTGCCATGCGGACGGCTACTTCTTCTTCGGCTTCTTCGCCGTCTCGCCGTCGTTCTTGTCGCGCTTGTCCCAGTCGTTACGGTTGCCCGTCACGTACGGGTCCGGCTTGCGCGGCGGCTTGTTCGCGTCGCTGCCGCCACTGCCGCCGGATCCCTTGCCTCCGAAAAGTCCCATGACGTTCTTCCTCTCATTCCGTGGTGGAATCGTTGTTGTGCCGGGCCGCGTTCACGGCCAGCGACACCGCGATCGAGGTGATCCCGATCGCCGCCTTCATGTTGTCCGGCAGCATCTCGCTCACTGCCTCCTTGGCCTGGTTCACGCTGTCGGGAAGCGCCGTGTACAGCGCGGCCGACGCGGCCATGCCCTTCATGTGATCGCCGACGGCGCCCATCACTGATAAGCCTTCTCGACCTGGTACTTCCAGACGTAGAACGCCCGGTCCTCGTCCGACGCGTCGCCGTGTACGCAGTGCTCGTCGACCGTGACCTTCAGGATCACGCACGTGGCGCCGTCCACCAGGCAGATCTCCTGGCCCACCGACATCAGCGGCAGCGGCGGGACGGCCGCGTCGTTGACCGGCCAGACGCTGATCTCCGTACCGGTCCGGCCCTTCTCGATCGTCAGCAGGGAGTTCGGGAAGGTACCCATCACCACTCCTCGTGCTTCGTAGCCACCGGCCGTTCGACCGGGCCGCGCGTGCCGAACTTGTTGGAGGTCATGGAGTCCACCGAGAAGTAGACCCAGTCGTTGGTCTCCTCGGTGTCCATGAGGGCCACGGCCTCCCCGTCGGCGTCCCGCTGGACCCACAGGGTGTCGAGAAGCTCGTGGCACTTCCACGGGTTCTCGTCCTTGCTGACGTGCGTGATCTCGTAGCCGCTGAACCGCAGCGACTTCTCGATGTAGTCGGCCCACTCGGTGGACGCGGCGTACACGTAGTTCCAGTGGAACTCGCCCTGCCTCTTGAACTTGATCTGGGTGAACACTTCCCTGCTTCCTTTCCGGGGGATTCTGCTGCCTGTGTGCCGGGTTCCCGGCTACTCGTCCGCCTGCATTCTCACCAGCATCTCGTAGTAGGCGTCGACCTCTTCCTGAGACAGGAAGGTCTGGCCGTCGATTTGAGCCACGAAGAGTTCTGCACCCATGCCGTGACCTCCTTTCCGCGCCCGGACGGGGACTCGGACCCCGTTACACCTCCCTGAAAGGGCCGGGCCGCCACTGCTACCCCTCGATCAGCTCAGCACTGTCGTACTCGATGACCTCGTCCTCGTCGGACATCTCCATCTCCCTGTTGATGAGGAGGTGGGTCTCGGCGCTCGCCTTGGATTCGAGCCACTCGATGAGCGCGCTGCTGTCACCGTCCTCGTACTCCCGCAGGACGGACTTCGGCACATCCAGCTCCACCACGCAGTGCTCGTCGATGGTGACGGTGCGGGTGCGCATGATCTCGATCTCGACCTTCACGGCTGTCTCCTGGTTGTAGGTCTGGGATTTGTGGGTGTGTAGGTCAGACGGCGGCGTCGGTGAACACGTAGAACCCGCATTCGTCCTCGTCCCATCCGCGCGTGAGGCGGATCTCGACCACGTGGAAGCCGCGCTTGCGGAAGTTGTGAATCACCCGGTCCGAGACTTCCTGGGTGATGCGGTCCATCAGTCCGGCGCTGAACCTGCGTTCGTCGCACAGGTCCATGAAGTGCTGGTCCTCGGAGTTGGCGAGGGTGCTCTCGTCCATGGCGTACAGCAGGAAGGCGCGCAGGGCTTTCACGAGGTTCTGCTCGGTCGGCTCCACGTCCTGGAGCACCAGGACGTGATAAGCGGCCAGCAGTGTGCCTGCCGAGGCCTCCTGCACCTCGGGGAACCGGCTGATGTCGCTGTCCTCGAACAGCTTGTGGATCTTGATGACCTCGTCGGCTACGTGGTACTTCTCCACCGTCTTCTCCTTCAGGGGTAACCTCCGGAAGGAGTCGGCAGCCTGGGACCTCGACTCGTTCAGCGGTGTTACTGACGAACTGATGAGTGGCATGATGATCTCCTCCCTGGGGGGCTTTGTTGGGGGTACTGCGGGGCCGGAAGGAAGCTCAGCCTCCCGGCCCCGTTCATGTGCTGGTCAGCGGTTGAGCAGGTCGTACTGCTCCTTGGCTCGCCTCAGCGACGCCCGCAGGCGGTTGCGCTCACGGGTGGCGTCGTCCAGGGCCGCCGTGGCCTTGTCGACCCGCTTCTGTGCGCCGGACAGGGCCAGCTCGATGCGGGCGACCTCGCCGTACGCCA
>Ga0307412_10000322_pt1 | contig 30237 bp, 32 predicted proteins | sample DK1Cmetagenome_3_FD_203823 | JGI IMG/M metagenome (GOLD analysis project Ga0307412, IMG submission 203823) | Maize rhizosphere microbial communities from greenhouse at UC Davis, California, United States - DK15-C-1 | ecosystem: Host-associated > Plants > Roots > Rhizosphere > Soil | place: USA...
GGTCGTTTTGGGGGCGGAAGGGGTCGGGTAATGGTACGCCTGAATGATGGCGGGTTGTGTTGCGGGGAGTGTCTTTGGGGTAGTGGGTTTGTTTGGCGTTGCGGCGGGTTCTTGGGCCGCCCGGCGGGGCGGGGGCACGGGGTGCGCGGGTCAACGATTGCGGTCCGGAGCCTTCGCTCCGGACGGCCCCTGCGTCATCCTCGTCACTGCCTTGGGCAGTTCCTTCGGATTCCCTTGGCGCATCGACTCCCCGCGCACCCCGTGCCCCCGCCACGCCGGGCTGCGGTGTCGAGAATTGGACGTCGCTGGGGAGGGTGGGGTGCTTGGCGTGTTGTTGGCGCGCTGCGGGTGGGGGAGGAGTGTGCAGGGACGCCAAAAGCGGCCGCGCGGGCGGCCTTTTTTGGCATAGGGATGTGCCTGGTGGGAGGGGGGCGCTGGCGCGCTTTGGTGGGGGCGCGGTGGATAAGGGTGTGGGTAAGTCGGTGGATTGGGGGTGGATAGGCAGTGGATAGGCGGTGGATAAGACGGGATAACTTTTGGGGCGGCTGGCCGCATAACCTTTGGTGACGCTTGTGTCGGAGGGGGACTCGGGTTTTCCCGTGGATATCTAGTACCCTGCTTCGTTGCCCGATCATGTTGATGCTTCGGGCTGCGACGGGGCGCCTGAAGGCGCATCCGCCCTTTCACTTCTTTGTTTGTAGCCATGACCCTGACGTTCAATGGGCGCGCGTTCGCCGCCCTGCTTGCCGTGACCGCGCTGTTGGCGCTGATTGCCCTGTATGGCGCGCCCTATCCGTTCTTGCGCGGATTCGTAGGAGACGTGGTGGCGGTGGGCTGGGTCTATCTGGTGTATCGGACGTTTGTCCGCGCGCGCGTGGGGGCGCTGGCCGTGGCGGCGTTGCTTACGGCGTATGCGGTGGAGTTCGGGCAGTACCTGGCGCGGCAGAACGGGTGGCAGATCGAACAGCCGGTGCTGCGCGTGGTGTTTGGCAGCGTGCCGGATTGGTGGGACGTGGTGGCCTACACCGTGGGGTTCGCGGTCGTGCTGGTGTTGGCCCTTGCCAACGCGCACCGCCAGCGCAATGCCGCGTTGCGGGATGCCCGAGCGCGGGCAAGCTTGCGCGCCCGCCGCTAAGCGGCGGGGTGTGTCGGCCGGGGCGTCCGCCCCGGCGTCTTCCGATGGATCAAGCTTGGCAGACCGGTTCGTTGTCGTTGTGACGGACCGCGGGGGCGCTTGCGCGCAGCGGTTGCAGACGCGCATTGCGGAACGGGGCGAACAGCTCGGCCCACGACGATGGGAACAACGGGGTGGCGTGGCGCACCGCATCGCGGCGGGCGTAGTGCGTCAGCAACTGCTGGCCGATCGGGGTGTCTCCCAGGGGGTGTGGCGTATTCATGGTATTTCCGTATTGCATTGAAAGTGTATTCATTGTACTAGCGGCGGGCGGTCGCGTCCATCGTGCCCCGTCCTGGCCTTGCGGCAGGTCAAGTGTTTGATCTGAAAGGATATGGCCCTATTTACGCGGCGTGATGCCTGGCATCTGCGGGATTGCCCTAGGCGCTCAAAACGGTAGACGGTATACAATGTTCATCATTCCTGGGCTAAACCAGCCTGGAATCCCTCCCCACTGGACTGGAGCGCGTCATGGCAGAACTGATGAACCGAGATGAATTCCGTACCGCGTTGGAAAACGCGATCAAGGGCAAGAGCGCCAACGCGTCGCCCTTTTCCATTGCCTGGGCCGAAGGCAAGCTCAGCCGCGAGCACCTGTCGCGGTGGGCCGAGAACCACTATCACTACGTCGGTCCGTTCGCGGACTATCTGGGCTATCTGTATGCCCGCACGCCCGACACCTATACCGAGGCCAAGGATTTCCTGCTGGCCAATATGTATGAAGAGGAAATTGGCGGCGACCGCCACACCGATCTGCTGATCCGCTTTGCCGAGGCCTGCGGCACCACCCGGGAAAGGGTGACCAACCCCGACAACATGTCGCCCACCACGCGCGCGCTGCAAAGCTGGTGTTACGCCGTGGCCATGCGCGAAGACCCCATCGTGGCGGTGGCGGGCCTGGTCGTCGGGCTGGAATCGCAGGTGCCGTCCATCTATCGCAAGCAGACGCCGACGCTGCGCGACAAGTATGGCTTTACCGATGAAGAGGTGGAGTTCTTCGACCTGCACATCGTGTCGGACGAAATCCACGGCGAACGCGGCTACCAGATCGTGCTGGAACACGCCAACACGGTCGAATTGCAGCAACGCTGCCTGAAGATCTGCGAGATCGGCGCGCAGATGCGGCTGCTGTACACCACGGCGCTTTATACCGACTACGTGCAGCACGAGATCAAGCTGCCTGAGCTTGGCCTGGCGGCCTGACGCGTTGCCCCGCCCTATCCGGCCACGCCGCGACTGGCGCGGCCGGCCCGCAGCTCCTGGACGACAGACCCATGCCTACCGTTGTATTTCATAAAGGCGGCCAGACCTACACCGATGTGGTGAAGGACAACACCAATCTGGTGGTGCGGGCCGGCATCAAGCAGTTTCCGTATCCGCACCTGCGCTACGAGTGCGGCATGGGCAAATGCGCCAAGTGCGCGTGCCGGGTACTGGCCGGCGCCGAGCACCTGCCGCCCGTCAACTGGAAAGAGAAAAAACAGTTGGGCGACCGCGTCGACCAGGGTTATCGGCTGGCGTGCCAGCTGTGGCTCAGCAGCGACGTCGAGCTGCTTCAGGATATGGAGGCATAGCAGCCATGGGCGCGGTATACGTGATTCTGACGACCAAACCCGGCGTGTTCCGCACCGAGGTGGGCGACGACGTCGACATCATCGAGACCTACGACTACGTGTTCTACGGCCGTGCGCTGGCGGTCTTTCGCATTGCGCGGTTGCATGGCGACACGCGGCTCATCGTGACGGAAGAGACGCCGCCTTATGTGGTGAACCGGGTGCCGTCCAAGTTCCTGGAGGCGTTCGCCTCGGTCGAGGCGGCCCGCAAGGAACTGGCGCACCTGACGCGCTTTGGCAGCATGGAATCCACATTGACGCTGCGGGCCGGTACCGCGGTGGCGGAGCACTGACCGACATGGTCCAGATTACTTTTATTTCGAACGGCGGCAAGGTGGCGACCGCGCCTGAAAACAGCAACCTGCTGCGCGTCTCGCTGAAGGAAAAGGGCGGTATCCCGTTCAAATGCGGGGGCGGCCTGTGCGGTACCTGCAAATGCCGCATTGAAGAAGGGCTTGAAAACACCGACGCGGTCAAACCAAAAGAGCGCAAGCACCTGCGTCCCGAAGACTTCCAGGCCGGCTACCGCATGGCCTGCCAGACGTTCGTGAACGGCGACGTGAAAGTGTCGTGGGTGGTGCAGAACGGCAAGGGCGTGGTGGTGGGCGCGGCGTCCGACCCGGTCGAAGCCGCCACCTGAAGGCGCGGACGGCAGCGCCGCCCGCGTCGCTGCGTCAGTCCGCCGACCCGTGTTGCTGCGTGTCGGTATAGGCCTTGGCCGCGTTGTGCACGTGCTGGCTGGCCAGCAGCGCCGCCAGATCGCCGTTGCCGGCAATGACCGCGTTCAGAATCTGCGAATGCTCGTCCCAGTTCGCCTTGGCCCGGTGCATGTTGCTGGGCGCGAACAGGAGCGCCGTGCGGTCGCGCAGCGAGCGCATCAGGTCAGTCAGCACCACGTTGCCGCCGATGGTGGCCAGCATTTCGTGAAACTGCGAATTCAGCGCCAGGAACTTGTCCAGTTGTTCGCCGCGCGCCGCTTCCGTGCCTTCGCGCAGGAAGGCCTGCAGGCGTTCGACGGTTTTCGCGTCGCGCCGCTGCGCCGCCAGTTTGGCGTTCAGGCCTTCCAGCGTGGCGCGCACTTCCACCATGTCGTAGGCCACGGCGTCCGACAGCACCGACACGGACGCGCCGCGGCGCGGTTCGATGGTGACGAGCCCCTCGGCCGCCAGCGCGCGCAGGGCTTCGCGCACCGGAATGCGCGACACGCCCATTTCTTCGGAAAGCCGGCCTTCGACCAGGCGGTCGCCCGGCGTGAATTCGCCGCTAAGGATGCGTTCGCGCAGCTTGTCGCGGATGACGGCGAATAACTGCGGGTGCTGCTCACCGATCTTCAGCGGAGCGGAAGACTGCGTCTCTACGGCTTGCGGGCTGACGGGCGAAGTGGTCATGGCGAGCATGTCGGATTAATGGATACAGTCTCCATTGTATTACCGGGTGTAGCCGCGTGCCGTTGCGGAAGGCGCAGCATCAGGCGCCCCAGAAGGCTTTGGCCAGCACCCCTGCCGCGCCCAGCGCGCACACCGCCAGCAGCACGCCGCGCACGGCTTGCGGCGGCAGCAAGGCGCGCAACCGGTTGGAGACCGCGAAACCGGCCAGCAGGAAGGGCGCCAGGCTAAGCGCCAGCCCGGCGTGGTAACCCGTATACCGCTTGGCCAGCGCCAGCATGGCAAGCGAGAAGATCGACCCCAGGAACAGCACCACGCCCAGGGTCGCGCGCAGCCGCGGCGGCGCCGCGTGCTGCAGCACGATGGCGATGGGCGGCGCGCCGACCGAGGTCATCGTCCCCATCAGGCCGGAGGCCACGCCCGCGCCGGATACGCGCCCGGGTGTGGCGGTGAAGCGCAGGCCCGCCACGCTAAGGGCCACGGCGGCCAGGATCAGGCAGGCGAACAGCACGCCCAGCGCCTGCGGCGCGAAGCTCGCCATGGCGTAGATGGCAATCAGCGTTCCCACCACGCGTCCCGCCAGCGCGTATGACACGGCGGACCAGTCGATGAAAGCGCGCTCGCGCAGCGCCGTCAGGAGCGAGATAAAGCCCCCCAGCGTCAACAGCGGCCCGGGCGCCAGTTGGGGAAAGAACATCGCCGCCACCGGGGCCGCGAACATCGCGAAGCCGATGCCGCCCACGCCTTGCGCCACCGCGGCGCCGAACACCACCAGCGCCATCGCGGCGTAGTGCCAGGCATCGGGAAACGGCAGGGCAGACAGCATGAGGGGTGATGACCTTCTGTGTATACGATAGTCAATTCATGACAATCGCTGGATTTGTCGCCATGGAAAATATCACGGGTAAACCCTTGATATTCGGCCGTAATTCAACCGTTTTTCAGAATTATCGGTTTCCCTAGGCGCTACATATTTCGATTGGTATAGCTTAAAACGAAATATAGTATACCGAATGTGGCGACCCAACAGCCACGTCACAAGGGGAATTCGCATGCAATCCGACGTCGTGCTCAACGCTGCTCATTGGATGTACCTGCTTAGCGTTGCCGCGATCATCCTGACGATGATCTTGCGGGCCAACGTGGTGGTGCCATCGGTGATCGGTACGTTCCTGGTGGTGCTGGCCATCACGGGCAATCCCATCAGCGCGTTGATCGGCATCTTTTCGGCCAGCTTCGTGGCCGCCAAAGAGCTGTTCAACATCTTCCTGGTCATCACCTTCATGACGGCCTTGCTCAACGCCTTGAAGACCTTGCAGGCGGACGTGCGCATGGTGCAGCCGTTCCGGCGGGTGATGCGCGGGGGGCATTCCTCGTTCATCATCATCGCCCTCTGTACCTATGTGATTTCACTGTTTTTCTGGCCGACGCCGGCGGTCCCGCTGGTGTCCGCCATCCTGCTGCCCGCGGCGATCGCGGCGGGTTTGCCGCCGTTGGCCGGCGCCATGGCCATCGCCATTGCCGGCCAGGGCATGGCGCTGTCGTCGGATTATGTGATTGGCGTGGCGCCCAGCATCAGCGCCAAGGCGGCCGGCGCGGCGGTCAGCGCGGCGGTGGTGGCCGACCGCGCGCTGGTGCTGTCGCTGATCACCGGCGCCGTGGCGCTGGTGGCGGCCTATCTGCTGATCCGCAAGCACATCGTGCCCGCCAACCCGGCATTGCTGGACGCCTGGCAGGCCCGCGCGCAGGACGGCAGCCTGGCGCGCATCGAACAATCGGGCTCCTTCGACAAGGCCGAGCTGGCGCGCGGCACGATGGGCGCCGACCCGTCCCTGCCGCGAGGCCCTGAGCTGAGCGGCGAGGCCCGCCGCCGCGTGCACTGGTCCAAGACCTTCGCGGTGGTGACGCCGCTGGCATTCCTGGCCGTGATCGCCGTGATGGTGGTGCCGCGGCTGTTCCCGTCGGTGCCCGCCCTGCGCGGGGGCGACGCGGCGGCGCTGGTCGGCGGCGTGGCCTTCGTGGTGATGATGCTGGTGACGCTGGCCGCCGAAGGCCCGCGCAAGATGCTGGACGTGTGCCCCGAGCACGTGACGGACGGCTTCGTCTTCGCCTTCAAGGCGATGGGGTCCGTGCTGCCGATCGCCGGGTTCTTCTTCGTGGGCGCGAACGAGACCGCCGCCCAGATCCTGGGCGTGCCTCAGGCACAGGCGCCGGGCCTGCTGTTCGAAGTGATCTCGGCCGGTCAGCACCTGATTCCAGAAAATCATTTCCTGGTGGCGTTCGGCGTGCTGCTGGTGGGCATGATCACCGGTATCGACGGCTCGGGATTCGCCGGTTTGCCGCTGACTGGCACGCTCTCTGGCGCGCTGGGTCCGGTGGTGGGCGTGGACCCGGCGACCTTGGCCGCGGTGGGCCAGATGGGCGCGGTCTGGACGGGGGGCGGCACCCTGATCGCGTGGTCGTCGCTGATCGCCGTGGCGGGGTTTGCGCGGGTGAACGTGCTGTCGCTGGTGCGCGCCCTGCTGCTGCCCGTGCTGCTGGCGCTATCCGTCTCCACCGTCTGCGCGGTCCTGATCTGGCGTTGATCCGTGGCCCGGCACGTGGCGCGAAGGGGCCCTGCGGGGCCCTTTTTCACGGCCAGTGCTGGGGTTTCCACGTATTATGGGTTGTGGATTAAAGTATACAATGTTCATCAATCACCCCAGACGACCGATTTCCGGCCATTTCCGTACAGGTAAAGGAAGCGCTTCCGTGGACGATCTCTCGCAGCAGTCATTCATGAACCACATCGGCGGCGCCTGGGTGCCCGCCGCCGCCGGGCGCACGGCCCCCAACCTCAATCCGGCGGATACGGCCGACATCGTGGGCCGGTTTCCGGTGTCGGATGCCGAAGACGCCCAACGCGCGGTCGACGCGGCCGATGGCGCGTTCGCCGCCTGGCGCGACATGCCGATTTCCAAGCGGGCCGCCATCCTGTTCCGCGCCGCCCAATACCTGGAAGACCACGCGGACGCCTTCGCGCGGGAACTGACCCGCGAAGAGGGCAAGAGCCTGAACCTGGCGAAAGACGAGGTCCTGCGTTCCGCGCAGACGATCCGCTTCTACGCGGTGGAAGGGCAGAGCTTCACGGGCGAGACCTTCGTCAATGACGATCCCGACATGGTCGTCTACAGCCAGCGCGAACCGTTGGGCGTGGTCACCGTGATCTCGCCCTGGAACTTCCCCATTTCGATTCCCGCCCGCAAGATCGCGCCGGCGCTGATCACCGGCAACACCGTGGTGTTCAAGCCGTCTTCGGACGCGCCGTTGTCGGGCTATCGGTTGACCGAGGCGTTCGTGCAGGCGGGCTTGCCCGCGGGGGTGCTGAATCTGGTGATCGGCCCCGCCAGCGCGGTCGGCCCCGCCATCACCACCGCCCGGGCGGTCCGTGCGATTTCTTTCACCGGTTCGACCGCCGCAGGTGAGCAGATCCACCGGGGCGCAGGCCTGACCACCCGCACGCAGATGGAGCTGGGCGGCAAGAATCCGCTGATCGTGCTGGCCGACGCCGACCTGGACCGCGCCGTGGACCTGGCGGTGAAGGGCGGCTTTTCGCTTAGCGGCCAGGCCTGCACGGGCACCAGCCGCGTGCTGGTCGACGCCAAGGTGCGGCAGGCGTTCACCGACAAGCTGGTGGCGCGGATCAAGGCGCTGACCATCGGCAACGGGCTGGACGGCAACTTCGACCTGGGCCCGCTGGCCACGCGCAAGCAGCTGGACAACGTATTGAGCTACGTGGCGGTGGGCAAGGAAGAGGCGACGCACGTATGCGGCGGCGAGGCGCTGACCGGCCCCGGCTACGACCGCGGCTACTACGTCACGCCCGCGCTGTTCACCGATGTGACGCAACAGATGCGCATCGCGCGTGAAGAAATCTTCGGCCCCGTGATCGCGCTGATCGAGGTCGACGGTTATGACGACGCCATCGCCAAGGCTAACGACACCGAATACGGCCTGTCGGCCGCCATCGCCACCACGGATGCGCGTTACGCGCACCGCTTCGCCCGCGACATCCAGGCCGGCACGGTGAAGATCAACCGCACCACCACCGGCAACCTGATCAATGCGCCCTTCGGGGGGCTGAAGCACTCCAGCACATCCACGTTCCGCGAATCCGGGCGCGTAGGCCTGGAGTTCTATACGCAGATCAAGACCGTCTACCGCGCCGGCTAAGGCGCGGACAACCCAAAAGGCTACCCCTATGAAACAAATCTATCGCCTGGAACTGGAAGAAGCGCGCGTCATGGTGCGTGCCGCCATCGCCAAGTCGGAAGCGATCGGCGTGCTGGAATCCATTTGCATCGTGGACGACGGCGGCTACCCCATCGCCCTGGAACGCATGGACGGCGCCCGCATCACCGGCCCGCAAATCGCCTGGAACAAAGCGTTCACCGCGGCCGGGCACAAGCGGTCGACGCATCTGTTCAACACGCCGCCCAACGGCCCGGCGTTGCCCGGCAACGAGGCCTTTGGCATCCAGTGGAGCTTCGACGGAAAATTCGCCGTGTTCGTCGGCGGCTTTCCCATTGTCGTGAACGACGAGGTGATCGGCGGCATCGGGCTTAGCGGCGGCAACGGCGAACAGGACACGCAGGCAGGCGTGGCCGCGCTGGCGGCACTGGCCGAACTGCTGGAGCCGCGCGGCATGAAAGTGCTGGTGCAGGCCGACATCAAGAAATAAGCGAGGCCGGCCATGGCATACCGCGTGCACATCCTGGAAACCGGCGCCGCCTTCGACGTTGAGGCCGGCGAATCGGTGCTGGAGGCAGCCGGACGCGCGGACGTCAGGCTGCCGCATGAGTGCACCTTTGGCGGCTGCGGCACGTGTCGCATCAAGCTGGCCGAAGGCACCGTGCGCTATGAGGAATTTCCCATGGCGCTGACACCTGAAGAGGCGGCCGAAGGCTACGCGCTGGCTTGCCAGGCGCGGCCGGAAAGCGATCTTTGCATCAGCGTGGCCAGCAGCCGCCAGGTGTTTCCCGAGCCGCGCCGCCTGTCGGCCACCGTGCAGCGCATCGACGCCTATACCGACGACATCGTTCATTTGACGCTGGCGTTGCCCGATGGCGGACTGGATTTCGTGCCCGGGCAGTACATGAACGTGCTGCTGCCCGAGGGTGAGACGCGCAGTTTTTCCATGGCGTCGGCGGCGGCCGATAGGCAGCTGGATTTTCATGTGCGGCGCATTCCGGGCGGCCGCTATACCGATCATTGGCTGGGGCAGGCGCAGCCCGGCGCGGCCGTCGAGATCGAAGCGCCGCTGGGCGTCTTCAGCTATCACGAGGAAGACTGGCGTCCGCTCATCATGATGGCGACCGGCACCGGCATCGCGCCAATCAAGGCCATTCTGGAGTCCTTGCTGGACAAGGAAGATTGCCCGCCCGTCAGCCTGTATTGGGGCATGCGCACCGAGGCCGACCTGTACCTGCAAGACGAGATTGCCGGCTGGGCCGGCCGGCTGTACGAATTCAATTTCGTGCCGGTGCTGTCGCGCGCGGGCCCGGGCTGGCAAGGCCGCCGCGGGCATGTGCAGGACGCCGTCCTGCAAGACCACGACGACCTGTCCGAACACGCCTTCTACCTGTGCGGCGCGCCCGCCATGATCCAGCAGGCCAAGCATCTGCTGGCCGGACGCGGCGCCAGCCTGGACCACATATACGCCGACAGTTTCACTTTCCAGCACGCGCTGGCAACTGCCGGTTGACGCAGCCGGGCCTTATCGGAACACCAGCACGGGCAGGCGGGTCTTGGCCAGCACGCGCTGGGTTTCGCTGCCCAGCAGGAATCCCGTCATGCCGTGGCGTCCGTGCGAGCCCATGATGATCAGGTCGCAACCCTGGGTCTTCCCGGCCTCGACGATCGCCTCGTGCGGGTGGTCGTTGACCACCACGACGGTGTTGCATGGCACCAGGGCATGGCGCGCTTCCATTTCCAGGCCGTCCAGGTAGCCTTGCGCGTTCTTTCGCGCCTGGTCGGTGTGATGGGTTTGCGTGGTGCCCAGCATTTCGGCCTGATAGACCAGCAGGTGGTCCTCCGGGATGGCGCGGATGAGGGTGATGGTGGCGCCCATTTCCTTGGCGAAAACGAGCGCGCGCTTGAAAGCCGATTCAGATAGCAGGGAGCCATCCACGGCGATGAGCAAGTGCCTGTACATGTTGCCTCTCCTTTAGGAAAAGGAATGTCCAGCAACGGCGAAACCAGTATAGGCCCGCCGTTGTCCGCAATCCAGTCCTGCGTAAGGAGGAGGCGCGCCGAGCCGGCTCAGGCGGTCCTGCGCAGCGCCTCGCCACTTGGGGAAAGCCCTTGGGGCAGCGCGTCGATCAGGCTGCGCGTGTAGGGGTGGCGGGGGTGGCGCCACAACGTGGCGTTGGGGCCTTCTTCGACGATCCGGCCCGCGTTCATCACCAACACCCGATCGGCCAGATAGTGAACCACCGACAAATCGTGCGAAATGAACAGGTAGGACAGCTGGAACTCGGCCTTCAGGTCTATCAGCAGATTCAGGATCTGCGCCTGGACGGAGACGTCCAGCGCCGAGACCGGCTCGTCGCAGATGACCAGCGCGGGGCGCAGCACCAACGCGCGGGCGATGCCGATGCGTTGCCGCTGCCCGCCGGAGAATTCGCTGGGATAACGCGCCAACGCCTCGCGCGGCAGGCCCACGGCGTCCAGGATCCGGGCGATGCGCAGGCGGCGTTCGTGCCGGTCCTTCACGCGGTGGATGCGCAGAGCGGCTTCCAGGATGTCGTTTACGGTATGGCGCGGGTTCAGCGACGCATAGGGGTCCTGGAAAATCATCTGCACGCTCTGGCGGTAGGTGGCCAGGCGGGCGCGGTCCAGCCGCGCGGTGTCTTCGCCGCGCAGCAGGATCCGGCCGGATGTCGGCGCAAGCAGTCGCACCAGCGTGCGGGACAGCGTGGATTTTCCGCAGCCGGATTCGCCGACCAGCCCAAGGGTTTCTCCAAGGGCCAACTGGAACGACACGCCATCCACGGCGTGGGTGGCGCCGTGCGCGGTCTGGTATTGCACGCGCAGGTCCTGCACCTGCAACAAGGGCGTCGCGCCGATGGGGGCAGGCGCGTTGGCGGCGGCGCCGTCGGGGACGGCCACGCGCGCAGGGGTGACCAGGTCGAACGTCGCACGCTCCGATGCCGGGTCGAGCCGGGTGCGAATTTCGGGCAGCCGTAGCCTGCTGTAGTGCGTTGCGTCGTCCAGGCGCAGCGACGCCCCGAGCAGGCCGCGGGTGTAGGGGTGGCGCGGCTGGCCCAGCAAGGTCGCCGCGGGGCCTTCTTCCACCTTTTCGCCGCGCACCATGACGGCGACCCGGTCGGCCCATTCCCCAACCACGGCCAGATCATGCGTGATCAGCAGAAGCCCCATGTTCAATTCCGACCGCAGGTCATCCAGCAATTGCAGGATTTGCGCCTGGACGGTGACATCCAGCGCGGTGGTCGGTTCGTCGGCCACCAGCAGGGCGGGCTGGCAGGCGATGGCGGCGGCGATCATGGCGCGCTGGCGCTGCCCGCCCGACAGCAGATGGGGGTAATCGTCGACGCGGCGCTGCGGCTCGGGCACGCGCACCAGGTCCAGCAATTCGATGGCGCGCGCCCGGGCGGCACGGGCGCTGGCGCCACGATGCAGGCGCAGGGCTTCGCCGATCTGGTCGCCCAGGGTCAGCACCGGGTTCAGGCTGGTCATCGGCTCCTGGAAAATCATGGCGATGCGGTTGCCGCGCAGCGCGCAGCGCTGGCGCTCCGGCAACGCCAGCAGGTCCTGGCCTTCGAACAGGACGCGGCCGGTCACGCGGGCCTGCCGCGGCAGCAGGCCCAGCAAGGCGAGCGCGGTCGTGGATTTTCCGCAGCCGGATTCACCAACGAGCGCCAGCGTTTCGCCGCCGCGCAATTGCAGGTCCAGCCCGCGCACGGCCTGGTGGCCGGGGAAGGCGACGTTCAGCCCTTGGATGTCGAAAAGCGTAGTCATGATGGCCTGGGGGCGGAATCGCGCACGGCGGCGGGCGCGGCGGTGGGCGCCGCGGCAACGCGCTGCCGGCGCAGTTTGGGATTGAGCGCGTCGTTGACGGCGTCGCTAAGCAGGTTCAGGGCCAGTACCGTGGCCATGATCGTCAGGCCGGGCAGGGCGGTCATGTACCAGGCGGTGCGCAATGCCTCGCGCCCCGCGCCGACCATGCTGCCCCAGCTGACCACGTTGGGGTCGCCCAGCCCCAGGAAGGCCAGGCCGGCTTCCGACAGAATGGCTTGGGCCACCAGCACGGCGGTGGTCACGATGATGGGGGGCAAGGCATTGGGCAGGATCTCCAGGAAAATGATGCGCGCATGGCCAGCGCCCAGCGTCTGCGCGGCGCGGACGAACTCGCGTTCGCGCAGTGAAATGAATTCGCCCCGCGTCAGCCGCGCGATGCCGGTCCACGATGTAACGCCCAGCGCAAGGATGATGGTGGTCAGCGACGGGCCCAGGATGGCGACCAGCACGATGGCCAGCAGGAAGGACGGCACGGTCTGGAAAAGTTCGGTGATGCGCATCAGCACGGCGTCGGTGCGCGGGCCGGCATAGCCGGCGACCGCGCCCACCAGCAGGCCGATCGCCAGCGCGATGGCGGCCGACGCGCTACCCACCAGCAAGGACACGCGCGCGCCGTGGAACAGGCCGGCCAGGATGTCACGGCCCATCAGGTCGGTGCCGGCGGGAAAGTCGGCGTCGTCGCCGGGCCAGGTGAAGGGGGCGCCAACCATCTCCAGCGGATCGTTCGGGAACAGCCAGGCGGCGCTGGCGGCCGCGGCCAGCACGATCAGCAGGATGGCGGCGCCGACGGCGGCGGAGGGCGTGCGCAGCAGATGCGCGACGGCGCGGGCATTCGGTTTCATGTCTTCCTCACGCGGGGGTCCAACAGGCCGTAGCAGGCGTCCACGGCGATATTCATCAGGGCTACCAGCGCCGCGCTCATCAGCAGGATGCCCAGCAGAAGATTGACGTCGCGGCTGGCAATGGCCTCGAATGACAACTGGCCCAGGCCCGGCCACGCGAAGACCGTTTCCACCACGATGCTGCCGCCCAGCAGCGCGCTGCTTTGCAGGCCCAGCATGGTGATGACGGGCAGAATCGCGTTCTTCAGCGCATGGCGCCAGATCACGCGCGTTTCGCCGTTGCCGCGCGCGCGGGCGGTGCGAATGTAGTCTTCCTGTAGCGTTTCGATCATCGAGGCCCGCGACAGCCGCGCATAGATGGCCACGTAGTAGATTGCCACCGTGGTCACCGGCAACGCGAGGTGCCGCGCGTAGTCGACCCATAGCGCCCAGCCTTGATACGCCGCGCCCACGTCGCGGATGCCGCCCACCGGCAGCCAGTTCAAGTGCACGCCGAACCCGACGATCAGCATCAGCGCCGTCCAGAACATCGGCGCGGAATAGCCCGCCGTGGCCAGCGCGGAAAGCAAGGTGTCCAGCCCGCCATGCGGCCGGCGCGCCGCCAGCACGCCCAGCAGCACGCCCACCGCCACCGATAACGCCAGCCCCGTGCCGATCAATGCCAGCGTGGCCGGCAGCCGCCCGAAGATCAGGTCGGCCACGGGCTCGCCATAGCGAAACGAATACCCCAGGTCCAGCGACAGCAGGCTTTTCAAGTAGTAGCCCAGCTGCGTCAGCACGCTTTGGTCCAGGCCGTAGGCCACCCGCAGCTGGGCCACGTGTTCGGGCGTGATGCCGCTGTTCTCCGACGCGATCACGTCGACCAGGTCGCCGGGCACCAGCTTGAGCAGGAAGAAGTTGGCGATGGCGGTCGCGCCCACCACGAAGAGGATCTGGAGCAGGTAGCGAAGCGGACGGGGCAGTCGTAGGGACATGGCGGGTTCCCGGCGGCCGTCAGGCCTTGCCCAGCCAGACGTTGGCGAAGTTGTTGCGCGAATGCGAGGACGCGTCGGTCACGTTGCGCACCTGCTTGTCCCAGACGCCAAACCAGCGGAACTCGAACAGGCCGATCAAGGGCAGGTCGCGCTGCGCCAGCCGCTGCACTTCGTTGTACTGATCGATGCGCTTCTTCGGATCCGTCTCGACCTGCGCGGCTTCGATGGCGCGGTCCATGTCCGGGTTGCTGTAGCCCGACGCGTTGTACCAGGGCGTGCCTTTGGCCTCTGCCTTGCTCCAATACCGCGTCTCCACGCCCAGCTGCGGATCGATCAGCACGGTGCCCCACGAACTGATGAGTTGAAAGTTGTAGTCGGTGAAGACATTGCGCGTCCAGGTCGCCAGGTCCAGCCCGCGCAGCGTTACGTCGATGCCGATTTTGCGCAGCGCCTGGCGCACGAACTCGCCGGTGCGGCGGTAGTCGTCACCGAACGGGATGTAGTCGTGCGTCAATGCAAAGCGCCAGCCGTCCGCCTTGCGGGGGTACCCGGCCTCGTCCAGCAGCTTTTCGGCCAGCGCCGGGTCATACGGGTATTGCTGCACGTTGGGGTTGTGATACGGCTTCACCAGCGACGGCACCGGGCTTACGAAGGGTTCGGCATAGCCGTTCCACACGGTTTTCACCAGCACCTGCTTATTGACGGCGTGCGCGATGGCCTGGCGCACTTTCAGATTGGACAGGATGGGGTCGCGCAAGTTGGCTTCCAGCCACAGCCAGGCGGCAAAGCCGTTGTAGCCCGCGGTGTCCACTGCCAGCTTGGGCAGCCTGGACAGGCGCGTGGCATCCGTGAAGGCCACGGGGTTGCGTTCGCCGTATGCCACGCCGCCTGTCTCCAGTGCGGTGGCGCGGCCGGACACGTCGGGAATGATCTTCCAGACGATGCGATCCAGGTAGGGGCGTTCGGGCTGCCAGTACTTGTCGTTCCGTTCCAGCACGATGTAGTTGCCCCGGTTCCACTCCTTGAACACGAAGGGGCCGGTGCCGATGGGCTTGTTGTTGTACGGGTTGTTCTGGATGTCCGTGCCTTCGAACAAATGACGCGGCAGGATGGGCGCGCCCAGCGAGTCGATGGCGTTGAGCGCCACCGGCGTAGGCTGTGACAGGTGCAGCACGACGGTGTGGTCATCCGGGGTCTCGACCTTCTGCAGGTACTGGAACACCCGGCGCGCGCTGGGCGCATGCTTGCGCCACACCTCTTCAGCCGACCATTTCACGTCGGCGGCGGTAAACGGCTTGCCGTCATGCCACAGCACGCCCTGGCGCAGCTTGAACGTGATGGTCTTGCCATCGTCGGACACGCTCCAGCTTTCGGCCAATACGGGCCGCGGTTTCAGGTCGGGCCCATATTCCACCAGCCCGTCGAAGATTTTGCTGACGACCGCGCCCGTGGGGGTGGACGAGTTCAGGTAGAAGGCCAGCGTCGGTGGTTCCGGGTGGACCACCGCGTTGAGCACGCCGCCGCGCACCGCGCCGTCCACGGTATTGGGCAGGCTCTGGGTGTCGGCGTAGGCCGGCGCGAAGATCACGTTGGGAAAGAGCGCGCCTGCGCCCATCAAGGCCCCCGCGCTCATCAGCCAGCGGCGCAAAGGGTTGGCGGGTTCGTCTTCGTGGCCGGGAGCATCGGCGGGGGGCAACGGTTGCGTCATGAAGGTTTCCTTCTGTTGTCGTGAAGTGCGGCCGGCTGTTTCAGGCGGCCAGGCTGGTCAGGGCGGGAAGATCGTTGGGGTCGCGGCGTACCAGCGTGGCCAGCAGGTTGCGGCGCCACGCGTCGTACAACGCGATGTGGCCGCGCGCGTCCAGGCCGGTGGCGCGCTGGTTCAGTTGCCAGGAATCGCGTAGATAGGGGCCAAGCACGTGCTGGACGTCTTCGTCCGCCTGGATCAGGCCGGCCACCCAGTCTTCGCGTTGGGCCGGGTCCGCCTGTTCCAGCTTGTTCAGCCACCACTGGGTGATGCGGACGCGGTGCGCCTCTTCATCGGGAAGAATGCGGTTTTCGCCGAACTCGCGATGACCGAAGTCCAGCACCTTCGCGGTGCGCCGGTTCACGAACAGGCGCGCCAGGATGTAGTGTTCGTAATGGAACTGCCACGCCAGGAAGTTCTGCCAGTTACGCAGCGCGAAACCGCCGATCAGGTCCCAGGAATCCTGCACGCCTTGCCGCACCTGCGCCAGCGGGTCGGCGCCTAACAGCGCCGCGGCGCGTCCGCGCGAGAACTCCGCATGGGCGGCGTCATCGCCAAGTTGGCGCGCCAGCGCGAACTGGAACTCGGTGTCGTCCTTGAACAGGCCGGCAATGGCATGCGCGGCGACTTGGGCGATGAACAGGTCGTGCACGGTGTTCCACACGGCGTATTCGGCGGCGTTGCGGCGTTCGTCCTCGCTTGCCAGATCGCGCGGCGGATCGATGCGCGCCGCGGGCAGATGCGGCGCGACGGCCAGACGGACGTCGTCGAACAGGCGCGCTTCCAGCGCGCCGTCGTAATCCAGCGTCAGGAGCGGTTGGGGGAAATCCAGTTCAGGCATGGCGAATGTGGCGGACGCGGAAAAGTCTCGACTCTAAGCAAGCGCGGACGCCGTTCACAAACACTCTTTGGTGATTTGGATATATGCGCGCAAGGCCCGCTAACAGAAGGCGAAACGGGCGTGCCGCGCATATACCGATTTCAAATAACCGCATGAGGATTCCGTCCTTCCGTGCGCGGCGCCGCACCGATAGGCTGCATGTTTTCCCATTGCCGGGTCGCCACATGCCGCACGTTTCAAGCACGACTTCAAGCCAGGACCGGGACGAGGCGCCGCGCCTGGTGCCTGCCGCCCGCATCCAGGACGACGCCCAGGCGGTCGCGGCCGCCCACGCGTTGGCGGCCGATTTCGCCCTGGGCGCGGCGCAACGCGACCGGGAGCGCGCGTTGCCGTGGCGCGAGATCGAACGCTATTCGGCCAGCGGGCTGGGTGGCATCACGGTGCCGCGCGAATACGGCGGCGCGGATGTCTCGCATGTGACGCTGGCGGATGTGTTTCGCATCATTAGCGCGGCGGACCCGTCGCTGGGCCAGATTCCGCAAAACCATTTTGGATTCCTGAATCTGCTGCGGCTGACCGGGTCGCCTGCGCAGCAGCGCCATTACTACGAAGGCGTGCTGGCCGGGCGCCGGCTGGGCAATGCCGGGCCCGAGCGGCATACTCGCCACGCGCGGGATATCGAGGCAAGGCTCGTGGCGGATGGCGACGGCTATCGTGTCAGCGGCCGCAAGTTCTATTCGACCGGCGCGCTATTCGCGCACTGGATCCCGGCGAAGGTGCTGGATGGCGAGGGCAGGCTGGTCACCGTGGTGTTTGAGCGCGGCGCGCCGGGCGTGTCAGTCGTGGATGACTGGTCCAGCTTCGGCCAGCGCACCACGGCCAGCGGCACCGTGCTGCTGGACAACGCGCGCGTGGAAGCCGGCAGCATCCTGCCCGCCTGGCGCGCGCAGCAGGCCCCCGCCTTGCAGGGGCCCTTCGCGCAACTGATGCAGGCCGCGATCGATGTGGGCATCGCCGAGGGTGCGTTGCGCGACACGGTGACCTTTCTGCGTGAACGTTCCCGGCCCTGGGTCGAGGCCAACGTCGAGCGGGCCACGCAGGATCCTTACGTGATCGCGGACGTGGGCCAGCTCTACATCGATTTGCACGCCGCCCAGGCGCTGTTGACGGAAGCCGCGCAGTTCCTGGACGACACGCGCGGGCGAACGCTGGACGCCGATGACGTCGCCGCCGCGTCGATCGTGGTGGCGCGCGCCAAGGCGGTGTCCACCGAAGCCGCGCTGGCCGCCGGCGAAAAGCTGTTCGAACTGTCGGGCGCGCGGGCCTCCCTGGCCGAATTCGGGCTGGACCGCCATTGGCGCAACGCGCGCGTCCATACCCTGCACGATCCCGTGCGCTGGAAGTATCACGCGGTGGGCAACTATCTGCTTAACGGCCAACGCCCCAACCGGCACTCCTGGATCTGACACCATGCCCACCGACAACATATCGTCCCTGGCGGTGCGCCGCGCCGCCGTGATCGACTCCGACGCGCAGGCGCTTGAGGTCGCGCGTTCGCTGGCCGGGGAATTTGCCCGCGAAGCGTCTCAACGGGACCGCGAGCGCCGGCTGCCGCTGCCCGAGCTGGAACGCTATTCCCAATCCGGCCTATGGGGCATTACCGTGCCGCGCGAACACGGCGGCGCCGGGGTGTCGCGGGCGACGCTGGCCGAGGTCACGGCCATCATTTCGGCCGCTGACGGTTCGTTGGGCCAGATCCCGCAGAACCACTATTACGCGCTGGAAGTGTTGCGCGTGAACGGCAGCGCGGACCAACAACGCCGCTTCTACGCGCGTGCGCTGGCGGGCGAGCGCTTCGGCAATGCGCTGGCCGAGACGGGCACGCGCACGGCCGCCGAACGGCGGACTCGGCTTAGCGCCGGCGTCGAAGGGGAATGGCGCATCAATGGCAGCAAGTTCTATTGCACCGGCGCGCTATATGCCCAATGGATCCCGACGGCCACCGTGGACGGCGACGGCATCCAGCGCCTGGCCATCGTGCGTCGCGACAGCCCCGGCGTTGAAATCATCGACGACTGGTCGGGCTTTGGCCAGCGTGTCACCGGCAGCGGCACCGTGCACTTCAATGATGTGGCGGTACCGGTCGAAGACGTATTGTTGCTGGCCGACCCCGCCGCGCCGCCCAACACGATCAAGCCTTTGGCGCAGATTGTCCACGCGGCCATCGACCTGGGTATCGGCCAGGCCGCGCTGGCGGACGCCGTGGCGTTTGTGCGCGAGCGCTCGCGCCCGTGGATCGATGCCGGTGTCGAGCGCGCGGCGGACGACCCGCTGACCATCAGCGAATTCGGCCGCCTGTCCATCCGCCTGGAGGCCGCGCGCGCGCTCGTGTCGCGGGCGGGCCGCCTGCTGGACACGGCAACCGCTAGCGGCACGGCCGTCGATGTGGCGGCGGCGTCCATCGCCGTGGCGGAAGCCCGCGCGTTGACCACGGAAGCCTCGCTTGCCGCCGGCACCAAGCTGTTCGAACTGGCCGGCACGCAGGCCACGCTGGACCACCTGAACCTGGATCGCCATTGGCGCAATGCGCGCACGCATACGCTGCACGATCCCGTGCGCTGGAAGCGCCACGCCGTGGGGAACTACTACCTGAACGACATCGCGCCTGGTCGCGCGGGCACCACCTGACCCAGACGGAACCGGACATCATGGCGAAGAAGAAAATCCTGCTGAACGCATTCAATATGAATTGCGTCGGGCATATCAACCACGGCTTGTGGACGCACCCGCGCGATACGTCGACGCAGTACAAGACGCTGGAGTATTGGACCGGCCTGGCCAGGCTGCTCGAGCGCGGTCTGTTCGACGGCCTGTTCCTGGCCGACATCGTGGGGGTGTACGACGTCTACCAGGACTCGGCCGACCTGACGCTGCGCGAATCGATTCAGCTGCCGGTCAACGATCCGCTGCTGACCATCTCGGCGATGGCCGCGGCCACGCGGCATCTGGGATTCGGCGTTACGGTCAACCTGACCTATGAAGCGCCCTACCTGCTGGCGCGCCGTTTCTCCACGCTGGACCATCTGACCAATGGCCGCATCGGCTGGAACATCGTGACGGGCTATCTGGAAAGCGCGGCACGCGCGATGGGGTTGTCCGAGCAGATCGCGCACGATGAACGCTACGACCGGGCCGACGAATTCCTGGAGGTGGCGTACAAGCTGTGGGAAGACAGCTGGGACGGCGATGCGGTGAAGGCCGACAAAGGCAAGCGCATCTATGCGGATCCCGCGGCCGTGCGTCGGGTGGATCACGAGGGCAAGTATTACAAGGTGCAGGGCTTTCACTTGTCGGAGCCGTCGCCGCAACGCACGCCGGTGTTGTACCAGGCGGGTTCGTCGGGTCGCGGCCAGGCGTTCGCGGCGCGGCACGCGGAATGTGTGTTCGTGTCGAGCCAGACCAAGGAGGGTTTGCGCAAGCTGGTGGCGGAGGTACGCGAGTCGGTCGCCCGCGAGGGCCGCAATCCGCGCGATATCAAGTTCTTCATGGGCGTGACGGTGGTGGTGGGCAAGACGGAGGCCGAGGCGCGCGAGAAGCACGCGGAGTATCTGCGTTACGCGAATCCGGAAGCGGGTCTGGCGCACTATGCCAGTTCGACGGGCATCGATTTTTCGCGCTACGGCGCGGATGAGCCGATCCGGTATGTGAAGAACAACGCGATCGAGTCGGCCGTGAAAAACCTGACGGTGGCCAGAACGGACCGCACGGTGACGGATCTGCTGGCGGATATGGCGTTAGGGGGCCGATACCCGGCACTGGTGGGCAGCGCCGCACAGGTGGCTGATGAACTGGAGGCCTGGGTGGCCGAGACGGATATCGACGGCTTTAACCTGGCGCGAACGGTAACGCCTGAATGCTACGGCGATTTCATCGATCTGGTGGTGCCGGAGTTGCAGAGCCGGGGGTCTTATAAAACGGCTTACGCGGAAGGGGCGTTGCGGGAGAAGCTGTTTGGGGCGGGGAGGGCGGCGTTGCCTTTGGAACATGTGGGGCGCAAGGGGCTCGTTGGGGCTTTGTAGGTTGCTTGTTAGCGCTTCGTAGGTCGCCCGTCGTCGGGGTCGGGCTGATGGCGCGGGCGGCCGCATTCCGCATACGCGCCGTTGATGCGTCGTGGCGATGGTCGCTTGCGCGAAGCGTCCTACATCCCAAGACATAACTTCATACCGACTAAGTATTTTTCGCCGTTGACCCGCGATGACAGAATCCATCAATCACTTTCTATCCCGGGCTTTCAAACATGTCATCGCTGCTTCGCCTCTTGGCCGCATCCACGCTTGCCGTCGCCTTTGCCGCGCCTGCGCAGGCTGAAGACAAGAACACCATCACGGTCGGCATCTCCGTGGGTACTGCCGAAAAGATCTTTGATGTTGTCCAGAAGGTTGCGGCCCGGGACGGTCTTGTCATCAAGCTCGTCAAGTTCAACGACTATCAACTTCCCAATGCCGCCCTTAACGCGGGCGATCTCGATGCCAACGCGTTTCAACACAAACCGTTCCTGGACAATCAGATCAAGGCGCGAGGGTTTGATATCGTGCCTGCGGGCTTGACCGTTACGGCGCCGCTGGGTTTTTACTCGCGAAAGATCAAGTCGTTGAATGACTTGCCCGAGGGCGCATCGGTCGGGATTCAGAATGATCCCTCGAATGGCAATCGCGCGCTGCGTCTATTGGCGGCGTACAAGATCATCACGCTGAAGCCGGAAGCGGAACAGAAGAACACGGCGACGCCGCTGGACGTGGTGTCGAACCCACGCAAGATCAAGCTGGTGGCGCTGGATGCCGCGCAGTTGCCACGGTCGCTGGACGATCTGACGGCGGCCTCCATCAATAACGATTACGCCGAACAGGCGGGGCTGGTGCCGGCGCGCGACGCGATCGGGCGCGAGGCCCCTGACGGGCCCTACGCCAACCTCATTGCCGTGCGGACGAAAGACCGCGACCAGCCCTGGGTGAAGCAGCTGGTGGCCGCGTACCAGTCCCCCGAAGTGCGCGCCTATATCGAGAAGGAATTCAAGGGTTCCCTCATCCCCGCTTTTTAACGCGCGACTTTCGGCGAATCATCATGAGCATCATCACGTTGGCGGGTAGCCCGTCACAGCGTTCCCGTTCTTCCGCGTTGCTGCGCCATGCCGCCCATCTGCTGCGTTCGCGCGGACTCGGGGTCGTGGAATTGGGCTTGCGCGACATACCGGCCGAAGAATTGATCGAAGGCCATTACTCGGGCGCCGCGGCCGGCGCGTTGCGGGCGCGCGTGTCGGCCGCGGATGCGGTGTTGATCTCGACCCCGGTCTACAAGGCGTCGTTCTCCGGCGGGCTGAAGGCCGTGCTGGATTTGTTGGATGAAAAGGCGCTGGCGGGAAAGGTGGTGCTGCCTATCGCCACGGGCGGCAGCCCGGCGCATCTGCTGGCGTTGGAATACGGCTTGAAACCGGTGCTGTCCGCCTTGGGCGCGCGCCACATCCTGGCCGGCGTCTACGCCACCGACAAACAGGTCCAAGTCGAAGACGACGGCCGTATCCATATCGACGATGACGTCCGCGAGCGGCTGGAAGACTCCGTCGACCGGCTGGCCGAGCAGGTGTTGCCGCGCGGCGTCGTCGCCCATGAAGCCTATGACCTGGGACGCCTCGCGCTAGCGGGCGGCTTCAGCGTCTGACCCCGGAGTTCCGTCATGGATGTTTTCTGGTTCATTCCCACGCACGGCGATTCGCGCTACCTGGGCACCAGCCAGGGCGCGCGCGCCGCAAGCTACGACTATTTCCGGCAGGTGGCCGTTGCCGCCGACACGCTGGGCTACGACGGCGTACTGCTGCCCACGGGCCGGTCCTGCGAGGACGCATGGGTCGTGGCTTCCAGCCTGATCGGCGCTACCCGCAAGCTGAAGTTCCTGGTGGCGATCCGGCCGGGCGTCAGTTCGCCGCAGTTATCGGCGCGCATGGCCGCGACGTTCGACCGCTTGTCCGAAGGACGCCTGCTGGTCAATGTGGTGACGGGCGGTGATCCGGGCGAACTGGAAGGCGACGGCGTCTTCGTCAGCCACGACGAACGCTACGCCATCACGGCCGACTACCTGAACATCTGGCGCGGCATCCTGGAACGCAGCCACGACGCGGAAGGCTACAGCTTCCAGGGCGAGCAGCTCGTCTCCAAGGGGGGGAAAGTCATTTACCCGCCCGTGCAGAAGCCGTATCCGCCGTTGTACTTTGGCGGTTCATCCGAGGCCGCCCATGAATTGGCCGCCGAACAGCTGGACGTCTATCTGACGTGGGGCGAGCCGCCCGAGGCGGTGGCCAAGAAAATCGCGGACGTGCGCGAGCGCGCCGCCAAACACGGCAGGACCGTGCGTTTCGGCATCCGCCTGCACGTCATCGTGCGCGAAACGGAAACGGCCGCATGGGCGGCCGCGGACGAATTGATCAGCCACCTTAGCGAAGATTCGGTGCGGGCCGCGCAAGCCGCATTCTCCAAGATGGATTCCGAAGGCCAGCGCCGCATGGCGGCCCTGCATGGCGGAAAGCTCAGCGATGACCAGGGCGGCCGCTCGCACCTGGAAATCTCGCCCAACCTGTGGGCCGGCGTGGGGCTGGTGCGCGGTGGCGCGGGCACTGCGCTGGTCGGCGATCCGCAGACGGTCGCCGCGCGCATCCAGGAATATGCCGACCTGGGTATCGACACGTTTATTTTCTCCGGCTATCCGCATCTGGAAGAGTCCTATCGGTTTGCCGAGCTGGTGTTCCCGTTGCTGCCCGGCAAAGCGCAGCGCCAGGTTGGCAACACCGTGCTGACGGGACCCTTCGGCGAAGTCATGGCGACCGAGCTGGTGCCGAAGGAATCGGCAAGCTGATGTTCGCCTCCGACTTCGCCTCCGCTTTTGCCTCGTCTCCGCGCCGTCGCGCGGCGCGCAACGTGCTTGCGCCCTGGCTGGCGGCCGCCGCGTTGCTGGCGCTGTGGCCGTTGCTTCGGGCCGACCTGCCAGGCGCGGCGGCGGCGCTGTTGCTGGGCGCAGGCCTGGGCGCCTGGCGCGGCGTGCGCGCGGGGGATCCGAAACTGATCGAGATGGGCCGTTCGGTCGGCCTGGCCGGCTGGCCGCTGTGGCGCGACGTGATCCTTCCTGGCGCCTTGCCAACGCTGCTGTCCGGCGCGCGGCTGGCGCTGGCGCTGTTCTGGGCGTGGCGGGGGATGGCCCAGACCGCCATCGCGCGATCCAGCGATGGCGCGACGACGCTGGCGCCCATTCTGTCCTATGCGCTGTTGGCCCTGGCCGCGGATACGTTGATCCGCGTGTTGGCGCGCCGCGCCTTGCGCTGGGATGCCGCCGCGGACTCCTGATGCGCCACACCCTGACCGGAGCCCCGCGATGAACCCGATTTCTCCCCTGTCCGCCGTGCCGCAGACGGTGATCCGCCTGGATGCGGTCAGCAAGTCCTACGCGACGCGCGCCGGCCGTTTCGACGCCGTGCGGGACGTGTCGCTGTCGATCCGTGCCGGCGACACCTTCGGCATCATCGGCAAGAGCGGCGCGGGCAAGTCCACGCTGCTGCGGCTGATCAACCTGCTCGAACGTCCGGATGCCGGCGCCGTGCACGTGGCGGGCACCGAACTGACGGCGCTGTCCAAGCGCGCATTGCGCGGCGCGCGCCAGCACATCGGCATGATCTTCCAGCAGTTCAACCTGCTGCAGAACGAGACCGTGTTCGAGAACGTGGCGTTTGCGCTTCGCGTGCATGGCGGGCGTAGCCGCGAACAGATCGCGCAGCGCGTGCGGGAGTGCCTGGAAATCGTCGGGCTGACGGACAAGACGGCCAGCTACCCCGCGCAGTTGTCGGGCGGCCAGAAGCAACGCGTGGCGATCGCCCGCGCGTTGGCCAGCGAACCCGCGGTGCTGCTGTGCGACGAACCCACGTCTGCGCTCGACCCCGAGACCACCCGGTCGGTGCTTGCCGTGCTGCGCGACATCAACAAGCGCCTGGGCGTGACCATCGTGATCGTCACGCACGAACTGGCGGTGGTGCGCGCCCTGTGCCGTCACGTGGCGGTCATGGAAAACGGGCAGGTGCTCGAGCAAGCCGAAATCTCGGGCGCCAATGTGCACCTGTCGTCCGCGCTGGGCCGCGAGCTTATCCGCGAAGCCACCCATCCCTACGAAGAGGTCGCATGATGCTGGATACTTTTGTGCAGTTGCTGCCCGAGCTGGGCGTGGCGGTCGGCCAGACCTTTCTGATGCTGGCCATCGCGCTGGCGGCATCCATCTTGCTGGGCGGGCCGTTGGGCGTGTGGGTGTTCCTGACGGGGCCCGGCCAATCGCTGGACCGTCCGGTGTTGCACCGGCTGCTCAGCTGGACCGTGAATACCGTGCGCTCGTTCCCGTTCATCATCCTGTTGGTGGCGCTGGTGCCGTTCACGCGGGTGATCGCCGGCACGTCCATCGGACCCGTGGCGGCGGCGGTGCCGCTGTCGTTCGCGGCGATCCCGTACTTCGCGCGGCTGGTGGAGCAGTGCCTGCGCGACGTGCCGCGGGGCGTGATCGAGGCCGCGCATGCCGCCGGCGCGTCGGAACTGCAAATTGTGCGTCGCGTGCTGTTGGTGGAGGCGCGTTCCGGCCTGGTGCTGGCCCTGACGGTGCTGGCCGTCAGCTTTCTTTCGTACTCGGCGGTGGCCGGGGTGGTGGGCGGCGGCGGCATCGGCGACCTGGCCATCCGGTATGGCTACTACCGTTTCCAGACCGACGTGATGGTGCTGACCGTGGCGCTGCTCGTCGTGCTGGTGCAGATCATCCAGGTCGCCGGCAATACCGTCGCGCGCCGCATCGACAAGCGTTGATTCCAATGATAACCCCCATGGCATTCCCCCGTTCGACCCTGATCGCGGCGCTGGTCGCGCTGTCCGTGGCCGGCGCCGCGCAAGCCGCGGACCCGGCCAAGAAAGAGATCGTGTTCGGCGCCACCGCCGGCCCCTATAGCGACCAGATCAAGCTGGGCATCAAGCCCATCCTGGAGAAACAGGGCTACACGGTCAAGATCGTGGAATTCAACGACTACATCCAGCCGAACTTCGCGCTGGCGCAAGGCGCGCTGGACGCCAACGCCTTCCAGCATGTGGTCTACCTGAAGAACTTCGCGGCCAGGAACAAGCTTGAACTGTCCGAACTGGTGAAGGTGCCCACCGCGCCGATCGCCATCTATAGCAAGAAATACAAGAGCGTGGACGCAGCGCCGGACGGCGTCAGCGTGGCGGTGCCCAACGACCCGACCAACCAGGCGCGCGCGCTGGTGGTGCTGCAGGACCTGGGCTGGGTAACGCTGCGCGAAGGCTACGACCCCTTGCAGGTGTCCGAGAAGGACGTGGCCGTCAATGTAAAGAAGATCAAGCTGATCCCGCTTGAGGCGGCACAGCTGCCGCGGTCGCTGGACGACACGGACTATTCGTTCGTGAACGGCAACTTCGCCCTGGCGTCCGGCCTGAAGCTGACGGCCGCGCTGGCGTTGGAGAAGACCACGCCCACCTATCAGAACCTGGTGGCGGTGCGCACGGCCGACATCGACAAACCCTTCGTGAAAGACATCGCGGCCGCGTATGCGTCGCGGGAGTTCCTGGCGGTCACCGAGCAATCGTTCGCCGGTTTCGTGAAGACCGATTATCAGCAGAAGCTGGAAGCGGCCCGCTAGGGCCGTCCGGCGGGAGCGCAGGGTCATGTTTGTCCATCCCAACGAGTTCGAACTGCTGCAGCACCTGGAGGTGCCGGGGCGGGCGCGGCACGACGAGGCGCCGGACGCGGGGCAGGACGACTGGCGGGCGCTGCGCGTCACCGTGCGCAACCTGAGCAAACGCCATGGCGCGCGCGATGTGCTCAAGGGATTGGACGTTGATATCGCCGCCGGCGAATTCGTGGCGGTCGCGGGACGCAGCGGCGCTGGCAAGAGCACCTTGCTGCGCATCCTGGCGGGGCTGGAGCGCCCCAGCGGCGAGCAGGGCGGACCGCCCGCGCGATCCCCCGTACTGTTCGACGGCTTTCCGCAATGGGCGGCCGACGACCGCGTGCGGCTGCTGTTTCCCGACGCCCGCCTGCTGCCGTGGAAACGTGTCTGGCAGAACGTGGCGCTTGGGCTGCCGGGCGGCGCGCGGGCGCGGGCCGGCGAAGCGTTGCGGCAAGCGGGGCTGGGCGGGCACGGCGACGACTGGCCGGCCAGGCTGACCGAGACCCAGCGCCAGCGGGTGGCCTTGGCGCGCGCGCTGGCGCGGCGGCCCGGCCTGTTGCTGCTGGACGAGCCGTCAGGCGGCCTGGATGCCCTGACGCGCATCGAGGCTCAGGCGGCCATCGAGCAAGCGTGGCGGCATGCCGGATTCACGGCCGTGCTGGCCACGCGCGACGTCTACGAGGCGGTGGCGCTGGCCGATCGCGTCCTGGTGATGGACGACGGCGTAGTGGTGTTCGACGAACGGGTCGAACTGGCACGGCCGCGCGCCCGGGGTTCGCCCGCCTTCGCGGCTTTGGCGGCGCGCGTGTTGCGCGCCGTGTTGAAAGAACCCGACCCGCCGGACGCGGACCGGCACTTGGCGCCGGTGGTCCAGATTCGGCATTTACGGCTGGCGGTATAGCGCCGCGCGGCCAGCATTCACGCAATGGCGCCATGACGGCGCCGCCTTTTTCCTTTCAGGAGCAAGACCATGACCATTCAATCCATCAACGCCCGCAACCAGTTCCGCGGCAAGATCAAGGAAATCATCCTGGGCCCGGTGGTGTCCGAAGTGGATGTGGACACCCCCGCAGGCATCGTCACGTCGGTGATCACCACGCGTTCCGTCAAAGAGCTGGACTTGCAGGTCGGCACCGAAGTGCTGGCCTTTGTGAAGGCGACCGAGGTGTCCGTCGCCAAACTGTGAAAACGAATGGATCGACGCCGGCGCTTTCCTTGTGCCGGCGTTAGGCATATATTGTCAGCGCGTTATCCGGCGGTTTCCTCCTGGCTTGTGGCTTCATGCGTTGCTTCACGGAGAACGGTTCATGCGTCGACTGCAAGGGTGGTTCATCGGCTGGTTATGCCTGGGGCTGGCGGTCTGCCTGCCCGCCATGGCGCAAACCAAGCTCGACAATGGGCAGTTGGATCAGCTGATGGCGCCGGTGGCGCTATACCCTGATGCCTTGCTGTCGCAGATTCTCATGGGGGCAACCTACCCCGACGACATCGCCGCCGCGGCCCGGTGGTCGGCCGCGCACACGTCGGAATCCGGCGACAAGGCGGTCAAGGCGGTCGAAGGCGAAAGCTGGGACCCCAGCGTCAAATCGCTGGTCGCCTTCCCCTCCGTCATGGACATGATGGGCCGGCAACCCGACTGGGTGAAATCGGTGGGCGATGCCTTCCTGGCGCAACCCGACGGCGTGATGGACTCGGTTCAGCGGCTGCGCGTGCAGGCGGAAAAGGCCGGCAACCTGAAGAGCACGCCGCAGCAGAAGGTCTCCTCAAGCACCACTAACGACAAGACCGTGGTCGTGATCGAGCCGGCCGACCCGCAAGTCGTCTACGTGCCCAGCTACAACCCGACCGTGGTCTACGGCGCCTGGGCCTACCCGTCATACCCCCCCTATTACTATCCGCCGCCGCCGGGCTCCGTCTTCGCGAGCTCGCTGGTGGCCGGCATCGGTTTTGGCCTGGGCGTGGCCGCCGTCGATTCGATGTGGGGCGGATTCAACTGGGGACATAACGACGTCGACATCGACGTCAACCGGTACAACAACGTCAACGTCAATCAACGCATCGACAACGCCCGGAACAACAACGTGTCCTGGCAACACAATCCGGCCAATCGTGGCAACACCCCGTACGCGGACCAGGCCAACCGCCAGCGTTTCGACAGCCAGCGTCAGGCGGGCCTGCAGAATCGCCAGGCGGGACAGCAACGCGCGGGCCAGGGCGGCAGGGCCTCGGTGGGCGCCGCTGCGCCGAATTCGCGCGATGCGGCCCGCGACCGTGCGGCGCAATCCTTCCAGGGGCGCACGGGGCAACCGATTGCGGGCCATGCCGAACCGGGCGCCGGGCGCGGACAAGGCGCGGCGGGGCGGGGTGGCAACGGCGCGCGTGACCATGCCCAGGGCGCGGGACAAGGCGCGCGTGACCATGACCGGGCGCAGGGTGGGCAGAGGCAGCACGCCTCCGGCGCATCCACGCACGATCGCCAGGCCGCGGCGCAACGCCAGCGTGCCGACGAATCCGCCGCGCGTGACCGGGCGCGGGCGTCCAATAGCAGCAGCGCGCTGCACGACGCCGGCAACGGCGACCGCATGCGTCAGCAAAGCCACCGCAGCGATATGAACCGGGGCGGTGGCGGAGGCGGCTTCCAGCGAGGCGGCGGCGGGGGCGGCGGGCACCATATGGGCGGCGGTGGCGGTGGCGGCGGTCATTTCGGCGGCCGGAGGTAAGCACCATGGACAAGGGAGCTTTCATGACGAATGCCTGGGTTCGTGCCCGCGTGCTGGGCGCCGCGACATTGCTGGCGTTAGGGTCGGTGGCACCGGCCGCGGCGCAGAGCGTGTATCCGACGTCGCAGGCAGCGGCGGATGCCTTTGCCGACGCGCTGGCCACCAGCGACCCGGTCGCCATTGCGAAGGTGTTGGGGCCTGATCACAAGCAGATCGTGCCGGGCGGCGTGGCGCAGGACGATATCTACCGTTTCCTTGCCGCGTGGGCGAAAAAGCACGAGATCGTCGCGGACGGCGGCCGCTCCTGGCTGGCCGTCGGCGATTCCGGATGGACCATGCCAGTGCCCATCGTGCAAACAGGCAAGGGTTGGCGGTTCGACCCGGCGGCGGGCAAGGCCGAAATTCAGCGCCGTGCCATCGGCCGCAACGAACTGACTGCAATCGAAACCCTGCAGCAGCTGCAGGCGGCGCAGACCCGCTATCAACAAGGCGTGGGGCAGGGCCGCTATGCGACCCGCCTGGTCAGCCGCCCCGGCACGATGGACGGCTTGTACTGGCCCGAGGTGCCGGGCGCGCCGCCGCAGGCCTTTGGGCCGGACGCGTTGGTGATGGGGCCTGACGTGCCGGTGGAGGACGCCTATGCCGGTTACCGCTACAAGGTGCTGCCGGGCGGGCAAGATGCTGCGTATCGCATCGTGGCTTGGCCGGCGCGCTATGGCAAGACCGGCATCGGCACCTTTGTCATCGGTCCGCAAGGCGGCGTGCGCGAAGCCGATCTGGGCCCCTCGTCGGCGTCCCGCGCGGCAGCCTTGCGCGAACGCGATATCGCGTCCGACGCCTGGGTCGACGCTGAAGCGCAACCCGTTGGCGCCAAATGACTTTTCAGTGAATTCAGAGGGTTTTCAGGCGGGGGTTGTTGCGGGGTCGCAACAGGCGTGTACGTTTGTCGCCAAACCCCCGGCTGTTGCCCTTTTGAAAGGTGGCTGTGCCTAAAATGGCGGGCATTGGGATCGGTGCCCGATCCTTACTTGCCGGACCTTGAAATTGAACCCCTTGCATTTTGTCCGCTACGCCTTGGCCGGCGTAGGGATGGCGCTTAGCGCAGCGGCAG
>Ga0307412_10000323_pt1 | contig 30222 bp, 23 predicted proteins | sample DK1Cmetagenome_3_FD_203823 | JGI IMG/M metagenome (GOLD analysis project Ga0307412, IMG submission 203823) | Maize rhizosphere microbial communities from greenhouse at UC Davis, California, United States - DK15-C-1 | ecosystem: Host-associated > Plants > Roots > Rhizosphere > Soil | place: USA...
CCCCCCGCCGAAGGCTGGCCGCTGCTGGCCTGGGCCCACGGCACGCTGGGGATCGCCGACGCGTGCGCGCCTTCCTGGACGGGGCTGCGCGAGCGTGACGCAGCGTATATCAATCGCTGGCTGGCGCATGGCTTTGCTGTGGTCGTGACCGACTACCAAGGCCTGGGCGGGCCGGGACCGCATCCTTATACGTTCTGGCAAGCCGAGGGACGCTCCGTCCTCGACTCGATTCGCGCAGCCCGCGCCATCCGGCCAGGGCTGATTGCCAATCGCACGTTCCTCGCCGGTCAATCCCAGGGCGGCGGAGCGGCGCTGGGCGCGGCCATCCTTGCCGCGAGCTACGCGCCGGAGCTGCCTATCCTGGGCGCGCTGCTGACGGCGCCGAACAGCACCTTTCCCCAAGGCCCCATTTCGCTGCCACCGCGCCAGTCCAACACCGTGTTCCTGGCGCTGGCGTCCGGCGGATTACGCGACGACGGACCGCGAGTAGAAGACATCCTGACCGCCAAGGGTCTCCAATTGCTGGAGGCCGCCCGGCAGGGCTGTACCCGTGACATCGCGATCAAGTCCAAGGCATTGCAGATCAGTTCGTTTGCCGAGCTGTTGACCGTCACCCCAGAGACGCTGAGCGCCCTTCGTATCCCGACCACCGACATGCCGCAGGCATCCATCGCCTTCCCGCTGTTCATCGCCACCGGCCAGGCTGATCGGACGATTACCCCGGAGCGGCAGTACGCGGTCGCAGCGGCGTTGTGCGCCGCCGGCAACGCAGTCACTTGGCGCACGTATGAGGGCCTGGGGCACGACGGGGTACTGCATGGTTCGCTGGAAGATGCCTTCGCCTTCGTCGGGGCCCGACTGGACGGGCAGGGCTATGGCGCCAATTGCACGACCCTGCGGAGACCCGGTCCGCCCGGTGAAAGAGACCCTGATGCGCCGTTCAATGACGATTGAGACGTTCAGGCCTTCGCGTCGATGTCTGCGGAGAACGTCACGTGCCTGTATTTCTCCAGCGACCGGATTCGCTCGGCGAGTGCTTCGCTGATGGAGGAATAGGCTGTGCTGCCCAAGGTCAGGCGCAGCGGCGGATGGGTCATGTCTGCCGCGTTGATCAAGGCCTCGACGGTTTTGCCTGCGTCGCCCTTGACGGCGAAGGCACCCGTGGCCAATGCCCGGCGGACCTCTCCAGCCGGGGTGGCTTCATAACAGGCCATGGGCGTGGTGCGATCCAGCCCTTCGGCGAAATGGGTGGCGGTGGGGCCAGGCTCGATGATGACGAAATCGATCGCGAACGGCGCAACCTCCTTGGCCACGGACTCGACGAACCCTTCGATCCCCCATTTGGTCGCGTGATAAAGACTGAAGCCCGGATAAGCGATCTGGCCGCCCTCCGAGGACACCTGGACGATACGGCCACCCCCTTGGGCGCGCAGATGCGGCAGTACCGCGCGGATGAGGTGGATGGAGCCGGTGAGGTTCGTCGCGAGTTGGCGTTCGATCTGCTCGGGGCTGGCTTCTTCGGCGGCGCCGAACAGCCCGTAGCCGGCATTGCTCACGATCACGTCAATCCGTCCGGCTGCTTCGAACGCTTGTGAGACAACCGCAATGATCGCCGCTGTGTCGGTGACGTCGAGTGTCAGTATCTGCAAGCGATCGCCGTGCAGCGCCAGCAAGTCGTCCAGCGCACCTTGCTTGCGCAGCGTGGCGATGACACGGTCGCCGCGTTCGAGCAACTGCTCGCAGAGAAGACGACCGAGGCCGGTGGATGTACCTGTAATCAACCAAGTTTTCATCGTGCACTCTCCTTGGACATACCCTGTGGGAGCGAGCCTGCTCGCGAAGGCGGTGGGTCAGGCATGAGGTGTGGGCAGAAAGGACCTCTTCGCGAGCCTGCTCGCTCCCACATTTGTCCAGGGGAGGCCTTTCAGAGTTCACGCCGAACAGACCGTCCGGCGAATGACAACCGCCCCCTGCCTCAATGCAACGAATGCCGGGTCGAGGCCTCTGATGACTAACGAGCCGCAGCTTTGGAAACCAGGACTGCTGCGTTTTTTTATCTCGACAGGTGATTGTTTTCATGACGATGGCTGAGAAAAACCATATTGACTGGCTGGTCGAACAATCGATGCTCAAGGCTGCGAGGCAGCGGGCCAAGCTCTATTCGGGGCAGGGACGTCTATGGCAACAGCCCTTCGCGCACACCCGGCCCCGCGACGCCTCGGCGCTATCCTCCGTGTGGTTCACCGCGTACCCGGCTTCCATCGTCACCCGGGAAGAGGGCACGGTGCTGGAAGCGCTGGGGGATGAAACCTTGTGGCATGCGCTGTCGAAAATCGGTATCCAGGGCATCCACAACGGCCCGCTGAAGCAATCAGGCGGCCTGCGCGGCGCCGAATACACGCCGACCATCGACGGCAACTTCGACCGCATCAGCTTCGACATCGACCCGGAATTGGGCACCGAAGCCCAGCTACAGGCTTTGACGCGCATGGCCGCCGCCCACAACGCGGTGGTCATCGACGATGTCATCCCGTCCCATACCGGCAAGGGCGCGGACTTTCGCCTGGCGGAAATGGCCTATGAAGATTATCCGGGGCTCTACCATATGGTGGAGATCCGCGAGGAAGACTGGCCGCTGCTCCCGGAGGTCGAGGAGGGGCGTGATGCGCAGAACCTCACCGCGCAACAGGTGGATGCCCTGCGCGACAAACACTACATTGTCGGCCAGTTGCAGCGGGTGATTTTCTTCGAACCCGGCGTCAAGGAAACCGACTGGAGTGCGACTCCTGTCGTCATAGGCGTCGATGGCAAGCCGCGGCGTTGGGTCTACCTGCATTATTTCAAGGAAGGCCAGCCGTCGTTGAACTGGCTCGACCCAAGCTTTGCCGCGCAACAGATGATCATCGGCGATGCGCTGCACGCCATCGATTGCATGGGCGCGAAGATCCTGCGCCTGGACGCCAACGGTTTCCTTGGCGTGGAACGCAAGCTCGACGGTACCGCCTGGTCCGAGAGCCATCCGTTGTCGATCACCGGCAACCAGTTGCTCGGCGGTGCGATTCGCAAGGCCGGCGGTTTCAGTTTCCAGGAACTGAACCTGACCCTCGATGACATCGCCGCCATGTCCCACGGCGGGGCGGACCTGTCCTATGACTTCATCACGCGCCCGGCCTACCAACACGCGTTGCTGATGGGCGACACCGAATTCCTGCGGTTGATGCTGCGCCAGATGCACGCCTTCGGCATCGATCCAGGGTCGCTGATCCACGCGTTGCAGAACCACGACGAATTGACCCTGGAGCTGGTGCATTTCTGGACGCTGCACGCCCACGACACGTACCTGTACCAAGGCCAGACGTTCCCCGGCAGCATCTTGCGCGAGCACATTCGCGAGCAAATGTATGAGCGCCTGTCCGGGGAACACGCCCCGTACAATCTCAGGTTCGTGACCAACGGCGTGTCCTGCACCACGGCCAGTATCATCACCGCCGCGTTGGGCATTCGCGACCTCGATACGATCACCGCCGCCGATATCCAGCAGATTCGCCAGGTCCATCTGTTGCTGGTGATGTTCAACGCCATGCAGCCGGGCGTGTTCGCCTTGTCGGGCTGGGATCTGGTGGGGGCGTTGCCGTTGCCGGCGGAGCAGGTCGAACACCTGATGCGCGACGGCGACACGCGCTGGATTCATCGCGGTGCCTATGACTTGGTGGACCTCAATCCGGAGGCGCCGTTGTCGGCTGGGCAGATGCCCAGGGCAAGGACGTTGTATGGCAGCCTGCCAAGTCAATTGAAGGATCCGGATTCGTTCGCCTCACAACTGCGCAGGATCCTGGCCGCACGCCGGGCCTACGACATCGCGGCGAGCCGGCAGATACTGATTCCGGATGTCGAGCATCCGGCGCTGCTGATCATGGTCCACGAACTGCCGGCCGGCAAAGGCACGCAGATCACCGCGCTGAACTTCGGCTCGACGCCGATCACTGAAACCCTGCACCTGCCCGGTATCGCACCGGGGCCGGTGGTGGACATCATCAATGAGCGGGTCGAAGGGGATCTCACGGACGAGGGCGAATTCACCATTACCCTGGATGCGTTCGAAGGGCTGGCGCTGCGGGTGGTGAGCAGTTCGCCGATGATCTAGAGGGAGCAAGCCGAGGTGATTGATCACTCGATCACCTCGGCTTTGTTACAAGCGCATCGCGGAAATTAACGAGGCGCGGTGTTGGCTGCAGGCGCTTGCTCCGCCACGGCGGATTTGGGCGAGCGCATCAACAAGGGGCCGAACGTAGCCAGCAGCCCAAGCATGACCAGCGGGAAAAACATCAGCTTGCTCAAGCCAAAATTACTCACGATCACGGTAATGGCTGCGGGGCCGACCAGCATCCCTGAAAAACCGATGCAGTTGACGATTCCGATATTGCGACCGGCATATTCCGGGTCCCTGCGCCCGGCGGCGGAGATCATCAGGGGCGCGATGCAGGACAGGCCAAGCCCGAACAGCGCGAAGCCGGCGATCCCCGTCGTTGCGCTGCCGCCAACGATGGTCAGGATCATGCCCAGCACGCATACCACCCCGCAGCCGAAAACCACTTGGGCATTGCCGAACGCCGCGGCCAACCGATCGCCGAACAATCGTCCGACGAACGCGGCCCCGACGAAGATGGACACCGCCATGCCCGCCGTCGACGTACTGGTCGAGAATTCTCGGCGAATGTATTCCTGGCCCCAATCGGCAATCGCGTTTTCGCCCATCATGCTCCCGAGCAACAACGTGCCGAGGGCAATCATTACCAGCAGGGTCTTGACCGACGGCCCGGCGCCCGCTTCACCAGTTGGGGCGCCTGTCTGCCAATCGCTGTTCGACGGTTCCGGAACGTCGTGTTTACCCAAGAGCCATCGGCTGAAGACGCACCCCACCAGGAACATCGCCAGGCCCAGCACAGTAAAGGGGACTTGTACGCTGTCGGTATACAGGCCGGTCAGCCAGCTGCAGACCATCCCCAGCAAGAAGCCACCCAAGGAATAGAACGCGTGGAAACCGGACATGATCGAGCGTCGATAGAAGCGCTCGACTTGAACCCCATGGGCGTTCAACGCGGTATCCAGCGCGCCGCGCAGCAGGCCGAGTGCCACGCCAAAGCTCAGCGCGAACCAGAAACCTGTGACGAAGCCCAGTGGAATGATTGAAAGAGGATAGGCGAGGGCGCAGACGGTAATGACCGGCTTTGCCCCGAAGCTGTCGAGCAAGCGACCCACCCACAGCGCCCCCGCCGCCGAACCGACGCCGACGCCGAGCGCGATCAAGCCGAAGTCCCCATCGCCCAGCTCACCGCTGAAACCCAATTGCGCCCGGAAGACGCTGACGCCTGTGGACCAGATGTACATCATGGCGCCAATCATCATGAAGCCGAGAAAAGTCGCGATGCGCGCCTTGCGGATACGACCGGGGACCGGTGTCGTTTCTAGAGTCTTGATCACGCTGCATTGTCCTGTTGTTTTTGTGGATGGCATGCACAGTTGAGTTATACGTATAACTGGCAAAAAGTAAAATCGACTGACCGTTTGCTGTCAACTGCTTTTGGATCTATGGTCCGTATTTAAGATGGATCACGGCTATCCAGGCGGAAAACACAGTTTTCCGGGCATAGTGGCATGGTCTATTTGAGAAATTTGAGTTATACGTATAACTCGCCCCGTCCAACGTAGAGCCCTCCGTGTCTTCCCAACAGCAAACATTGCCGTGCATCACTCCCCACATGGCTGCCTATCGGCTGACGTTCCTGATGGCCGGCCTCTGCATGGGCGCATGGGCGCCCCTGGTTCCGTTTGCGCGCAATCGCGCCGGGATCGACGACGGCGCATTGGGTCTTCTGTTACTTTGCCTTGGGCTGGGTTCGTTGATCATGATGCCGCTCGCCGGTGCCCTGAATGCGCGTCGGGGCTGTCGTTTCACCATGCATGTCGGCATCGCCCTGGTTTTCCTGACGCTGCCGCTGTTGGCGACGGTGCATTCGCTCTCGGGCCTGGTGCTGGCGCTCATTCTCTTTGGCGCGGGTTGCGGAACGGTCGACGTGACCATGAATGTGCAAGGGGTGATGGTCGAGCGCGCTACCGGGCGGTCTCTCATGTCCGGCTTCCATGGTTTGTTCAGCCTTGGAACGATTGTCAGCGCCGCGGTGATCACCGGGTTGTTATGGCTCGGTGCGACACCGTTGCTTGCCAGTTGCGCGGTGCTGGTGGCGCTGGGCGCCTTCGTGTTGACGGCCGGACGCCAGATGCTGGGGCGTAGCGGCGACGCAGCCGGCCCTGTCTTTGCCAGGCCCTCCGGCAACGTATTGATGCTTGGGATACTCTGCCTGATCGCATTTCTCGCCGAAGGCGCCATCCTTGATTGGAGCGCGGTGTTCCTCGTTCAGGTTCGTGCTGTCGAGCCTGCCATTGCAGGCCTGGGCTATGCGGTGTTTGCCGTGATGATGGCCTTGGGACGATTGACTGGCGACCGGATTGTGGCGAGGCTCGGTCCCCGCACGGTACTCGTCGGCGGGGGCCTGATCGTCATGTCGGGATTCGTGCAGGTGGTGTTCGCGACAAACTGGTTATGGAACCTGGTGGGTTTCGGGATCATTGGCGCGGGGCTGGCAAACGTCGCTCCGGTTTATCTGTCGCTGGCCGGTGCCCAGCGCACGATGCCGGGTGAGTTGGCGATTGCCGCAGCCACCAGCCTCGGTTACCTCGGCATCCTGATGGGGCCGGCGGCAGTGGGTTTGTTCGCGCACCTGTCCAGTCTCTCGGCGGCGCTGCTGGCCGTTGCTTCACTGATGACCGCGATTATTGTCAGCGCCGCTCGGCTGGTTCCGAAGGCTTCCCGCCAGCGGTTACACTGAGCGTCTTTTTTTCACGGACCTCGCCTGAGGTCCAAAGGTTTGGGATACACGCGATGGCATCGGTTTCAATGAAAGACGTAGCACTGGCGGCAGGGGTGTCCCAGCCGGCGGTGTCCTACGCCTACAATCGCCCCTCCAAGTTGTCGCAGGCCCAGCGCGAGCACATTCTCCAGGTGGCTGCTTCGTTGGGCTACCCGGGGCCGAACGTCCTGGGGCGTAGCCTTCGCTCCGGAAAAATCGGAGCGATAGGGCTGATGATGATGGACAAGCTGTCGCTGGCATTCGCTGACCCCTGCACGATTGCCTTGCTACGCGGCATCAGCGAAGTGGGGGAACTGGAAAATGTCGCGCTGACCTTGTTTCCCCTCAACAACAACCGGCTCGTCGGTCGCGCCCCGGCTGAGAAACATGGCAGCCTGGCGCTGCGTGGCCTGGTGGACGGCCTGATCATTTCGACATTGCCCGATGACCACCCCGCGGTATTGGCGGTGGTGAAGCAGAACATCCCTTTTGTGGTGATCGACTCGCCACTGGTACCCGACTCGTTTTTTGTCGGGATTGACGACCGGGGTGCCGCTCGCATGCAGGTCCAGCATCTGCTGGACCTGGGGCACCGGAAGATCGGGATCATCATCGACCGGCTCAATCCTGACGGTTATCGCGGCCCGATTGACCGGCAGCGATTCGAAAGCGCGAGCGAACGTATCGTCAGGGAGCGCCTCACGGGGTATCTCGAAGCCGCCAGCGAAGCTGGCCTGGCGTTCGAAGACCTGAGCATCATTGAAGCGGGCGGATTGGATTCGACGTCCGGACAAGCGGCGGCGTTTACGCTGCTGACCTCCAACGATGTCACGGCGGTCGTTGCCTGTTCGGACGTCATGGCAATCGCTTGCATGAAGACGGCCCATGCGCTCAATCGCGACGTCCCGCAAAGCCTTTCGGTGATCGGTTTCGACGACATTCCGGAAGCGGTCCAGCTCGGCTTGACGACCATTGGTCAACCCATGGTGGAGAAGGGGGTCTACGCCGCGAGAATGTTGACTGAACAACTCAATGCTTCGGCGGGCACCCGGCTCCAGCCCGAGCAGAAGATCTTCCCGACGAAACTCATCGTGCGCACGTCGACGCAGGCAACACAGGCACCCTGAGCCTAGCTGGCGGGACTGCGGCGTAGCGCTACACCGCAGTCCCGCCCTGGGGTTTGAATCAAGGCGATTGTCGCTTGAAGATATTCGCGACCCGCAACGCGTTGGCGGCAATGGTGAGGGCCGGATTCACGGCTGCCGAGGAGGGGAAGAACGAACTGTCGACGACCCAGACGTTATCCAGGTCATGCATCTTGCAGGTCACGTCCAGCACACTCGACATTGGATCATGACCCATCACGGCAGTGCCGCACTGATGTGAATTGGTGGCGATGCCCATGCGCGCCTTCAAGATCAATGGATAGCCCGCCTTGCGCATGACTAGGCTGGTCTTGCTCACCAGCGCTTCGTGGGCCTTGAGGTTGTTCGGCGTCCAATGGACCTTGATGGCCCCTCGGGACGTGTCGTAGGTGATGCGGTTTTCCTGCGTCGGCAGGTCTTCAGACGTCAGGTACAAGTCGACGCTGTGGTCGGTGATGTACCGTGACGCGAACCTTGGCAGCCAAGGGCGCATGGCGGTAATCATCGGCTCGCGAATCTTCCCCAGCATCTGCACGTTGCCCAGTGGAAACGCATTGTCGGGGCCGGCGTTGTACCAATCGTTTAGGGCCAGGGTTTTCTGGAACATGACCGGATTCTTGCGCCGAGGATCGACCGCCAGCATGAACGTGCTGTTGTGCACCATATAGTTGCGACCCAGTTGCCCTGAACGATTGCCCAGTCCTTCAGGGTGCTGCTCGTTTGCTGACTTGAACAGCAACGCCGCGCTATTCACCGCGCCACAGGCGAGGACAAATCGCTTGGCCCGCAGCTTCACTTCGCGGCCCTTGAACACACCCTGGGCCTCGATCACGGAGCGGCCGTCGGCGCCCGTTACCAGCCGATTGATGGTGGTGCGGGTCATCAGCCTGATCGAAGCGCTGCGCAGCGCCGGTCTCAATGCCGATACTTCGGCGTCTGCCTTGGCGTCCATCAGGCATGGATAACCATCGCAGGTCGAGCACAGCACGCAGGCACCGCTGTCGCCATAGTCCACCGCCGCAGGCATCACGAAGGGCCTCAATCCGCTACGTCGCATGCTTTGTTCCAGCGCCTGCAGCGCCGGATCGTGCTGTAGCGCCGGCTGCGGAAACGGGCCGGAACGCCAAGGCTCGCTGGGGTCGCTGCCCGCCTGGCCATGGACGCGATAGAGTTTTTCCGCTTCGGCATACCAGGGCTCCAGGTCCGCGTAGTTGATCGGCCAGGCAGGGGAGACGCCTTCGGCATGCTGGATCTCACCAAAATCCTCCTCACGAAAACGTGGAAGCATGGCGCCGTAGAACTTGGTGTTGCCGCCGACGTAATAGAACACCCCGGGGGAAAACGGTTGGTCGGCTGAGTCCAGCCATTGCTCGGCGTTGCGGTAGCGTCCTTCGCCGAAGACCGATTCGGCGCTCCAGTTCTGTACCTCGCGAGGCAGGAAATCGCCGCGCTCGACGATCACGATGTCCAGCCCGCTGTCGCGCAGGGCATGGGCGAAGGTCGAGCCGCCCATGCCCGAGCCGATAATCACGACATCACAGTTGATATTGCCATCTGCATCAGGTGTCACCACGTCGAGGGCGCGCGGTTCGCGCGGCGCCCCCGGTTGTGGATTCAGCTCTGCATGATGCGAAATCAATGCATCACTCATTTGAGCTGCTCCAGTGCTTACAGGTGTTGTTCGGAATTGCGGATTTCCCAGTATTCATCCTGGCGTTCATCGGTGATGTACTCAGGAATCGGGAAGTCCCACCAGCCAGGCACCCAGGGACCGGCAGCATCGCGGTCGGTCGGGATCTCGATCAGCACGGGCGCGTTCAGGTCCAGCGCCTGCTGCAGTGTCGGTTCCAGGTCCTCCGGGCGGTCGACGCGAAAGGATTTCAAGCCGAAGGCTTCACCCACGGCCTTGAAGTCCGGGCTGTACGGCGTACCGTCCGGGTGATTGAACTCGGTGCCGATATGGCGGCTCGTCTGTTTGCGCTGGCCTCCGCGAATCGACATGTAGCCGGCGTTGTTCTGGATCAGGAACACAACGGGGATGTTGTTGGTCACGCAAATGGCAATTTCCTGGGAGGTCATCAGGAAGTCACCATCGCCCAGGATGCACACCACCGGTTGGTTCGGCGCAGCAAGCTTGGCACCGATCGCCGCAGGAACGGCCCAACCCATCGATGAGAAACCGCCCGAGGTCAGGTGAGTGCGCGGTGTGTAGACCGGGAAAGTCTGTTTGACCGCGCCCTGCGTGTTACCCGACCCCACCACGACGATGGTGTCGCGCGGAAAGACTTTGCGCAGGGCGCCCAACGGACGTTGAGACGTGAAAGGGAAACGGTCCGAATCACGCCGGCCAGCCAGTTTGGATTCCCATTCCGCCTGGTAGCCACGCAGGTCGCTCAGGTACTCCTCACGGTCGACGACCTGGCCTTTCAGGCCTTCGACGATATGTGCCAGGGCATGTTTCGCGTCGGCACAAATACCCACCGTCACCGGATAGTTCTTGCCGATTTCATGGGGATCGATGTCGATGTGGATCAGCTTCGACGGTGGGATTGCGAAGGTGACGCCCTTGGCATAACTGGATGACGACCAGTCCGTGAAGCGGCAGCCCACGGCGATAATCACATCGGCCGTGGAGGCGACCTTGTTGCCGCACATCGTGCCGGTCTGGCCGACACTGCCGGCGAACAACGGATGGTCTTCCGGGAAGCCGCTTTTGCCGTTCCATGTGGTGACCACTGGAATTTTCCAGGCCTCGGCCAGGGCCAGCACCTCGGCACTGGCTTCGCCGGTGATGACACCGCCACCAATCACCAGCACCGGCCGTATGCAGGCCTTGAGCTCTTCGACGGCACGGGCCGTGGCCGCCGGGTCCGGAAAGCTCTTGCCGATCGGTGTGCGTTCTTCCAATGCATGCAGCGTGACGTCAGCCGCCTCGGCCTGGACGTCCATCGGGATTTCCAGATGAACAGGGCCAGGTCGGCCAGTCACCATGGCGCTCCAGGCACGGTGCATCATGAAGGGCAGGTCTTCGACGCGGGTCGCCACCCAATGACGCTTGGTGACCGCTTCGGCGATCTTCGGAAAGTCGTTGTCCGTGTAGCGCTCCAGCTCCTGCAGCAGACCGTGGCCGCGCATGTGCGTGGGTGGCCCACCGGTGATGAGCATCAGGCTGGTGGAGTCGGTGAACGCGGTGGCCATGCCGATCACTGTGTTGGCCGCGCCGGCACCGATGGACGTCACCGCTGCCATGGGTTTGCCGCACACCCGGTAGTAACCGTCGGCGAGGTGAACCGCGCTCTGTTCGTGGAAGACCTGGATGAATTTCAGCTTCGAATCTTCTTCAAGAAACGCGTCGGTCAGCGTCCAGATACCGTGTCCGGGAATGCCGGCGACGTATTCGACGCCATAGTTCTTGAGGGTTTGCGCCACGATCTGGCTGCCGGTCAATTTGCTCATGACAGGACTCCTGGGGTTGATGGAAGAGGGATTGAAGTGAGAGGGGTGGATGCGTCGGAACTGGCGGGTTTCTGCCCGCGGCCGCGGGTTGCCCATGCCAGGCCTTGTTTGGTCAGGCGACGGATATTGGGGTCGGCCAGATTGCCGGTGTCGTGGCCGATGGAGTGGTAGAACACCCGGCCCTGGCCCCACTGGCGAACCCAGGCGACCGGGCTTCGATGACCGCTGAGCCACGGGAACGGGTTGCCATCGAACGTGGTTTCGGCGAGCACGTGAATGTTCGGGTCGACCTGCATGTAGTACTGCTCGGACCGGACCTCGAAATCTTCGACGCCCTGGGTCACATCATGGCCATGGTCGATGACGTTGACTTGGTAGGGATGAGGGAAGCCTTCGCCCATTGGATGCTCCAGAAACGATCCACCGAGCACCCAGTGGTATTTCAGGCTCGCCCGAAACGCTGCGCCTGCGCCGTGCCAACCGACCAGTCCGGTACCGTTTTCGATGGCATGGAGCAGGTGGTTCTCCTGGGATGCCGTCAACGTTTCGGTGGTGACGGCGTTGTTCCAGCCGATGACGATCAGGTCATAGCCAGTCAAGTCCCTGTCCAGCGTGAAAATATCAGTGGATTCCTCCACGTCGAAATCCAGCTCCTGGAAAACGGTCCGAGCCCATGCGGCAATTTCGTACGGGTAATGGCCGGGCCAGCCACCGTATAGATACAAGACTCGACTCACGGTTGATCACCTCTCAGGTTAGGTGTGATTGTTAAGTTATACGTATAACCGTTTTTTTAAGTTATCACCCAGAATTGCCCTGTCAATGGATGGGTTATACGAATAACGAAATCATTCAAGACCTGCTTCAGCTGTGCGTCGACACTGCGTCAGGTTGCGTCATCAATACAGGGGCTGCGAAATTGCCCGGGAAGGGGGCCTGGGAAAAGATGAACGTCATGTTGAGGGCATGACGCGTGCCCTCAAGTACCTGGAGCCTGTGATGATTCGTTATCTGAAAAAAAGCAAACCCGTCGAAGCCCAAGCCGAAATCGCCTCCCAAGTGCGCGATACGGTGGAGCAGATCATTGCCAACGTCGCCCGCAATGGCGATGCCGCCGTCCGTGAGTACTCCAGGAAATTCGACCAATGGGACCCCGCGTCCTTTCGCTTGAGCGAGGCAGAAATCGCCGCCTGTGTCGCGAGTCTGTCGGAGCAGGAAATCGGCGATATCAAGTTTGCCCAGGCGCAAGTGCGGCGTTTCGCCGAGGTGCAGAAGGCGTCGATGCACGACGTCGAGGTAGAGACGTTGCCGGGTGTCATCCTGGGGCATCGCAACATTCCGGTGAATTCGGTGGCTTGCTACATTCCCGGTGGCAAATACCCGCTGCTGGCCTCGGCGCACATGAGCGTGCTCACGGCGAAGGTGGCTGGAGTCAAGCGCGTGGTCGCCGCCGCGCCACCGTTCGATGGCAAGCCACACCCGGCCATCGTGACCGCCATGTATTTGGCCGGTGCCGATGAAATCTACTGCCTGGGTGGGGTGCAGGCCATTGCCGCCTTTGCCTTGGGGACTGGCGACCTGAAGCCGGTCGACATGATCGTCGGCCCGGGCAATGCGTATGTCGCGGAAGCCAAGCGGCAATTGTTCGGCAAAATCGGTATCGACTTGATCGCCGGCCCGACCGAAACCCTGGTCATCGCCGATGACAGCAGCGACGTCGAGATCATCGCCGCAGACTTGCTTGGGCAGGCGGAGCATGGCGTTAACTCTCCGGCGGTTTTCCTCACCAACAGCCCGGCGCTGGCGGAAAACCTCCCGGCTGAAATCGAGCGCCAGTTGGGCATTTTGTCGACAGCGCCCGTTGCCTCCGTCGCCTGGCGTGACTATGGCGAAATCATCCTCTGCGACACGGTCGAGGAGCTGGTGCAGGAAGCCGATCGGATTGCCTCCGAGCATGTGCAGGTCATGACGCGCGATCCGTTGTATTTCCTGGAAAACATGACCAACTACGGCGCGTTGTTCCTGGGCGAACGCACCAACGTCTCGTATGGCGACAAGGTCATCGGCACCAACCACACGCTGCCGACCACTGGCACTGCGCGTTACACGGGTGGGTTGTGGGTCGGCAAGTTCATCAAGACGTGCACCTACCAACGCGTGCTGACCGACGAGGCTTCGGTATTGGTCGGCGAATATTGTTCGCGACTGTGCGGTATGGAAGGGTTTGCCGGGCATAAGGAGCAGGCGGATATTCGCATTCGTCGCTACAAGCAACCTGCCTGAACCTTTTTCCCTTTAACCTGAAGAGCCGGCCGCCTTTCATGGGCGGCCGGTTTTTTGCTGCACGGCTTTTTGTGGGGGGCGCCGGTCAGGCCGGTATCACCACGAAGCTCTCTGGTTTGCAGGTGAGTGCCACATCCGATCCGGGTGGCAGCGCGAGGCTTCCGGGAGTCGGCAGTTGTTGGCATTTGAGGTCGAGGGTGCCGTCGGCAACGGTGACTCGGTAGATGACTCGATTGCCGATGAACGAGGTGTCCTTGACCTTGCCGATAAATGCCCCTGTGGCCAGCGTCGCGCCTTGAGCCGGTTCCAGGCCAATGGTCTCAGGGCGGATCGAGACATTCACCGGTCCCGCACCGAGGCTTTCACGGGCGGTATGCGCGTAACGTCCGAACGGCAGGTCCACGTAGCCACCGCCAGGATGGCTAGGTCCGAAAGTACCGTTGACGATGTTGGTGTCGCCGAAGAACTTCGCCGCGAACAACGTGCGTGGCGACCAGTACATCTCCTGCGGTCCGCCGATCTGCTCGATGCCGCCCTTGTTCAGCAATACGACGCGATCGGACAGAATCATCGCCTCGTCCTGGTCATGGGTCACATAGACGAAGGTGGTCGACGTCTCTTCATGGATCCGTTTGATCTCGTTGAGCATGTGGTGACGAATCTTCAGGTCCAGGGCCGCCAGGGGTTCGTCCAGCAACAGCACGGCGGGGCGGTTGACCAGCGCACGGGCCAGTGCGACGCGTTGGGCCTGGCCACCGCTGAGTTCGGAAATCCATCGGTTCTTGAACGTGTCCAATTGGACCAGCTCCAGGGCCTTGGTGACTTCGCGTTTTATCTCGTCCTTGGGCTTGTTCTTCAGGCGCAGCCCGAAAGCGACATTGTCGAAGACGTCGAGGTGTGGGAACAACGCGTATTTCTGGAAAACCATGTTCACCGGACGGTGTTCGGGCGCCAGGGAAGTGGCGTCCTTGCCATCGATCACGACTTTGCCGGTGGTCGGTTCTTCGAAGCCGGCAATGATGCGCATCAGTGTGGTCTTGCCGCAGCCGCTCGGCCCCAGCAGAGTCAGGATTTCGTTGCGCTTGACGGTCAGGTCGATTTTGCCGAGGGCTGTCAGGTTGCCGTAGCTTTTGGATATCCCGGTCAGTTCGATGCTATGGGTCATGTTGGTTACTCCGCAGTTTCAGCACGTTCAAGTTCGAGGCGACGACGGCGCAGGGTCATGACCAGGCCGGCGATGACGATGATGGCGATGGTCACGACCAGCATGAATACCGAGGCGGCATTGATGGTTGGGCTGACAGCGCGGCGCATCATCGAGAGAATCATCAGCGGCAGCGTGGTATCGCTGCCGGTAACGAATACGGTGATCAGGAATTCATCCATGGAGAGCGCTACCGCCAGGATCGCGGCACCGGCAATGGTCGGGCCGATGATCGGCAGGGTGACCCGCCAGAACGCCTGGAGCGGCGAGGCGCCCAGGTCCCGCGCGGCCTCTTCGAACGACAGGTCGAAGTACTCCAGGCGCGAGCGCACGGACTCGACGAAAAACGGAAACGTGAACAACGTGTGTCCGATGATCACGGTGAGCAGTGAGCGTGGCAGGCCAATCAACGAGAAGAAGATCACCAGCGCGATGCCCAAGAACAAGCCGGGCAGGGCGATCGGCGCGAAGTTCATGAAGGCGAACGCGGTCTTGATCCGACCTTTCATGCGCATCAGCGCCAGGGCCGAGAACGTCCCCAGCAGTGTGGTCAGGATGGCCGAGCCCGCCGCGACGATCGCGCTGTTGGTCAGTGCCGTCATAAAGTCCGAACTGTGGAACAGCGCCTCGTACCATTGGGTGGAGAAACCTTCGAACGGGAACGACAACGAAGCCGAAGCGTGGAAGCTGAACAACGCGATAATCGCGATGGGTGCGTAGAGGAAGAACATGTACAGGTAAGTGAAGAGTCTGATCATGGCGGTCACCTTGCAATTGCAGAAGGGGGCGTTCAGTCGTGGTAGCGTTTGCCGGGTGCCAGGTTTGCTGCCCGCAACACGCCCAGCAACAGCGCGTAGACCAACATGAAGACACACAGCAGCAGGTAGGCCATTGCCGCGCCCAATGGCCAGTTTCCTACCGAGCGGAACTGATTGGCGATCACCAGGCCGGTGGTCATTGCGTCCCTGCCACCCAGCAGTTGAGGCGTGACGTAGTCGCTGGCGGCCAGTACGAAGGTGAACATGAAAGAACTGACGATGCTCTTGTGGGCCATTGGCATGATGACCCGCCACAAGGTGGTGGCGCCGCTGGCGCCCAGGTCGGCCGAGGCTTCGAGATAGTCTTTCTTGATGTCGCGCAGGCCCGATACCAGCAGCAGGAGGGTGAACGGCAGCATGATGTGGACGAGGGTCAGCACCACCGCAAACTTGCTGAACACCAGCCACTCCAACGGTTGGTCGACGAGCCCCAAGTGCATCAGCGTCGAGTTGATCACGCCGTTGGTGCCCAGGATCGAACGCCAGGCGTAAACCCGTACCAGGTAGCTGGAGAACCAGGAGACCAGGGCCAGGTACAGCACCGCGTTGGAACGGGTCCGATAGACGATGTAATAGGCGACCGGAGCGCTGATGACGGTGGACAGCAGGGCGGTCCAGAAACCGTTTTGCAGCGCGATCCACAACGAGTCGTAGAAGCCGCTGGCGCTCAATGCCCTTGCGTAGTTGGCCAGCGTTGCGGCAGGCGTCATGCTGAACGTCTTGGACGTCCAGAAACTGGCGACCAGCAGCATGACCGAGGGGATGAGGAAAAATACCACCAGGAAAAACAGTGGAGGCGACGCCAGCCAGTATCCGCTGAGGATCTTCTTGTCGATCTTCCCGCGCTGGCGGGTATGCGAAGCCTGGCTACCCAGGATGATCGGCTCGCTGTTGTTGACGATGTTCATGATGTATTTCTGCCTTTTGTTTTAATCGTGGACCAGGTGCTTGGGCTGTCCGTGCTGTTCGCCAGGTAGCCGATAGCGTCAGAACGAACCCTTGAAGTTCGCCCATTGATCGATCCATTCGGCATAGGTCACGTATTTGTCGGAGCTCAGCGGTGGCTGGCCGTACAGTTTCGATTTTTCGAAGAAGACATCCAGGTTCGCGTAGTCGAAGGTGTTGCGAAGGTCGGCTGGGAGCAGCGGCACGGCTTTCTGATTGACCACGCCGGAGAACATCGTGGTCGCCATCTTGGCCTGCGTATCCGCTTCGAGCGTCTTGTTGATGAATTCCAACGCCAGCGGTATGTCCTTCGCGGTCTTGGGGATGAACAGGGCATCACACCAGAGGGCCGCACCTTCCTTGGGCACCGACAGGGCTGTCTGGACGCCGCGCTTGGTGGTTTCGCTGGGCGTGTTGGCGGATGCGGAAAACACCGCATCGACCTCGCCTGATACCAGCAGCGACACAGCGTCTCCCGACGACGCCGCAAAGACCCGGCACTGCTCTCGGTACGGTTTGAGTTTCTCGAAGGCGTCGTCGAATTCGGCGCGGGTCAGGTTGGGGTACTTGTCGCCGTAGCCGGCGATGATCGCAATCAGCGACCAGTTCGAGGTGCCGTCGTCGACGAAGGTCAACCTGCCCTTGAGCTTCGGGTCGAGCAGGTCCTTGTATTGCGAAGGTTTCTGGACCTTCTTCGGGTTGTAGACAATGGTATTCATGCCCCACAGGAGCGGTACGCCCCATTGCTGGCCGTCCCAATACCAGCGGCTGCCCTTGTAGAACAACGGCACGATGTTTTCGGCGGCGTAGTTGGGGATTTTCGACGTATCGATGGGCTTGAGCAGGCCCATCTCCTGATAGATGGTTTCATAGCCCAGGGCGTACATCGTCAAGTCGAGCTGCACGGGATCGGAGCCGGCCAGGCGGGCGGTGATGTCGTCCTGGTTGCTGGCATAACTCGAGCGCACCGTAATGCCTCGCTGCTTGCGCCACTCGGCAAGCTCCGCGTCACCGGTTTCGCCTTCCCAGCCGAGGATTTCCAGATGGCCGCCTGTTGCGGCGAAAATGCCGGGGGCGAAGGACCCCATGTACAAGCCTGCTGTAGATGCGGCGGCGCCCAACAGGAACGTACGCCTTTTCAGGCTAATCATTTCCAGATCGATGCCAGTGATTCCATAACCCGTCTCTGTTGCTTTTTTCATGTCGAGTTCCTGCCTGGGGTGGTGGTACGAAACGATTGACGGCTGGCAGGGGATTGGCTGGGCTCACCCAACGTCTCCTTTGCGCAGTCGTGTTGGATCGGCAGTGTTATGGCCAGCATGGGTTCCATGAGCTGGGGAGATCGAGCGTGGGCAACTGCCTGTCGAGCGACATCGCGCACGGGGTCTCCACTGGTCCGATTGACTCTTCCGTGGCCGGGTAAGCAGCGCCTTGTCCGAACTATGCGACAAGGATCCGAAGCGGCTTGCCCAGCGCCTGATAGGCCCGGTTTGTTGTTGTCATGGCGTCGAGTATTGGCTTCGCGCAAGGCGCGCTCAATTTCGCAGCCACCCGAAAAGCGACGCACTCTGACGCATCAAAGTGACCTGATCGGCGCAGCACGACCTGCGCTGGTCATTCTTGTCGAAGGTCCGCAGGCGCGGGACTTCACTGCGTCAACGTGCGTCTCTTTTGCTGTGGTTGCGAAATTGAGCCGTGTCGGCACCAGGCCAATACTCAGGAGCAATTGCAAGGCGAGGTGCAGCGGTGATGCCTGCGCCTGTCGATGGGAGTGTGCTGTGAAACTCACGGGTGCGCAGATTATTGCCAAGGCGTTGAAAGTGAACGGTGTCGGCTATGTGGCCGGGATCCCGAGTGAGCGCGGCGGGGATCTGGTGCAATCATTGCTGGCGACAGGCATCGAAATCCCATTCATTCATGTCATGCAGGGACACAGCGCAGTCCATCTTGCGGACGGCTATTTCCGCGCTTGCGGTCGGCCCATGACCGTCCTGCTTCCGACGCCGCTAGGGATTTCCAAGGCCCTGGGCGCTGCCGCGGTTGCGTTGGCGGACTCCTCGGCGATGTTGGTGATCAGTGGCGGCAACGGCACCCAGGACGACGGTTATCGGCCCTCGACCAGGATCTTCAGGGAACACCGGCGTGTCACATCGGTCGATCAGCTTGCGCAAACCCTGCGCCATGTCTTCGACTCGCTGTGTGGCGCTCGCATCGGGCCGGTCAGCCTGGATATACCGCTTGTGGTGCAGGGCGCTTTGGTTGAATCCAGCCCGGTGCCCGCGTCCTTGCGAGCTTCCCATGAAGGCCTGCGGCCGGTTTCGACGGCGGATCCGGAAACGGACGCCACGGTAATGGTGGGCGCCAGGGCCATCCAGGCGATGGCCAGGACTATGTTCCCCTTTGATCGTGTCACCAGCCTGTGGAGTTCGAACGAGCCCGTGCTGGGGTGGGCGGTACCGGCGGCCATTGGCGCAAAGCTCGCCATGCCGGCGCGTCAGGTGGTGTGTGTGGTGGGCACCGGTGATTTTCTGCAATCGATGCAGGAGTTGGCGGTCTGCATGATGCACAGTATTCCGGTGGTCTTTCTTGTATTCAACGACACCACCGTTGCGCCCTCAGGCGACGAACAGATCCCGTTGGAGCGCTACCGCAGCGGAGCCTTCAGCTTGCCGGACGGCAAGCCTTACTCGCCTGATTTTTCCGCTATCGCCAGGCTCCTGGGACTGGACGCCTGGCGCGTCGAGCACGCCTCGCAGCGCATGCCGGCGTTTACCAAGGCGTTGAACAGCAACGGACCGTCCCTGGTCGAGGTGGTCTGCGGGAGCGGCTCGCCAAGCCTATGAAGCGGCACGCCAGTGACCTCAGTCCTGGCCTCCCCAGACGATGGAAGCATTATCGCCCGTCATGTATTCACGCACTTCCAGCGGCAAGGATTGATCGCTGGGCAGCAGGGCCGTCGCGTTGCGCAAGTGATGCTTGCGAATCATTCCCTTGTCGACGAGACCCAATGCCATTCGGGTGGAGAAGGGTTGGCGGAATGAGGATGACGCCACGCCCGTGACCAATCCGAAAAGAAAACGGATGGGTCGGCGATGTTGTGGAGTGAGGATCGAAAACGTCATTTCGTTCCGCTGCTTGCCCTCGAAATCCACCATGAACAGGCGATCGCCGAGCAGCAGGCAAAAACCGTGATAAGTGAACGAGTAACCCATCTTGCCGCTGCCGTCGAGCAAGGGGAAACGTTCGACCGTGACGTACTGGACCATCGAATCGGCCCGATACAGGCAGGTCACCGAGCGCAGGATCCTGCCTTTGTAGATGGAGGAGTTGTGATAGCGGTAATAGACACCCAGGTAATCGTCGAGCAAATCCGCCGACTGCTTCGCCAGAGGCAGGAAGTGATTGAATTGAGCCGAGGCGCGCAAGTCGGTCGGCAGTTCATTCTCGTAACCTTCATAGAGCTTCTTGAACTCGGCGGGCGGACGGAAAAGGTCTTCGGCTTCGAGCATGAAGTAACGGCTGATCTTCTGCAGGATCTTCTGCGACGGAACGTGCTGGCCCACCAGGTACTTGTTGAATTGCTGTCGATTGACGTCGACCTTGCGGCACATGTCGGCAACCGAGCGGCAGGACTCCACCAGGGTGCTCAGGTTTTTCTGCACGTTCGCCTGTAGATCACTGCGAACCTGTTGCCGCTCCGGGTGCGAGTTGGCAGCAGTCAATGGCATGGTGGTGCGGTCTCCAGGGGGGGATTTGCGGTCTTGATCTCGCAACCTTAATGCAACCCGGGAGGTTATCGGGCGGTTATATCCACGTACCGATAAACCGCCTGCCGGCGACGCACCCAGGGTGTTCAAATCTTTTGAAGGGCCAAGCATATTTTGTGCCGCCCGCCAACTCCCGATCGCTTGGAACCGTCCGTCTTGGCTCGTCCTGGAGAGGGTTACTTGCCGCCCCAGCAGGTAACAGCTCGGTTGGTCCGGTAACAGCCGCATGGATCATTACGCCGCCCTTGGGTGCTTCAGTTCGCGTCATGTATCGACCGGGTGCGAAGTGTAATGGACGGCGTCTCGTCCCTAGAATGAGCGCTATCGAGCATTCGATGAGTGTGTATTTTGCTCGTTTATGAGTGATTGGGGGCGAACACCCCATCAACGCTTCGCAACCTGAGCACTACGCTCAATCACAGGTCAAGGAAAAGCGATGTCAAGCGAACTGCAAAAAGCGGCCTATTCGGTCCTGCTTCCAGCTTTTGGGGATCTGATACTCGATGAAAACGTACGCCGTTTCCTGAGTCGCGGCGGTGTATCCATCCTGCTCGGGGAAACCCGCGAGGAGTACGTCAGCAGGCACATGAGCCCTTCGCGCAAGCGCCTGGAAAGCCAGGGGGCCGTCGTCGATGTTATCCAGCAGGCGGTGTCGCTGGCCGGTGCCCCGGTGTTGGTCGCCGTGGATCAGGAGCTGGGCGGCATCGAGCGTCTTCACCAGTTGGTTCCGCCAGTCGCCTCCCGGGAAGCGCTCAATGGCCTCGCGAGTGAAGAAATAGAGCGCCGGTGCTTCAAGATGGCCAGCGTGGCGCGCGGTTTGGGCGTCAATCTGTTCCTGGCGCCGATTGTCGATGTGGTCACGGGCGCCAACCCTTGGCTGCAAAACAGGCATCTGGGCGCTGACCCGAAAGAAGTCAGTCGGGTCAGTTGCGCGTTTATTCGGGGGGTCCAGCGCGCGGGCGTTGTTGCCACCGCCAAGCATTTTCCCGGTCACTACGTCACCGAGCAGGATCCGGCCGTCGCACTCGCTACCGTTCCCGGACCGCTGGCATTGCTGCAGGACAACATTGGCGTGTTCAAGGACGTGATCGCGACGGGCGTGAAAGCGGTGATGCCAGGGCCTGCGGTGTTCCCGGCGATCGATCCTGAACATTCCGCCTCGACATCGCTGAAAGTCATCTCGATGTTGCGTGACACCCTCGGGTTCGAAGGCCTGATCATCTCCGATGACCTTGATGCGGTGTCCATTCTCCGGGGCAACGCCATCACGGACACCGCCGTCGCCTCGCTGGCGGCCGGGGCGCACCTGTTGTTGGTCTCCAGCGAGTCGGGGCTGGATGCCATCGCTGGAGCAATCGTGACGGCTGTTCAAGACGGTCGCCTTGATCGTCAGCTGTTGCTGGACGCCGCAGCCCGGGTCCGTGAGTTGGCCGCCGCCAATCACGACTCATACAACACGAACCGGGGGTGATCATGCATTCAATCGAGTCCATGGCTTACAGCGTGCTGTTTCCGGTTCTGCTCGACGTGCAGATGAATGATGAGGTGCGTCGGTTTCTCGGCAGTGGTGGGCGCAGCCTGCTGTTTGGCGAAACGGCGGAGGAATATGTCAGCGGCAGGATGAGTGCCGCTCGCCTGCAATCCGAAACACTCGAGACCTGGCAACGCTTCACCGACAGCGCAACCGAGCTGGCGGGGCCGTTGTTGCTCGCGGCGGATGCCGATATCTCCGCCGTGCACCGCTTGCAAGGCGTAGCGCCCGCGCTGCCGGAGCCCGAACGGGCGAGAAGCATGGCAGATCACGAGCTCGAGGAGGCGAGTTATCACGTTGCGACGGCGATACGAACTGCCGGCGTGAACCTGCTCCTGTCGCCTACGGCCGACGTGGTGGCGGGCAGAAATGTCTGGCTGGAGGGGCGCACGCTCTCAAACGATGTGGGGCAGGCCGCCGCCATGGTGGGCGCCTATGTGCGCGGTGTGCGGCGTGCGGGAGTAGCCAGTACGTTGAAACATTTTCCCGGCCATCCGGTGTTGCTGCGCCAACCCTCGACGGAAGAGGCCGTGATCACGCAATCCATGGATCAGCTTCGTGCCTCTTGGCCCGTGTTCCAAGCCGGGGTGGAGGCCGGCGCCGATGCCGTCATGATGGGCCCGGCTGTCTTCGCGGCCTGCGAGCCGCCGCTTCCCGCTTCTGTTTCGCCGCAATTGATCGGGCTCCTGCGCCAGGAGCTGGGCTTCAACGGATTGGTCATGACCATCGACCTGGATCACCGCTCCGTGATCGGCAATTTATCACTGGGTGAGGTGGCCGTTGCGGCACTGAATGCAGGGGCGGACCTGCTGCTGATCTCAGCCAAGGCGATGCCCGAGGTCGATCAGGTCGTTCGCGCGATCATTGCGGCAGTCAATCAGGGAACCTTGGCCCTGCAAAGGCTGGAAGCGGCTGCGAAGGCTGTCGCGGCGCTGGCCAATCGCCTGGCTGAGCCCGTCCACCGCTGAAATGCGAGACCTGACGCAGTGGCTGCGTCAGGTTGCGCCGCTATTTCCACGACTGCGAAATAACCACCGTGGCCCCGTCTCGATAGACTGGAATTCACGGTAGGAGCCTCTATGAACTTTAAAAAAAATGGCCTGGTCTTGCATTCCACAGTCGCGAAACATTCAACGCTGGCGATCGATGTCGACATCGCCAAGGCCGTCGGTTTCGATGCATTGGAAATCTTCAGCGGCAAATTGGAAGCCTGTCTGCACGCCGGATATTCCGAGCAGGAACTCAAAGCCTTGCTGATGGACATCCCGGTCACCGGCATCGGTTACCTGCGGGATATCGAGCGTCAAGGCGCCGAACGCAAGGATTTATTGAAGGAGGCGGAGCGGCTGTTCCAGCTGGCCCAAATGGTCGGTGCCAAGGGGGTCCAGGTCCTTACCGGGCCCATCGATGTTCAAGCGGTGCTCGACTATCGCAAGCACGGTGCGACCACGCGTTACGCTGGTCTGCTGGGGCGCGACGAGCCCGATCAACTCAGGCTGACCGCCAGCAATCTCGCGTCATTGGCCGACCTGGCCGAGCAATACGGCGTGCTGCTCTATCTCGAGGCGTTGTCCTGGACGCCGTTGAACACACTGGAACACCAACTGGCGCTGATTGACCGCACCGAGCGCGACAACGTCAGGCTCGTGATTGATTACTGGCACTGTTTCACCTCCGGCGTAACGCCACAGGCGCTTTCGCGCGTGAACAAGGAACTGATCTACGGCGTACACCTGTGCGACTCATTGCCGTTCGAGGGCGGTATCGCCAATGAAGATCAGTTGCGGGATGTGCCGACGGGCAGCGGGGTGCTGGATTTGGCTGACTGGACAGCGGCGGTCAAAGCCACTGGCTATGACGGCTGGTGGAGTTGTGAGTTGTTCTGCAAGAAGCAACAACAGCAAAACAGCTACGACGTTGCACGGGACCTGAAGACGCTGATGAGTCGATTGATCGAACGATAAGGCGGTGCGGATCCTTCCCAGACCCGGCATTTCAATTGCACTTCAACCATAAGAGGCTCAGTCATCATGGCGGACTTCATCGTGATCGGAGGCGGCTCGACAGGCTGCACGGTGGCATCCAGGCTCAGCGAAGACGCTGCTGTATCGGTGGTCCTGTTCGAAGAGGGTCCTCGTGATCGCAACCCCTATATCCATATCCCCGGCGCCTATTACAAGACCGCCCAAGGCCCGTTGCTCAAGCGATACCCCTGGGAACCGACCGAGGACCAACGCCGCGCCGAAACCCCGACCATGGTCCAGGCCAGCGTGCTGGGCGGCGGCAGTTCGGTCAACGCGATGATCTACATCCGTGGCGTCCCGGCCGACTATGACGGTTGGGTTGAGCAGGGCGCGACGGGCTGGTCCTACGACGAGGTCTTGCCTTACTTCAAGAAAGCCGAGGACAACGAGCGCTTCTGCAATGACGCGCACGGTGTGGGAGGGCCGTTGGGTGTGTCCGATCCCATCAACGTCCATCCCCTGACGAAAGTGTGGCTGCGCGCCTGCCAGCAGTATGGCTTGCCTTACAACGAAGACTTCAATCGCGGCCGGCCTGAAGGTTGCGGGCTGTACCAGATCACCGCCAGGAACGGTTTTCGCAGCAGCGCCGCGGTGGCTTACCTCGCGCCCGCCAGGTCACGCAAGAACCTGACGGTGAAAACCGGCTGCCAGGTGACCCGTATCCTGACCCAAGGCAACAAGGCCACGGGGGTCGAGTACATCGAGAACGGCGCCCGCAAGGTCTTGTACGCCGACAAGGAAATCGTGCTGTCGGCCGGAGCGATCAACTCGCCACGGCTATTGATGTTGTCGGGCATCGGACCCGCCGAACAATTGGGAAAACATGGCATCAAGGTCGTCAAGGATTTGCCCGGTGTCGGCCGCAATCTTCAGGACCATATCGAAGTGTCGCTGGTCTACGAGCTGACCGGGCCCCACAGCTACGACAAGTATAAAAAGCTTCATTGGAAGTTGGCCGCCGGTCTGCAATACGCGCTTTTCAGGCAAGGCCCGGCAGCGTCGAACCTGATCGAGGGCGGTGCTTTCTGGTGGGGAGACAAGGCAGCGGCGACGCCGGATATCCAATATTTCATGGTCGTGGGCGCGGGCATAGAAGAGGGCGTCGACGCGGTCCCCGGGGGCAACGGCTGCACCTTGAACCTGGGTCAGGTCCGTCCGAGATCTCGCGGCTACGTCGAATTGCATTCGTCGGACCCCATGGCGCCTCCCCGTATCGTGCCCCACTATTTCTCCGACCCTTATGACATCGAGAGCCTGGTGGAAGGCTGCATGATTGGCGAGGAAATCATGGGCCAGGCCGCATTCAAACCGTACCTTGCCCGGCGTCACGTACCGCACGTCTCGATCCGGTCCCGGGAAGCCATGAAGACCTTTTGCCAAGAGCAGGCCCATGCCGCGCTGCACCCAAGCGGGACTTGCCGAATGGGAAGCGATGAGCTGTCCGTCGTGACGCCGGACCTCAAGGTGCATGGCCTCGAAGGGCTGCGCGTTGCCGACGCGTCGATCATGCCGACCTTGATTTCCGGGAACCCCAACGCCGTCTGCATCATGATCGGCGAGAAGGCCGCCGATCTGATCAGGTATGGTCAGCAGCAGACGCGGTGGAAAGCTGATTCAGCGGGTTCCGCTGTCTCAAGCCTGGCTGCCCATCAACCATAAGGCGCAACAAGCACCCAAGATCACCAGCAGGGTTGCGCCGTAGATTTTCCCTTGCGGCTTGCGGGCCCTCGCTCCAGTTGGGCGCATCGTCAAAGCAACGGGCTGGGTCCGGACTCTGGCTAGCTGACCTGTTGCATAAAACACACTGTGCATGGCATGTGCCCCCGGTTGGGTCGTTTCTGCTCAGATAAAGGCCGATTTCCAGGCCTTGTCTCAGCGCAGCAAGCCTCATGCCACGAGGAGGGCGGCTAGGAGCGGCGATTTTTCCAATGTCGAATGACGCCACCCTCGCTGCCTAGCACCGGATCCCGATCAGGAAACGGCAGCGTGTCGATGGCCGCGAGCTGCGCCTCGTTCGGCGCTTCGCGGCGGATGTCGGCCTCCTGGCCGGGTGGGTACGCCCCGACCACCAGGAAGTCGTCGCTGGCGCCCAGGTTGCAATGCCCGGTGCCGACAGGCAGCAGCAATACATCGCCAGCCTTGACCTCGACGACCTGCCCATCGGGCCCGCCGAGCATCAGGCGCGCCTGGCCGCTGGCGACGCCCAGGGCTTCGTGGCCCTGGGTGTGGTAGTGATGGAAGTCGTAGATCCCGTAGCGCCATTGCGGCGGCCAGCCGTTGGCGCGAAAGACCTCTTCGATGCGGGTGGCCAGGTCGCCTGCCTGGTTGGTCATCGCATTCCGATAAATGATCACGGGCAGGCGCGGGTTGTTGGGCACCCAGTCGTTACGCTCCAGCATCAGGGTCTGCAAGGCATCCGGCATTGTGTTCAGCGCGCTCATCGAAAGTCTCCACCGCAGGTAGCAAAACCCGGCCAGTGGGAGCGAGCCTGCTCGCGAAATCGGTGTGTCAGCGCCCGTCGATGTCGAATGGGCCGACGTCTTCGCGAGCAGGCTCGCTCCCACTGGCATGTGAAGGTCTGGACGGGTTTTCGATAGCAGAGTTCAACGCCGCTGACCGCTGTCGCCCGTCAGCGTTTTTCCTTCATGATGCGCTCCACCTCGCCCGAAGCCTTGAGTTGCTCGAACGCGCGTTGGGCCTTGGCGACGGTTTCGTCCGGCGTGTTCAGGCTGAACGCCAGGTAGACCCGGTGGGGTTGTTCATCCAATGCGTAGACTTCCTCCAGCAGGTTGAAATCCATCTGGGCATCCTGGCTCATCAGGCGCGCGGTGTTCTCGGGCATCGGCACCAGTTGCACCTGATGATTGAGCAGCTTCTGAAAGTTATCGTGGTTGTCCGCCGACACGACCAATCTCTTGAAGCCGCGATCCTGCAGGTAGATCTGCTTGGCGTCGTTGCGCACCACACCGATGCTGTACTGCTTGGCCTCTTCGAGATTACCGATCCTGATGGGTTCGGCGTCTCGCAGTTTGTAGAGCCGGCTGGTGGAACGATGGATTTCACCGACCCATTTGAACAGTTGCTCCCGGGCCGGCGTGCGGTCGAGGGGGAAAATCAGCACGTTGGGCTCGCGCAGGGCCATTTCGTAGGCCCGTGCCCAGGGATACAAAGCCATGTGGTAGTCGCCGAGGTCGGCGTTTTTCAAGGTGTCGGAGGTAATGTGAATGCCGGGGCCGACCAGTTTGTCGTCGAGCAGGTAGGCGTACAGCGAGTCTTCGGTGACGACTTCGATGGTATCGGCCTGGCTTTTGACGGTGACCAGGGCCAGCAGTACGAACGCGTAGAGCATCAGGTGGTGGCGCATACAAACCTCGTGGCTGGCGTTGTGTTCAGAGGGAAACGCGGTTGCGCCCCTGGTGCTTGGCCCGGTACAGCGCCTGGTCGGCGCGTTGCATCAGTTGATCGAAATGGTCCATGGCTTCGGGGTCCAGTTGGGCGACGCCGATGCTCAAGGTGACGAAAGGGGAGACCGATGAGCCGCTGTGGGGCAATTGGCGTTCCGCCAGTGCGGCGCGCAGCCGTTGGGCCGCATCGCAGGCCTGCTGCGTGTCCACGTTGGGCAGCACCACGACGAACTCCTCGCCACCGATCCGCGCGGTCAATTCGCCGGAGCGCCCGTACACCTCACGCAGGGTGTCGGCGATCTGTTGCAGGCATTGGTCGCCGTTCACGTGGCCGTAGGTGTCGTTGTAGATCTTGAAGAAATCCACGTCGCACATGAGCAGGGCCAGGGGTGTCCGGTGGCGGATGGCGCGGTTGAATTCAACTTCCTTCAACTCGTCGAAATGACGACGATTGGCCAAACCCGTCAAGGCATCGTGGCGCGACAACGTTTCAAGGGCGTCGTTGGCGGCCTTGAGCTCTGCGGTACGCGCCTCGACCAGCTCCACCAATTGGTCGCGGCTGGCGGCAATCGCCAGTTCGTCCGTGCGCTGGCGCTCCAGGTGTGCGCGGAGGTTGTCCTGCAGTTCGTTGACCTGGGATTCCAGCAGGCTCAGTTCATCCTGGCGATTGACCGAGCGCTGCAGCTTGAGGTGACGCTGGAGCGTCTGCGGCGCGAGCGCGCCCAGATGCCTGGCGATGTGCACCACATGAATGGTCACCAGGCGATTGAACATCGTCATTACCAACCCGGCCAGCAGCATGGATTGGATGATCTGGGTAATGACGATGCTGCGTGCTTCTCCCCAAAGACGCTCCCACAGGAGTCGGTTGTCGCCTTCGATGGTCAGCTCGCCGACTTTTTCATAGGCGCCCAGGTAGGGTTCGGCGACAAGCTCGCGATGCAGCACCGGCGCCGCACCCGATGCAGCACCGGAAGCGTAGCGATTGAGCTCGATGACCTCCGGTGATCGACCGGGCCGCAGGATGTTCAGCACCACGCGTCCGACGGGCGCGGCGCTCGCGACACTGGTGAGTTGCTTGTCCAGGGATTCGCGATCCATTTCCCAGATCGCATGGGCCAAGGTGTCCCGGAACACCTGGTCGATCAGTCCCAGCTCGGAGTTCATCTCCGCCAGGTTGTTCTCCCACGCCAGCCAGGTCCGCCATGTCACCATTGCCAGGGTGAACAGCAGGCAGAACAACAAGGTCGCGAGCACCAGCCTCCGCCCGAGCGAGCTGAGTGCCTTGGCCTGTGGTTGCACGGACGGAGACGGGCGGAATCTACCGTCCATTTCACAACCACTTGCGCGCGATGGCGTCGTAGACACCGTTGCGACGAATGGCCTCCAGGCCGGCGCGGAATTTTTCCACGGTCTGCGGCGGCGTCTTGCGGCTGAACGCCATGTTCAGGCCGTCGGCGCTGCTGAGTTCGGGCAGGGGCAGCGACTGGATCAGGACTTTGTCCGGATCTTCGCCATTCTGGCGGGTCAGGTACAGCGCGTTGAGTTCGTTGGAAATCCACAGCTCTACGTGATCGACCTTGAGCTTGCGGTAGTTGTGTTCGTACTTGGTGCTGGACTGCAGTTCCTCGCCGATGCGAAAGCCCTTCGAGACCAGGTATTGTTCGCCCACGTCCTGATTGACGGTCGCAATCTGGTGCCCGTGGGCGTCGGCCAGGGAGTTGAGTTTCACCGGCCGGTCGGCCAGCGAGTAGATGTACCACTTGGTCGGAGCGATGGCGCCGATCCACTGGAACAGCGATTCGCGCTCAGGCGTGCGCACGATCGAATAAATCAGGACGTTGCTTTCATTGAGCGCCAGTTCGTAGGCCCGCGCCCAGGGCATGGGCTGGATCGATGCTGTCATGCCGACTTCCTTGAGCACGGCCTCGACCACCTCGGTGCTCATGCCAGTCACGCGCCCGTCCTGCGTCATGTTGTAGGGCGGCAATTCTTCGGTGACGATGCGCAGCGGCGGCTCTGCCGCGATGGCCAACGCCGATCCCCCTGCAACCAGGAGCATCAGGACGCCGAACATCAGTAAGCGATTAAGCTGCCAAGCCATTGATCATTACCCTATGCAACCAGCAGAGCCGGGCGAGGCCTGAGGGCCTTCGTCACTGAGGTTATCGGCTGGGCCAGGGGCTGCTTGAGGGCCGTGGTCAAATTCGTGGGGCGGGCCGTTCCACCACGCTCCAATAGGACGACGTATCGATCAGGCTCAACACCCGGCTGTGTTCCATGTCCTGATTCAAGGTGTCGCGGATCAGATCGCCGGCCAGCCAGCTCGACGTGTTGGCGGCAAGCACCCGGCCCTCGGCGTTGAGTAGCAGCGCTTCATTGCTGATCCGCATGAGGCTGCGCACCAGCAAGGGCTCTAGGGAATGCAGGGAGATATCGGCGGCGGCGACGCCGATGAAGCGATCATCGAAGAAGATCGGCAGCGAAAACGCCACGATGTACTGCTCGGTGCCATACAAGTCGACAAACGGTCCTTCGATGGACGGCCGGCGGGTTTGCTGGGGACGGGTGTACCACGGCATGTGCAGGTAGTCGTAGAAGCGATCGCTACGGCTGTTGAGGTTCAGCTTCAGCGGCTGTATCGCTTCCTGCTGGGTGCGACACCACCATTGCAGGTGCATCTCGCAATCCTTCAGTTCCCCCGGCGCAAAGACCACGCCGGCGCCGTGGAACTTGA